>Ga0302324_100010616_pt1 | contig 19037 bp, 12 predicted proteins | sample Palsa_T0_1_FD_201949 | JGI IMG/M metagenome (GOLD analysis project Ga0302324, IMG submission 201949) | Peat permafrost microbial communities from Stordalen Mire near Abisko, Sweden - Palsa_T0_1 | ecosystem: Environmental > Terrestrial > Soil > Palsa > Peat permafrost | place: Sweden: Abisko...
TCCTGCTCGGCGAGGCTCGCACGCGCATTCTCCAACTGGTTCTTGATAAACGTCGTGGTGTTTTCTGACTCTTGCTGTAGTACTTTCTGGTTCTCGTCGATGAACAGGTCGGTTAGTTCACTGGTCACCTGCTGGGCTATATGGGGATCGCGCGCCGAATAATTAATCCTGAATGCGGTGATTTTCACGCCGCCCTGGTCCCGAACAAGCTCGATGTCAATGTCTTTGGTCATGCGCGCGACCTTTTCATCTGGATTGATCTTTTCGTGCCCCCCACCATAAAGATGCAACTTGTCAATGATCATGAGAAGGCGCGTGCGGCTGAGAATCTGTTGAGTAATACTTTGCAGCCTGTCTTGCAAATCGTCGCTAACATTCGGCTCGACATAGTCTTTAGGCATGGTGGGCTGCTCCACCAGGATCAGTGTGCTTGACTTATAGCGTACAGGCAAGACCCAACTTGCGCCCCATACTGCAAGCCACCCCAGCGCCAGCGGCAGTAAGAAATGGAGGTGGCGGCGGCGAACTACACCTAGGTACCGCTGCAGGTCGAGCGGTTCTGAATTCTGTTCCTCGGTTACTTCTGCCATGATTATCTTCCCAGTGGTCGTGTGAACTGATATGAAATAGAGATGTACTCGCGATCGCTATCAGGTGCATCGGATATCACTGCTACGCCGCTGTAGCTTTGATGAATACGAGCGTATCCAAATCCTGCCGTGAAGTGCTCCCCCATTGGGTGTTGGACCGAGACGGTTCCTTGAATACTTCGACCTCCTTGACCAGCAGCAAAGATGGCCGGGAGGACATTTATCTGAGTTGTATAACTCGCCGCCGCACCTGCAGTCCAAGTGCGTGCGAGTCGCCAGCTTCCATTTGCGTTTGCGCTTGTTGCATGGAATGCCCCGACCAGGCCTCCGGCTCCGGACACGGTTCGCGAGTAGCTGGCCGCAAAATTGGTTTGGCTTCTTTGCCAGCCAACGCTTGCGGTTACAGCAGGTGTCCACGAGGCGGACGCCGGGAGGGGAGCCTGGACGACATTGAAGTGCTGCGGACCGCCAGATACGGACAAAGAAAGCGCATCCTTTAGGAAAAGCGTATAGAACAAATTGAGTGTGTGCGTCCGAGTCTCGCTCGGTGCGTTGGCCAAAGATTCCAACATATCTGAATACTGATATGTCATTCCGATGTACTGTGCGCTTGACAGGCGGAGATTGTAGAATACCGAGCCTCCGCGCGAATTCGAACTGGAGGGAAGGCCGATAGCTTGCGCGGGATTGGAGTAACTCATCATAGAGGACGTTCCGCTGCCGCCGATCATTCCGTTCATACTGAACTGATAACTCAACCCGCCGCTTGCTGCATTGCTGAGCCGGTTAGCGAATGGAGCGACAACCGCTGCCACAGGAGATTGTGTCGAGCCCGATACTCCGCCATAAGGTTGGTCGAATACATTTGAAGCCTGCACAAAGGAGTCCTGCACGCTGATTCGCGCGTGCGGACTCAAGCGATACTCGTAGCCGACGGTGGCATTCTGATTCAAGGCATTCAGCGCGCTGGTGGGCTCGTAGAGCGTGAATCCAGGACTATACGAAAACGTCCTGTGTGTTCGCGGGGTGGATTGGTCGAGTGCGAATGTTGACCCAATTAGGTAGGACACAGCGCTGACCGGCTTGGCTGTTGCGGCTGGTTCTACGTTGTTATTGTATGCGGTCTGGATGTTCAGTCCAGCACTTAGATAATTCGACCGTGATTCAGAGCCGGTCTCAGTGGGGTAAGCCTGGCCGCTTACTGGGGGAGGTGTCTGCATATCACTGTCCGTGTTGGGCGGCACGGTTGCAGCCGGTTCCACCTGAGACCAAACGGGCATGGCGAAGAGCAATGGAAGAATCATGCAAATTCGCGAAAGCATAAGCCGCCCTTACGGTGCGACAATAGTGTCGCCTGGTTCAAGCTTGATGTTTTGCTCGGCGTTCTTACCCTTGATTACGTCTTTGTAGTTGAAGGCAATTCGGGTCTCGCCGCCAGTGGCATTCTTCCGAAGGATGTAAATAGCCTTCTGTTTGGCAAAATCCCGAAAGCCTCCAGCAGTTGCAATCGCGTCCAGGACTGTTGTCGCATCAGAAAGCGGATATGATCCCGGCTTTACTACCTGCCCGAGGATGTTGAACTTCTGGCTGTTAATCTGCTCGACAATCACTGTAACTTCTGGCGCGGTGATGTAGTCCTTCAGTTTGGTGGCTATATCCTGCTCGAGTTGCAAAGGAGTTCGCCCCGCTGCCTGTACCTCTCCCACCAGTGGAAGCGAAATCTTTCCGTCTGATCGCACCGGAATCGTGCGAGTAACTTCCGGCTCTTTCCATACGTTGATCGCCAAACGGTCGTCATTGCCAATGATGAAGCGATCGTCGTGTGCCTTGTTTCCGGTTGATGTCCCGGATCCTGCGGATGGAGCCGCTACGCCGCCAGGGGGGAGCGCGCGATCAGGATGTCCGGTACTCGCCACTTGTCCCAGCAAAGATCCTGAAAAAACGAAGAAGATGCTTACCCTGACAGAGTGATCAATCCATCTACTCATAACGGTCCTGCCGACAATCACATCTAATTCCATTTTGAGGCGTTGCGCATTCTGTTCGATTGGAGCGGATTAGGAAATTCTCCGCAAGACCATCGTTCAAATTCGGCCTCTTGTCTAAAGTCGGAATTCTTGTCGTCCCCAAAGTGATGCGGTGTCTGGAACTCTTTCGACCCCGCCGGATAGCCCGCCCGCAATCGGGCCGGAAAAGTCACGGCTGACTACCGGCTCGACATCTAAAGCGTCAATCTCCACCGCCACAGATTGAGCCAACATTTCCACGGAAAGAATCAGACGAAACAAGTTCTTCTTCCGGACGAGAACCCCTTCGACTCCTTCAAGACTGCCCCGTATGACTCGAACCCGTTCGCCGCACTTCAGGAAGGGATGCGGTTCCACGCGAAGCTTTCCTTGCACGGTCTTTCGAATCGCTTCAATTTGATCATCCGGAATGATCGCAACATGATCACCGTTGCAAAGAATCATATGAACTCCCGGCGTCGATACCACCTGCAACCTGTGATTTACGCCCCCCCGCACGAACACGTAGCATGGGAAGAGCGGAAGGGAGATCATCTTTTTTCTGTCTTTCCAGGCGCGCAATGAATCATAGAGCGGCAAAAACACCTCGAGGCCCTTCGCCGACAGCATCTCGGCCACCGTCTTTTCATGCTGGTGGCGCGTATAGAGAGCGCACCACGCCGAATCACCATCGATTGTCGCTCCGCTGCTCTCAAATTCCTGCATGTTCTCTAGCCTTTCCTTCGCTATTGTCCGCATTGCTTCAGAACCGTCAACAAGGCGTAGCTTCGCCCTGTGGGTTACACCCCTCGTCATTTTCTCAGCCGCTCTCAATTCGAGGATTTCGGCCGAACTCTAAGCCCCGGCCACAATCCGGACCTGCACAATGACGCAGACACCGGTTCTATTCGACAATTCCAAATCTCCGCTCGTCTTCATGCGAGTTCGCTGTCCTTCTCATTCAGCCACATCCGATCGTGAGGCATAGCCGCGAGGGTTACTCAGAACCTGTTGCGTAAGATCGTCGTCGAAATCACCAAAAACCCCGAAACCTGCAAGGCCCTTTTCACATACAACTCGCGTCACTTTCCCGGTGCAGTGAATTCGCACCTCATCGCCACCCTCATAGGGCGAGGGAATCAGAACCTCCATCCGGACCTCGGATCCGGCTGGAGGGACTCTCTTGCTTCGGATGAATGCCCCATCGAGCGCAACATCGCTCGTGAAGCCGCCCTCCGTATGTTCACCACCGTCGTACCAATGGAAAATAACCGGAAGGCACAACTTGTAGCGCACCGCGGATCGGCGTTGTATGTAGAATGTCATGGCTCTTGAAGAAAACATCTGTGTAGTAGTCGAAGGTTATTCCCTGCGGCGACGCTTAACAATCCCCTGAAAGTTTGAATCTTTTAAGAGACATCCGGTCGTGGACAGGTGCCTGAGCTTCTCTATAGTGACCAAATATCATCTCGACAAGGTGGGGCTTCCCAGGGTAAGGGGCCCTTCCCGCACTAGAGAAGAAAGTATGTAGGGAAGAGGCAGAGGCGTCGATAAAGCCCCTGCCGGCTGGGGGAGTGGCGAGCAATCGTGGACGGACAGGCCGCCCGGTCCCCTCCACGAGCTGGCCGTCAGTCCGCAAAGAAGCAAATCGGCTTTCGGCGCTGAAATGCAACGTGCTTCCAAACTTCCAGGTACATCACCGTCATTCGCGGCTCGCTTGCGGGTAGACCGAGGGCAGTTTATCGAAGATTCGCTCGACTGGGTCTCCCTGCGCACGGCGACGGATTCGGAGCTTGCAACTCACAATGTTGCTTACGGAAGTAATTCGGAGTGGTTACTGAGACGGTTCTGGTTATCGATAAAGCCGAGTTACTTAGGTGGGACGTGTGTGCGCTTTCGGGCCGCCGTGGGTATCTCTAAAGGAGATGGAGCCAGAGCGCTTGAAAAGGTTACGAACTTCCAGCCTCCGAGAGCTCGCACTTATGTACCTATCAGGGGCTCAGAGCTCGCACTTATGTACCTAGTTCGAACTGACGAGAAGATAGACGATTCCCGCGAAGGCCCAACTTATTTCTCGAAAAGAATTCGATATCTGAATAACATGGTTGCAATCGGGTAAGACGTTTGGCTAAAATGCTCGCTCCGGATCCAATAAATGGATGGCTCACCAATATGGATGATTCCATCTCCGGCTCATTTGCAACTCTTGTATTAAGCCTCTCTGTATTCCCCAGGAGGATTAAATGGCTTTGCGTTCGATTGATCAGGAGAAGGTCCTCAAGATTTCTCGGCAGGGAGAGCCCGCTTTCAGGGTAATCATTGTCGGTCGCGACTCTTTGACCGGCAGCATGTTGGCGGATTCTCTCACCCACAATCTCAACTGTGAATCGGTAGCAGCTCGACCGACCGATGTCTTGCGTGTGCTCGGGACAAGGGGGGTCGATCTTGTCATCATCAGTGCCGATCTCAACTCCATGGCCGGGGCAGGTTTTGACCTGGCCAGCGATGTGTCAAAGGCTCATCCTTCAATTCCGGTTATTATTCTGCTCGATGAGCCCGTGAACGACTTGGTTATCCGGGCGTTTCGTTCCGGAGCCCGCGGGGTGTTTAACCCGCGCGACTCGATGAACGAGTTCATCGATTGCGTCGAGCATGTGAGGAAGGGATCGATTTGGGCGGGGAAAGAAGTCACGGACTTTCTTCTGCGCGCATTCATGAGCATTCCTGTAACAGGTCTGCTTACCAGGGTGCCACCGTCCGGCCTTTCCTCGCGTGAATTGCAGGTCGTTCACTGTGCAGCAAGGGGCAAAACGAATAAGGCGATTGCCACTGAGCTGCGTTTGAGCGAGCATACCGTAAAGAATTATCTCTTCAAGGCATTCGAGAAACTGGGAGTGTCTAGCCGCGTGGAGTTGTTATTTTATCTGACGGTTCGAGGTCATTCTTTTGGCCTTCCAATGGCTGCATCAGAGGAAGGAGCTGCGGCAGATCAGATGGATGATCTGCCACGGAGACGGGCCGCAAGCGGCGATTGAATCTGCGCCATCCGTGTAGCCTTTGCAGGCGCTTTTCCTCAAGCATGAGGGAAAGCGATGTGCAGCGGGCCGAAAGAAGAGGAGGACTTAACCTCATTTTCGGTAGGATATCCCACTAACACTCGTGCCGAAATCTCGCGAGAACCATTCCAGCAGCCAGATGCGCCAATTGGGCCAGGGTCAGATTGCAAATGGGAAGGATTCTCGCTTAGTTGACGGCCCTGCCGCGCGGGGATTGGGGCTTGTTGCAGAAGTGATTTGGGACGCTGCAAATTCTACTTCGGCAGACCTGGTGTTCCGTCTCTCGGCTCGGCTTTATTCCAGAGCGGTTGCACATTAGTTATCTGGATAAGACTTGACGATCTGGATCTCCGCGGGCTCGGTTGCCGTCATCTCCAGGTAAATTACCACCTGGTCGCCTTCCAGATGATGCTCCATCCCCACGCGTACTGGAATCTTTGCCTCCTTGCCGTCTATCCAGACACGAACCTCCTTCGGCGTAACCGCGGCATCGATCACAAGGGCCGGGTTCACGAGCGGTCGTTCCGCTGAGCTTTCGATCAACACTGTGAACGGACCGCGCACCGCATCGGCTTTGCCATGCACAACAAACGCCCGCTGCGCAGGGTCGTATTCCACCGTCCCCTCACCGGGCACACTGAGCTTTGCCTCTGGCGGCGAAATCCACGACTTGGCCAGGGGCACAAGTTGCTTTGTCGCGCTGTCTCTCTCCACAAGCCCGCAAAGCAGCAGTTTGGTCATGCTCTCTGCTGTTCGCGCATACGCGTCCCAATAGATGTGCGACAGCGACGAGTGCGACGCCCGATCTGCGGCAATCGCAGGCCGGCCGCTCGATCCCACCTGCGCCACCGGCCAATGATTCCACCACTCAAACATCGAATAGCTTGGCTCACCGTTGTATGTGTCGAAGGAAACTCCCCTTGGCCAGACGATCTCGAACGGATTCTGCGCCGATTTCAGGCGCACAATCTGCATGTTTGCGTTGCTCGGATGGTCAAGCTTCGCAGGCCCTTTCGGCAGAGAGAAAGCCCCGTCGGTCTTCGGCTCCCAGTGATAGGTCGCAGTTTCACCCGCCATATTCTCAAGCGTCAGGGCATCCGCCTCGATGTTATCTTCCGGGCGCTGTCCCGGCCCGTTAATGGCAATCGTCTCCTGCCATTCATGCGGCTTGTCGAGTGCTCCGCTCCACAGCACCTGCTTGCGCACAGCCGTCCCATCCGGATAAACCGTCCAATATTCATCGGCCCAATCGAACCACCCCGTGCGCTCGTCAGCATTCGCGCCCTCGTAGTTGCGCGCCTCGGCCAGCGCGTAGCGCCAATGAATCACGGCCCGCGCCTCCGACGACGCCAGCACGCTCACATGCGAGTAGCGGCTCTGCTTATCCGACATTGGTTCGCAGTCGCCCGCCCCACCGCAACCCTCGCCCCACGTCTCAAGAAACTCGTCGGTGTACCACTTGCCGTTCTCCGTCACCCACGCCGGAATGTAGTTGTTCCCCTGCCAGAAAACCAGCCGCATGGGTGACCGATCAAAGCGCACCACGACGTCCGACTCCGGCCCCAGCCGCCTCATTCGATCCCACGGCGGAGAGAAGCGCAGGCTTGCATACATTGCACCAAAGGGTCCTGCTCCCTGCGGGCCCGCCGGCAGTACAGCCCAGGGAATCACCTCACCGGCCGGCTTTGCGACCCTCTCAATCTGAGCTCGATCCTCGTCTGCCGAGATCGCATGATCCAGCAGCGCAACCTCATCCAGATCGCCGTCAAACGAGTATTCGATCGGATCTTGTGGATGGCTGATCCACGCGGGAAAGGAATTGATCGGCTGACGCACCCTTCCGATTACAAGCGAAGCATTTCTCGCCTGCCAGAAGCTTCCGGCCGTGTCCACATGCCCCGCGGTCTTTCCATCGATCAAGATTGTCATCCCCGCGCCGCGCTGAAATGTCCCCGTAACACGAACCCACTTCTTGAGCGGGAGCGTCTCACCACTCACCACCTGCTTCCAGACTCCATCGAACGACCCGCTCAATCCCACGTGCCCGAACGCATCGATCCCCAGCGAAAAACCCACCTGCTGAAACTCACTCTGATCGATGATCGGAACCCAATTCCACGGATAGTTATTCAGAGCCACCCACGCAGAGACTGTGAAGGCGTCTCCGAGTGAGGGAACGTTCTTCCCTTCCCGCGTGATTCCAGTTGTGTAGCCATCGAACTCAAGCGCCTGGCCTCTCACTCCGGGCACTAATCGCCAATCTCCCTTCAACTCGTCGCCCGAATTCTTAAGCGACTGCTGCAATTCCTCGTCGGCGCCGGCGTCAAAGCTCCACCGGACTTCGCCGCCGCGCGCTTGAGCCTGTTGACCGTTCGATCTCGCCTGCGAATTACCGAACCGTGCCACACCCAACAAACAGACTGCGACCAACAATATCCGCGCCTTTTTCATGCAATTCGCCTCGAGCCCAATACACAACTCTGCCATAACAACCCGAGTTCCGGCGACCGCCTCAAACCGTTGCCCAGGTCTGCGAATTCCGCCATTGAAATAAAGCGATTTATCAGCTTGCCCATCGCCAATTCGAAGCTGTATATTCCCAATCGCAGAGAACGTTTACTCAAAACACTGTGTCTCATCCTTTGCTATCAGCGTTCTTGCGCCAGACGGCCAGAAAGCCTCGCGAACCTTCGCCACATGGGGAATCCATTATGCCTTGCAAAATCTTCCAATTTATTCGTTACGCTCTTCTCCTCTCCCCGCTTTCCGTTTTGCCTGCGTTCGCACAGCAACCGGTCCAGGTGGTCATCGAAACCGCGAAAACTGGCGCCCCAATTTCAAAGTACATTTACGGGCAATTCCTGGAGCACGGCGGAAACATCGTCAACGAGGGCGTGTGGGCGGAGATGCTTGAGGATCGCAAATTCTTCAACCCCATCACCACGAAAGCTCCGGATGCACCACCGGTGCCAGCGTGGCGGCGCAGGGGACCGCCGCGCAGGTGGACTCCGATCGGCGGCGACGAAGCAGTCGTGATGGATACCAAAAGCCCTATACGGGAGATCACACGCCGGCGATCCAGCTCAGCGCGGAGCCGCATGGAATCGCACAAACCGGCCTGGCCCTCCGCAACGGCAAGGCCTACGCGGGCCGCATTGTTCTCTCCGGCAGCCCATCAGCAGTCGTGAAAGTGGCATTGATCTGGGGCAACAACGCCGATGATCGTCAGACCGTCACGATTCGCTCCCTCGGTCCGCAATATCGCAAGTTTCCGTTGCATTTCTCCGCCCGCGCAGACACCGAAGACGCGCGCATCGAGATTACCGGAACCGGCCGGGGTGCGCTCCACATCGGCACCGTATCCCTCATGCCCGCCGACAATATGGAGGGCTTCCGAGCCGAAGTAATTGCCGCTCTCATGCAACTGCACTCCGGCGTCTACCGCTTCCCAGGAGGCAATTTCGTCTCCGCATACGAGTGGCGCTACGGCGTTGGCGAACGCGACAAGCGGCCGCCGATCTATGACCCTGTGTGGCACGCCGTTCAACCGAACGACGTGGGCACTGACGAGTTCCTCTCTCTTTGCCGGCTGCTCGGCGTCGATCCTTACATCACCGTCAATGCGGGATTCGGCGATGCCTGGTCCGCACGCGAACTGGTGGAATACACCAACGGCGCCGTGACCACCCCGATGGGCAAATGGCGTGCCGCAAACGGCCATCCCCAGCCTTACAACGTAAAGCTCTGGGGCATTGGCAACGAGCCTTGGGGAGACTACCAGATGGGCTCGATGTCGATCGAACAGTTTGAGCTCAAGCACAATCTCTTTGCCAGGGCTATGCGGGAAGTGGACCCGTCGATCAAGCTGATCGCCGGCGGCGCGATGCCCGATGTGATGACGGGCGCCAATCAGTCAAAACGCATCGGCGGAAAGTTCGTGCCCGACTACCTGTCAACGGCAGACTGGAGCGGTCACATGCTGGCACACTGTCTGGACAACATCGACATGCTCAGCGAGCACTACTACTCGTCGAGCGACATGCACACCGATCTGAAGCTGGAGAAGAAAGTCAACATCGGTCCGCAGCCGCTCATCGAATGGGAACGCGCTCCTGCCACACAGGTCCGGGTCAAGTACGAGCACTACCAGGAGTACCTGAAGCGCATCCCGGCCTTGCGCGCAAAACCTGTTCCCATTGCGATTGATGAGTGGGCCTACATGGGAGGCGGCCCTAACTCCTACAAAGTCGTTCCGGCTTATGCCTGGGCCTTCCACGAGATGTTCCGCCACTCCGATCTTTTTCAACTCGGCGCTTTCACCTTTGCGACCGCGATGATGAGCCAGACCCGAACAGATGCAACTTTGAACCCGACAGGTCTCCTCTTCAAGATGTATCGCGATCATTTCGGCACGATTCCCGTTGAGGTCTCTGGCAACTCGCCGCAACCAAAGCCAATCTTTCCGGCCGGGGGCGATCAGCCCGCCGTGAATCCAGGCAGCGACACCTATCCGCTCGACGTCGTCTCTGCCTGGAGCGAAGATCGCAAGACGCTCACCATCGCCGTCCTCAACCCGTCCGACGGCGAACACAGCATGCAACTCAAGATCGCCGGCGCCACGATTGCTGGCCCCGGAAGGCTCTGGCAGATGGCGCCGAAGACCGTGGATGCAGTCGTCGCAATCGGGCAAAAACCCGGCGTCACTGTTGAAGAATCCTCGCTCGATTCGCTTCCGGAGACAATCGTCGCTCCCCCGTTCAGCGTCAGCATTTATTCCTTTCCAGCAAAATGAAGCAACCCTGAAACCAAGCTCTACCTAATGGAGGCACTCTCATGAAGCACTTTCGACTGTTCTACGCACCAGTGATTGCTCTTGTGCTTGCGCTCGGGCAATCCCTGGCCGCCCAGGTTGACACGATCGTCCCTCCGGTGATTGCGAGCGCGAAGCCCGTCACAGTCGAGCACATCAAAGTGCACGGCGTCTCGCTTGAAGGAAATCTCGAAGGCGACGCGGTGGACCGCGACGTGATCGTCTTTCTTCCCCCCAGCTATAGCAAGCAGACGCATCACCGCTACCCTGTCGTTTACGCGCTCCATGGCTACTCCATCGGCGCAGAGCAGTGGACGCACGAGATTCACGTGCCGCAGACCATCGAAGGCGCATTTGCCCAGGGCGCCAACGAGATGATCGTTGTTCTTCCCGACTCGAAGACAGTGCACAACGGCTCAATGTACTCGAGCTCGGTAACCACGGGCGACTTTGAGAACTTCATCGCCCACGACCTGGTCTCCTACATCGACGCTCACTATCGCACCATTCCAAAGCGGGCCAGCCGCGGACTGGTGGGCCATTCCATGGGAGGCTACGGAGCCTCGCGCATCGGCATGAAGCATGCCGACGTCTTCGGCAGTTTGTACATCATGAGCCCCTGCTGCATGTCAGCCCGTCCCGCCGGCCCGCCGAACATAGAACTTGAGAAAAAGTTTCTTGCGGTGAAGACCGCGGACGACTCGGCAAAGCTTTCCTTCTTCGAGCGCGCTCAGCTCGCTACCGCGGCGGCCTGGTCGCCCGATCCAAAGAATCCTCCGCTCTACCTCGACCTTCCGACGAAAGACGGCGTCGCCCAGCCCGATGTTCTGGCCCGCTGGGCAGCCAACGCGCCACTGGCCTTCATTGATCAGTACATCGGCAACTTGCGCCGGTACCGGGCAATCTCGATTGATGTCGGCGATCAGGACGGTCTGCGCGCCGACACAGCAAAGCTCCACGACATCTTGGACAAATATGGAATCGCGAACAGCTTTGAGCTATACCACGGCACGCACACCAGCGCCGTGGCAGACCGGTTCCAGAATCACGTGATGCCGTTCTTCAGCAAGAACCTTTGCTTCACAGGAAACTGCCCGTAGGTTCACCTGTGCAACCATTGCAATGAGTTCCTTCATCTGAACGAACTGGAGGAAACACTCATGCCAACTAAGAAAGGTCCGCGGAAATACAGCGAGGGAGCCAGCAAGAAAGTAGAAACCGAAATGAAGGCCATGAAAGAAGGCAAGCTGAGGAGTAGCAGCGGCCAGAAGGTCACAAATCCCAAGCAGGCCATCGCCATCGGATTGTCTGAAGCGCGGAAGGCCGGCATGAAGGCGCCCGCGAAAGCCTCCTGATCATTTCCATTCCTGATTCAGATTCCGGTCCGGTCGCTTCGAGGCTCGCTTAGAGGTTTAGCTTCCCCATCTCTTCCGCAAGGTGCTCCGATGCGCGCATGGAAAGAGACAGGATCGTCATCGTCGGATTCTGCCAGCCGGCGCTTGTAAAACTGGCGCCATCCACGACAAACAGGTTCTTGTGATCGTGGCTTTGGCACCATTTGTTCAGGACGCTCGACCTCGGATCGTCGCCCATGCGGCAGGTCCCAACTTCATGGATGCTGTAACCGGGCGGGTTTGGCGCTTCGTTCTTTGAGAGCACTTCAAAACCTGCCGACTCGACCACCTCCGTCGCAACGTCCACAGCATCCTTCGCCATGTTGTATTCGTTGTCGGTGTACTGCGTCTCCACATGCAGCACCGGAATACCCCACGCATCCACTTTATCTGGATTGATGCGCACGTGGTTTTCCCGGCGGCCAAGCACCTCGCCCATAATCCCCATATGAAATGAGCTGCCGTTGTACTCATCCATTTTTTGCTGCAACTCCGCGCCGAACGCGGCGAAGTTCCGCGCCCCAACGCCTCCGGTGCTGCTCGTCACGTTGAATGCGTAGCCGCGCAGAAACTTGTCAGACCTTGTTGATATGTTCCGGAAGCGGGGAACAATAGCCGCGCCGCCCATGATCCCCTTCCCCTTTCCACCACGCGCTTCTGGCACCGAACAGATCAGGCCCGCGCCATAAATCTGATCCATCAAATAATGCCCGATGAGTCCGCTCGAGTTTGCCAGTCCCGAGTTCAGTAGCAGGCGCGTGCTTTCCAGTGTTCCAGCAGCCAGCACCACCGCGCGTGCCTTTACGCTCATCTCCTGCATCGTGTGGCGATCGATAAAGATGCAACCATCGGGGAGGCCGGTGCTCTTATCGACCGTCAATTGGCGCACAACAGCGTTTGCAATCGAGGTCAACTTACCCGTCTTCTCCGCATCAGGAAGCAGCAGATTCACTGAGCTGGCCAAGCCGTCGCGTCCCATTGCGCGCCTTTGTTTGCAGACCGGCATCCCTTTTGGCTTAGCCGCTGCGATAAATCGCTGCATCGATGGAGGCCACGGATCGTTGTCGAGCACGAAGTTTCCATCCGGCATCTGCGGTGGACCATCGAGCGCGCCGGCCACCTGAAAAATTTCTTCAACGCGGGAGTAGAACGGGGCGAGATCCGCGTGGCTGATCGGCCAGTCCTGCCCGAACCCATCATGAGACTGCGCTTTGAACTCGTAATCGCTCAGCCGGAACGATTGGCGCGACCAGAAGAGCGATCGTCCGCCAAACAAACGCACACGCACCCAGTTGTAGGGATGCTCAGGATCGAAGGTATAGGGAACCTCCTGCTCATCGACCCACACATTCGCATTGAACTCATTCGCCTGGAAGACGTGATCCACGCGGCCGGGAGGAGTAAACCCGCGATAGGGCAGTTCATAGGCCGGCTTGCGCGTGGTGTCTCGACTCACGTCTGCAACTGGTCCAGCGTTCAACATCAGGCAGCGAATGCCCTTCTCGGTCAGAATCTTGGCCGCCATTCCGCCGGCGTGTCCCGACCCGACAATCAAAACATCGAAAACTTCACTCTTCATTTCCGTTGGATTCCAGTCCCGGTCCCGTTATGTTGAAGCTGGTTCCGCAGCGCCATTCCGAGCCTCTTTGCAATCTGCCCGCTGCTATCTCGAATAAACAGGCATCCCCGCTGCGGCTTTGGCCGCCTCAACATGCGGCTTCGAATTAGCATCCATCCCATGGGTCTCAGGGTCGATCGGCGACCAATAGATGCCGGTAGGCGTTCCCCCATGCCCGGCAGACGTTGGGGCATCCGCCCACGCTTCTGAGTTGAAGGTCGCTTCACGAATATCGTCGTGAGCCATGTTCACGAAATCCGCGTGAGGCTCGACGGGCGGATGGTCGCTCATCCACGTGCGCAGCCATGGCTTGAGCAACGCACTTGCTTGCCCGTCATCGAGCTTGGCAAACGACACGTTGTACTTGTTCTGTGCCTCCGATTCGAGCCACTCGAGCCCACCTGCATAAACCTTCCTGCGCGGCTCCGGCGACTGGCCAATCAACATGTCAAGAAACAGCGGAGTCCCGGCCTCCACCGCGCCCGGCCTGCCTCCAATGGGAGGAACAAGAAGCTCGCTAAGACGCTTCAGCGTTTCCATCTGGGGCGCAGTGAAAAAGCTCAGCTTCGCCTCGGCAATCCCTTCCGCAACCGTGGTGTGCGGAATGGGGGTTCGCGGGTTCAGCCCCATCGTCCATGGAACGGGCGCGGCGATCGGCAGTTGCGGTTTCGCAGCTTCCTGTGCCGCCAGTCCTTTGGAGGCAAAAACAGCTGCAATGAGTGAACGAACAAAATCTCTGCGGCGCATGAAGGGTCCCTGCAATCGATCGAGAATGACTCTCCAAACCTACACTGCCGGGTTTTCTCCCGTCTACCCGAATTCGCCCATCGAGCGGAACAGTGACTCACCTTCATTCAATTGGTCCAGGTCAATCCATGTCCAGCCGCAATGAAAAGAGCCGGATGCATCACTCGCCGCAAATCAATTGGCGGTGAAGCCTCCGGCTCGAGCCCAAGACTGTAGCGCCGGCGTCCTCGCCGGCTGTCCTGAGGGCCTCCAGGCCCTCAGACACCTCGCCAAGCCCCGAATCCTTCGTTGCGGAGCTACATGTGAGAAATGCAATTCCAAGACGGAACGTTTCCTGATGACCACTGCCGGTTCGGCCGGTCCTGCTCCAACGGTCAGAAGTGGAAGACGGCGCCCACGCCGAGGCGCAGGTTGTACTGCCTTCCGCTCGCCAGATTGTCAAAATTCGTCAACAGCAAGTCGGCCTCGACTATACGCACGCTGAATCGCCGATTCACAGCCACGTCCACTCCCCCGCCCGCATTCATGGCAAAAGCTGCGCCGGCATTCCTGGCTTCGGGGTTGGGGTACTGTGCTCCGGTTCCTGATAGGTGCGCGACCCCGAACAATGCCTGACCATAAGGCTGAATTCTCATCTTCTTGCCCGGCAAACGATAGCGCAGCCCGCCGGTGACGGCCACAACGGTCAGATCGTAGCCCGTGCCGGCAATGGCGCTTGCATTCACAACCACCACATCGCCAACCGCCGCAAACCCGCTGTCTTTAATGGCCCAGGCAAACGTGCCATTGCCACCTTGCATGCCGAAGCAGTTGCATGAGCCCGGAGGTTCGTTGGCCATCAGGTATGTGTACCCACCTTCGATCTCAAAGGGGAGCGGCTTGCTGTCACCCGCCGCCTGAGCGGAAGGCGCACCTGCCGACGGAGGCGCAGCCTGAGCTAGAGCGGAGCGGACGGAGACTCCGGCGATGGGGATAACCAGCACCATGGCTAATGTCGTCTTGATCCTTGATCGCATCGATGGTCTCCTTTTACTCAACCGTGAGCTGCACGGTGGTTGAATGCGTATCGTCGCCGCTGGTGCCTGTAATGCTCAGCGTGTAGGTTTGCGGAGGCTGGATGAATCTGAACCCGCCACCGCAGCCGCTCAACGCTGTCAGGGTGCCCAGCGAGACCAGCAACAGCATGCCGAGCCCGATCCACCGCCGGCGTCGCTTGCCTGGAAGGAAGAACAATCCGACAGCGGCCAGAACAGGAGCCGCCAGCGGCCACGCTGAATTCCGCGCAGTCTGCTGAGTCGATGTACTCGTTTGCACTGTCAGAGTGGAGGGCGCGCCCGATGCTCCGGGCGTGACGCTGGGGGATGAGAAGGTCCCTGTTGCTCCGGCGGGAAGCCCGCTTACAGTCAACGCGACAGGGTTGGTGAACGTCCCATTGATCGAAGCAACCGTCACAGCATAGGTTGTCGACCCACCGGACAGCACGGTCTGAGTTGCTGGTGTGGCGCTAACAGTGAAATCCGCCGGATTGATGCCAGTGCCTGATAGAGCAACAGTCTGCGGCGAGCCTGCAGCGTTATTCGCAATCGATAGCGTTGCCGAGAAGCTCCCGGCTGCGGATGGAGTGAACGTCACACTGACAGTGCAGGAAGCGCCGGCCGCAAGAGTACCGCCGCACGGGCTGCTTCCGGACGTCATCGCGAAGTCGGTCGGGTTGGTTCCCGCAATCGATATGCCGGTAATCGTCAACGTGGCGTTTCCGCTGTTCGTAAGGGTCACTGTTGTTGCGGCGCTGGTTACGCCGATCGTTTGGCTTGCAAAGGCTACCGAGTTGGGCGCAAGAGTTACCGCGGGCGCGGGCGGGGGCGTGCCGGTTCCCGTAAGTGTTGACGTCTGCGGCGAACCAGCTGCGTTGTCGGCCACCTCAAGAGTTGCCGTAAAGCTCGCCGCCGAGGCGGGCGTGAATGTGACGTAAATGGAACAGCTGGCGCCGGCTTCCAGCCGGGTTGCGCAGGGATTCGCTCCCGTTGATAAGGCAAAGTCTCCAGGATTCGTTCCCCCGATTGAGATCCCACCAATGACCAGGGTTGCGTTGCCAGTGTTGGTAAGCACCAGTTGCATCGGCGCGCTCGTGGTTCCCGCCGTCAGGCTTCCGAATGGCACCGTGGCAGGTGTTAGCGAGGCAACAGGAGCCGCGGGCGCCGTTCCTGTCCCGGTGAGCGCTGAAGTCTGCGGCGAGCCCGTTGCATTGTCGGCCACCTGAAGAGTGGCCGTAAAGCTCGCAGCTGAAGCTGGGTTGAAGGTCACATAGATTGAGCAGTTGGAGTTGGCTGCCAGCGTCGCACCGCACGCATTCGCTCCAGTCGAGATGGCAAAGTCAGTGGGATTTGTTCCTGCTATTGTGATTCCTGAGATTGTCATCGGCGCGCTGCCAGTGTTGGAAAGTGTCAACGGCATCGGCGCGCTCACTGTTCCGAAATTCAAGCTTCCGAAGGGCACGGTAGCCGGCGAGAGTAACGCAGAGGGCGCAGTTCCCATCCCGGTAAGCGTCGCATTCTGTGGCGCGGTACCGCCCGTGACCGCCACCTGAAGCGCCGCAGTGAAGCTGATTGCCGATGCCGGGGTGAAGGTGAGGTAGATGGAGCAAGTGGCGCCTCCGCCGGCGAGGGTTGCACCGCATGCGTTAGCTCCGGTAGCGAGCGCGAAGTCGCTGGGGTTGGCGCCGGTGATCGACGGGGTGATGCCAGTGATCGGGGTTGCATTGCCGTTTGTCAGCGTTGCACTCATCACCGCGCTGGCTTGGCCCACCACGACGTTGCCAAACGCCACATTCGTCAGAGTGACCGATCCTGTGCCCGTGCCGCTCAAAGATGTGCTGAAAAAGCCAAAGTTTTCCAGGGTGCTACCGCTGTAATACTCGATATCCACCTGGAACCCGGCTTCGTAGGGCGTAGCCGCGGAGGGCGTGAAGGTGATTTGGTAAACGCAGCTGGCTCCGACGGCGAGAGTTGCGGGACTGATTGGGCAGTTTGTGCCCGCGACCCCGAAATCAGTTGGACTGCCGCCATCGAAATCTGTGCTTCCGATGATGAGGGGAGCGGTGCCGGTGTTAGTAAGCGTGACTTGCTGCGCAGCACTGGTAACTCCCACCGCGCTGGCGAAGGCCGGCACTGGGTTCGGGGTGAGAGTGGCCGCTGGAGTAGGGTTGCCGTCGCTCATACCCTGGAGATTGATGACTGAAGGCGACGATCCGGCATTCGTGGCAATCGAAATGGTTCCCGTATTAAGCGTCCCTGGGAATCCGCCCACAGTGGGCGTAAAACTGGCCACTATAGTGCAAGATGCTCCAGGCGCGACGGTGCCGGGAAAGGTGCAGGTGCCGGCCCCCGCGCCACTGACGATGCCGAAGGGCCCGGTGATCACCGGATCAGCTTCAAGGTTCAGCGGAACACCGCTGGGATTGGTAATGAGGATATAGGGAGGGGCGAACGTTGTCGCAGCGTGCGCGGATGTAGTCGTAGTCGTTGTGTAAATCGTCGTCTCCGGGAAGTAATACCCGCCGCTGGAGCCCGAGGAAGTTGCCGCCGCGCTGTCGGCGTCCACCGGGACGAGGTCTCCGTATGGGTCCATTGTGAAGAAGTCGATTCCGGTGGCCGCACCCACGGGCTCGCCATTGATTAAGACTTCTTCCGTGTCCGGATATCCAATGGATTTCTTAACCAGTTCTCCGTTGTCGCCGAGGACAACGCTGATGTTCCCCGAATTGTCGACCATGCGGATCCCGCCCCCTTCAAAGTCCACGAAATACACCCTGTTGGCGGGGTCTACATAAAGGCCGGCCGGATAGTCTAGGATCGCGTCGGTTGCCGGACACCCGTCGCCGAGTGTGTCCGTAGCGCCGGTGCATGTCCCGGAGCCGCCCCCCGCGAAGGTGGAGATGTTGCCTGTGGACTTGGTCACAACCCGGACCATAAACCGCTGCGACTCGGTGACATAGAAGTTGCCGATGCTGTCGAAGCCGACTCCATAAGGAAAGCAGAGGTGCGCCTGGGTCGGCGTATAGGGCGGAGTGCTGGTGGTGTAGAGGACGGCCGGGCAGCCGGAAAAATAGCTATCGCCCACATTGCCGGCGAAAGTCGAAATCTTTCCCGTGCTGGCGGAAACTTCGCGAACAACAAACGCGTGGGCGTCGGCAATGTAGAGATTGCCGGAAGCGTCGAGGGCAAGTCCCTCGGGAACTTCGAGAACTGCGGCGGTTGCCAGGCAGCCATCGCCTATCGAGTTGGTCGAGCCGGTGCAAGTGGCGGGAGATGCGCCGCCGCCGGCGAAAACGGAGATGATTCCTGCGGAAGTGATCTTCCAAACGACGGAGTTACTTGTGTCACCGAAATAGATGTTGTTGTTGGAGTCGATGATCAGCCCCGAGAGATCGTAGCCCAACTGTGCGCTCGCCGCCGGGGCCGTGCCGGTCGCGGGGGAGAAACCATAGTTAGCTTGCTGCCCGGCGTAGGTGCTGATGTCCCCGGTCACATGATCGATTCTGCGAACAACATGATTCATTGAGTCCGCAATAAAGAGGTTGCCATTCGTGTCGTAAGCAACGCCCGCCGGAAAGTTGAACTGGGTGGCCGCGGAGTTTGCCGGCCCGCCGTCGCCGCCAAAGCCCTCACCGTTCAGCCCCGCCACAAGATTCACCGTCCCGGGAACAAACAACACCGCGGACGTGTTTCCAGTTGCCGGGGGGCCGTATTGCTGCGCCGTCAGAGGAGAAATGGCCAGAGAGACGAGGAGGAGTGCGGCGAACATCCACGCTTTGCGG
>Ga0302324_100010620_pt1 | contig 19034 bp, 20 predicted proteins | sample Palsa_T0_1_FD_201949 | JGI IMG/M metagenome (GOLD analysis project Ga0302324, IMG submission 201949) | Peat permafrost microbial communities from Stordalen Mire near Abisko, Sweden - Palsa_T0_1 | ecosystem: Environmental > Terrestrial > Soil > Palsa > Peat permafrost | place: Sweden: Abisko...
GTAGGACTAATCGAAAACTCGGTCTCCGCAGAGTCCCGAAACGGAGACTCTGCGGGGAAGGCAGAAATTAATCCTAACGACCCACTAAGAACGACTTTTTGTCGAACTGTATTCGTCGTGTCCTTGATGCGTTTCATCGTGTTCTTAGTGACCTTACCTATAATTTTTTCAAAGTCAGTTCCAACTTGACTAGTAGGACTAATCGAAAACTCGGTCTCCGCAGAGTCCCGAAACGGAGACTCTGCGGGGAAGGCAGAGTTTGAGTTGAAGTCAATCTCCCGAAGAAATCACTACGAACCCGTAAAGAACGCTTCGACAGACTAACTATATATCGAACTGTATTCGTCGTGTCCTTAGTGCGTTTCATCGTGTTCTTAGTGACCTTGCTATAATTTTTTCAAAATTAGTTCCAACTGACTAGTAGGACTAATCGAAAACTCGGTCTCCGCAGAGTCTCGAAACGAAGACTCTGCGGGGAAGGCAGGAGGTTAGTTCCAACTTATAGGATTGATCAAGTTAGTTTGTTAACCATTCAATCAACCCGGTAAGAGTGCTTTGCAAGACCGTTCTCATTTTACCCGCCCTTTCCGAATCGTATTTCAATTCACCATCGTCCATATACCTTACTTTGCACATTTCCAGTTGAAGGGCATGTTGATGCTCACCCGGTTTCCCGAAATGCCGGGTGATATAGCCGCCTTTGAAGGGGTAATTGTGACCCACCGTGTAGTCAGACAATTCCAAATTCCTGAGCGCGGCTTCTATCAAGCCCGGAGATGCGGAAGTACCGTCCGCATCCCCCAGAATAAGATCTGGAAATTTTTCTGGATGGATAGTCCGAACGACCTGGCGGATGGAGTGGCAATCCCACAGGAGCACCGTTCCAAACTTCCTTTTCAAGCGATGCAATTGTTCTTCGATTTTTCCGTGATAGGTCCGATAATATTGACTACGTCTGCGCTCAACTTCGTGGGAAGAGACTTCTTTCCGCTGGTCGCGATAAATATGTTTTCCTAAAAAAGTTGTCGTAGCACAAAGCCCGGTAAGGAGGCGGCCATCGGTGTAGAGGGGCTCGTTCTTCGGATCTCGGTTGAGGTCAATTACCCACCGACTGTATCGGGCAATGATCATTGAAATTCCCAGGTGCGGAGCAAAATCATACAGATGATCCACAAACCAGTCGGTGTCGTCCGGCGCCTGAATCAATTCCTGCACATATTCGTTTTTGAGTTCTTCGGGAAATTCGATGCCACAATGGGGGACACTGATTAAAATAGGGACCTCTTCAACGGTTGCGGGTAGGAATTGGTAGGCGGACATGACTAGGATTTGGCTTTCTTCTTCTTTGGTTTTTTCTTTTTTGGAGACACCTGAGCTTTTAATTCTTCGTTTTCTTTTTGGAGTTTTAGTATTTCTGCCTGAGCTTGAAGAAGTTGTCTTCGGTAATTATCAATTTCCGTTGAGCCCAGGGAGGATTTTAATTTCATAATCCTCCGATACGATTCATTAATCCGCTCTTTTTTAATTTCCCCGGAGGCAATAAAATTCCGGATTATGCTGTGCACTTTGTCGACGGTGCGATCTTCGGTTCCGGGTATATTGTTTGAAAAGCAAAGGATGTCAACGCCTGCATTGATACAAAGTTTTATAGATTCCTCCAACCCATACTGCTTGGCAATGGCATGCATCTGCATATCGTCCGAAAAGACGACGCCCTGATACCCTAATTTTTTCCTTAGTAAACTGTCAATTATTTTGTCCGATAGTGTTCCGGGATAGGCTTTTTTGTCCAGGACCTGATTCACGATGTGAGCGGTCATGATGGCATCCACATAGCCTGAATCGATCAGCGCCCGATATGGTTTTAACTCCCGTTCACTCCACGTCGTAGTCACATCAGCCATGCCGTAGTGGGTATCCTGCAGGGAGCTGCCGTGTCCGGGAAAATGCTTGAGTACCGTGATCACCCCGACTTTTCGATGTTCTTTAATATATTCTTTGGCCAATAAAACCACAGAGTCCTCTTTGGATGAAAATGATCGCTCCACTTTAACGATGACCGTGTTCTCCGGATTAATAGCCAGGTCGACAACAGGTGCAAAATTGACATTGATCCCGAGTCCGGCCAACGTAGCGGCTGTTGATTGGGCATAAAATCTTACTGAATCCAGCGATTTGGCTTTTCCCATGGCGGCAGCAGTAATGGAACGCGGGAAACCGTATTTTTCCTTGAGCCGGTTAACTCGGCCGCCTTCCTGATCAATTCCAATGAACAAAGGAATGGGTGCTGCTTCCTGGTACGTCCAGGCAATTTTCTTTAACCCAGCGTATGAGTTGATCTTAGGTATATTTTTCTCAAAGAAAATAATTGACCCGACGCTGCCCAACTGGACCTCCCTCCATACAGCGCTGTCCACTTCAGCCTTGGGCATTCCAATCATGATCATCTGCCCGATTTTTAAATCGAGACTGTCATCGAGTTGTGCTTTTACGGGATGCGCGGCGATCACCATGAAGCAAAAAAAATAGAAGGCGTTCTTCTTCGATAAATGAGAGGTCATGACAGAATTTGTTTTAATTGGCAGGCGGTCAGGAAAGTGATAATGATCGGGACCCATTTCATTCCGTCGCGCTCAGGTAACGCTCCATGAGAATTTTACGGTGGTGGGTTTCGTGTCCGGCAATAATAAATCCCAGGGCCATTACCGAAAGCTCATTGTTGCTTGCAATACCTTTGCGAAGGAGCATTTCCGGTGTAAAGCTTTCAAACAAGTCAATCGTTGAGGCGCGAAGATGCGACATCTCATCGGCAATTTTTTTCAGGCTTCTTCCGGAAGCGTTGGCTTGAGGAGCGTAATGGTTTTCTTCAAAACCGGAGAGCGGCGTTTTATCATTTCGCGCAAAACGCAAGGCCCGGTAAGTAAAGATGCGTTCGGCATCAATGACATGGCAAAGCAGTTCGCGGATGCTCCACTTTCCTTCCGCATAACGGTAATCCGATTTCTCTTCTTTAATGAAGTGAGCCAATTCAAGCATGCGGTGGCCCGAAATCCGAAGCGCCTGAATCAGATCGGTTTCTTCAATTTGTTTAACATAATTTTTGTAAAAATGCGGAATGCTTTCGAGATTGAGAATCATAGAGAAGAGTTTTGGGTCAAAAAATATAATCCACTTTGCCGGCAGATTAAGACGGGTGAAGTTAACAAATTGCGATTCAATGACAACGAGGGCAGAAAAATTACCTTTGAAAATTCAACTTATCAAAACGGCGGATGGCTCGCACTCACTGCTGAACGTTGATTTACAGGAGTCCTATCACTCCATTCATGGGGCTATACAGGAGTCCCTTCTGGTCTTTATTAAGAATGGACTTGAGTACCGGGTCGGAAAGAACCTGACGCGTCCGGTTCGGGTTTTGGAAATTGGTTTCGGCACAGGTTTAAATGCATTGCTCACGCTCCAGTATACAATAAATTCGGAAATTCAAATTCATTATTCTTCCGTGGAAGCCCATCCCATTCCCTGGGAGACAGCGCAGCTTTTGAATTATCCTGAACGGTTAGCACAGGAAGGTCTTACGTCTTTTTTTCAACAGCTGCACGTGGCATCATGGACCCGCGATGAACAACTTACAGAGAATTTCATTCTGGCAAAAATGGGTACGTCACTACAAGATGCTGATCTTCCGGCAAATCAATTCGATGTTATTTATTTTGATGCTTTCTCTCCCAATAAACAACCCGAACTATGGGAGCTTCCCATGCTGCGTAAAGTGGAGCAATCCATGAAGCCGGATGCCATTTTTACGACCTATTGTGCCCAAGGGCAATTCAAGAGAAATCTGAAATCGCTGGGACTCAGGGTGGAGGTGGTGCCAGGACCTGTTGGAAAAAAGGAAATGGTAAGAGCAGAAAAAGCAGGATGATGCAAAACCTGTCGTATCTACAGGCTGACTTTTTTATTATTTCAATCTATCTTCACCAAGCCGGAATCTTTCTATTTTTGCAGGTCTAAAGGGAACGGCATGACGAGTAAAATTATCAGGATTGGTACCGTACAAATGAGTTGCACGCGGTCGCCATCCGAGAACATAAGCAAGGCGAATACAAAAATCCGGGAAGCCGCCGCTAATGGAGCTCAGGTCGTTTGTCTTCAGGAGCTTTTTACGTCGTTGTATTTCTGCGATGTGGAGGACCATGACAATTTTAATCTGGCCGAATCCGTTCCAGGCCCCAGAACAGAAGCCCTGTCGGTGCTGGCGAAGGAACTCAACATTGTAATTATAGCGTCTCTTTTTGAAAAACGAGCCCAGGGAATTTATCACAACACCACAGCTGTATTGGATGCCGATGGTAATTACCTTGGAAAGTATCGCAAAATGCACATACCGGACGATCCTGGCTATTATGAAAAATTCTATTTTACCCCCGGCGATCTGGGGTATGCGGTTTTTAAAACAAAGTTTGCGGTCATTGGCGTATTGATTTGTTGGGATCAATGGTATCCCGAAGCGGCCCGGATAACCGCCTTAATGGGTGCAGAGATCTTGTTTTACCCCACCGCCATCGGATGGGCTTCTTCCCAGGATGAAACAACCAATCGGGAACAATTTAACGCCTGGCAAACCATTCAACGGAGTCATGCCGTTGCCAATGGAATTCATGTCGTCAGTGTGAATAGAGTAGGTCTCGAGCAAAATGGAGCCATGAATTTCTGGGGTGGTTCATTTATTTCGAATCCGTTTGGGTCCATTCTTTATGAGGCTTCGCATGATCAGGAGGAAGTACACGTTACACCTGTGGATTTGAATAAGACGGACAGCTACAGGACTCACTGGCCTTTCCTGCGCGACCGCAGAATTGATTCGTATCAACCGATCACTCAGCGCTTCATCGACGAATAGATTTATATCACTGTTGTTCGCCAACAAAATAATCAATCAAACAACTACCAACGAACAACGAACCCCATGCTCTTCAGCAAAACTCCAAAAGAACTCGGCTATTACTTTCCGGCCGAGTTTTCCAAACACGCTGCAACGTGGTTGAGTTGGCCACATAACAAAGATTCCTGGCCGGGGAAGATTAAGACAATCTATCCGGTCTATTGTGAATTCATCAAGCGTGTGGCGGAAGGTGAGAAAGTAAATATCAACGTAACCGACGAAGCCATGAAGGGCCACGCCACGGCGTTGCTGGAACAAGCTCACGTTAGTTCAGCAAACATTGGGTTTTTCTTTCATCCTACGAATGATGCATGGTGCCGGGATCATGGTCCGGCCTTTTTGATTAACCCCCGTGCCGAGCAAAAGAAAATTATTGTCAAATGGAATTACAACGCGTGGGGGGGTAAATACCCACCGTTTGATCTGGATAATCAGATCCCAATTGACATTGCCAAACAGTATGAGATTCCTGTCCTGTCACCGGGGATTATTATGGAGGGGGGTTCCGTCGACTTTAATGGAAAAGGAACGGTACTGACTACCACTTCCTGTCTTCTCAATCCCAACCGCAACCCTCAACTGACCCAGGAACAGATTGAAGAGTTTCTCTGCGACTATTACGGAGTCAAAAATATTCTTTGGCTGGGGGAAGGCATTGTCGGGGATGACACCGATGGACACATTGACGACTTGACCCGGTTTGTGAACGAGGACACCGTCGTCACCGCCGTGGAACAAAACCGTAAAGATGAAAACTATAAACCGCTTCAGAACAATCTGAAACTTTTGAATGGCATGAGGCTTGAAAACGGCAAACCCTTAAATGTTATTGAGTTGCCCATGCCTTCTGCGTTGCGTTACAAAAATCAACGCCTGCCAGCTTCGTACGCTAATTTTTATATCTCCAATGCCTATGTCATTGTGCCTGTTTACCGCGATAAGAATGACGATAAAGCATTGTCTGTTCTTCAGCAGTGTTTTCCTGATCGCCGTGTGGTCGGGCTGGATTCGTACGACATGATCTGGGGGCTCGGTTCTTTTCATTGCCTCAGCCAACAGGAGCCTTCGGTATAACGCTAAAATTGAAAAAACTGATTGGGTGTAATTACGGCATTGAGTTTTTCATCGTGCCCTTCCATGGCTGAAATGGGCCGCAGCGGTGGAAAAAATGATATTCCTACTCGTTGACAGTCGTGGCGGCAGGTAGAAAGAAAGCGATCATAATGACCCTTGCCATAGCCTATCCGATGCCCTTGCTGATCAAATGCCAGCAACGGAACAAGCACCATGTCAATTTTTTCGGTCGGTGTGGGATTGCCTTGCTTCGGCTCCGCGATGCCCCAGTTATTTTCGCTTAGCTGGTGGAGCCCTTCAAAATAATAACTTTCCAATTGGTTAGTTTTTACATTGATCTTGGGAATAGATAACCGGATGTGTGGGAACTCCCGGCGGATCCGGTCGACGATTAACCACGTGTCCGGCTCCTTCTTTTTTGCCATAGGCAGAAAAGTATGTAAGACGTGGATTAACGACAGATCGACGCAGGAAAAAAACAATTCATAAAGTTGTCGATTGTACCGGAAATAATCTTCATCTGAAAGGGCCACGCGTTTTTGAAGATATTCTTTTCGAAGATTCGCCTTAGTCATGGTACATCAGTACATGCAACCGGAAATCAAACGGATCAAAGATATTGATTAGATGACGTATGAAATCGGGATCCTGCTGGTAGAAATTTAAGAAATTATCGGCGCGCTCCTGCAAACTCCCACCGGGTAACAAGACGTCCTTAACGGCTTCGATCTGATGAAGCTTGTCGGAATGCCTGCGTTTTTCGGCTTTCAACATTTTTTTCTCCATTTTCTCGAGACTGTTAACCGTACGTTTTTTCTCCGCTTCAGCGGCCGGTCCCAGGGTAACATCAAGTTGAGTGACTCTTGTTTTCAACAGGTCAAAAATTTCCCGGACCGCGCGAATGGAGTCGGTCAGGGTCAGGTTGTGACGCGTATTTTTTAAAACCCAATGATTGAAGAGGTAGTTTTTTTCTTCAAACAAATCCTTCAATTCCAGGCCGGTCTTTTCAAACTTGCGGAGGGTTGGATTGTCCATCACCAGTCCGAAATTACGTGGGATAAGTATGGGAAAGGTAACTTTGAAGTGATCGAATACAGGTTTTAATTGAAGCCAGTAAACAATTTCTGCAGGCCCTCCCGCGTAGGCCAGATTGGGGAGGATAGTTTCCTGATAGAGAGGACGCAGAACGACGTTGGGACTTAGTTTTTCGGGTTCTTTTTTAATCAGGTCTCTGATCTGGTCGAATGAAAATCGAAGGTCGTGATCGACAACTTTAAATCCGGTTCCTTCGCGTTCAAGGCGATTGCGCACTCCCGCGTCGAGGTAAAAGAAATTAATCTCCCTGGCATGCACCTGAGGATAATACCCCAAATCTTCAAGTTTTGAATTTTGAGTGTCGACCAGCCCCTTGGTTGTATGATGAAAAAGATCGTCCTCCATGACCCCCTCAAATAAACTTTTCAATGATCGGTCGTCGGCATCGATAACGACGAGTCCGTCCGGGCCAAAAAGTTTATGGATATAGTATCGGACGGCGTCACTAAGTGTATCGTGACGAAGGTAGGCATCTTTGAAAAGTCGCGTATCGCCAGGGATTTCCCGCAGAAGATTCCCAATGGTTTTTGGGTTAAATCTTCCCACCGCCCCGGTCTGGTCGGTTTCCCATTGGTATTTTTTACCGTACAATCTGAAACTACTGATTTCTGCAAAGTCATGATCTTCCGTCGCCATCCAGTAAACGGGGACAAACGAGTATTCAGGATATTTCTGGCGAAGCCGGGTGCACGTGTTAATGACCGTAACAATTTTATAAATAAAATAGAGCGGTCCCGTAAAAATAGTAAGTTGATGACCCGTTGTAACGGTAAAAGTTTTTTCGGAAGCCAGTGACAGGATATTACTTTTCACCCGGTCATTGGGTGTCAGATGGAGGTATTGACGTTGAAGCGTTTCTACCAGAATGGAGCGGTGGGTAGCCGGGAAGGTTGACTTATCGGCAAATTGTTTCTCAAAATTTTCAAGCTGGGGCGATCGATGAAAAAATGGAGTTAGTTTGTGTGGATCCTGAATATAATCAAGAAAGAAAGAAGAAAATGCATGGGTATCCGATAGAGGGATTTTCTCAAGCTGCATGGCACCGGGGAAGGGTATAGTCAGGCATATCCGAATAACGACTATTTTTTGATAAGGTTTGAAAAATTATGCCGGTTCTATACAGATTCGGCATATAAATCAAACTCGGTGGCGTGCGTAACACGGGCCTTTACAAAGTCACCCACACGAAGGTAATTCTGCCGCGCATCCAGGATCACCTCATTGTCCACATCCGGTGAATCATATTCTGTTCGTCCGATAAATTCACCTCCTTCGAGGCGGTCGATGATGACGTTGAACGTTTTATTTACTTTTTCCTGATTCAGGGCAAGCGAAATCCCCTCCTGCAATTCCATAATGGCATTTATCCGTTCTTGTTTTAGTTCCGCAGGAACATCATCGATCATTGTATGTGAGTGGGTGTTCTCTTCGTGAGAATACGCAAAGATACCCAACCTGTCGAAGCGCGCCTTTTCAACAAAACTCATCATTTCCAGAAAGTCTTCCTCTGTTTCCCCAGGATGCCCGGCAATCAGTGTCGTGCGAATGGCAATTCCTGGAACTCGTTCGCGTATAGTCCCTAACAAATTCTCTGTTCTCTCCCGGGTAGTGCCTCTTCTCATCCGCTGAAGCATCCGGGTGGATCCGTGTTGAAGAGGGATATCCAGGTAGTTGCAAATAGTAGGCCGTTCGGCCATCACGTCCAGAACATCCAAAGGGAAACCTGTCGGGAAAGCATAATGAAGACGGATCCACTCTATTCCTTCAATGTCCGACAAGTGCCTCAACAACTCGGCAAGATTTCTTTTTTTGTAAATATCGAGACCATAATAGGTGGAGTCCTGAGCGATGAGCAACAATTCCTTAGTACCTTTTTTTGCCAGATTCTTTGCTTCCAACACCAGTTCTTCGATGGGTCTGGAAATGTGGTTTCCCCGCATCAACGGAATGGCACAGAAGGAACATGGACGGTCGCATCCTTCGGATATTTTCAAATACGCAAAATGACCTGGATTGGTGAGGATTCGCTCACCGAGCAGCTCGTGCTTATAGTCTGCGTTCAGTTGCTTGAGCAACCGCGAGAGATCCCGTGTGCCGAACCAGGCATCTACCTGTGGGATTTCTTTTTGCAGATCATCTTTGTAGCGCTGAGAAAGACAACCCGTTACATATACTTTCTCAACGATACCTTCTTTTTTGGCATCCACGTAGCGCAGAATGGTGTCGATCGATTCTTGCTTGGCATTATCAATAAATCCGCACGTATTGATGACGACGATATTCGAATCGTCTTTCCTGGACTCGTGCGTAACATCAATATTGTTTCCCCGAAGTTGGGTGAGTAAGACTTCGGAATCGACTAGATTTTTTGAGCACCCGAGTGTGACAATATTGACCTTCGTTTTTTTGGAACCCTTGGTTTTCAATTTTTTCAGATAAAGCCCGCAAATTTACGAAAAAAACCTGCCGTTGAGACCCATAATGCGATTGGGCCTATATTTGCTCTTCCAAATTTATGCTGAAGCGTATTTCCTTCATTTTTTTCTTACTCCTTTCCAGTTCGTGCTTTGATCAGAACGATTGCCTGATCACGTCGACCAATTTGGTTCAGATAAGCCTGAATACCGTGACAGGAATACCCATGCTAGTTACTTTTCTCAGAGTTCTGAAAGGGGATAGCACGGGGCATTTTCCCTTATATGAAAAATACCCGCTGGATTTCCTTGCACTTCCATTAAATCCGGATTCAACTCAAACCACCTTTCGTTTTATGACCAGCGACACGGTTTATTACAGGTTGACGCTGGGGTATTCCACGTACTCCCGGGTTATTGCAACGGACTGCGGTGCTTTTCTATACTATGATAATTTAACCGTGCTTAAAACCAACTTCGACAGTACGCTTGTTATTTCTCCTCAACTCCTTACCAGTGTCACCTCCAATCTTAAAATATTTTTTTAGCCTGGGATTGGCCATGGCATTGATCGGCTCTGTCTTTTCTCAGGACAAAGCGAAAGTCAATCCTGCGGACACACTAAAAAGTAAATATCTCCCCACAGGGCTCCGTCTTGGCACAGACCTGATCAGTATCATTAAGAGCAATGTCATCCCCAGTTTCAAAGGATGGGAAGTAAATGGTGATTTGGATTTTTACAAGTATTATTTGGCGGTCGATTACGGATACTGGGCGCGCAACTACGATCTGGTCAACGGGAATTACCAGAATAGCGGTGATTATTTTAGAGTAGGGATAGACTTAAATTTTCTGCTTAAAGATCCCGACCGGAACATGTTCTTTTTTGGCTTTCGATATGGGCACTCGAGTTTCAGGGAGTCGTTAAGTTATACGTATGCTGATTCGGTATATGGCTCCAGTCAAAATCAATATCTCATTACTAAGACCGGTAACAATACCGGTCTGTCTGCACATTGGATTGAATTGACTACCGGGCTTCGCGTAAAAATCTGGAGCGGATTCTGGATGGGGTATACCGCCCGCCTGAAGTTTGCCCCGGTGATTGGCGGCGGGAAGAGAGAATTCCACTCTTTTGATATTCCGGGTTATGGGTTGGCGGAAAAGTCAGACTATTGGGGCCTTGACTATCAGCTTTTCTGGAGATTCCCGGTTCGAAAGATCAAATGATTATTCCTACTTCTATGTTACACCCAAATGAGTCAGATGCCCTCCGAGGCCGGGCGGGCCACGCATTCGCGTCGATGGCTGGATTATTTCTCACCCGCAAATCCCCTGCTGGGCCCACGAAAAAATCAGGCCATCTCCGCGAATGCTGAAAGTTTTGGGCTAGCACTACCTTATGACTTCTTGAACAAAGTGGTTTTTTGACAACATGACAAAGCAGGATTAGCTGCCCTTGCGAAAAATGGCGTCAACAAAATCACTCTTATTAAATACCTGAAGGTCCTCAACTCCTTCGCCTACGCCAATGTATCTTACAGGTATTTTGAACTCATCGGAAATTCCGATCACAACTCCTCCCTTGGCTGTGCCGTCCAGTTTGGTGATGGCTAAGCATGTAACTTCTGTTGCCTTGGTGAACTCGCGGGCTTGGACTACGGCATTTTGACCCGTGCTGCCATCCAGCACCAGCAGTACATCGTGCGGCGCATCGGAAATGACTTTTTGAACCACGCGTCGTATCTTCGATAACTCCTGCATTAAATTTATTTTGGTGTGGAGCCTGCCGGCCGTGTCGATGATGATCACATCGACGCCCTGGTCCAATCCTTCCCGGACCGCTTCAAAAGCAACCGAAGAAGGATCGGCACTCATTTCCTTGGAAATGACACGCGCTCCGGAGCGATCTCCCCACAGTTTTAATTGCTCGACAGCGGCCGCTCTGAATGTATCGGCTGCACCCAGAAGGACAGACTTACCCTTTTTTTTGAATTGTGCGGAGAGCTTGCCAATGGTCGTTGTTTTTCCAACGCCGTTTACTCCGACGACCATGAGGACATACGGTTTTTTATTTCCCGGAATTTCAAAGTCCTCCGTATCAGCCGCATTGTTTTCAGACAATAGCGAGGCCACTTCCTCTTTCAAGATGCGTTCCAGTTCCTGAGTACCCAGGTATTTATCACGGGCCACTCGTTGCTGAACACGTTCGATGATTTTAAGTGTGGTGTGGATTCCTACATCGGATGAAACAAGCGCCTCTTCCAGGTCATCCAAAACGCTGTCATCCACTTTTGATTTCCCGACGATGGACTTTCCAAGTTTGCTGAAAAAACTTTCGCTGGTTTTTTCAAGCCCTTTGTCAAGGGATTTCTTTTTGTCGTTGGAAAAAAAATCAAGCATCATGTAAAAATTAGCGGTGGAATTCTGAGCCGATCAAATATACTTGTTTAACAAAGGCGAGGGCGTGAAATGAAAAAAGTCCCTGAGTGGGACTTCCTGGGTTTAACTCAACGGAAAAGATTATTTCTTGGCAAGCGTTTCTTTCACCAATTCTGCGGGCACAATTTCTTCCCGAAAGGTGTAAGCCCCAGTCTTTTCCGACCGGACAGCCCGGATTACTTTGGCAAAATTTTTGCCATCCACTTTTTTTAAGCTAGCAACAACTTTCTTCGCCATGATTATTTAATTTCTTTGTGTAACGTTACTTTTTTCAAAACCGGATTATATTTCTTTAACTCGATCCGCTCAGTAGTGTTCTTACGGTTTTTAGTTGTGATGTAGCGGCTCATACCGGGGAGGCCTGTTGCCTTATGCTCCGTGCACTCTAAAATCACTTGAATTCTGTTTCCTTTCTTTGCCATGGTACAACGAGTTTGAAATTATAAAGAAAGAGTTCCTTTTTCACGTGCATCTTTCAATACAGCCGTGATCCCCTTTTTATTAATCGTTTTAATGGCCGTGGTTGACACCTTCAAGGTGATCCATTTGCCCTCTTCAGGAACGAAAAAACGCTTGGTGTGAAGATTCGGATAGAACCTCCGTTTTGTCTTGTTGTTAGCATGGGAAACGCTATTTCCCACATGAGGTCTTTTTCCGGTAATCTGACAAACCCTGGCCATAAAATTCGAGTTAATTTCCTTGTTTTCAAAAGGGACTGCAAATATCGGAAAAAGCAGGTTAATATTCCAAAATGTCCCAGAATTATTATGGATTGGGCGTTGAACTCAATAGATGATAAACCTTCGGGCAAACGTTTTGCCCGGAACGGAAAAGCGGGCTATGTAAACTCCGGAAGCAAGTCCCGTCGTTGCAACCGTATAGTCCACGTTCGCCGACACCAGGAACTGACCGGAAATCTTTTGGCCCAGCGTAGTAAAAATTTGGACCATAACATCCTGATCGGATTTGATCGTAAATGTTTTGCTGGCGAGGACCGGATTGGGATAAATGGAAACGACGGGACTAGTCGGCAAATTTGCACCACCATCATTTTTCAGGATCTGAATTCCCCCCAAAAAATTTCCGGTGACGATGGAAGGATACGTCGTGTTGAAAATATTAACAACGACCGGCCAGGCAGTCCCTCCCCAGTCTTTGGACATATACGTTTGAGAAAGGGGGTTATAAAGAATTTTTTTTACGGTGGTGGTATCCTGACTTCGGAAATTATTGAAGATCGTGATGCCTCCGTTCTGATCGCCCAGTATAAGATCAGTCTTGCCATCGGAGTTCAGGTCGCCGGCGGCGGGGACCGGGTTTTGCCGGGCCGTCGTTGTGCCAAGGCCCAGGAAATTGCCGATTAACAGTGTATAATTAAATGAGCCTTTTGGTCCCCCATTGTGATAATATTCGAGCGCTCCGGTTGCGGTGCCCAGCAAGAGGTCGTTGATGCCATCCAAATCCACATCGATGATCAATACATTCTCACCAATGTCTATCGTGAATCCGGTCTGGGTCAGATCGGCCATGGAAACATTGAGGGAGTCTTTGCTTTTGTTGGGAAGGTAATACAATCCGGTTACCCCTGAGTTCATGTTGGTCGCGGTGAAGACGAAGTCTTTTGAACCGTCGCCATCCATATCGGCAAATTGAGGTTTGAGATTATAGTACCCCAGCATTGAAAAACGGTTATAGTCATTGGTGACGTATTGGAACGACGGATTGCTGACGGAGCCTGTATTTTTATAATAGAATAGATGAGAAACGGTGTCTTGACTGGTGTAGGACCCGATAAACATGTCCTGGTCGCCATCCCCGTCGGCATCGATGAACGCCGGGACGGAATTGTCCCCCACTTCAATCATCTGATCCTGTAAGAAATTATTTTTCACATACTGGAAATTGGGTATTTTTTGTGTTCCCGTGTTTTTGTAAAACCAGGCTGACTGCTCGAAATTAACGGCCAGGGAAGTTCGATCATAGATAGCGCTGGCGACCATCAGGTCCGGAATCCCATCAAAGTCAAAATCGTCATAAAAAGCAGCCGGAAAAATCTGAAAATTGTTGACGGGATGGGAAGGTGGAAAATTTGTACTGTCGGACGCGAAATTGGCCGAGTCCTGCGTCCCCGTATTTTTCATGAAATAAAGCGTGGTACAGGTTTCTTCAGAAAAAAGAAGATCACGAAGTCCGTCGCCATCCAGGTCAATCGTGAGAATCGATTTAGCCGCGGCGTGCTGGGTTCCGTTAGTGCCCTTGATCCGGCCCAGGTAAATCGTACACGTGCCTCCGCCAAAAAGGTATTCTCCACAGTTGCACTCGTCAAAATTTCCCCAGTTTTCAGTGGCGAGTTCCATTTGCATCGAGTCATAATTGCCGGTTTTTATCCAATTCATATTTCTGTGCCATTCCACATAACCGACTCCCGAGAAGTGTGCATCGAGGATGTCAATTGCGCCGTCGCCGTCAATGTCATCAATACTCAAATTATCCATTTGGTTCACCTGGAGATTGGTCGTATCTATTTTGAAATAAACCGAGCGGAGAGGATGAGGACAATAGTTTCCACCTGCAGTGTCGCAGGAACCGCCGTAGGCTCGCCATGCCAGGGGTTCGCCCGGCGGCGTAATGTTTGTATAGACGGATATGCCAAAAAGGTTATAGGTAAAGATGTCTTTTTTGCCGTCGTGATTATAATCGCGCAGCAAAAGCCACTGATCAACTTGCGGAGGAAATAGCGTTGCATATTCAGGAGCAAATTGGTATGCGCTATCATGAAGATTCAAATAGGTCAGCAGCACATTCGTCGATCGATCGTAGATGACTAAGTCGGGCAGGTTGTCACCGTTCAAATCGATGGTACTGAATTGAGGAGAGTTAAAGGCGCCGCTCCATGGCAGTCCGATCGTTTTTCCATTGACCATCACCGGAATGCTTTGGTCCTGCGTGTAGGTAAATTGGGCATATGCTGATCTTGAAAGCAGGATGAAAAAAAGAAGAATAAAAGCCCTTGAAAACATTGATTTTAAGTAATAAAAATAACGCAGACCCAATCACACATGTTATCTTGCTTGCAAGATAATCTGATTTCAGATAGGTTGTCGAAAGCGAAATAATGGAAATTAAGTCCCTGTATCAAAAATATCTGTCCTCTGGAAAAGTATCCACAGACACACGGGAAATCATCCCTGGCTCGGTATTCTTTGCATTGAAGGGGCCTCATTTCAATGCCAATACTTTTGCTGAAGAGGCTTTACAACGCGGGGCAAGCTATGCCGTGGTCGATGAGGTGGAATTTGTAAAAAACAGTAAGTACGTGCTGGTGGATGACACGCTCACGGCATTACAGCAACTCGCCCGTTACCATCGGGAACAGCTGAGGATTCCGGTTCTTGGGCTTACCGGATCCAATGGAAAAACGACGACTAAAGAATTGATTCATGCCGTTCTCAATAAGAAATTTAAAACGTTTTCCACCCGGGGGAATCTCAATAATCATATCGGGGTACCGCTTACCCTTCTTGCCATTGATTCCACCATCGAAATCGCGGTTGTCGAGATGGGGGCCAATCACCTGGGCGAGATTGCCAGCCTGTGCGAATGGGCCAACCCTACACACGGATTTATTACCAATATCGGGAAAGCGCATATTGGCCCGTTTGGTGGATTTGAAAACATTGTCCGGGCGAAATCGGAATTGTATCAGCATTTGCTGACGCATTCCGGCACGGTATTCGTTAACTCACAAAATCCGATTCTGTCCAACATGGCGAAACGGTTTGACAATCCTTTTTTTTATCCCGCCCCGGGTGACTATTATCACTGCGAATTAATCGGGGCTAATCCCTTTGTCAGGGTGCGAACGGAGAATAACGACGAACTAACTACGCAACTGATCGGCGATTATAATTTTGAAAATATTGCTGCGGCCCTGTGCATTGGAAAATACTTTGGTGTGGCGGCGAGCCAGGCTAATGAAGCGGTCGCATGCTATGAGCCCGGCAATATGCGGTCGCAGGTCATTCAGAAAGGGACGAATGTCGTCATTCTGGATGCCTACAATGCGAATCCGAGCTCGATGGAAGCGGCGATCGACAATTTTTCAAAAATAGATGCGGTACGGAAAGTGGCCGTTCTCGGGGATATGTACGAACTCGGCCCCGAAAGTGAAGTGGAGCACAAAAGGCTGGGAAAAATTCTTTTTGAAAAAGGAATCAAAGAAGTCTACTTGTGCGGCGTGGCCATTCAAGCCGCCCTCGAAACCTATCCGTCGGCCCGCTATTTTGCCAGGCGGGAGGACCTCATTCAAACCTTGCAAAAGGAAAAGATTCAACACGCCGCTGTGTTAGTGAAGGCATCGAGGGGCATGGGATTGGAGAAGATTATTGAGGCGATCGGGCAATAGCCATCAACGTACCTCAGAGTTTCGTCGATTTTTTTTTATTATTGTTCAACTTAATTCTCATGGATTTCCCTTTTATTTTAAAATTCCTTCAAACCCTCGCCAAAAATAACAACCGGGATTGGTTTGAGCGAAATAAATCCCAATACTTGCGGGCCAAGGAAGAGTTTGATGAATTCCTGATCCGGCTTCACGGGGAACTGATCCAGCTAGATGAAGGATTATCCGGATTAAATCCCAAAAAGCTGGCGTTTCGCATTTATCGCGATGTGCGCTTTAGCAAGGATAAGCGCCCTTACAAAATCAACATGGGTGCGGGGTTTTCGCCGGGAGGCAAGATGATCCAGGAACCGGGGTATTATATCCATATCGAGCCTGGAAATAAAAGCATCCTCGCCGGAGGTTTGTACATGCCGGACGCCGATAATCTGACCCAGATTCGTCAGGAAATTGATTATAATGCCGAAAAGCTTTTAAAGATTTTAAATGCCCCGAAATTTAAAAAGACTTTTCCGGCGTTGGGCGATTTTGATAAACTTAAAACTGCGCCCAAAGGATATTCCAAAGATCATCCTCAACTTGAATTACTAAAGCACCGGAGTTTCATTGTATCGCATCCATTTTCCGATCGGGAAGTAAAAGATAAAAAATTTCTAAAACTCGTGACGGAAACAGCGAAAACGGTTAAACCCCTGAATGATTTTCTGAAGGAAGCTATTGCGTAGTTATATTCCCAGGATCTCCTTTAATCGCACATATCCGCTTTGGCTAAGGGAAATCCGCGCTCCGCTTTTTAATAGGGCAACATGACTTTCTTTTTCAAGGGGCTCAATGCGAGTGAGCTCCGACAGGTTGATCATGTACGAACGATGAACACGCACAAATTGGGACGGATCCAGGGATTGTTCGTAGTGATTCATAGTCTTTTTCTTTAAATAGAAACCTTCTGCCGTGTGGATCTTGACATAATCATCATACGCCTCCAGATAGTGGATCTTTGGGATGGGAATGATCAGTATGGAACTGCCTTTTTTAACGACGATGCGATGTCGTTCTTCCGGCGGTGATGTACTTTCCAGGAGCTCCAGCGTAGGCTCGCCCTTTTTAGAAGGAGGCAGGTTCAACCATTTTTTTACGGCTTTTTTAAAGCGTTCCTGGCTGAAGGGTTTTAGCAAATAATCAACCGCGTGGGATTCGAAGGCCTTGATGGCATATTCGTCAAACGCGGTGGTGAAAATCACGGCCGGCGGTTGATCAATCAGTTCAAGCATCTCAAACCCATTGATTTTCGGCATTTGGATGTCCAGAAAGATAAGATCAGGCTGATGTTGTGCGATGGCCTTGACACCTTCAAAACCATCGTCGCACTCGGCGACAATTTTAATATCGGGATAAGACTGAAGATATTCTTTGACCATGCTTCGGGCCAGCGGCTCATCATCGATAAGAATGACGTTGATCATGGGTGTTGTGGAATTTTCAGTTGGGTTGTAAAAATATTTCCTTCGGATCGAGTCACCAGCAAGTTGTTTTGTGAATAAAGCAAATACAATCTTCGTCGGATAGAGTTCAGTCCAAAGCCCGTTCCCTGCCGGGGTTGTGCCGTGAACGAGTCAAAGGGATTCTTTATTTCAATAACCAGATGTTCGCCTTTTGTTTCGGCCGTAATGGAAATGCTGATTTCGCCCACGGTGTCATACAGTCCGAACTTAATCGCATTTTCAACAATGGGCTGCAACAGTAGAGAAGGTAGCTTCAATGTCAAACTTGCCTCATCCCTGTGAATGATCGTAGCCAACCGATGACCAAATCGAACTTTCTCGATGTCAAGATAAAGTTGTAAATGTTGAAGTTCTTCCTCCAGCGATACCAGTTGCCGATCGTCTTTTTTTAAGGTTCCCCGCAAGAAATCGGACAATTGCTGGATCATAATTCGGGCTTGTTCCGGATGAACGCCGACCAGGGCACTAATGGAGTTTAGGCTGTTAAAAAGAAAGTGAGGTTGTAATTGCTGGCGCAAGGAAGAAAGTTCTGCTTCGCGGGCAAGACGTTCCGCATCTTCATTTCTTTTCGCTGTTTCCTGCTGTTCGCTGGCATACACCCAAAACCATGTAAGGATAGCGATAAGCGTGATCATAAACCAATCAAACAAGCCCCGGATCAACAACGTGTGTTCAAGAAATTGGTGATATGCTTTTTGGTCGCCCGGCAGGTATTGCAAGATCCATTGTTGAAGAAGCACACATAAGACGGCCAGAGCGACACTCCAAATAATTACATACACGGCGTTTTTTTGACTGGGGTGATAAAAAAGCATTGAGGTGTTGATGCTGTACCCCGCCAGGGCCAGCGCGAGTTGGGTAACCGCCGCATCCATGGCCGCCATCGTCCAGGCAAAACCAAGTTGGTTTATCAAATACCCTTGAACCACCATCCAAACGATCCACCAGCCTGCGTAAGCCGTTATGATTCTGGAGTACGAAATGGTCAATTTGGACATCCTGCAGAAATGAGTAGGGTGCTTTATAAGGACACGAAAAATATCCTGTAAACCATCATTTAGAATGCCGGACGATGCTGCAATTGCATCGTCACCGCTTTCTGATGAATATAGTTTATGTAGGCATTCGCTTCCTCCGTTTCATGAATTTGAGAATATAAT
>Ga0302324_100010621_pt1 | contig 19034 bp, 15 predicted proteins | sample Palsa_T0_1_FD_201949 | JGI IMG/M metagenome (GOLD analysis project Ga0302324, IMG submission 201949) | Peat permafrost microbial communities from Stordalen Mire near Abisko, Sweden - Palsa_T0_1 | ecosystem: Environmental > Terrestrial > Soil > Palsa > Peat permafrost | place: Sweden: Abisko...
GCCATCGCCCCCGTATCCCCCACCAAATCCAAGCATTTCTGTACCAGTGCCTTTGGCTGAATATCCGGCGTTATCTAGCATTTGCCGCATTTTAACGGCCAATAGTTCGGTTTCTCGTGTTGGGGAGATGTTCACAACCCATACAGGCTTCTTTGGTTCATTCACTAAAAAGGTCTTAAATATGTCCATTTGGCCTTGGCTAATATCTCTGTCCTGCTGGCTCTTCTCAACCTCCAACACTCTCGCCTGCAACACTAGGTTATTGGAACGTAGTTCTTCAACGCGGTTCTCAAGTTTTATCGCCTCTGGAATTCCATATATCAACCCAAAAACATCCATCGTGACACCGGCGGCAACGACGAGAGCCCACGCTTTTTCCAATCGTTTATTCCGTTCGCTGTGTTCATCTTCATCCTCATACAACAATATCCACTCAGCAATGCACCCTGCAGACACGAGCACGGCCCCTGCAATATCCCAAGAAAACCAAAACCAATCCGATCTTAAAAACCAGCCGAAAGACGCGAGCAGGGCAATAGAAATAATTACTATGGCAAGTTTTACCATAGTGCTTCTATGCGTGGTCTGGTTCACGGGTAGGCGCACAGGCAAGCGTGGTTCCTCATCCATTTGACATCCTCAATATGTGTGCAATTTTCCAATCGTTATGGGTGCGTAAGTTAACCGGCAAACCCGCGCTCCTTACAATCGCGGATTCGGAGTCCGAGGCTCCGCGCATCCATATTCACGCCGCTTCTTTGTTTTCAGCGGCCAAAGCCAGAAGTCCCCTTCTCACCCAGTCTGATTTCGTGAGCCTTGCGGAGCGAGCGGCCCGGTCAATCTGTTTTGCCTCTCTTGGCGTGAATCGGACGGCCATCAGTACACCCTTGGCATTTTGCGTACCAAGCTTCGGTCTGCCACGTTGATTTTTCATAATAAATGTTGTACAATTAACTTGCATTCAATCTAAATCCGTATAACAGTTAATGCAACATAAAAATTGATATGGCAAACAAACTGAAAATCGAAAAGAAAATCGCGGTGGTTTCCATGCTTTGCGAGGGCAGCAGCATCCGGGCGATTGAGCGTATTACTGGCGTCAAACTGAATACCATTATGAGCCTGGGCAAGCGGGTGGGTGAGGCTTGCGCGAAGATCATGGATGCCAAAATGCGGGACTTGTCCTGTCGACAAATAGAATGCGATGAGATATGGGGCTTCATTGGGGCCAAGCGCAAAATCGCGAACAAAGTTGGAAAATACGGTGATGTCTGGACGTTCATCGCCCTGGATGCGGCCACCAAATTGATTCCGTGTTTCACTGTTGGAAAACGCGATGCTTATCACGCTAAAGCGTTTATGGCTGATTTGGCTGGCCGGGTTAAGAACCGCCTGCAATTGTCCACCGATGCACTTGCGGCCTACGTGGACGCGGTCGAATGCGGTTTCGGTTGCGAAGTGGATTATGCACAGGTAGAGAAAACCTATTCTCTCGTTAACCTCAACAAAGACGCAGCCAGTAGGTATAGTCCATCGGAGGTCGTCAAAATCGAAAAAATAGTTGTGACCGGAATGCCGGACATAACGCGCACAACAACCTCGCATGTTGAAAAGCAAAACCACACATTGCGGATGCACTGCCGTAGGCTCACCCGGTTGACCAACGCTTTCAGCAAAAAGTTTGAAAACTTTGAAGCTGCCGTCGCACTCAATTTTGCCTATTACAATTTCCGCAAGATTCATGGCGCGATTCGGATGACTCCGGCGATGGCGGCAGGCGTCGAAAAGAGTATCTGGACGGTGGAAGATTTGGTCAAAGCCTGTGGCGAGTAAAACATACATCGAAAGGCTACAAATGGTGATGGGGCACCTGCATAAATGCCAGGCGTCATGGGTGGAGTCAGTGCCTGTGCATGAGGTCTTTCGCGGCCAGACGGTGTGGCAAGGCGAGGTGGAGGTCTTTGCGCTCTCTGGACACCCAAAGGCGAAGCGTGGTTATGGCTGGTCCCATAAGGAAGGCAAAGATGATTCAGGAGAGAGGTTTGTTGCGGTATTAGAGATTCCCCCTGTGGATTCGGCTTTGACGGCGGTGCGGGTCTCGCTGGTTAAAGAAATCAGGAAAACGAAACGGAAAAAGTGAAAATGAAGGCGATTTGGAAAAATAAATCCAAATTGAGTCACTACCGCGAATGCCTTCGGCTTGACTGACGATGCGCGGTGTGGTTGGCTGGCGGCGCATGGACATAAAGTTCCAAATGGGCAAGACTGAGACGACGGGGCAACCGCCCAAGACCGAGGCGGCACAGGAACTCGACAGCGAGCGAACAAAACAAGTTACGGTCGCGGGTTGGACGGCGGGACTGTCGGCCTTTTTTGGATGCATCGCTCTGAGCCAGGCGCCGACTTGGCCGATGGCTTTTGGCGTGGCGGCCGTGGCGGCAATGGTGGCGGTGGTTTGCTATTTTATTTTGCAAAGAGGATAGGGAGGTGTCTCGGTCATTGGCGGCTGATTTTCCAGGGACTCCGAATAATCACATTGGCAAAGGACGGGAAAGGGTTTACAAAAGCTTGCCGACATGAGCCAAACAACCGTCGAGCCAGAACCGCCGCCGCTGGTCGATTTGCTCGCGGGTTACCCGCGAGGGGAAGGCATCTTTGACGAAGCCTTTTCCACCAGCGGCGAACTGCTGCCGCATTACGCCCGTTTTGTGGAGGCGATCCAAAAATTGGGCGCCCCGGAACTCAGGCGTCGCCGCGAGTCCTGCCGCCGCCTCCTTCATGAGCAGGGCATCACCTATAATGTTCACGGCGAAGCCACGGCGCGCGGCGTGGAACAACCGTGGCAGGTGGACCCGATTCCCCTGGTCATCGCGCCCGAGGAATGGCGCGCGATGGAAAAGGCGCTGATCCAACGCGCCACCCTCATCAACGACATCCTGGCCGATTGCTACGGGCCGCGGGAATTGATCCGCTCGCGCCGGCTGCCGCCGGCCCTGGTTTTCGCCCAGCCGGATTTTCTCCGACCCTGCCACGGCATCCGGCCGCCGCACGATACGTATCTGCATTTCTACGCGGCGGACCTGGCGCGCTCGCCGGACGGACAGTGGTGGGTAATTTCCGATCGCACGCAAGTCCCCACCGGAGCCGGTTACGCGCTGGCCAACCGCCTGGTTACTTCGCGCGCGCTGCCGGAACCTTTTCGCGGCTGCCACGTGCATCGCCTGGCGGGATTTTTCCGCGACATGCAAGCTTCGCTGGCGCGGTTGGCTTTGCGGCAGGCGGATAATCCGCGGGTGGTCTTTCTGACGCCTGGCCCGTACAGCGAAACTTATTGCGAGCAAAGCTACCTGGCCCGCTACCTCGGATACATGCTGGTCGAAGGCCAGGACTTGACAGTGCGCGACGACCGCGTCTATTTGAAAACGTTGAGCGGCCTGGAGCCGGTGCATGTCATTTTCCGCCGCGTGGACGACGATTTTTGCGATCCGCTGGAATTGCGCAACGATTCCATCCTCGGCGTGCCCGGATTGCTGGAGGCCTTGCGCGCGGGCAACGTGGCGGTGGCCAACGCGCTGGGGTCGGGTCTGTTGCAAAGCCCGGCGGTGATGGCATTTTTGCCAGGGCTTTGCAAACATTTGCTCGGCGAAGAATTGCAAATTCCCTCCGTCGCCACCTGGTGGTGCGGACAACGCTCGGCGCGGCAGCATGTCCTGGAGAATTTGGACCGGCTGCCGGTCCGCCCTGCCTTCCGCTGGGACGCGCCCGAACCGGAACCGCATCCCGAACTCAGCGCCGCCCAACGCGCGGCGCTGGCGCGGCGCATCGAGTTTCAACCGCATCTATTCGTGGCCCAGGAACAGGTGCAACTTTCCACCGCTCCTTCCTGGGGGCCGGATGGTTTGAGGCCGCGCCCGGTGGCCTTGCGCGTTTATCTGGTGGCCCTGGACGGCGCTTACAAGGCGATGGCCGGCGGCTTGACGCGCGTGGCGGCGGCCAGCGCTCTGCACACGCTTTCCATGCAGCACGGCGGCGCGAGCAAGGACACCTGGGTGCTCAGCCAGGAACCTGTCGAGGCCGTCACGCTGCTCAACACGCCGGGCGGCGCCATCGAGTTACGGCGCGTGGGCAACAATCTGCCCAGCCGTCTGGCGGACAATTTCTTCTGGCTGGGCCGTTACGCGGAGCGGGCGGACGCCACCGCGCGCCTGCTGCGCAGCGCCTTCTCGCGGTTCACGCCGGAGAACACCGCCGGCGCGCTGCCGCCGCTTGCGCCCATTTTGCAAACGCTCAAATTGCCGGAGAGCGAAGAGAATTCCAACGCCTCCGCGCCGGTTTCCGAAAGCGATCTCTGGGCGGTGGTCTTCGATCCGGACCGGCCCGGCAGTCTGCGCGCCACGGCGGACAATTTGCAACGGCTGGCCATGTTCCTGCGCGAACGAACCTCAAACGATCTTTGGCAAGTCTTGAGCACGCTGGCCGAGAGGCTGGCCATGCCCGCCGGCACCTTGGGCCTGCTGGCAGGCGACGCCGTCGGCCTGTTGAACCAAACCTTGCTCAGTCTGGCCGCCTTCCGCGGTTTGGCGCGGGAGAACATGACCCGCGCGCACGGCTGGCGTTTTCTGGACATGGGCCAGCGCATCGAGCGGTCGATCCATCTCTGCGCCTTCCTGGACAACGCCCTGGGTTCGCCCGACGCCGACAATCCCAGCGTGCTGGAAGCGGTGCTGGAGGTGGCCGACAGCTCCATTACTTATCGCGGCCGTTACAACCTCCTGCCCAATCTGGGCACCGTCTATGATCTGGTGCTGCTGGACGACACCAACCCGCGCTCGCTCCTTTTTCAACTCAACCAATTGGTCAAACATTTTGAACGTTTGCCGGGCGAACGCGAAAGCGCCCTCCCCAGTCCGGGACAGCGCATCCTGCTCGAGTGCCTGACGGCCCTGCGCCTGCTGGACCCGCGCGACTTGAACCATCTCCAGGGTGCCTGGCAGGAGAGCGACGTGGGCCGCGTCATCCAACTTATCCGGCGCCAGATGCCCCGCCTGTCCGACGCCATCGCCGCCAGCTACTTTGCCCATTCGGCCATCTCCCGCGCCGGCGGCAGCGCCGACCGTTAATATGACTTTCGACGTTGTCCATCGCACCCTTTACCGCTACAGTCAGCCTGTGACCGTTTCGCAGCACGCGGCGCGCGTGGAACCGCGCGCGCTGGCCGGCCAGATTGTCGAGGACTTCTCCTTGCGCATCGAACCCGCCCCGCCGGTGCGCAAGACGCGCGACGATTACTTCGGCAACCGGGTTTGCTTCTTCAGCATCCACGAAGTCCATTCCCGGCTGGAAATTATCGCCCGCAGCCGCCTGACCGTCGCCGCCGTCACCCCGCCCGTGCTCTCTCTTTCCCCGCCATGGGAGAAGGTGGCGCAATTATTTTCCGATCCCGTTTCGCCGGAGGTGGTGGAGCCGTACGAATTTGTGTTTGACTCTCCGCTGCTCAGCGCCTCCGAACCCCTGGCCGCCTACGCCAGGTCCAGCTTCACGCCCGGAACACCCTTGCTCTCCGCGGTGCTGGATTTGAACCGGCGCATTTACGCCGATTTCAAATACGACCGCGTGGCCACCACGGTAGCCACGCCCCTTGAGGAAGTGATGGAAAAGCGGCGCGGCGTCTGCCAGGACTTCGCCCATTTGGCCATTGCCAGCTTGCGCTCGCTGGGGCTGGCCGCGCGTTACGTCAGCGGCTACCTGCGCACCCGTCCGCCAGAAGGCAAACCGCGACTAGTCGGCGCCGACGCCTCCCATGCCTGGTTTTCCGTCTATTGCCCCGATTTAGGTTGGGTGGACTTCGACCCGACCAACAACCTCCTGCCCGAAACCGACCACCTCACCTTGGGCTTCGGGCGCGATTTCGGCGACGTCAGCCCCATCAGCGGCATCCTGACCGGGGGCGGCAAACACGATGTCAAAGTCGCGGTCAACGTGAGCGTCCTATGAGCCGCGCCCGCTGGCACATCCAACATCGCACCTGTTACACCTATCTGGTCCCAGTGCGGGAGAGTTTCAACGAAGTGCGCCTGGAGCCTCCGAGCAACGACAACCAAAGCGTCGAATCCTTCGTTTTGACAACAACGCCGGCCGCGTCCTTCCGGCACTACCGCGATTTTTATGCCAATTACGTCCATCACTTTGAGATTCCCAGTTCTCATGCCAGCCTGCTCATTGAAAGCCGGGCGGTGGTCTTGGCGCATCCGCCGCCGCCTCTATCCAGCGCCGCCCTGCCGGCGCCGCTAAACGTGCTGCCCGATTTCGCCAGGTCCGGCGATTACGCCGATTACCTCGGCCCCAGCCGTTTCGTCGATGTCGAACCTCAAACCTGGCGCTTGGCTCTCGATGCCACCTTCGGCATCGCCGACGCCTGGCAGGCGGCCCAGGCGCTGATGCGCTTCGTGCATGGCCATCTGCGCTATCATCCCGCCTCGACCCATGTTCACACGCACCTGCGCGAAGTGCTGGCCAAACGGCGCGGCGTCTGCCAGGACTTCGCGCACGTCATGCTCGGCCTGTGCCGCGCGCTCAAAATGCCCGCCCGCTACGTCAGCGGCTACCTGGCCGTCGAGAAAGCCCGCTCCACACACGCCTGGGTGGAGCTTTGGATTCCCAATATCGGCTGGCTGGGCCTGGACCCGACGCACAACCGGCAAATCGACGAAACGTACATCAAAATCGGCGCCGGGCGCGATTACGCCGATGTGCCTCCCGTGGCCGGCTACTACCGGGGCACCCTGCAACGCAAATTGGAAGTGGACGTGCGCATCGAGCCTATCGCGTGAACCTGCAAGGCCGTATCCATGCGGTAGTTAGGGAAGGCCCACCAAGGAGAGAATTGCGCGAAAGAAAACGCGCATGGAACCCATGAACCCGCATCCGTCGCTCCATCTCCTTCTCCTCCACGATGATTTGCGTTTCATCTTTCTGACCCCATTTTTCTGACTTGAATCATGCCCATTACAAATCCCGCAATGGGTCAACCTGGCCCGGCAGCACGTTGGTTTGGCCTCGCTGACAGGGTAAAGCGAAGTCAGAAAAATGGGGGCAGAATACTGGATCTATAAGTTAATGCTTATGGGGTGAGGTCGAGCCTTATCTCCAATTTCGTCGTTACGGCTGAGGCGACGGCTTGGGCAACTACTTGGCAGCCATTTCCGAGCGGATTCGTTTCGCAATGTCAGCGGCTTTGGCATCGGCTTCGATGATCGAAGGGCCGGGTTTGACGCCGGGACCGCCCGTGACGCCAGGACGCTGGTGGCCGATGCGCGTCATCCAGGCATCAAAACGCACAACCATTCGTTCGTGGACCAGGTTGCGGATTTCGTTGCCGTGCGCCGGAAACAAATCCTCGGCGCGCGCCACGCCATCCAGCTTCGCGCCGAAAAATTGCTGGAGAATTTCACGCGCCATCAGCCAGTGGCCTTCGCGCCCTGGATGCACACCGTCGCCGGCGAATGCAAAGGCCGGATTCTTCGCCCGGCCCTCGTCCAATGCCTGGCGCATCGGCGTGTGAATGTCCACCACGTCCCAGCCCGCGGCGCGTTTGGACAACAGCCATGCCGTGTAGCGCGCCAGGTTGTCATCATGAATCTTCTGCGTCGCATCTCCCTTGTCATCGAAAACGGGCGGTGTGCAAATGACAACCCGCTTGACGCCGGCCTTGGTCGCGACGTCGCGCAACTTTGTCATTGCTTTGGCGAAGCGCCGTGTGCCGGTCGCATCCGGCGGAAGGTGGCCTCCGTCATTCATGCCATAACACGCAAAAAGCAAATCCGGCTTCGTCGCCGCCAGCGCGCGCCCGAGCCGCTCGCTGACAAAGGGCCTCCCAAAACCAAAGGCATGCAAATGCCCCGCGTTTTCTTCCGGCGTCAGGTCGGTCGCCGTCTCGCTCCCCAGGCCGAGGTTCAGGATTTCGACCTCAAAGCCGTGCGCCAGCAGCCAGCATTCGCAATCCACGATGTAATCGCCCGCCTGCGTGATGCTGTCGCCAAGAAATACGATGCGGTGAACGCCGCGCAACATGGCCGCCGCCCTGGCCGATCCGGAGGAATCCACCGCTTCCTCCGTCCCACTGACGGAAAGGGTTGCCGTTTGGAGCAACCCGAGTGCCAGCGCTCCCAAGACGCCAAGATGCCGAAATAGTTTTACAAGGGACATGGTGCAACACAGCATAAACTGTAACATGCGCATCAACCTCTGCTTGGGCAACGAGAGAGCAACAATCATACGGATTAAGCTGACCTGTTCCACTCCGGACGTAAAGGACCATGGTTGTACAAAAGCTTGACATCCCTAACATATAAAGGGACTGAAACTGCCCGAGGCATGGGATGGGTCGGTGGTCCTTCCGATTCCGCGTCAATGGGCAGCCCGCCCAGGCGCGCCCCTTCTCAGGACTGGGGCGCTTCCCGCCGAAGCCGCGCGTTCTCCGGGGAGCACACGCGCCCCGCGTGTGGCTGTCGGCGCCTCGCCGCCTGCTTCATTTCGTCTGCCGATTTTCCTTGCCTCCGCGGCGGAATGCCTCGAATTTCCTCGTGAGAATCGGCTAAATAACGTGTCACCCTATTAGCGTTGCCATCATGGAACCGTTGCACGCACCTTGGCGCATCGCCTACATCCGCGGGCCGAAACCGGCGCCCGCCAACGCCGCCATTTTCAAGCAAATCGCCGAGTCGAGCGATGATGAGGGTAATTACGTCGTGGTGCGCGACCGCACCTGCTTCGCGCTGCTCAATCGCTACCCCTACACCGGCGGCCATCTGTTGGTGGTGCCTTACAAACAGTCGCCCGATCTCAACGGCCTCACCGATGACGAACTTTCCGATCTGTTCAAATTGACCCGGCGCTGCCAGAATGCGCTCAGCAAAGTGATGAAACCAGACGGGTTTAATATCGGCATCAACCTCGGCCAGGCCGCCGGCGCGGGCGTCCTCGAACATGTTCACGTCCATGTCGTCCCGCGCTGGAGCGGGGACACCAATTTCATGCCGGTGCTGGCCACGACCAGCGTCCTGCCCGAAGCCTTGGCCGAAGTCGCCGCCCGATTGCGCGCTGCGCTCGCCTCCTGATGCCAACGGAAACTCTTCATTTCGAGAACGCGCGCCTGGCGCAACAATTGTTCAATAACGATCCCCGCAATTTGCAATCGCTGGAAGAGCACCTGGGCGTCAAAGCCGTCGCGCGCGAGAATTGGATCAAACTGGACGGCGCCGCCGACGCCGTCGAACGGGCCAAAGAATTGTTCCAATCGCTGGAAAGCTCGCTCAAAAACGGCGGGTCGGTGCGGCAACGGGAATTCGCGCAGGCCCTCAACGTGGTCAAGAATGACGGCGTCTCGGCCCTGCGCGCTTTGTCCTCCGAACGCATCATTACTTCCCCCAAAAAGCCGCCGGTCGCCCCCAAAACCGTCGGGCAGAAGAAATACGTCGATGCCATCCGCAGCTACGACGTGACCATCGGCCTGGGTCCGGCCGGAACGGGCAAAACCTATCTGGCCATGGCCATGGCGCTCGCGGCCTTGCGGGAAGAAAAGGCCGCCCGCATCATCCTGACCCGGCCAGCGGTGGAGGCCGGGGAGGCGCTGGGCTTTTTGCCGGGCGACCTCTACGAAAAGATCAATCCCTACCTGCGCCCCCTTTACGACGCGTTGCACGACATGCTCCCGGCCGAAGAGTTGCAAAAGAACATGGAGCGAGGCGTCATTGAAATCGCGCCCCTGGCCTACATGCGCGGACGCACCTTGAACCACGCCTTCATCATCCTGGACGAGGCGCAAAACTCCACCACCGAACAAATGTTCATGTTCTTGACACGCCTGGGATTGCACTCCAAGGCGGTCATCAACGGCGACCCGACCCAGATCGACCTGCCGGCGCACAAACGCTCCGGCCTGCTCGAAGCCGGCCTGGCCCTGCGCGGCACCGAGGGCATCGCCGTGGTCGAATTTTCCCGACGCGACGTCGTCCGGCATCCGTTGGTGCAGCGCATTATCGCCGCCTACGAGGAGCATCGCCGCGCGCCCGGATGATGGGAGCCATTCACTTTTCTGGGTTCCCCTCTTAATCTTAATCCTAATCCTAATCCCACTTCAGGAGGCGGATCAGCGGGAGGATTAAGTTTAAGATTATGTTTAAGATTAAGAAATGATTGCCAGAAAATTTGAAATGCGCGCCCGGATGAGACTGGTGCGGTTCTTGGTCCGGCACCGCGCGCTGGCCTTGGAGCGGACGCTCTGGCGCCGCCTGGCCCGCTGCCTGCTGGAAGAACTGCTCGCCCGCCGGGATTACGAGTTGGGCGTACACTTCATCGACGCCACCGAAATGGGCCGCCTCAACGAAACATTCCTCGGCCACCCAGGCTCGACGGACGTCCTGACTTTCAACCATCAGGAAAATCCCGGTGGCCAACGCCTTTACGGCGAAATCTTCATTTGCGTCGATGACGCCCTGATCCACGCGCGCCGTTTCCGGGTCCGCTGGCCCTGGGAGTTGACCCGCTACCTGGTCCACGGAGTTCTACACCTGGAAGGATTTGACGACACCGGCCCTGCCTCGCGCCGTGCCATGAAACGCCGGGAAAATAGCCTCTTAAAGGCATTGTCCGCCCGGTTCGATTTGGGCAAACTGGGCAAGTTATGACGTTAGACGAGAATCATTATCTGAAGCGGTGGCGGTCCAATTTCGTCGCCGGTCTGGCTATTGTCATGCCGGGGGTCATCACCTTCGCGGTGGTGGTTTGGATTTTAGCAAACGTCTCCAACGTGACCGACAAGTTGCTGTTCTTTGTCCCCAAGAGCTGGATTCGCACCCATTTCGCCGATGGATCATGGGGCGAAATCCACTGGTATTGGAGTTGGCTGGCGCTGATTTGGGCGCTCTTCCTGGTTTGTCTGGTCGGACGTTATGGCCGCAATTATCTGGGCCGTAAAGCCATCGAATGGCTCGATACTGCCATCATGCGCGTGCCGTTGCTCAACAAAATTTACGGCACCATCAAGCAGGTCAACGAATCCTTCTCTAGCAACAAATCCTCCTTCAAACAAGCCGTGCTGGTGGCCTTCCCTTACGAGGGTTCGCGCGCGGTTGGATTTGTGACCGGTGAACAAGCCGGTCTGGGCGGCGAAAAACTGCTCAGCGTTTTCATTCCCACCACTCCTAATCCCACCTCCGGCTTTCTCCTGCTTCTGCCCGAAAGCGAGGTCATCAAGCTGGACATGTCCGTGGCCGAAGGCATCAAATTCATCATCAGCCTGGGCGCCCTTTCCCCCGACCACAACAGCCTGCGCCTGACCGCCTCGCCGACGGACGCGGCCTCGCCGCCCGTCGCCCGATGAACCTCGCGCGCACGACCGGCCTGGTCCTGCGCACCCGGCCCCTGACCGAGACCAGCCTGATCGTGCAATGGCTCACGCGTGATTTTGGCCGCGTCGCCACCGTGGCCAAAGGCGCGCGTCGCCCCAAGTCCCCGTTTCGCGGCCAACTGGATTTGTTTTACCTGGCGGACCTGAGTTTCGCGCGCTCCAGCCGATCTGACCTCCACAACCTGCGCGAAGTGCGACTGCTGGAGAGCCACCCCGGCCTGCGTCGCGAACTGATCTTCCTCCAGCAAGCCTCCTATTGCGCCGCGCTCATCGAGCAATCGGCGGAGCCGGACGCGCCCATGCCGGCCGTCTTCGACAATTTCTCCAGCTTGCTGAGGCACTTGCCCAAACAGCCCGCCCAACCGCAGACTATTTTTGGATTCGAGATGAAATGGCTCCAGGAACTGGGTTTGAATCCCAAGCTCGCCGACACCAACCTGACGCCCGGCACGAAGCAAATTTTGGAACGATTGCTGGAGATGGATTGGCTCGAGATTTTCCGCTTGCGTTTAAGCCCCGCGCAAGCGCAGGAAATCCGCCTCTATCTGCACGGCTTCATCATCTATCACTTGGAACGAATTCCCCGCGGACGAAGCGCGGCCCTGGGCGGCGCTACGGTAGGGCGAGAATCGAGCCGTGACTTAAATAGTTCCAGCGCATGAGACTCTTTACGCGGGAATTTCGTATGCTTATGAGAGTGCCAACATAATGAGCCAACCCGACAAACCGGTCGGCGCCATCTTTGACGCGGCCATCGAGTTGCCGTCCGAGCGGCGCGCGGCTTATCTGCTCGAGGCCTGTGCGGGCGACGACACTTTGCGCCAGCGCATCGAAGCTTTGCTGCGCGCTCATGAAGAAGCCGAATCGTTTATGGCCAAACCGGCCGTTGACGCCAGACCGGAAACTCTGGTCGTGAATCCTGCGGAGCAGCCAGGGGCACGCATTGGCCGCTACAAACTCCTGCAACAAATCGGCGAAGGCGGTTGCGGCGTGGTCTATATGGCCGAACAGGAAGAGCCAGTCCACCGCCGCGTGGCATTGAAAGTCATCAAGCTGGGTCTGGACACCAAGAGTGTCATCGCCCGGTTCGAGGCGGAGCGGCAGGCGCTGGCGTTGATGGACCATCCGAACATCGCCAAGGTTTTGGACGCGGGCGCCACGGAGGCAGGCCGGCCTTACTTCGTGATGGAATTGGTCAAAGCCGTTCCCATTACACGCTATTGCGACGAGAACAATCTGAGCACGGCGATGCGGCTGGGGTTGTTTATGCAAGTCTGCCAGGCCATTCAGCATGCTCACCAAAAGGGAATTATTCACCGGGACATCAAGCCCTCGAACATCCTGGTCGCGGACCATGACGGGGTGCCGGTGCCCAAAATCATTGATTTCGGCATCGCCAAGGCAACCACCGGTCAGCGGCTGACGGAGAAGACATTTTTTACGGCGTTCGAGCAATTCCTCGGCACCCCGGCCTACATGAGTCCTGAGCAAGCCAAGTTAAGCGGGTTGGACGTTGACACACGCAGCGACATTTATTCTTTGGGCGTGCTGCTCTACGAGTTGCTGACCGGCAAGACGCCCTTCGAAGCCAAGCGGTTGTTGGAAGCGGGATTGGACGAAGTGCGCCGGATCATCCGGGAAGAGGAGCCGGCGCGGCCTTCCACGAAGCTGCAAGCATTGGAGGCGGCGGAACAAACGACGCTGGCCAAGCTCCGTCAATCGGATCCTCCCAAACTGGTGCATTTGATCCGCGGGGACCTGGATTGGATTGTCATGAAGGCCTTGGAGAAGGACCGTGGGCGGCGTTACGAGACGGCCAGCGGTTTGGCGATGGACATTCAGCGCCACCTGGGAAACGAACCGGTCCTGGCCCGGCCGCCGAGCGCCCGCTACCGCTTGCAAAAAGCCTGGCGGCGCAACAAGACCGCCTTCACCGCCGCCACACTGATGGCCGCGGTGCTCGTGGCCGCCACGGGCATCAGCGCCAGGCAGGCCTTCCGTGCCACCCACGCGGAGAAGCTGGCCGACCAACGCCTCGCCGAGTCCGAGGCCAATGCGAAATTGGCCAAAGAACGCCTGGCCGAGTCCGAAACGATCTCCAAATTCCTGACCGAAGTATTCCAAAGTCCCGACCCGGCGCGCGATGGCCACACCATCAAGGTCGTGGACATTCTGGGCGTCGCCGCCAAGAAGCTGGAGACCAATCTGACCAACCAGGCCGCGCATCGGGCCAAACTCCAAGGTACTCTCGGACATACTTATTACGCGCTGGGTCTTTACCGCGAGGCCATCCCGCTGCAAGAGAAAGTTCGAGATTACTATCGGGCCACTTCCGGTCCGGAACACCCCGATACGCTCGCGGCGATGAACGACTTGGCGGCTACCTACGACTATGCTGGCCGCCGGGGGGAGGCCCTGAAGATGAAGCAGGCGGTGCTGCCACTTTACCGCAAAGTGCTGGGGCCGGAAGACCCCGGCACGCTCAACGCGATGAACAATCTGGCCCTTTCCTTTGACGAGGCCGGTCGCCAGGACGAGGCCCTCAAGCTGCGGGAGCAGGTGCTGGCTCTACGCCGCAAGGTGCTCGGTCCAAAACACTCCGACACGATCGAGGCCATGGGCAATCTGGCGATCTCCTACGAAGAGGTCGGTCGTCTGGAGGAGGCCCTCAAGCTGCGGGAGGAAACCCTGCTGGTGTTCTGCCAGGCGCTCGGTTCGAATCACCCCGATACGCTCCTGGCCATGAATAACCTGGCGTATTCTTACGACGACTCCGGCCGCCGGGACGAGGCCCTAAAGATGCGCGAGGAAGCGCTGGCTCTCTACCGCAGCGTCAGCGGGCCGGAACACACCGACACGCTCCGCGCCATGAGCAGCCTGGCGGTTTCGTACGACGAGGCCGGTCGCCGAGACGAAGCCCTCAATCTGCGGGAGCAGGTGCTGGCACTCCGCCGCACGGTTAGCGGCCCGGAACACACCGACACCCTCAATGCGATGGGCTACGTGGCGGATTCCTACGACGAGACAGGCCGCCGGGAGGAGGCCCTCAAGCTGCGGGAGCAGGTGCTGGCGCTCTTCCGCAAGGTGAGCGGACCGGAATATCACGATACGCTCGAAGCGATGAACAGGCTGGCCATTTCATTCGATGAGGCCGGCCGCCAGGATGAGTCCGTCAAGCTTCGGGAGGAAGTGCTGGCGCTTCGCCGCAAGGTGCTCCGCCCGGATCACCCCGACACGCTCACGGCCATGGTAAATCTCGGCGTGTCCTATTACGAGTCCGGCCGCCTTAAAGAATCGCTCAAATTGAACGAGGAGGTGCTGCCACTGTTGCGTAAAGTCAGAGGCCCCGAACATCCACAGACCCTCACGGCGATGAACAACTTGGCGGCTACCTACCACGACGCCGGCCGTCGCGATGAGGCCCTCAAGCTGCGGGAACAGGTGCTCACGCTCTGCCGCAAACTGGGCGGCCCGGAACACGACGACACACTCCTGGCCATGAACAACCTGGCGATTTCCTACTCCGAGACTGGCCGTCGGGATGAGGCCCTGAAAATGTTTGAAGAAGTGCTGACGCTCCGCCGCAAGGCCAACGGCCCGGAACACCCCGACACCCTCATGGCCATGAACAACTTGGCCATTTCATTCGATGCCTCCGGCCGCCGAGATGAAGCCCTCAAAATGCGGGAGAACTTGCTGGCGCTCCGCCTCAAAGTGAACGGTCCGGAACGCCCCGAAACGCTTGCAGCGCTCGGAGGTCTGGCGATTTCCTACGACGAGGCCGGACGCCGGGATGAGGCCCTGAAGATGCGAGAGCAGGTGCTGGCGCTCGACCGTAAAGTGTTCGGCCCGGAAAATCCGCAGACACTCCAGGCTATGAACGATCTGGCGGCTTCCTACTACGCAGCCGACCGCGGGGATGAAGTCCTAAAGTTGCAGGAGGAAATGCTGCCGCTCTATCGCAAGTTCAGCGGCCCGGAACACCCAGAGACGCTCGCAGCCATGAACAATCTCGCAACTTCCTACGCCCGGTCCGGCCGCGACAAGGAGGCGATCGCCCTTTTGAGGCAGGCCTGCGAATTGGACCCAAAGAACACGGATGCTTCGCTCACGCTGGCTACGTGGCAAACGTGGTTCGGCCAGGACGCCGATTACCAAGCCACCCGCATCCGCCTGGTGGAACAGGCGGAAGGAACGGACCAGGCCGGGACGGCCGAACGCGCCGCCAAGGCTTGTTGCCTGCGGCCATCCACAGACGCCGCACTGCTGGCCAAGGCCCTCGACCTCGCCCGACGGAGTGTGGAACTTGGCCAAGGCAACTCGTTGTTGCCGTATTATCAATTTGGACTTGGCATGGCGGAGTATCGAAACGGCCGCTACGGCGAGGCCGAACGAAATCTCACCGTCGCGGAGCAGACGATTGGCCAGGATTCCGAAATGCTGGGCTGTGCGCGGTTCTACCGCGTCATGAGCCTCTGCCGGCAGTACAGGACCGACGAGGCCCGGAAGCTCTTCAACCAAGCAGAGGCAAAAATGCGCCCGCTGCCCAAGGATGAGAGCAAACCGCTCTTGGACGGGAAACCGGCTTCCCACGACATGCTGATTTGTTGGCTGGCCTATAAAGAAGCCAAGGCGCTGATGGAGGCTCCGTCGGCACGGAAGTGACGTTCTCGACCCTGTTTCCCCGGATCGGAGCGTGTTCCTCCGAGAACTTCAGCCTTTCTTAACCTGCCGTGATACTTTTCGTCCCCTGATTTCGTTTGCTTTGATGAAATTGTGAATTCAAGCAGCAAAAACTTCAACGCCATAAGCCGGACCATCGGCATGACAAAAATTGAAAGGACACCATTATGATTGAATCGAACCATTCCCAAAATCTTGCAGCGCATTCGCGCGCTGGTTGTTTCCCTGCCTTGCTCCTGTTGGCCGCTATGTTGGCCACCACCGCCCCGGCGCAAACCTTCACGACCCTGCATAACTTTACGGCCAGCAGAAAGAATTTTTCAGGTTTCTATACCAACAGCGACGGTTCCAACCCGATTGCCGGACTTTTGTTATCGGGCAACGTCCTGTATGGGACGGCTGCCACGGGAGGGAGATCGGGCAGTGGCACGGTGTTCGCCGTCAACACCGATGGCACGGGGTTTACCAACCTGCATCCTTTCACGGCAACCTCCGGGGGTGAAGGTTTTTGGGGTCCCAACGGCGATGGAGCCGACCCGCAAGGGGCATTGATTATGTCGGGCAATATCCTCTATGGAACGGCTGCTGCCGGCGGGTTCTCGAACAGTGGTGCTGTGTTTGCGGTCAACAACAATGGCGCGAGTTTCTCCAACCTGTATAGTTTTACTGGCGGCAACGATGGATATTTTCTGAAAGCCGGATTGATTTTATTGGGCAACACTCTTTATGGAACGGCGTATGAGGGCGGCACAGCTTTCACGGGCACGGTCTTCGCCGTCAACACTGATGGCGCCGGTTTTACCAACCTGCATAGTTTCAGCAAAACCTCTTTTCCTTCTGATACCAACAGCGACGGCGCTGATCCGATTGCCGAATTGGTTCTATCAGGCAACACTCTCTATGGCACAGCGCCAAACGGCGGCCCTCAAGGCGGTGGCACGGTCTTCGCCGTCAACACCGATGGCACCGGTTTTACCAACCTGCACGATTTCACGGCCACTTCATTGGACGCCCCTTACACCAATAGCGACGGGGCTAATCCGGTGGCCGGATTGGTTTTATCGGGCGACACCCTGTATGGGGTGGCTAATGGAGGAGGGAGCTCTGGCACCGGCGCGGTGTTCGCCCTCCAGACCGACGGCACGGGTTTTACGAACCTGCATAGCTTCACGGCCGCCACTTCCACGGGATCGCCACATTATCTTCAAATCAACAGCGACGGAGTTTATCCCGAAAGCACCTTGGTTTTGTCGGGCAACACCTTGTATGGGTCGGCCAATGGAGGGGGGAGTGCGGGCACCGGCACTCTCTTCGCTGTCAATACCAATGGTACTGATTTTGCCACACTGTATAGTTTCTCGATCGTCTCGGGTTCCACTGCTTATCCTTCCGCTGGCACCAACAGCGATGGAGATGGTCCCGTTGGCAAATTGATTATCTCGGGCAATACCCTGTACGGCACGGCAAATGCGGGTGGGAGTGCGGGCGCCGGCACGGTGTTCAGTCTTTCGTTCCCGTCGCCGCAACTGGCCATTACGGCTTCGGACACGAACGTTATTTTGACGTGGCCGGCCAATGTCTCCGGGTTCAGCTACTCCGGGTACACCTTGCAATCCACCACCAATCTAGGTTCACCGGCGGCCTGGAGCACCGTTGCGCCGGGGCCGGTGGTCGTCAACGGGCTGTTCACCTTGACCAATACCCTCTCTGGCACAAAGCTCTTCTACCGGTTAGGCCAGTAATATTCTTGCCCAGGAGCTTGGTCTAATTTCCCCCGCGCCCGGCGTTGTGGAGCAGCTCTGAAGAGTTGCTTCCTCCCGGCCTTCTGCGGTAGGGTTAGCCCATGAGCGATGTCACGCGCCTGCTTGGCGTCATGGACCGCCACGATTCCGAGGCCGCTGAGGCACTCATGCCGCTGGTCTATGAGGAACTGCGCAAATTGGCCGCGCAGAAGCTGGCCCACGAAGCGCCGGGACAAACTCTCCAACCCACGGCCCTGGTGCATGAGGCCTGGCTGCGCCTGGTCCGGGCCGAGGACCGGGGTTTTGAGAATCGCGCGCACTTTTTCGGCGCGGCCGCCGAGGCGATGCGACGCATCCTGGTGGAAAATGCCCGGCGCAAACAGCGCCTCAAACATGGCGGCGGCCAGCGGCGGTTGGACCTCAGCCAGGTGGACGTGGCTGTCGCGAGCGATGGTGAGACCGTCCTGGCCGTCAGCGAAGCCGTTGCCAAGCTGGCGTCGCACGACTCGTTGGGGGCCGAGTTAATCCGGCTGCGCTTCTTTGCCGGCCTCTCCAACGCCGAGGCGGGCGAACTGCTCGGCCTGCCGGAGCGCACCGCCAAGCGCGCCTGGGCCTACGCCCGCGCCTGGCTCTACGCGGAATTGAAAAAAACTCTCTGAAAGATTTTTGGCCCAAAACGATTCGGAACGTCGCATTGAAGTCTAGAAAGGCAATTTAGAATCAAAAATGCTATGAAATCGAGAATCCGTTTCTTTGCCGCGTCTGTGCTGCTTGCCTGTTTGGTCTCCGTGGCGGATGGCCAATCCCCTGAAATAGTGACGCAACCTACCAACGCCGTCGCGCTGGCGGGCGGCACTGCTGCCTTTTCGGTCGCCGTCTCCGGCACGGGCCCTTTTACCTATCAGTGGCAACACGACGGCACGAATCTCCCCGATGGTGTTATCATCACGGTGGCGGGCAGCGGGACAGGAGGCTTCTCCGGCGACGGCGGCCTGGCGGCCAATGCTGAATTGAGCGATCCCTCTGGCGTGGCTGTGGACCCATTCGGCAATCTGTTCATTACCGACCAGTTTAACGAGCGCATCCGCAGGGTGGGGACCGACGGTATTATCACCACGGTGGCGGGCGACGGGACAAACGGCTACATCGGTGACAGCGGCGCGGCGACCAAGGCGGAATTGAACAATCCCTCTGGCGTGGCC
>Ga0302324_100010623_pt1 | contig 19031 bp, 20 predicted proteins | sample Palsa_T0_1_FD_201949 | JGI IMG/M metagenome (GOLD analysis project Ga0302324, IMG submission 201949) | Peat permafrost microbial communities from Stordalen Mire near Abisko, Sweden - Palsa_T0_1 | ecosystem: Environmental > Terrestrial > Soil > Palsa > Peat permafrost | place: Sweden: Abisko...
CAACCTCAGAACACGAGATCGGACTGCTACCGCCCGGGTTCGTGACCAGCGCCGTGTATGCTCTGCAACGATTGGGAGAGGTGCGAGAGCGGCCGAATCGGACTCACTGCTAATGAGTTGGCTTGGGAAACTGGGCCCGAGGGTTCAAATCCCTCCCTCTCCGCCAACGCAACCGGACACGCGTCACGCCCTCCCGGACGGGGGCGATTCAGGTCGTGACCAAATTCAGGGTGTCGCTTTGAGGTGGTCAGAATGTCCGATCGGTCAACAAATGTCTGAGGCTCCACCGGTCGGTCTAAGTTCTTATGCCCGCGGGGCTTGACACACACCCCACCCCGAACAGATATGGAGCCGTGCGATGAACGTTGGTTCACATCGACCCTGGTTGTCGCGGTGGCTTCCGGCCGTGCTGGTTTCGGCCCCTGTTCTGGCGATCGGAGTGTTGCCAGCGGCAACCGCGGGAGCGCTACCGACCGGTTACCCGATACCGGTCAACGTGACCTTGCAGAACGGCTGGGAATCCGCTGCCGCGGTTGGATCGGATCCATCGGGCAAGCCGCAAGTCGCCGTCGACGGCAACGGCATCGTGCACCTGTCCGGGTCGATCTACAACGGCTCCTCCGACACGGAGGCGTTCGTCCTGCCCAGCGGCGACGCCCCGGCCAGCGACATCTGGATCAACACCTTGGACGACGGCGGCGTGGCCGACGATACCTACGTGTACATCAATACCTCGGGTGACGTCTACCCTATCGGTCCGGAGGTCACGGAGACCACCTTCCTGTCGGGGATCTCGTTTCCGGCGGCCAGTAGTCCGCTCGGATTCTCCACCCTGTCGTTGAAGAACAGCTGGGTGTCGGAGAACTCCGCCTACGACAGCGGGAACCCGGCGGTGGCCATCGACTCCGAAGGCATCGTCCACCTCAGCGGCTCGATGGCGGGCGGAAGCTACGACACAGTAGCCTTCGTGCTCCCGAGCGCCGACCGGCCGCCAGCCGCCATTTACGTCAACACCTACACCAATGAGGGCACGACAGGCAGCCTACTCATCGAGAAGAACGGCGACGTCCTACCATTCGGCTCCGACGTTGCCACCTACACCAGCCTGGCAGGCATCACCTTCCGCTCGGCGCAGTCGATCCTGGCCGCCAACAAGCTGACCTTGCAGAATGGATGGACCGGTGGCGGGTCCTCCACCGGCAATCCGACCGTAACCCGTGACCAGTACGGGTTCGTGCATCTAGCCGGCAGCCTGACCAACTCCAGCGACGGCGGTCTTGTCACCGTTCTCCCCAAAGCTGACCGGCCGGCGAACGACGTCTTCCAGACCATCTACACCTACGACGGAGCCATCGGATATGTAGTGATCTACAGCGACGGCGGCGTGTATATCGCCGGCCAGGGCAGCTCATACCCATTAAGCTCCGATGAGTACAGCTCGTTTTGTTCCATCACTTTCGAAGCCGGCGTCTGAGCATCCCCACCCGATCTCCCGATATCAGGCCAGGTCGCCCATAGCGTTATGTTCCGTCTCGATGAACCAGCCACACTCGGGCCTGGTCTCTTGGGCGGACGACCACCTGATCGATGTCGACGTGGCTGGGACGGGTGGCAACGAAGGCGATCACCTCTGCGACGTCGCCGGCTGTGAGAGGAGTGAGCCCCTCGTAGACGGCGGCCGCCCGATCGCGGTCACCCTCGAAGCGCACCAGCGAAAACTCGGTCTCCACCAACCCAGGATCGACCTCGCTGACCCGCACCGGCTGGCCGACCAACTCGAGGCGTAGGACGTCCATGACCGCGCGGGCGGCGTGCTTGGCCGCGTTGTAGCCCGCGCCTCCCGGGTACGGCTCGATTGCCGCCACGGAGCCGACGGTGATGACGTGGCCGTCGCCGGAGGTCACCAAGAGGGGGAGCAGGGCTCGGGTCATGCGCAATGTGCCGAGCACGTTGGTGTCGTACATCGTCTGCCATTTGGCCTCGTCGGCAGTGGCGATGGGGTCGAGCCCCAGGGCGCCGCCGGCGTTGTTGACCAGGAGCCGGCAATCGTCGATGTGCCCGCAGAACGCGTCCACCGAGATCGGGTCGGTCACGTCGAGCGGGTACGCCTGAGCCTGGGATCCGATCTCGGTAGCCAGAGCCTCGACTAAGTGGAGGCGCCGAGCGCCGAGCACGACCCTGAAGCCCGCGGCCGCCAACGCTCGTCCGGTGGCGGCACCGATCCCACTCGATGCCCCAGTCACAACGGCGGTGCCGCGCTCGGTCACATGGCGAGGCTAGCCACGACCCGGCGATGGCTACGACGCGCTGATCCCGGGTCAGCCGTCCGCGTTCGCGATCTACACCCGATCAAGGAGGCGGGATAGCCGCCGAGGGACCGCGTTCGCCTCTTACGCGGTCCCTCGGCGCTGCGCCCCTCGGTTTGGTACGGGTGAGCTGTACCTCCTGGTCCGAATGTTGCTTCATTGCAACTGCGGCTCTGCTGCAACTGAGGTACCCCGTGATGGTACGGATCAGCGAATCGAGATGATATGGCTCAAACAGGTGGTTTTCGGAGGACGAACGGACTAGCCCAGACGGTTCTTACTGCTATCGAGCGGGCCGGATCGAAGACTCGCTCTCAACTGACGTTCAGCTTCATGTGCTCGGCTAGACGACGTGCGCTGGGTCCGAGTGGTGCCCGTGGTGGGGGCTGTGGTCGTCTTGACCGTGGCTGCCATCGGTTACGAACAGTACATTCCCATCCACCACCTCCAGCGCGCCCGCCTGTCGCGCTTGGTTGTCGACCGCCCTCCCGGCGGTTTCGCGGTCAAACCCACCAGCTCCGCCGAGGTGTCCGCCACGTCCAACCCGTTCGCGACCGTCAAGGCCGCTGCCAAGCGGTCGCCGAACTCGACTGGTTCGTATTCGATCGACTGGGCTGTGACCGGATCGTCGACTGAGGGCGCGTCTGCGCTGGTATCCCTGTTGCCGTCCGGATCGGACGCCGCCGCCGTGCAGGCGGAGGCGATCAAGGCCTATCTGGGGGCGAGCAGCTTCAAGTCCAACAACTTGTCCTTCGAGGGCAGTTTCTCGGTGCCAACCCCGAGCGATGCCGGCACCGCCGCGTTCACGTCGACGTCATCGAAGAGTGAGCAGAAGGTGGCGGTGGTGGTCTTCCGAGAGGACCGGGTCGTCTTCGTCGAATTCGTACAGGAGACCACTGTGGCCAAGGCCGAGGCGGCCGCCACTTCGTTGGCCGGGGCCGAGTACGAGCATCTGCGGCAGCTGGGTTCCGGCTTCTCGCTCGTGGTCACCAGTTGGCCGCTGGAGGCATCGCTCATCTATGGCGCGGTGGCTGTCGCTATCGTCGTCGCCATGTTGTCGGTGGCGCCGGCGGTCAGCATGACCCGCCGGCGTCGCCGCCTGGCGCAGGAGGAGGCAGCCAGACGCGAGTTCCGCGGGCGAGGAAGGAAGATCGCCCGACACCAGGCTGCCCGCCGACGGTGACCCACTTGGGCCGTACCGGACTCGGTGAAAGTTACTCAGACGGTTGGTCACCAGCCGAGAGCAGCTCGTCGAGACCGAGAGGCTGCAGGAGGGGGGTCGATGCGGCCCGAAGCTTCCCGACCGCGTCGTCGAGCCGGGCGCTCGAAATGGGGCTGGCGTCGGGCGATTTGGCCAGCGACGCCATCGTGCGCGCCATCTCGGCGGCGAGGTACTGAGCTTGTTCCAGGAAGGTCCGCGACACCCTGGCTTCGATCAGGACCGGAGCCCCGACAAGCAGCATGATCATGTAGGTCCGCACCTCGTCGGCTGCCGCGGCCCGGTCACCCGAACCGTCCAGGACCGACGACACCGCCTTCGAAGACCGGACAGCCTGACCCATCACGATGGCCGCCTGCGCTGACACCGCCCGGGATCGGTCCTTGATCTGCCGGCGCCCGACCACCTGGTCAACAACCAACACCGTGATCAGCAGCACCAGCATCCCTGCCACGGTGTCCGTGGTCAGCGCTCGCTGCGCCCACCAGCTTCGAAACGGGCGGTCGGCGAGATCGAGGACCACCAGCCCCAGGGTCACCAGTGAAACGGCCGCCGCCGCGATCCAGCCTTGCCACCGGGTCAACATCGAACCGGCAAGTTCGGGAGGAGCCTGAGCCAGGATCGCCGTCCTTTGTCCAGGTGATGCGCCTCCCCGGTCACTGCCCAGTCCGGCTTACGAAGCCTCACAACTTCCTGGCCAGCGCGGCCCACCCGAATGGGTTCGTCTTGACTTCCACCGCCGCGAACCCGGCCGCCTCGAGGACATCGTCGCCGAGGTCAGCGTCCCCGATCGCCCACGGGAGAATGGAGTCGCGGACCACAGCCCTCCACTCGTCGCTGCCGCATAGTTGGTGGCGTTCGCTCATCCCTTCACTCTTACCGCGCGCGAACATGGTCGCGTGGTGACTGACGTCGACATCACCCGCTGGGAAACGGATCGCTCCGTCCATGAGACGGCGGTCCGTGATGCCGCCGGCGCGGCCCGGAACGCGGTACGCGGGTATGTGGGCTATGAGGAGTGGCTGAGTAGCCCTATGTTGCGCCGGGAGATCGCCCGCTGCGGGATTGCTCTCATTCTGGCCTTCGGTGACCGCCTCGACGTGCGGGACGGCATGGACGGTCCGACCCGCTCACTTGGCGCATTCGTGGTCGGAAGTCAGTCCCATGCCAGCCTTACCGACCTTGGTGGCCACCAGCACGGCGTCCAGGTCGAGCTCTCCGCGGCCGGAGCGGTCGCCCTTTTCGGACAGGTGCGCGACCTCAACGACATGGTGATCCCCATCGACGAAGCCCTGGGCCGCTGGGGGGCGAGGCTGGTGGAGCAGTTGGGCAATGCCGCCACCTGGGAGGAGCGCTTCGCCCTCCTCGACGATGTCTTCTCCACCCGTCCTGCCCTTGACGGTAACGCAACTGGCGCCGCCATCTCACCCGAGGTCTCCTGGCTGCGGCGCCAGTTGGTGGCGACCGGCGGTCAAGCGCGAGTCGAGCCGTTGATGGACGAGACCGGGTGGAGTCGCCGAGTTGTCACCGAGCGTTTCCGCACCCAGCTCGGCGTGTCGCCCAAGGCCTACGCCCGCATCTTGCGTTTCAAGCGCGCCATGGTCTTGCTCAACAGAGTGGGGCACGGTCGCACACTCGCCGATGTGGCGATGGAGTGCGGGTACTACGACCAGTCTCATTTCACGCGGGATTGCGTTGCCCTGGCCGGTTGCAGCCCGAGTGCGTTAATCGCCGAATCGACCGGAGAACCTGGAGTCAGGTTTCTACAAGACGACGACCCGGTCGGCTCGGTACCGTGACCAAATGACGACTCAGCAAGGCACCATCACCGAGACTGCCGTCATTCCCATCCTGGTGTACGAGGATATTGAGGCAGCCCACGACTTCCTGGTCGGGACATTCGGATTCACATCGGGTGGCCTCCACCGCACAGAGGATGGCACCGTTATCCACGGGGAGGTCCGGATCGGTGACGCCGCCATCTGGCTGCACGCGGTAACCGAGGAGCACCAGATGGCGACACCCCGGGGTTCGGCCCAGTCGCATGGGGGTCTAGAGGTCATCGTGGATGACGTCGACGCCCATTACGAACGCAGCAAGGCGGCGGGCGCCGAGATCGACCGGGCGCCGACCGACCAGGCCTACGGATTGCGGGAGTATGGTGTCCGCGACCCCGAGAACCACCGTTGGTGGTTCTCCACGCCGCTGGCCGACTGATCGGCGAGGCCCCTGTCGGCGTGGCTGAGAGTCAGAGGGCCAGGTGTAGGCGGAGTGTTTCGTCAAGGTCGGCCATCACGGCGGGCGGTACCACTCCTAGTCGTGGTCCCACCCGCTGGATGGATACCGTTCGGATCTGCTCGGCCTGGGCCTTGGAGTCCCGTTGCAGACCGGTCTCGGCGGCTCGCAGGAGCACCTGAAACGGATAGACGCGGGCGATGTTCGATGTCACGGGAACGATCGTGATCACCCCATGGCCGAGTCGAGCTGCGGTGGCGTTGGCGCCGTCGTTGCTGACGATGACCGCGGGTCGACGCTTGTCGGCCTCAGCTTCTTTGACAGGTTCCAAGTCGACGAGGCGGATCTCAGCTCGCTGCATCGGCTATCAAACCGTCGCCAACGGTCGTTTCCCATGCTGCCGCGTTGCCGGTCTGCTCCCATTCGACGAACGCCTCCTCGTAGGCGGCGCTGAGTTGCGCCCCGCGCAGAAGGCGGACGGCCTTGTGCAGCACGGCTGACCTAGAGGCGAAGCCCTGCTCGTTGGCGTAGGCGTCGAGAAACGCGACGTCTTCGTCTGGGAGGCTGACGCTGAGTTTCATACTGTGATACTACCAATAGTAGGGCTATAGTAGTAAATAGATCACCGAACTGATCATCGAGAATCTGGTTGCTGATCTCATCTAGCCGGTCCGCTCATCCCGAAGGGCCGAGCGGCCTCACCACTACGGCATGTCCCCGGCGACGGTCGCGAGCCGGTTCCCCTCGAACGTCGGCGGTTCTCGAGCGGCTTTCTGGGTGCCGCCCCCGCTAGGAACCGGCGGGGGGAGAGGAGCGCAAGTCTTGTCCCACTTGGCGTTCGGATTGCGCTTGGGCAGCTTCCCGCTCTCCAGGTAGGCGGCGATCGTTCCGTCCACGCACAGGTCGCCCGACAGCGAATCGGCGTGGCTGGTGCCACCCGGTTCGGCCAGCAAGACCGAGTTCGGGAAGAGCTGGCGTACCACCTCGCTGCCCTGGAACGGCGTCGCCGCGTCGAGTGTCTCGTCGATCAGCAGAGCGCTGCTGATGCCCGAGCCGTTGACCTGGAACTGGGTGGAGGACGGCGCCGACCAGAAGATGCAAGGGGCGTTGAACCAGGCGTTGTCCCACGTCTCGAACGGGGCTTTCTCGTTGATGGCCGACACGTTGTGGTTCCAGACGCTCCAGTTGAGGGGCCACTGCGAGTCGGTGCAGAGCACCGACAGGTAGACGGCGAACTCGTTGTCGTTGCCCGGAGTGTCAGTCTCCTCGTACAGATTGACGAGATTCTTGGCGGCCGCGGCGTCAGGCTTGTTGACCCACTCGGAGAAGGCTTGACCGAGCTGCAGCCACGTCTGCTCGTAGTAGCCAGCCTCGAGGAAGATGTCGTTCCACTCGTCAGGGCCGACGATGCCTGCGGCCGGGTCGTTGGCGAGCTGTTCCTGGGTGGCGTAGTAAAGGTCCTGGACGGCGGTCTCGGTCGAACCGAGGTGGTACACGTCGTCGTACTTGGCGAGCCAGGCGAACCAGATGTCGCCGTTGCGGTTGAACGGGCCGTCCTGGTCGAGGTTGAAGTCCTGGTACCCGTCGCGCAACGGATCGACATTGCTGTCCAAGATCAGCCGGCGGACGTGGGTCGGGAAGAGCGTCGAGTACACCTGGCCGAGGTCGGTCCCGTAGGAGAACCCGTAGTAGGTGATCTGTGACTGGCCCAGGGCTTGGCGGATGCTGTCCATGTCCATGGCCACGTCGACGGTCGTCATGTTGTGCAGGAGGGCGGACTGCTCGGCGCTCTGGTCGTCGCACGCCTGGGCGTAAGACTGCGACTCGGACAGCCAGTAGTCGAGGAGTTGGTCGGTCTGCGGGTCGTAGTTCGGCCGGTCCGGGCCGAAGTAGTCCGGTATGCAGGTGATGGCGGGGACGCTCGACCCGACGCCTCGGGGATCGAAGCCGATCCAGTCATAGTCGGCGGCGGCCGCTCCGAACCCTTCCGACTTCAGAGGCTCGATGAGATACGGGTTGAGGGCCAGGCCAGAACCGCCTGGGCCGCCAGGGTTGGTCAGGATGTCCCCCTGGTAGTCGGCCTTGGAGGAGGTGTGCTCGATCCTCGACACGGCGATCCTGATGTGGGCGCCTCTCGGCTTGCTGTAGTCGAGCGGCACGGACACGTATCCGCATTGGGCGTGGTACGCCTTGAGGGGCTGCCCGGTGCAGGGACTCCACTGGATAGCGGGTGGAGCCGGCACCTTCGGGACGGCGGCAGTCGTGGCAGTCGCGGCAGTCGCGGCAGTCGTGGCCCCGGCCGGTGACGTCCCTCCTATCCCTACTGTGGTCAGCACGGCCGAGAAGGCCATGGCCATCCCGCCGACCGAGTACAGACGCTTCCTGGCGCTCGCCTTCACCGATCATCCTCCCGTCACTCAGGTCTGCGGAGATTACGCACCGGTAATGGGCGGGGACAAGAACGCGATCACCACGGTCATCCGCATCTGTGTCACACCCGTGGAGCATCATGAGGATGGGCTCAAAGGGAGGTCGTTTGGTGGGAAAGCAGAACCAGGAGCGAAGGGCGGCCAAGAAGCGGCGAGACGGCCGCCGGCGGGGACCGGACCGGGTTCGCTCGGGCTGGGCTGACCACCCAGGCGGCTCCCCGTCAGATCGGTCCGGCCCGGGTCGCTCCGAGACCCCGCCCGGCCGTTCGGTGCCCGATTTTCGCTATGTATTGATCACGGCGGCGAGGGCGGCGGGGGGTCGGGCCACCTCGGGGCCGCCTGATGACCTGAGAGACGTCCTGATCGAGGTCGCCAGGCACAACAGCTCCGCGGCGGTGTCGCTCATCGTCGACGAGGTGTTCGCCGAAGGTCTCAGCTACGTCTGGGAGGGCGGGTGGCAGCCGGCCGAGGTGGCGCGGGCCGTACGGCGCCGCCGCAGTTCGCTGCACTCCGACCTGGCGGTGACCTCCGTCGCGGCCGCGCACGCTCGGATCGCAACGGCGCCGCCGCCCGAGTGGTCGGCGCAGCTTCGCGACCTCGACGCGGAGACCCAGTGGTGGGGCAGCGGCCGGGACTGGCTGGGCCCGTGGGCGCTCAGGTCCGGTCTCAGTTGGACCGAAGGCCTACTGATAGCAACCGAGACCCTCGGGGTTATCCTGCACCTGCCGGTGATCGAGTCCATTCTTCCGCCTCCCTCGCAGTGGTCGGCGGGGGTCGGCTCGGTCCGCCGGAGTGGAGCGGTCGTCGACGATGCAGTGCTGGACAAGGTGCGGGCTCTGCTGGCGAAGGCTGAGGGCACCACCTTCCAACACGAAGCCGACGCCTTCACGGCCAAGGCACAGGAGATGATGGCCCGCCACGCCATCGACGAAGCCCTCGCCAGGGGCACGGCCGGCCACGAACGGCGGCCCCCGGTAGTTCGGCGGGTGGCGATAGACGATCCCTACTCTCGGGCCAAGGGGTCACTGCTCGCCGGGATAGCCGCCGCCAACGGTGTGCGGTCGGTTTGGGATAGCGAGTTCGCTCACATGACCGTCATCGGATTCGAAGCCGATCTCGAGGCGGTCGACCTACTTTTTACGTCGCTGCTCATGCAGGCATCCAAGGCCATGCTCAGCAAGGGTCGGGTCGTGGACCCCCGAGGACGGTCGCGGACCCGGTCGTATCGTCAGTCGTTCTACCTGGCCTTCGCGGGGCGCATCGGCGAGCGCCTCGCGGTGGCTACCCGCCAGGCTCGGGTCGACGCGGAGCGGGAGATCGGTAGCGAGATCCTGCCGGTGCTCGCGGGCCGGCAGGAGGAAATCGACGAGGCGACGACCCGCATGTTCCCGAAGCTGCGCAAGGGCAGTGGCCTCTCGATCACGAACGAGGACGGTTTCCGGGCGGGCCGTGTCGCGGCTGAGCTGGCGACTCTGGGTCCGATCCAGGAGCGCTTGGACGTCACCGGCTGACCTGGGGCGAGCCGGGCCTGGGGCGAGCCTGGCCTGGGGCGAGCCTGGCCTGGGGTCATCCGCCGGCTGTCAGGCAGCTCGGGATCTGTAGCCCCGTAGTCGGCCTGCGTTCTCGTAGGACTTCGTGATTCTGGTAGTGGAATCGTGCAGTTGAGTGCATTTGAGTGCATGATTCCACTACGAGAACCACGAAACACTACGAGAATGACAAACACTGCGAGACGCGCTGCCAGCAGGATCACCTGCAACACGCGACCGAGGGGGTCGTCGAACGCCTAACCGCATGTCTCGGTGTGGAGACGACCGGTCGCGGTCAGACTCCGCTGAAGGGGCGGGCCGGTGCTCAGAGGTCCTCGACATTCGGGCTGGCGTTGGCGGTCGAATCGAGCCACTGGCGTAGGGCGGCCGTGGCCTCGACGTCGTTGCGGTTGTAGTCGAGGAGCCATTGGCGGGCGTCGTCGGAGTCGGGAGAGCAGGGGTCGGCGGCGATGTCGTAGCGAAGCATGGACTCGGCGCCGCCGGGTTCGTCTACGTCCCAGGTGAAGTCGCACAGCGGTGCGACGGTCTTGAGTCCGATGGATGAGCCGGTGAGGAGTTGGGTGTCGAAGACTCGGAACAGGTCGACCCATTCGTCGGTGCTGATGAAGTCCTCGACCTCCTCGATGATTCCGAGGTCGGCGGCGATACGGCGCATCTGGCCGTTCTCGGCGCTCTCGTTGTAGCAGTAGGCGCGGAACGTCAGCCCCATCCCCCGGGCGGCCGACCGCAGCCGAGTCAGCCAGGTCCAGAAGTCGGTGAATAGGCGTCCTTCGACGTCGGGGCTGAGAGGTTCCCAGGTGGCGAATGCCCGGTAGCCGGCGGGGACGCCGACGGCCGTGGCATTGTCGGAGGCGAGCGCTCCCCAGAGGTAGACGCCGTCTTCGACGTTCTCCATGTCGATGTCGACCTCGATGTCAGCTCGGGGGACGGTGACGGTATCGATGCCGCGGCGGCGGTACACGGCGGACTCACCGAGGGCGGCTCGGGCCCGGTCGATCTGCTCGGGGAGCCCGCTCATAGGCTGGTCGGAGTAGGCGGCGGTGCGCTCGCAGAGGCTCCGGGCATCAGCGACGGTCCAGACGCCGGCGGATTCCAGTCGTCCGATCTGCCCGGTCTTGCGTCTCCCGATCACCTCGCCGACGAGCGTCGAGTCGTCGACTGTGCCGATCGCCTCGATGAGGGGACGCAGGTCGACGCCGGCGGCGACCAGCGAAGCGGTTCGGTGGTCGAGAGCGGCGAGTTGCTCCCGGGTGGTGACGCCGTGGTCGCGGTGGACCTTCCACCCTTTCCAGCCGGTCCGGGCGATGAGGCTCACGTCCCCAGACCCGGCGTTGAGCTCGGGCCCGCAATGCGACCACCACGGGCACTGTGGGCACTCCCCGATCCGCACCGGCACCACTAACGGCGGAATCGACGCATCGGCCAGATGGTCGAAGGCGACGGCCATGATGTCGAGACGAAAGTCGAACTCGAAGTCGTATATCTCCATCGTCGAGCGGCGTTTCTGATGACCCGACGACGAAGGTGTCTGCCACAGCGGCTCGTCCAAGTCGTACCAGACGACGACGCCTTCGACGCCGATGATCCCCGCCCACCGGCCGCCGTCAGCGGCGAAACCCGCCGCTTCGAGCATCCGCTGATAGTGGGCCAGCTGGAGCAGGTCGCCTCGGTGCCGACGGGCTGACCACTCAGGGCCTGGGGCCGCAGATTCCAGGCCGGGCTCACCAAGACCGCAACACAGAGCCGGCCCCGCGTTATCGATCGGATCGAGGCAACGGTGACGCTTGATGTCAATCGGCCGGTACCCCGCCGACGAGGCCGAGCGGACTAACAGGTCCGGTTCCCCGACCCGCCGGCCCATCAGATCCGCCGGCAGGCGGCCACCGACGATCAGAACGGCTCCGGCGTCCATCGCCTCGACGGTCAGTGACCGGCGAGCCGACCGGTCATCTCCCTCGATCACCACCGCGGACGACGATCCAGCCGTGACGGACTCGATGACGGCGGACTCGTATTCGATCCCCTGGGCGATCCGCCGCTCCGCGACCGGTGACGGCGGGAGGGGTTCTGTCGGCCGCATCACGTCCAGCTGGGCTCGGACCGGGCAACGACGGGCCAGATAGCCGCCCTGGGGCGGGACCATCGAAACATCGCGCCTGGTAGCCACGTCCCCGATCCTATGAAGCTGGTGTGACGGCCCGCGAAACGTAGGGCCGCAGACAGGGGACCGGAACCGGTGAGACCGTCACAGGGTCGTCGTAGTCTTGGCGGCATGGGCGAGGGGCAAGATCTGGATCGGCGTGCCGGGGTGGTTGTGGGTTTGGCCGGCGAGGAACCAGCGCCGATCTCATTGGGTCCGCGCTTCGATGCGGCGTTGACGCTGGCAGGCGAACTGCACCACGATCAGGTGCGAAAGGGAAGCGGCACGCCCTACGTCGCCCATCTGCTCGCGGTCGCGTCGCTGGTTGTGGAGAACGGCGGCAGCGAAGACGCCGCCATCGCCTCCCTGTTGCACGACGCTATAGAGGACCAGGGCGGCCTGCCGACGTTGACCCGCATCGTCAACCTCTTCGGTCCCGGCGTCGGGGCCATCGTGGAAGCGTGCTCGGACTCGACCGTGCAGCCCAAGCCGCCTGCGCTGGAGCGGAAGCGTCGCTACATCGAGCACCTCGACCAGGACACCACCAGCACGGATGTCCTACTGGTGTCATCCGCCGACAAGCTCCACAATCTCCGCAGCATCCTGACCGACTACCGTACGGTCGGTCCCGCGGTGTGGGACCGATTCAAACTGGGTCCGTCCGATCAGCTCTGGTACTACCAGTCGCTCGCCGATATCTACCGGCGCCGGCTGGGCGGACCGCTCAGCACAGAGCTGGACCGGCTCGTCGCAGAACTGGCCGGCGTGGTCTCACCTCTCTCCGCGCTGGTCTGGGCTCGGGTCGCGGTGATGGCCGACTGTGCGTTCGCGGCCATCGGTGATCCGGAAGCTGTCGACGCGCCCGCCGATCGCGACCGCGACCGCCGGGGCTGGATCCAACTTATGGCCGAGTCGGGGCTCGGAATGGTGTGCGGATTCGCCGAGACCGACGGGCTTCCAGTCGAAATCGGCATCGCCGGCTCCTCGGTCATCGCAGCGCGCCTGGAATTCGTCGACGACGTCGCGGACCTCGAAGCGGCTGGCGAGGGCGCCTGGGAGGACCTGAGGCTAATCCGGTGCGACCGGGTCGTCGCCACCGATCTCAAATCCCCCAACAGACCCGCATGCCGCGTGGAGCTGCCGCTGGCAGCCGGCGTGTATCGGGCTGTCGTCTTTCGGACCAGTACCGGGGATGCCGTCGGCATCATGCTCAAGGCTGGGTAAAGCGAGTGAACGCTCTTCTGGCACTCGTTGACAGTCACTGACATCTGTTCTATATTGATGGCGGTTGCTGACATCACTGAGTTCCTGGAGGTACCATCATGAGGGAGGACGTACGCCAGGCGTTGGCCATCGATGCCTCCTCGACGATTGAGGATCGCACGATCGACATCACGACCACGGGCCGGCGTTCCGGCGAGCCGCGGCGGATTGAGATCGCTTTCTACCGGTTGGGCGACGGCATCTACCTGAGCGGGATCCCTGGATCCACGACCCGCAACTGGCTGGCCAATCTGGCCGCCCAACCACAGTTCACCTTCCACCTCAAGCACGGCCCCTACGCCGATCTGCCGGCGACGGCCAAGGTCATCGTCGGCCCAGCGGAGCGCCGGCGCGTCCTCGCCGTCTTCGTCGAGGAGTTCAACCGCCGCCACGGCCCGGACAGTCCGTGGCCGGAGGCCGTCCTCGATGAGTGGGTGGAGCGCAGTCCGCTGGTCAAGGTCATTTTCGCAGAGACCGACTGACAGGCGCCGACTGGCGTCCCGGCTAGGGACCACTCGGTCCAGGGTCCTGTCGAGCTGGGGGTTCGGCGCTCCTCGCGGCGAGGCATCCACCTGCGGGCCGGCGAGTTGCCGACACTCAAGCGGACAGACCTCCGTGTCCGTTCGGCCCCCCGGAGGGAGGTCTGTCCGTTTGGATGTCAATTTCGGCACTGTGGTGGACAGACTTCAGTGGTTAAGTGGGCGCCGACCTCGAGGTCTGTCCGTTTGGCGGGCGGCGGCAGGCGGCGGCAGTGGGGTGACCGGTGTCGTGCCCCTACCCTGAGCAGGTCGAAGCGTTTCGGGCGCTTCTGCCCGACAACCTGATCGGCCGCCACGCCCTATCGCATATCGAGGCTGCTCTGCGCTGGCGCGACTGGCGGCCGTCGCGGTCGTTGCGAACCGAGCCCGAACTCGACCGGCTGCGCAGCCAGGTCCACATCATCCTGGAAGCTGGGCTCCACAAGGAGCTGAATCGTCGGCTCAAGGACGCGTTCCACCGTCAGAGCGTCCCGGCCTATCCCGTCTCGCGGGCGTCGATCGTGCCGAGCCGCCTGCTGCTCGGCGCCCACGACGTCGACGACTTCGCCACACACGCCGATCGCCACCAGGCTGTCCGCCGGATCATCCTTGATCTGGCGGACCAGCGACCTCGTGAAGCTAGGTCTTGTTGATGAACTCTGACATCTTGGCGCGATCGAGAGCCCCGATGGATGTCACAGCCTCAGACGAGGATGTTGAGAAACAGGGAGGTATCGATGGCGATGTGCGAGTACTGCAATCAGGAGATGACCACGGCGATGGGATGCGTGACTGCCCCGATCGTCATAGCAGGCGAGTCTTATCAGCCGGTCCCATTCGGGTCGGAGCGTCGGCTGAGGGGCATCCGGGGGAGGTGTCACGACTGCGGTATCCTTCCGGGCCGGGTCCACCACCATGGCTGCGACGTCGAGGAGTGCCCGGCCTGTGGACTTCAGTCGATCTCGTGCGGTTGCCGCTGGGCGGGCGAGGAGCACCTTGCCGATGACTGGGAGGATGAGATGGAAGAGCGATTCCAACTCGTTGGTCCAGACGGGTGACACGACCCTGACCGCTGTCGCGTGGTTTGCGTGCGAGCCCGAGCGTCTCAAGGAGGGAACCACACCATGGGCCTGGCCCTACCAGGGTGGCCGGCTTGCACCCTCTTCATGTCGGCCTTCATGTCGGCGCTTCGGTTTGGAGCTTGTGACCATTGACCAGGGATGTTGGGACTATTGGCTCCCTTGGGGTGGTCGCCGGGTGGCGATGATCGAGAGGTCGTGAGCTTTCACGACTGGACCGGGAGGGTAGCCATGCGCAGTGTCTTTTTCCACGACCCCGAAGGAGATGCCGACGACCTTGAGTCCCGCTGGGGTATCCGGGTGGCGCTGGAGATGCTCGGGGAGCAGGTCATCACCCCGCTGGACTTCTTCGAGCTGTGCGAGGAGGTCGCCAGCGCCACCGTACCTGCCTGTGACCGCGCGTCCAATCGAGCGCCTAAGCGGTTGCAAGTGGCCTGACCCGCGATGCAACACGCGCAGCGGCTGAGCCTCCGCTGGTGGCCAGATGTTGCGGCGTTAGGTTTAAGGGTCGTGAGGAGGGTTGAAGAGGTTCACCGGTCGTCTGACTGGGTCTGCGACGGGTCGTGGCAGCAGTGAGCGGTGGGGACCAGAGGGAGGCGTTCGTCGATGGGGTGCGCCAGGGCGCCGGCCCGGGGGCGGCGATCTTCGTCTTGGCGTTGGCTTACGGAGCGGCCGCGAGCGTCGCGGGCTGGGGGCTCGCCGTCCCGTTGGTCTTCTCGGCGCTGGGGTTTTCCGGTTCGGCCCAGTTCACGTTGTTGACCACGCTGTCATCTGGAACTGCCGTGGCTGCAGTTACTGCGGCCGTGTTGATCAACGCTCGCTACGTCGTGATGAGTGTCGCTCTCAACGACAGCTTGCAAGGTGGTCGGGTTCACCGAGCCGTACAAGCTCAAGCCCTGGCGGATGCTTCGTTTGTGGTCGCACATCGCGGCGATGGCCGATTCGACATTCCCCGCCTTATCGGAGCCAGCGTTCCGCAATGGCTCTGCTGGGTGACCGGAACGGCGGTTGGTCTACTTGCCGCTCCATCGGCCCATCTGCTGAATGCCGTCGGAGCCGACGTCACATTCCCGGCCTTCTTTTTGATGCTCGCCCTTGATGAAGTCCGCAAGTCGCGGCGAGCGATTGTGGCTGCGCTCTTGGGGGCCGCGATCGCCGCCGCCCTTCTGTTCGTTACCACGCCGGGTAACGCGCTATTGGGCGCCACCGCAGGTGCCCTAATCGGTGCTATCCACGGCAACCCCGAGCGGAACCGTCGAGGAGAGCAGTCGTGAGGTTGTGGTTGCCCGTGGTCGCGGTCACGGTCGCGACCTGGATGATGAAGGGCAGCGGCCCTCTCGCGCTCGGTGATCGACAACTGCCGCCTACCGCCGTCAAAGTCAGCGCCTTGATGGCTCCCGTGCTCCTCGCCGGCCTGATCACCGTTGACCTCGGCGGTGCCCGTTGGACTGACCTCAACTGGCAGCAGGTGGTCGGTGTCGGCGTGGCCGGCGTGGCGCGAACGCTCAAGGCGCCCATGTTGCTCGCCGTTGTATTCGGCATTGCCTCCACGGCATTAATACGACTTTTCCTCGCCTGATGGCCGGCCGATAGTAGAGGGCCGGTTTGCGGAACGATGACCGGACGCGCTCCTTGGCCGGTCGAGAACTCATAGCCAGGTCGTCCTGGGCTTTTTCCGAGTACGCCTCAACTTTCTCTGGATTCTGCCGATAGCACCACTTGTGAACTGCCTGGCGAGGAATATCGACAGCCGAACCCCTTGACGACCCTCGCCGGGCTGATGGGGCGGCGGTCTCGGGAGGGCCGGCGCTGGGGGATAGGGGTCCTGATCATCGTCGGGATCCTCGGGTTGCCCACAGCCGGGCTGGTGGCCACGAACCATCTTCTGCGACAAAGCAGTGAGCAGCGGGCCAATGACAGCAACGCCGTGGCGGCGTCCACCCTGGCGTTCGAGGTGGGTCAGTCCTACCGGCAGCGACTGGCGCTCTTCAGCGAAATACCGGACCGCCCGGACGTGGCGGCCGGGTTGTCGGACGGGGATCCGGCGCTGACGGCGCAGGCGTTACGGGCCGCCCTGATCGACGGGGGGTTCTGCCAGCTGGAGTTGCGCTCGCCGGGGATCCGAGCCATGAGCGTGTCGAGCGGCGGTCCGTGCTGGGCGCCGCCTGCGCCGGCGACCGGCGCGGCGGGGATCCGCGCCCTCGGGGCGACCATGGTGGGCTCGAGGGCATTTGTCGGGTTCGATGTCCTCGGCGACTTCCCCGGACACCCCGGCGCCTCGCTCCAGGCGGTCTTCCCCGTCGATGCGCTGACGGCGACAGTCCTACCCGGCACCGGCATCCACGCCACGGTGGTCGACGGGCTGCGGATCGTGTCGTCCTCGAACCCGGCGCTGGTGGGCAGGCTGATCGCATCGCCGTTCGCGCGTGCCATGGCCCTGGCTGGGCGGCCGGCGAGCGCAACCCTGTACTCTCCGAGCCTGCGCACTGAGGTGCTCGACGCCTTCCGGCCGGTGCCCGGCACGGGGCTCGGGGTGTTCTACAGCGAAACCACCGCCGTCGCCTACGCCGCCACCAACCATGTCAGCCGGGTCCTGCTCGAAGGCTACCTGGTCTTGTTGGCCATCATCGTCTCGCTGGCCGGCCTGGTCATAGTCATGCTGCGGCGCCGGGACCGCGCCGCGCAACGCTCGGAGGACGAGCTGCGGGCCAGCGAGGAGCGGTACCGGCTCCTCATCGCCGGCGTCACCGATTACGCCATCTTGGCTTTGGACGTCGACGGTATGGTCACGACCTGGAATTCCGGCGCCGAGCGGATCAAGGGCTACCGGGCCGAGGAGATCATCGGCCGACACTGCTCGGTGTTCTACCCGCCCGAGGACATCAGCGCCGGGATACCGGCCGCCGAGCTGGTCGCGGCGACCGCGAACGGCAGTGTCGAGGCCGAGGGCTGGCGGCTGCGAAAGGACGGCACCCGCTTCTGGGGCAGCGTGGTCATCACCGCCATCTTCGACGACGACCACCACCCGGCCGGGTTCACCAAGGTCACCCGGGACATCACCGAACGCCACACACACGCCCAGCTCCTCGCCCACGAACGCCGCCGCCTGCTGGCGGCCGAATCGATCGGGCGGGTCGGCTCCTGGGAGCTGGACCTGCTCACCAAAACGGCCGTGTGGTCCGACAGCTTCTTGGACCTGTATGGCCAGGATCGGGGCGACTTGGCCGCCGCGAGAGATTGCGTCCATCCCGACGATCTCGCTAAGCTGGACGCCGCGATCCTTGGATGTGCGACAACGGGCGCGCCGTTCCAGGTCCGGTACCGGATCAAACGGGTCAATGACGGAGAGCTTCGATGGCTCGAGGCCCTCGGTGAGCGCGACGCCGCCGGGCCCCACACCAGCCTGATAGGGGCGACGATCGACGTGACCGACCAGGTCCTGCGCAGCCGGGCCGATACCGAGGCACGCTTCCGGGAGGTGTTCGACACCGCCCCGATCGGGATGGCCATCATCGACCTGTCCCAGTTGTCCTCTGGCCTGCTGCGGGTGAACCCGGCGATGTGCGCATTGACGGGGCGGACCGACGATGAGCTCGTCGTGTTGGATCTCGACGCTATCTCCGACCCGGCCGACGCCGCCGCCGACCACCGGATGCTCGCCCGGCTCCGCAGCGGCCAGGACGAGGTCGTGCAGGGCGAGAAGCGGTTCGCTCGCCCGGACGGGTCCACGGTGTGGGGGAAGTTCTCGATGTCAGCGGTATCGGCCGGCGACGGGACGGACGCCTACGCGGTTTGTCTGGTCGAGAACATCACCGCCCGGAAACAGGCCGAGGAAGCGCTCGTTCATGAAAGCCTCCACGATCCGCTTACCGGTCTCGCCAACCGCACCCTGCTCCACGACCGCATCGACCATGCCCTGGCCGCGTCGACCCGTTCCCACCGCCCGATCGGTCTGGTCTACATCGACCTGGAGCTCGGGGGCGGCGTCGGAGTGGATCTGGGCCATGCACCAGTCGTAGTACGCGATGACTCGGTCACTGCCGTGCTCGGTAACCACGAAGACCCGCGTGGACCCGCTGCTGGCCGACTGGCGAGCGTGTCGTCGCAGCCAGTCGGTCTGCTCGCTCGACTGGCAGCTGAAACCGGCCACGTCGTGGTGCTCCGCGCACAGCTCAGGCGGTCGGTACGGCCCGGTCACTCAGTAAACGGAGAGCGGCGCTGCATAAGCCGCCGGAGGCCGGGGATCTCACGGGCCGGCCGAGCGTTGATCGCTTCCCATTCCTCGAGGGCGG
>Ga0302324_100010624_pt1 | contig 19031 bp, 14 predicted proteins | sample Palsa_T0_1_FD_201949 | JGI IMG/M metagenome (GOLD analysis project Ga0302324, IMG submission 201949) | Peat permafrost microbial communities from Stordalen Mire near Abisko, Sweden - Palsa_T0_1 | ecosystem: Environmental > Terrestrial > Soil > Palsa > Peat permafrost | place: Sweden: Abisko...
GAAAAATGCGGACCACTCTGCTCGATATTGGTCATTCTCGGGTGGACATTCTCCGTCTTGGACAGTTTTACATGCGTTTCGATTGCGTTGCTGCTTTGGCTGGCACGGTCATATATTGCCGATCGCGCAGCACCTTACGTGCGCTGGGCCGGCTACGCGCTGGGCGTCGTGATGGCGGCCTGGGTTGCCGTCCTCTGCTGGCCGATTTTGACTTCGGCTTCCGTTGCATCCGGGTACCAGCCCTTGGCACTGGCTAAATTGAGCGGCATCGTCCGATTGGGCATTCCGGCGGTCATGCTCACTGGGCTCCTTTGGCATTGGTTGAGAATCACTCGATCGCGACTCTGGCTGACAACCACTGCCGTGGCTCTGCTGGTATCGGCCGTCTATATTTCCCCCAAGTCGTTCGACGCATTCAGCAAAGCCGGCTCGCCCACGTTGGCCGAGGAATTCGCGGATTGGCGCAAGATCATTCCTCCGGACAGCAGCGTCTATCTCGCTGATAGATACGACACGGGCGCGTTTATATGGTTCGCACTCGACAGGCCGAATTACTTGTCGCCGGATCAGTCTGCGGGAGTGGTTTTCTCGCGCGCGACGGCACTCGAGATTCGACGACGTTCTCAGGTCGTGCTGCCGTTGGAGAATCCCTACTGGAAAGTCCGGTCGAATCTGCGAGAAACCAGCAAGCCGACAGACAAAGCTTCGGATTATCGGCCGCTTACCGCGAAGAGCCTTGTCGACGTATGCGGTGATCCACAGCTTGGGTTTGTGATTGCGAAAGAGCAAGTAGGCTTTGACTCGGTAACTCACATGCGCAGTGGCGAGTGGAAGAACTGGAACTTGTACGACTGCCGGCGCGTGCGCTCCCAGAATCCTCAAGCATGACTACGATCGTCCGAGAGGCCTTCAGGTACTTTCTGGTCTCAGGCTTCGCGTTTCTTGTCGACATCGGCGTCCTGTGGATACTAGTACAATACTTTGCATGGTGGTATCTCGCGGCGGCAACTGCTTCCTTCCTATCGGGAATAATTGTGGGGTACGTGCTCTCGATAAGGATGGTATTCAACTACAGGCGACTCAAGGATCAGCGGGTCGAGTTCCTGAGCTTTGCTGCTATCGGAGGCGTCGGCTTGGTAATAAACGCAGCGGTAATATTTACGGCCGTCAAGTACTTCGGAGTCTATTACTTGGTCGCCAAGTGCGTCGCAGCCGGCTTTACATTCGTGTTCAATTTTTTCGCTCGTCGCCAGATGCTATTCGTTCACCGCCCTCCCCGAGACCGCAAGCAATATGACTACGACCTCTAGTGACAAACGCCCCAAGGTTGCGGTCATTGCCGGCGCGGGACCGGCGGGATTGACTGCGGCGCTGGAATTGCTACGTCGTTCCGACATTAGTCCTATCGTTTTCGAAGCCGATTCTCAAGTGGGCGGAATCTCCAAAACGATCAACTACCGCGGCAATCGCATGGACCTAGGTGGCCATCGATTCTTTTCCAAGTCGGATTGGGTAATGCGTTGGTGGCAGGATATATTGCCCGTGGCCGAGGGGCAGACGAGTCCGGAGGGCCCGTTACGCATCAATTATCAGGGCCAATCGCATTCCTTGACCCCTGCCGCTCTGGGGGGTCCTTCGTCCGACGCGGTGATGCTGGTTCGCCAACGTCTGTCTCGGATCTTCTATAGACGGCGTTTTTTCGATTACCCGCTGACGCTGAACGCGAGCACCGTCAAGAACCTCGGCCTCGTCGAGGCTTTGCAGATCGGATTGAGTTACGGTCAGGCACAGCTCAAGTGGCGGCCTCCTGAAGCTACGTTGGAAGATTTTTTCGTCAATCGCTTCGGAAACCGGCTCTACCGTACTTTCTTCAAGGACTACACCGAGAAGGTGTGGGGTGTCCCCTGTAGCGAGATTTCCGCAGAATGGGGAGCGCAGCGCATCAAAGGATTATCGGTCGCCAAAGCCGTTGGGCACGCGCTGACGTCGCCTTTTCGAAGCTCGGCGGACGCCTTGCAGAAGCGTACCGAAACCAGTCTGATTGAGCGATTTTTATATCCTAAATTTGGCCCTGGTCAAATGTGGGAAGAGGTGAGCCGTAGAATCGCCCAGCGAGGAGGCCGGATCCATCTTCGTCATCGAGTCGTCGGGATCGAGCGCGACGACCATAAAGTCACCGCAGCCATGGTTCTGGACGAGGCAACCGGGTTGACGCAGCGAGTGCCTTGCGACTATTTCATCTCCACCATGCCTGTTCGCGACCTCGTCGCGTTCCTGGAACCGGCCGATCTGAAAGTCCGCCAAATAGCTGAACAACTTCCCTATCGCGACTTCATGACCGTCGGACTGCTGCTTCGCCGTATGCGCACCATAGCAACCTCGCAGCAGGCACAGCAAGACAACGGTATGCCGCCGGACAATTGGATTTACATCCAGGAACCGGACGTAAGGATCGGACGCTTGCAAATCTTCAACAATTGGAGCCCCGCACTGGTTGCAGATTCCAGCACGATATGGCTGGGGTTGGAGTATTTCTGCAGCGCCGGGGACGATTTGTGGGCAATGGATGATGCTCGATTCATCGATTATGCGGCGGGAGAACTCGAGAAAATCGGGCTGATCGATCGGAAAGACGTGATGGACGGCACTCTAGTCCGCGTACCCAAGGCGTATCCTGCCTATTTTGGGGCATATAACCAATTCGAACAGCTACGAACGTACTTGGACCGATTTTCGAATCTCTATCCCGTCGGTAGGAATGGTATGCATAGGTACAACAATCAGGACCACTCCATGCTGACGGCCAATAGCGCCGTCAATTCCATCCTCAATGGCGGTAGCGACAAACTGGACATCTGGCGCACCAACGCAGAAGGCGAGTATCACGAGGAGATCATCGAGCGCGGTAAGGTAAACACCGCAACCGGATTCGCCTCGTGATACGGACCGAGGACTTGCAAGCGTCGGCTATAAGACGTAGTGCGCTCGCCGAATCGAGTGAGGCCTCCGTTCCTTATCGCGTCCCTGTCTATATCGCGTGCACCATCCTTGCGCTAGCGACCAACTACCTGCTCGGCAAGGACATGGCGTGGGATACGCTGAACTATCACCTCTACTTGGGGTACGGCGCCCTGAACGATCGCTTCGGTCACGATTATTTCGCGGCCGGCTCACTCGCGTACTTAAATCCGTATGCCTACCTGCCATTCTACGCAATGGTACACGCCGGCCTACCGGCGCTCTTGATCTGTTCAATATTCGCAACTGTACACAGCATCATTCTCTGGTTGACTTTCGAACTCGGCCTGTTGGTTTGCCCTTCGAAGGACGGCCACACTCGCCTGCTCGCCGGCAGCTCCGCGGTCGCACTTGCGTTCGTGAATCCGATCCTGATGCAGCAGATCGGCTCCTGCTTTGCCGACATCACGACCGCCGAATTGGCGCTTGCGGGGTGGTTGCTGTTGGCCGGTATGGTGCGGGTGCCACGAAAGTCGCGCACCCTCGCTGCGGGCCTGATCCTGGGCGCCGCGAGTGCGCTCAAGCTCAGCAACGCGTTGCCTGCGGCCTCAGCCTTCGCGATGTTCATCCTCTTGCCGAAGGGTTGGCGCGGCAGAATCCGCTACGGCTTGCTTTACGGCATCTCTCTCGGGGTTGGCTTCGCGGCCGTCGCCGCACCATGGTCGTATCGTCTTTTCAAAGTATTCGGTAATCCGATGTTCCCGATGTTCAACAACATCGTGCGTTCACCGGAATTCACCACGGAATCGATGTCCAACTATCGATTCGTTCCGCAATCCATCGGAGACGCGCTGTGGCGTCCGTTTGCCATGATCGATCCCATGCCCATGGTGCACGAAGAACTGAGCGCGCCGGACTCGCGCTACGCGGTACTCGTCGTCCTCGCCATTCTGTTCATAGCTCGATGGGCTTGGAGGCGCTTTGGCCCAGCGTCGGCGTCGTCGAGTAAGCCGCAGCCCAACGACTCCTCACGCGTTCTCGCTGCGCTCGGATGCGCTCTGAGTCTATATTGGATGCTTTGGCTGCACGTTTCCGGGAATAGTCGTTATGTCTTGACAATGGCCTGCGTCGCGGCTGCCGTCATTGTCGGGATGCTGTTTCGGTTGTTTGAATCGCGACCGAAGATCCGTAACTACATCCTATTTGTCATCCTGGCAACCCAGGCGGTTCAGTTGTATATGGGGGCGGAGTATCGCTGGGATAGCGCGCCATGGCGCGGTCCATGGTTCGACGTCTCCATACCGGAGAGACTCAAGACCGAGCCAAATTTATATTTGCTGATGGGCGTGGAGTCAAACTCCTTCATCGCGCCATTTCTCGACAAGGACTCAGGTTTCGTCAACTTTGCCGGCGGCTTTACACTGAACCCCGAGGGCGCTAATGGCACCCACGTGAAGGCGCTGATCCGTAGATTCTCACCAAACGTTAGAGTTGTTTTTGCTGGAAGATCGAAGTACAAAGATGCCGAGTTGCGGGCACCACCCGCTCCGGAAGTCGATGACGCCCTGCAGCCGTTTGGGCTGCGCATGGACATGCGTCAGTGTGCCACGATAACCGTTCGCGGACTGCCTCCCGCGCCCGAGATCCACTTCGTAAGTTCTGAACCCGTGGAACCAGAAAACCGCGACACGTCTTATCTGGTTACCTGCCGCGTGGTTGCCGACAATCGCGACCCATCTCCGGTGATGGCCCGAAGGCAAGCTGTCGACCTTGTCTTCGACCGTATCGAAGACGCATGTCCCAGACTCTTTAGCCCGCGCCGATTGGTCACCGTACATGAAGGCGATGTCTGGCGACGGATCTACGGAAGCACCGATATATCTGCATGGATCAGTGACGGTCGGGTGAAATTCGCCGATGGAATTCGCCCCAATGGGCTCATTGACATCGGAGCTGAAAATGATTGGGCGAGGGCCCCGTTGAAGCTTAAGTGCGGCACTCTTGACGGCGCTTATTTTGCGCATATTCTGCCGTCGAATTGATGATGTAGGGGTGTCGTGCTGAAGGATTCCCCTTCAATGCGCCTTACCGGCACGCGCATTTTGGTCCTGGTCGGGATGACCGTGACGGTCGCGATTCTTGTATGGACGCGTCAGATGCGCCTACACGGCGAACTTCACGGTTTGGCGCCCAGCTTCTTCTTTCTTTTTGCCTCCAAAGACTACTCGGGCGCTGTGTGCACGGTATTGATCCTGTTGGGCGCGACGTGGGCAGCACCTTCCGTACCGGCCAGTTCCATTCTACGTTGGGCCGGCGCCCATCCGGTAATCATTGCCGAAGTCAGCGCTTTGCTTCTTTCTGCCGGGACTCTGTTGGTCTATCACAATCACCCTCTGGCCATGGACGAATACGCGGCACGTTTTCAAAGCCAGGTGTTCGCTGCTGGCCATCTCAGCGGCAGTTTTCCGAGGCCAATTCTTGATTGGCTCATCCCCCGTGGATTTCAAGATTTCTTCCTGAATGTATCCAGAACCACCGGCGGTGTCGCGGAGTCATACTGGCCAGGATTCGCTCTGCTGCTTGCACCGTTCACCTGGGCCGGTATCCCATGGGCTTGCAATCCAGTCGTTTCCGCACTGACTCTAATCGTCGTCCACCGACTCGCCCTTGCGTTATTCAATAATCACGAAGCCGCGGGTCTTGCGCTGCTGCTGACGATTGCCTCTCCCGTGATATTTGCCGATGGTATCTCGTATTATTCGATGCCTGCTCACCTGCTTGCCAACTCCTTATACGCCCTATTGCTGCTCCATCCGACACCACGACGCGCCTGCGCCGCTGGGGTGGTGGGCTCGCTTGCGCTGTCGCTGCACAATCCCGTGCCGCACATGCTATTCGCCGCACCTTGGCTGGTCTGGATCGCCACCCGCCGAGATAACGTTCGGCTATTGACGGCGCTATGCGCCGGCTACCTGCCCCTATGTGTCTTGCTTGGTGTAGGGTGGTTTGAGTTCTCGACACATCTCCTCCAGGAAGGACTGGTGAGATCGACGGCATCGGCAACTGCCTCGAATCGGTTACAGCACATGCTTTCCATTTTCTCATTGCCGACCCCAACCGTTCTACTTGCACGCCTGATCGGCCTAGCCAAGCTGTGGATCTGGGCAGTTCCCGGCCTGCTAATACTTGCCGGCGTCGGAGCGGTACGATGGCGTCGGAACACGTTGTGCATGCTGCTTACAACTTCGGCGTTGCTAACCGTGTTGGGCTATTTTTTTGTTCCGGTCGATCAGGGTCACGGCTGGGGCTACCGATATTTTCACTCTGCTTGGATGGCACTGCCCATCCTTGCTACGGCCTCAATGTTCCGCCCGATTCAGCTGAACGGCGCCCCAATCGATCTCCAGTACGGCCCTTCCTGCACATTCGAGGAACCTGCCACGAAGTCTTACGTCACCGCGTGCATCCTTTTGACGTTGATAGTTGGCATAGGCTGGCGCGCCTGGCAAATGCAGGAATTCATCGCTTACGATCTGAGTCAACTGCCTCACTACACTGGAACGGAGCGCCGGATCGTCATCATCGACAGCACATTCTCTTTTTACGGTGCGGATCTGGTACAGAACGATCCCTGGCTGCGCGGGGAAGTGATTCGGATGTACAGCCACGGCGCAGCGGCGGACGCAAAGATGATGGGCGAGTACTGTCCGAATCTTCATCGAGTCTATGCCGACAGATACGGTACGGTTTGGTCCGAAGCGTTAACATCGCTTGGCTCGCGCGCAAGTCGTACGAGCGGGAAAAATCTGTGCGCACCGAACGTCAGGGCAGGCTCCGAATAGTTACAATTTGATGGTCAGTAAACACACCGGGTGCTCCCGGCGAGAAGAAGCGCCTCCGGGGATTGGGCGCTCGACGGAGCCAATCGGCGCAGTGGCCGACGCGGTTCAGTAGCGAAGGACTCGCCAAATAGACCACCTGCGACGCGAAGTAAATTGCGGCCTTCCACAACGGCAGCCGCCGGTACTTTAGTTTCTCCGCCGTCGGCGCGTGAAGCCCCTTACTCTCATGCCAGATGTGGAAATAATTGAGCGACGGAAACGTGATGTGCTCCGGAAAACTCGAGTACCAGAAGCGCGACCGGAAGACTCGACGCCATAATGCATTTCCTGCATCGCCGGTGGCAATGATCAGAATGCCGCCTGGTGACAGGTGTGGCAGTGCCGCGTCGAGCAGCGCCCCTGGATCAGCCACGTGCTCGATGACATCGATTATCGTAATCACATCAAATGCAGCCTTTGGAGGCAGATCGTCGAGAGTCGGCGCGAGTATCGACACACCCCGCTCCCTCGCGGCGGTCGATGCCGCCACGGATGGTTCCACCCCGTACCCCGCCATATTCGCAGGTAGCGTCAACAGAAAGTCCCCAGCGCCGCATCCAACATCGAGCACGCCGCTGGGACGGGGCTTCTCCGCAATCACCCGGCGGATTATCGCCAGATCCTGCCGCCCACAGTCCGCATGCCACTCATCCTCGGCGCCATCCGCGTACAGACGCAGATACGCAGAACTCGGCAACACAGGATGCCGGAACATGGATTGACAGGAATCGCATCTCCACAAATGACCGCCACCGATCGGATACTGCAGGACACGTCCGGCGAAGTAATCACTGTCGGGAATGGCTCCCAGGCATCTAATGCGCGGGGCATCGCATAGCCTGCACGTTACGGGTTCATGTTCCATGAATCATCTCAGCGGAACTTCATCTGATTTTCACCATCCGTTTGATCAAGGGCTCAAGCAGCACCAATGCCCGAAAAACCAAAAACATACTGCAACCCAATGTACGGCGAGCCAACGCAAGGCGTAGTGAGCGATAACCCGAATCGCGTGCGCGCCCCGATAGCCCGTCCGCTCCGAACACACAAATCGGCCTGTCAAGGAACTTCTTCATGACGGACGCATCGGATCGCAGCAGGATATTGACGTATTGATCCGCCTGCACGGGTAGTCGTCTGTAGAATCTGTGGCGCAACAGCTTTCGCCGACGATAAATGATGCCTTGCTGGCACCAATTCAGGAAGTGCAGCAGCAGCAGCGTCCGACTCGGCCGATAAATCCGACCAGTCGAAAACAGGACGGGGGCGACTAACAAGTCGACGGCGCCATCGCGGAGTATGTCGCAAATGTCTGCAGCTGCATCGAGCGGATAATCGTCATCCCCGATGAACCACACATATTCGCCGACGCATAATCGCAGTCCGGCGTTATACGCCGCATAGACTCCGCGGCCCGCATCGGCGACGTAGCGCACCACCCCGTCGGGGCTTGTTGGCTCTCCGACACCAGGAAATACGACGATGATTTCGAGCTCCAGTGTCGGCAACAACACTCGGATGCGATCGGCCAATAATCTGGCGGTCTCCAGCCGACTCAGCGTCGCAATAACCACGGATAGTTGAACGGGAGCATTCCGTCGCGGGTCTGCAAGTGTCGAGCTATCGGTCATTTCCATTGCAGCAGTCGTCGGGCTTGCCACAGCAACAGCAATGCTCCCGCCCCATACGCCAGTCGAGCAACAGCTGCTCCTTCCATGCCATACCGCGGAATAAGGACCGCCATAAGCACCAATGCGACGAGCATGGATAGCGTGGTGATCATCGACACCGCCTTCGCATGCCCGAGCGCAATTAACAAATAGTATGGGGCAACATTGCAGGCCAGCAAAAGGAAATTGAGAGTCAGCAGCAGCGGTGCACCGAGTCGGCCGTCCGCAGATCCGATCCCGGCAAACACTCGTAATAGAACAGGCCAGGACGCCATCATGGCCGCCGCGAATCCGACAGCAGTCATGCTGATCGTACACAGATACACTTGGTACGTTCGCCCGATCTCGTTTCTCCCGGCACCGCCCTGTGCAGCAAGGCGGCTGAAGGCCGGTAAAGAAAATGCAAACGCGCTGCTAGGGATGAAATGTATGACCTGGGTAATCTGCAGATAAACGTTGTATTGGCCGGCGGCGGCGGCACCGAGAATTCGCCCGATGATGATTCGGTCTGCGCTTGTGTAAGCGACGCCAGCCAGCGCAGTCAGCCACATCCAACCGCCGTACCGTATAATCCGGCCAGCCCCCACCCAGCTGGTTGTCCCTAGCAACCGCCTACCGGGCAAAAGCTCGCGGAGCGCAATCGCGCGCACCAGCACCGACGCAAAGTAGACTGCCGATTGTGCGATCAACACCATAGCTACAGATCGAGTGTACCAGGCAACATAGATGATCACGGCAGTCAGCGTCCCACGCGAAAGCATTTCAATTAATGCCTGTCGCCTAAAGCGTTCTAGCCCCCTGATGGCTGCCGCAAGCACAGCATCGATTTGCTGAATGGCCACGGACAGCACCGCGAGCAGCAATACCTGGCTAACATCGCGTGAACTTGCGACCGCACCCCCAAAGACCCACCGGGATAGCGGCTCGCTAAATATTGCCGTTCCTGACAGGATAATGAAGTCGATCACGGCGACCGTTGTCAGCGATATCGTTATCACTCCTGCAATCGTCCCGCTACTGGAATTCCGTTGCCCGGACAGTTCCGAAACGAACTTAGTGGTCGTTGCAGCTATGGCGGGATTGATCGCCAGGGAAAGACCCGATGCGGCAAGCGCCATGACCAGGAGTCCATAGTCCGATGCACTTAGGGCCCGTACGAGCACGGCTAGAGTGGCCAGAGTAAATCCCGGAGTGGCGGCGGCATCCAGTCCGCTCCATAGCGCGCGCGTCCCGGCAACCGGCTCTCGCGCGAGTGGCCGAAGACGCACTTCGTCCGTCATGCTGTCTCTTCGTTCAACTTTGAATCCCAGTAGCCCTTCGTCATGCTCAGGCGGCGGCGCAGAGAATTCGGCAGTTTCCTGAAGACTCGCCCTAGACGATAGCCAAAGTATTTAGCTGCGTTACGAATTACCACCTCAGGCAGCCGCCACGGCGCGACAGATCTCATATAGCGCAGTTCCGACTGCACGAAACGCAGGCCCGTACCTTCTGGCTCTCCCAGCTGCTGCAGCAGTTCCGGGAGCTGCGCGTGCAGTACGCCGAAATCGAAGTACCGTTGCATTTCTTGGCTTATCGAGTAGTCGTGCGAGTGCCTCACTCGCGCATTCGCGCAATAGCTCACGGACCATCCGGCCAGCAACATTTGCAAACCCACATAGGTATCTTCGCCTAGGATAAGTACGCTTGGGAAACCCCCACACTCGTGCAGCGCCCTCATTCGGTACGCCGCAAACGAATTCGAAATGGGCGCCGTCCTGATTCCATGCCGCGGAGCATCGGCAAGAGTGCGTATTTCGCTGACCGGTGGGTACAGGAACGAGGCACTGTGGCTCCCGAATGGACTAGCATTGGGGTGTGGCAACTGCCTTCCGTAAACCGCCCCAACCCGCGGATTTGAGAAGGCATTGAGCAACTCGGTCAACGATTGGAGTCCTTCGATGACCGCGTCGTGAGTAAGAAACACCGCAAAGTCTCTGCCCTGGCAAAACCGGTCCACGGCCGCCTGGCGCGTGCGCCCATGGTTGAAGGTGAGAGGATCGATACGCTCGACCTCAAATCCAAGGTTCGCCGCAACCACGTCACTGCCATCGGTCGAGCTTGAATCAACGATAGCGACCATGGCCGGATCCGGAACTGCGTCACGCAAAGCAACGGCAGCCTCGCGCCAGCGCCCCCCGCCGTTGCGTATGGGTACTATAATGCGGCTTTTGCACAAGGCGGCGCTGTGGACAGACATGCTGCTCATGCTACCAATGCTACTCTCAACAATTCCATGACGGAGTCCCAAGGTAGAACCGAACAGATCCTTGAGGGTCTGCCCGCGGAGCAGGCCGCGCACACGAGTGTGGCGGTGATCGTACCCTGCCACAATGAGGCCGCGGCCATTGCCCAGGTCGTGCAGGAATTCCGGCGCCATTTGCCGATCGCACAGATTTACATCTATGACAACGGATCGACTGATAATACGGCCCAGATCGCGCGCGACAACGGTGCCATCGTGCGAAGCGAGCCTCTGCTCGGAAAGGGTAATGTGGTACGGCGGATGTTTGCCGACGTCGACGCTGATATCTACGTGATGGTGGATGGCGACGGCACTTACGATGCCACGGCCGCTCGGGGTTTAGTCGAACGCCTCGTACGTGACGGCCTCGACATGGTCAACTGCGCGCGTGTACCTTCCGTGGAGGGGGTTTACAGACCGGGACACAGATTCGGCAACCGTATCCTGACCGACCTGGTGGCACGCGTATTCGGCAGACGTCTGGGAGATATGTTGTCCGGATACCGAGTGATGTCGCGCCGGTTCGTCAAGTCCTTCCCTGCGCTCTCCACCGGATTCGAAATCGAAACAGAAATCACGGTTCATGCCCTGGAGCTGCGGGTGCCGATCGCGGAAATGTCTGCGCCCTACTTCGAAAGACCGGAGGGATCAGCGAGCAAGCTGCGCACGATCGGAGATGGTCTGCGGATCCTCCGGTTGATCATACACCTGGTGAAAGAAGAGCGGCCTTTGCAGCTATTCTCCGCTATCTTTGCCGCTCTGCTGGTCATATCGCTGGCTCTCGGCGTGCCTGTCGTGTTGCAGTTCCTGGCTACTGGACTGGTCGGACGATTGCCGACCGCGGTGCTCGCGATGGGATTGATGATCCTCGCGTTTCTGAACCTCTTCTGCGGCCTGGTCCTGGATACCGTCACGCGCGGGCGTCGGGAACTGAAAAGACTTGTCTACCTCGCAGCCCGCCGTTCGCCCGAACGGCCGGAATAAATGTACATCAGGGGCTTCGTGCAGAACTTGTTCCGGCGCCTCGGCTGGGACGTGCGCCGGGTGGGTTACCCGAGTTCAGAGGAAGTCCTGCTGAAGCAATTTTTGACGGTGGCACGCCCGAATGTGGTCTTCGACGTGGGCGCCAACGTCGGCCAGTACGGGTTGTCGCTACGTAAGTGCGGATTCGAAGGACGCATTGTCTCGTTCGAGGCCGTCGCGTCCGTACATGCTCGCCTCTCGGCCGTCGCGGCCCGGGATCACGACTGGCTGGTGGCGCCGTGCTGCGCGTTGGGCCGGACGACGGGCGAATCCAATATCAACGTGGCCGCAAACTCCGTCAGCAGCAGCCTGCTTCCTATGCGAGACGCACACCTACAAGCCTCTCCCGACTCCGCTTACATCGCGCGTAAAGCCGTCCGCGTCGAACGACTGGATGACGTCGCCCAACCTCTATTGCCGGACGGCGGCAGGCTTTTTCTCAAAGTGGATACCCAGGGCTACGAGGAAGAGGTCCTAGCCGGCGCCAAACTGCTGCTCAAAAGAGTGTCCGCGATGCAGCTGGAGTTGTCCGTGGTACCGCTCTATCAAGGCGCACCGGACTTGCGGCGCATGCTCGAGCTGTGTGAGAACCTCGGATTTCGGTTGCATGGGTTGATTCCGGGCTTCTTTGAAGAAAAGACCGGCAGACTTCTGCAAATGGACGGGTTCTTCCTCAGGGATAGCGCCGTCTAGCTAGACCTGGCGACGTGCATGATCGATACGCAGACGTACCAAGCTGAGGCGCCGTTCCATCTCCGGACTGCCAAAACCGAGTGCGTGGATATCTTCGAGCCGCTCGAGGGCAGCGGCACCGACATAGAATGTGGAATAATGTTCGCGTTTTTCAAGCTGCTCCAGAACCGCCGCCACGAGCCAAGGGATCGGTTCCGCGCAGGGAATCGAATCAAATCGTTCCGGCGGCGGCAGAAACGGCTCGTTCGGGTCGACCCCCGCTTGGCGGATGTACTCGAGCAACTGCCTCAGGGCGTTGACCGACACGGCCCGTGCGCCATAGTCGTGCGCCACCCGAGCCAGACTTGCAAGTCTTAGCCGCACAGGCTCACGCTCGCACTCCGCTCCGAGAGCCAAGAAGCTGGCTTCGAGCGCGCGAAACCGGTCCGCAGGCGATAATGTGGCGTCGCGACTTTTGGAATAGAGCGACAACCCTCGTATTACGCCCATGCTATCGCCGGCCTGCTCGGCGGCCCTCCATGCCGAAGAGAACGTCGCAGCATAGGGGAGGTGTGCAAGCGAATTCGACCAGTGATACGGGGCGCCGGCGCCGCCCGAGCCCGCGTTCATGCCCACAGACGCCCCCATCCGGCAGACATCGGAAGAACGCAACAAAACTCCCCGTTCCACAAGCCGGTCCGCGCGAGCGGACTTGCAACAGAATAAATTGAGAAGGTAGGGATCGGGTTGGGACCCCACATCGAACGGAACCAGAAGATTGAGACCCGGGACCAGCCGATAAGAGTCATACCCGAGTGCCGCAAACTCACGTATCAGGCTAAAGTTCACGTTCGTGGCGTCTTTTTTCAGCTCGTATTGCACGAGGGGCGCAAGATTCGCGAAGAAGCGGCGGCCTCCCTTCACAATGTTGTTCTCCTCGCCTTCGGCGTCGATCTTTATCAGCTCGATATCTGTCCAGCCATGCCGATCCATGCTTTCGTCGAGAGTCACCAAGGTCACAGTCTCGCTGTCTCCCGCCGATGGTTGGCCGTGGATGATCGAATTGAGCTCCGAATTACGCTGCAGTGAGAGCTGCGCGCTGCCCGGTGAGCTCGACACCGCCTTCTGTTCCAGCGTCACATGCCCAAAGGCGTTGGCGGCGATGCCCTGCGCCAAGAATTGCGCAGTGCTCGATGTCGGCTCGAATGCCCACACATGACCGTCGGGTCCGACCTTTTGGGCCATCGGCAATGTATAAACGCCGTAATTGGCACCGATGTCGATGACCTTTTGGCCGGGCTGAAGCAGTTCCCGGACGAATCGCAGTTCGTCTTCGAAGAAGTCCTGTTGCTCGCGCAACACGTAAGGAGTGATCAGTTCAATCGAGTCCGGAACGACTATCCGCACGCCGTCGAGCAGGGGCAACACCGTCGTTTCGACCATCTTCGGAGGTCCTCTTAATTACTGGTCGGCGAGGCGCGAGAAATATCGTGGCGCATAGGAGCTGCCGTGTTGTCGGTCATGCGCAGCGAGCACCAAGTGGCATAGATCGAACGACCGATAGATCTCATGCAGCAAGGCTGCCAATTTTAGAAGCGCAGCGGGTTCGAGGCGATCGAGGCGATCCAAATCAGGGACGTAAACCGCGTCGGACCACATCATCTGACTCAAGGCCGCGTTGGGGTTGTCATTCAGCATGAGCGGCTTGTATGTACGCCCCGACATGCCCAAAAATCGGTGGAACATGAACCCGTGGCTTCGCAGACATTCGTCTACGTCGGCAAAGAGCGGCTGGTCCTCGTAAAGTGGAACGAATTCGACCTCCGTCTGAACGATGAGGCAGCATTTTAGCGTTTCGCCTGCATGCGCGAGGATCTCGGCCTCGCTGCCTTGCGTGTCGAGTTTCAGCAGATCGCATCCCTGGATCCGGATCTCGGCCACATCATCCAGTCGAACCGTGTCGACAAGCGGTGTCGCGACCACCTGCATGAGTTCAGCCAGATTGTTGAACAGCTCGGCAAACTTTAGATTTGGCCGCAACAGGGACGAGGTCATGCCCGTATTCGTGACGAAGAAACTACGTCGCGTACCATCCCCGACTGCGTAGGGCAGGTATCGTCGGCCGGACAGAGCGAGTGCATTGAGCCTCTCGCACTCGACAGCCTGCGGCTCGAAACCGATGACGTTGAGTTGCCCAAGCTCATTCAATCGCGCATAGGGATCCACATGCCCCTCGAGCAGCATCGCCCCGATATCCACCGCGGTCATCAAGGGCGGCACAACGATCTCTTCGAAAAAAAACATTCTTTGTTTCCTGACATTCCCGAATATCGGCTCGGGTCGGTTTAACGCAATCCGCAACCGAAGCTATTCTATCAGCGCGCTTCCCAGACCTGCGATCGATCGCTCTTGCCGGAATCGAGGCTTCATGCCCGGTGCCCGGTAGTGCGAAGCAGCGCTTCAAAATTCGTTGCGAGGCGCTTTTCATCCCGCAGCGGCGATTGTTCAAAGCGGGAACGCAGCGAGGCCCGTAGCGATTCAAGTCTTGACAAATCACGCGCCAGCGCAACCGCGATTTCGATGTATTGCTCGGGCGTAGACGCGGCCAGCTCTCGGAGACCGAGGCTTGCGAGAATACTCAGGCCACTGCGTGAGACGCCATGACGCCCATGCAGGGAAATAACTGGCAAGCCAAAGTACAACGACTCGCAGGTCGTGGTGACACCATTATAGGGATAGGGATCGAGCGCGATATCGACTCTGGCAAATTGCCGCCCGTGTGGAATGTCGCTTCGATAAGGCACGCAGTCGATACGGCCGACGGCGACTCCCAGTTCCCCGAATAGGGCGAGGATTTCGGCTGCGCGCTGCGGACTGCGGATGCGAGTCAGGTGCAGGCGTGAGGTCGGTAACTTGACCAGAATCTGCGCCCAGCAATGCAGCACCGTGTCGCTGACCTTGCTGATGTTGTTGAAACTGCCGAAGGTTACAAAGCCGGCCTCACGTGCCGGCAGCGGACCCGGGGCAGCCAATGTGCCAAACGGTCGAAAGCACCATTGCGAGTCCGGCAGGCGCAGTAAGCGCTCGTTGTGCCACGCGTCGGCGGCCGGTTCGGGATCCGTGATCGCGTCGGTGATGCGATAATCCATTGTTGGCAAACCTGTCGAGTCTGGGTATCCCAGATAACTCACCTGCACGGGTGCCGCGCGTCGTGCAAAAGCCGCCAGCCGATTGAGTTCGGTGTGTCCCGCCAGATCCACGAGAATATCAATGCGATCCGCACGGATCAGTTCGACCAGTGCGTCGTCGTTCAGCCCTGCGACATCGCGCCACTCATCGGCATACGCGCGCAGGCGCTGGGTCACCGTGTCTTGATGGCGTGAAGTGCTATAAAAGACGTACTTGAATGCCCCCCGGTCGCGGGCGCTTGCGATGGGTTCAAGAAAATGCGCCACAGAGTGCGTGCGAAAATCGCCGGAGACAAACCCTACGCGCAGCACTTCCGGAAGGTCGGCGTGGGAACCCGGCCCGGGCAGAAGCACCTCAGGGTGTTGCAGCGCGAACTTCACCCCCCAATCGCGGGCGGCTGCGGCCATTTCTTCGGGGCTGATTCGATCTGAATTGTGAAGCGCCCAGAGGTAACTGGACTGGGCCTGGAGGTACGCCGGATTGAGGTCGCAGGCCGCGCGCAGTTCCTCGATGGCCAAATCGACATACCCACGCCAGAGATGATTCAACCCAAGGTTATAGCGGACTACATGATCGCTTGGCTGAAGGTCGCGCGCATGCTCATAGTGGCGTACCGCGGTGTCGAGGTCGCCCAGTTCGCTGGCGACATTGCCGAGCATGAAGAAAGCCACGTAGGAATTGGGTTCCAGTTGCGCAGCTGTCTCAAAAAAGGGCTGCGCCGCCGCCACACCGTGTTCCTGCCGCTGTCGCAGACCTTGGTTGATGAGTTCACTCGCCGTCGGCTTTTGGGCGGGAGCCGGCGTAACCGGTGCCGCGGCATCCGCTGGCGGCCGCGGCGCCTGTTCCGCAACCGCGCCCTTGAGTGCCGATCGGACCCCGCGTAATAGCTGCGCGAGTCTCCCGCCTGCTTTACGCTCGCTCTTCTCGCTGTTCACTGGATACGCATTCCGCAATCGCCCGGCAATTAGCCTACCCGACGTGTCCAAGAATTGCGCGCTTTGGGAGTTCGGCAACACTTTCGCGACCTAGAGCACAAGGTTGCGCCGCCTAAATATGTAATAGTCGATGCCACTACATGATACTCAACGGGGCACTACAGCCATCGCGGTATTGTAAACTTCACTTAACTTAATGTCGGCGAGATAGCCTCGTCGATTTCGGCAATGGAAGTAAATCAATGATTTTCAACTGGTTGGACGCAAGTAAGGCTGTCGAATTTGGCATTGCGCTGGCTGACCAATTGGCGCCCCCGGCGGGATCTGATCCGTTGAAGGGCGGCGAAACGAAGCCTCAGGCGTTGGTCGAAGCGCTCGGGGAAATCCTCGCGCGGGCCGATCACGGAGTGCGTGCCACGGACTTGAACCTTTACAAAAGAGCCAAGCTCGCCAACTCGTTCAAGTGGAGATTGATCGAAAACGGCGTTGCACGGGCCACAGCCGACGAACTCACCCAGTCGCTGGTACTGAATCTGTCCGTGAACGGAGCCGATCAGCCGGCAAACGATGCGGTTGTCGGCGCACAGGGAAACCAGCCTCCCGCCAACAACGTCAAGCAACTGCTTGCTGGAGGCTACAAGTGCATGGAGCAAGGCGCCTACACCGAGGCACTCGGCATCTTCCAACGCTTGTTGAAAATCGATCCCCATCACGCCGTCACGCTCAACAACCTGGGAGCCGCACTGTCGAAACTGAGCCAATATCAGGAAGCGGAGAAATATTTTCGGGCGGCCATCAAGGAAAGACCCGATTTCGCAGACGCCTATAGCAATCTTGGCACTGTATCTCGATGGCGGGGAAATTTCGACGAAAGCGAAAAGTCGCTGCGAACCGCCCTGAAATTGAATCCCAGCCATCTCGATGCAAGGACCAATCTTGGCACGACTCTGGCTCTGTTGAATCGCCTTCGCGAAGCCAAGGGTTACTTCAACAAGGTTTTGAAAGCCCAGCCTCGCAATGCCGATGCGTTGTTCGGTATGGGACAGATCGCGAGTATGGAGGGCCGGTTCGACGAATCAGAGAAGACCTTGAAGCGGGCGCTGCAATTCAGCCCGAAAATGCCGGCCGCATGGGCGGCCCTCAGCGGCTTGCGCAAGATGACGCACGCCGACGAAGCATGGCTGCGAAGTGTAGAGGAGATCGCGGCTGGCGGAATTCCGGCCATGGAAACGGCGACTCTACACTTTGCCATGGGGAAATATCACGACGATGTCGGGCAATTCGCGCAGGCATTTAAACATTATCGGAATGCCAATGAGCTGTTGAAGTCGATCGCTGATGACTACGATCGAGTGGCCCGCACGACTTTTGTTGACGATCAAATCCGACTTCATTCCCCTGAAAAGGTGGCTGCGGCGCGGGCCGGCGCATCCGCCTCGATGAAGCCGGTTTTCGTGGTGGGGATGATGCGCTCGGGCACGTCTCTGACCGAGCAAATCATCGCCTCGCATCCAATGGCGGCAGGAGCGGGAGAACTGGAATACTGGAATACCGCCCTGCGTGACCGCGAGGCAGCGGTAGGGCAGGGGCTATTTTTACTCGATGAGCCGGCAAAGAAGAGCGTGGCGGAGACCTACCTTCGTACTCTCGATCATGTATCGGGCACGGCGTTACGTGTAGTTGATAAAGCGGTGATCAACTCTGACCATCTCGGCGTCATTCACGCTTTATTCCCGAATGCCCGCATCATCTATATGAAGCGTGATCCTATTGACACTTGCCTATCCTGTTATTTCCAGAACTTCTCGCTGGCGCATAGCTTCACCTTGGATTTGTCGGACATCGCGCATTACTACCAGGAGCATCATCGCATGATGAGCCACTGGCGCACCGTGCTGCCGCAGGGGTCAATTTTGGACGTGCCCTATGAGGAACTGCTGGCCGATCAGGAAGGTTGGACCCGCAAAATCCTGGACTTCATCGAGTTGGAATGGGATGCGCGATGCCTCGACTTCCATAAGACGGAACGCCCGATCGTGACCGCGAGCTTCTGGCAGGCGAGACAAAAGATATACAAAGCGTCAGCGCAACGTTGGCGCAATTACGAGAAATTCGTCGGCCCCTTACTGGGGCTAACGAAACTGCATTCCTGAACTACCGCCGATTGATAGCACACCGCTATCGGTGACTTGATGCTCGCTTGCGAACTGACAAAAAATGTCACATAGCGACGCAAGTGGCGCCAATTGCCTCCAAAAGCAGACTGATTTATGTCACTTACCGGGGGCCCGACGTTAATAAAATATCGCAAATTCAATCACTTAATCGAACGCATAAGGGGCTGGCATGGGCCTTGCTTTATTCAGATCACCGGCGCGGGCCGTTGTCCAACTCAGCTTCACCTAGTTCATTAAGGAGTTCT
>Ga0302324_100010625_pt1 | contig 19030 bp, 17 predicted proteins | sample Palsa_T0_1_FD_201949 | JGI IMG/M metagenome (GOLD analysis project Ga0302324, IMG submission 201949) | Peat permafrost microbial communities from Stordalen Mire near Abisko, Sweden - Palsa_T0_1 | ecosystem: Environmental > Terrestrial > Soil > Palsa > Peat permafrost | place: Sweden: Abisko...
CGCCAATTACCGGCACAACGCGCGGCGTGGGAGTAACCTTTCCATTCCATTCTCGACCCCCCCGATTTCTGCTGGGCAGACGTATTTTCTCTGATGCTGGGACGGCGCAGCGCGTGACGCCATTCAACTGCTTGCTTCGTCGAGGATTAGCCGGCATTAACAGCGTGCTGAAGGAGGGCGCGCTGACGATGCTGTGGGCGTTGGCTACGATTTTCAACGCTATGGCCGGGCGAAGCGCTGGCGAGCAACTTGGGCGTGGTTGCGTCAGAGTCGGTGTCGTTCATGTGAACCTGGGGCGCGATGTACGCGACGATATTGTCGATCGGCGCACGGCGCACCGTTGGCGCATTGTCGCTCGGTCGAGCGCGAGGCATACCATACTGAAACCTAAAGCCAGGCAGCACCGCGCACGCCGCCGGAATCGCCGTGCACGTTGCGCACGAGTTTGGTCCGCACCATATCGGTAAATGCCCAGCGTTTCCACAATTGCGGCACGTTGTCGTAAAGGCGAGCGATATTAGATAGTCCGCCCCCAAGCACGATGACGTCCGGGTCGAGCACGTTGATGATCGAAGATAGTGACCGTGCGAGCCGATTTTCGTAGCGTCGCAGCGAGGCGGCCGCGGCGGGATCGCCGTCCGTCGCGCGTTGCACGATTTCTTTCGCAGCGAGGCACGCATTGGTATATTTTTCATGGTCGCGCGCGAGGCCGGGCCCTGACAGGAAAGTTTCAATGCAGCCGTGTTTGCCGCAATAGCAAAGCGGGCCGGGACGCTCGCGGTCTTCCGCCCATGGCAGAGGGTTGTGTCCCCATTCGCCGACTGCCACATTGGGACCGATCAGCACGTGACCGTTGACGACGATGCCGCCGCCGACGCCGGTTCCGAGGATTACGCCGAACACGACCGGCGCACCCTTCGCCGCGCCATCCACCGCTTCCGACAGAGAAAAGCAATTGGCGTCGTTGGCGAGGCGCACTTTGCGTCCGAGCACGCGCTCGATGTCCGGCTGGAACAGCTTGCCGTTCAGGCAGCGAGAATTGGAATTGCGCATGCGACCAGTGGTCGGTGACGGTGCGCCCGGCGTGCCGATGCCGATTGTCACGGCGGTACCGATTTCTGTTTCCACTTCGTGCACGAGACGCGCGATCAGCGCAAGCGCTTCCTCATAATCATCTTCGGGGGTGGCCGCACGTCGGCGCAGCAGCGCCGCGCCGTGTTCATCGAGCGCAATGATTTCGGTCTTGGTGCCGCCGAGGTCAATGCCGATGCGGATGGTCATCGGACGGAACTTACGGTATCTGGATTTTACCGCCGCTCGGCAGCCCGCCGGCGCCGCCTTGCGGAATCACAATGGAGGATGCAGCCTGCCGACGCATTTCCTGCAGTTCCTTGACCGCATGCTCGACGCCTTCCTTGGCGGCGGCGCCGTAGTTTTTGATCGCCTCATCAAGAGTGACCGCCTGGATCTCAAAGGTGACCGGCAACGTGCCGACCGGCGTCAGAATTTGTGCCTCACCGACGTAAAGCGTAGCGCGAGAGATATCATCGCTGCCGTCACTTTTGACCGGTTTCAACACGCGAATGGTGCCGACTTTGCGGTCGGTGTAAACGTCTTCGCGATAGACGCCAGCAGCGTCCATTTTGAAGTCCAGATTTTTTGCCTCCTGCTGGGCCATGGCTTCCTCGCTCGTATTTTATGGTGCGAAACCGTAAGCGTAGCAGACCTTCGGCCAAATATTCAGCGAGGTGCTTGACGCGGTAATTCAACTCGCGCAGGCTTGCTGTACGGCGTCGGCGGATTTGGAGTCGCACAACCGGGGGAGATAGCGCATGAAACCTAATGTCGGAAAAATAGATCGTACCATTCATATCGTGGCCGGGCTCGCGTTGTTGAGTTTGCTGTTCGTCCAGCCAAGCAACGCCCACTGGTGGGGGCTGTCCAGCGTGCTGCTGGTGATCGTTTTCATGCGCTGGTGCCCGAGCTATACGCTGCCCGGCGCAACTACGGACAACGTACGGGAAACAAAATGAAGGTACGATTTTGGTGGTTAATTGTCCTCAGTGTGTGCACCGGCTTCGCTTACCCGCAGGCGCCGGTCGAAGAAGGGCAGCAGATACCAGACGCAGTGCTCGATACACAGCAGAAAGCAGGCATGGCGTACCGCGATTGGCAGGATGCTGCAAAAGCGCGGGCGCAGCTGGAAACGGAATTCAAGCAGGCAACCGCAGCCTATCAATCTGCGCAACAACAATCGAGCGATGCCAAGCGCCGTGCCGAAACTGCAAAGAAATTACTTGAGGCAGCGCAAGCTCAGGAAATCAAGACACACGACACTTACGACAAAGCAGTCGCCGCGGTGAACCGAGTGTGGGGCAAAAAAGCTCCGTCCAAGCCCTGATGTAAGCATATGCTAACTTTTTAACTAATTGATTTTTAAATAAAGACCATTTTTCTGTAAGAATTTATTGCAAAGCAGCATAAATACTTGCATCGAGCTTTTCGTTTGTTCATAATGGCGTTGCGTTGGGTATCTTCTCAGGTACCGGCGCAACTCCTCCAAAACCTCCTCCTTTGGTGGAAACTTAGCGCAACCCCTCGGGGTTGCGCTTTTTTTTATCCAAGTCAGGGACATTGATTCTCCTTACAGCCCGAATTTTATTAGGCAAAATTCTTCTTAGATTCTATTTATTGCGATGCAACATTAATGATTTTTCGCCCATTTTTATGGCGACTCCTTATCGAATTCCACGCGTGGTGCGCGGCCGAGACATAAACGGAGTTGTTATACTGACCGGCTCGCTACGAACGACGTTTTGCGCGATATACATCAATGAAAATCCACGAGTACCAAGCGAAGGAAATCCTGCGTAAACATGGCGTCACCACACCGCGCGGTGTGGTATGTGCGACCAGCGATGATGCGGCCGCAGCGGCGCAGCAATTGGGCGGCACCACGTGGGTAGTCAAGGCGCAAATACATGCCGGCGGTCGCGGCAAGGGCGGCGGAATCAAACTGGCGAGATCAGCGGACGAAATCAGGCGCTATGCGGATCAGTTGCTCGGCACGCGGCTGATAACGTCGCAGACCAGCCCACAAGGCCAGCCGGTGCGATTGTTGTTGGTAGAAGAAGGCGCTGCCATCCAACAGGAAATTTACGTCGGGCTCGCGGTGGATCGCAGCCAGCAGCGCGTGTGTCTGATGGCGAGCAGCGAAGGCGGCGTCGAAATCGAGGAGGTTGCAGTGCGGGCTCCCGGCAAAATCCACAAAGCGTTTATTGACCCTATCGCTGGTTTGCCCGACGGCGAAGCCGATGCCATAGCACGCGCGGTCGGTGTTCCCGTAGCATCGTTACCGCAGGCGCGCGCCGCGCTGCTGGGATTATGGCGCGCGTTCGATGCATCGGACGCGGTGCTTGTTGAAACCAATCCTCTGATCGTGACTGACACCGGCGAAGTTGTCGCGCTCGACGCCAAGATGAGTTTCGACCCGAATGCCTTGTTTCGCCATCCCGACCTCGTGGCGTTGCGTGACCTCGACGAGGAAGACCCGGCCGAGGTTGAAGCGTCGCTATACGGCCTATCCTATATCCAGCTTGACGGAGACATCGGTTGTCTGGTCAACGGCGCAGGGCTGGCGATGGCGACGATGGATATCATCAAGGTTTATGGTGGCACGCCAGCCAATTTTCTCGACGTTGGTGGCGGCGCCTCGACCGAGAAGGTGACGGAAGCGTTTAAAATCATGCTGCGCAATCCGCACTTGAGGGCGATCTTGGTCAATATTTTCGGTGGCATTGTGAAGTGCGATCTGATCGCAACCGCGCTGGTCAAGGCATCGTGCGCGGTGAGCCTGAAAGTACCGCTGGTGGTGCGGCTGGAAGGCACCCATGTCGAGCTCGGCAAGAAAATCCTCGCTGATTCTGGTCTGCCGATTATCTCTGCTGGCAATATGGCTGACGCCGCGCAAAAAGTGGTGGTTGCCGGAAAAGGGAAGCATTAGCGTGGCGATCTTGATCGGCAAAAATACCCGCGTGATGACGCAAGGCATCACCGGTAAGACCGGCCAGTTTCATACCCGGATGTGTCAGCATTATGCGAACGGCGCACAGTGCTTTGTCGCTGGCGTCAATCCAAAAAAGGCGGGCGAGAAATTCGAGGGCATCCCGGTGTTCGCGACGGTGCGAGAGGCAAAGCAACAAACCGGCGCGACGGCGTCGGTGATTTACGTGCCTGCGCCGTTTGCCGCAGCTGCCATTGACGAAGCCGTCGAGGCCACGCTCGATCTCGTGGTGTGCATTACTGAGGGCATTCCGGTGCGCGATATGCTGCATACGCGCTACCGCATGCAAGGCAAGCACACTCTGCTGATCGGGCCGAACTGTCCGGGCGTGATTACGCCGGACGAAATCAAAATCGGCATCATGCCCGGCCATATTCACAAGAAAGGGCCGATCGGTGTCGTATCGCGATCCGGTACGCTGACTTATGAAGCGGTCGGGCAGTTAATGGAACAAGGACTCGGTCAATCGACCTGTGTCGGCACCGGCGGCGACCCGGTCAACGGCATGAAACATCTCGACGTGATGCAAATGTTTAATGATGACCCACAAACCGAAGCGGTCATCATGGTCGGCGAAATCGGCGGTTCGGATGAGGAAGAATGCGCGTACTGGATCAAAGCCAACATGAAGAAGCCCGTGGTCGGCTTCATCGCCGGCCTGACTGCGCCACCAGGCAAGCGGATGGGGCATGCCGGTGCGATCATCTCCGGTGGCAAAGGCACGGCAACGGAGAAGCTCGCGGCGATGGAGGAATGCGGGATCAAAATTACCTATAACCCAGCCGAAATGGGTAAGCTAATGAAAGCAGTGTTGCGATGACATCGCTGAAGCCCGGAAACCGGTGATCGTGGAAACGTTTTCGACTTCCGAATTCTGGGGCGGATTGTTCGCGATCGTCTGGGTCAATGTTCTTTTCAGTGGCGACAACGCCGTGGTGATCGCGTTGGCGGCACGTTCATTACCGTCGCAGCAGAAGAAACAAGCGGTGCTATGGGGCAGCGTCGCTGCAATTGTGCTGCGCGTGGTGTTGATGATCGTCGCAGTCGAACTGCTCAAGCTGCCGTTCCTCAAAATTATCAGCGGCCTGTTGTTGCTATGGATCGCGATTCAGCTGCTGACGCTCGGTGCGGGAGGCGGGAGTGCCAAGATCAAGGACAGCGGAAACCTAGGTGCTGCGATCCGCACCATCATGTTTGCTGACCTCGTAATGAGCCTTGATAACGTGGTCGGCGTCGCCGCCGCAGCCAACGGAAATCTAGTGCTGCTGGTGCTGGGGGTCGCTATTGGCATTCCGCTCATCGTATTCGGCAGTACGCTGATACTCAAAGTGATGGATCGCTTTCCATTGTTTATCACATTTGGTGCCGCATTGCTCGGTTACATTGCTGGCGCAATGCTGATCACGGATCCTGCTGTCGCGGATTGGGTTGCAAGCCATGCGCATTGGTTGAAGGACATCATGCCAGGGCCGCTCGAATTGTCCATGGCCGGCGTCATCGGCGCCGTCATGGTCGTTATTGCAGGCAAACTGCTGGCGACGCACACTGCACCGCAGAAAATTATCGACTTGGTGGAGCAGCAAAGCAATGATTGAGGGAGAGGAAGTCATGTCCGCAAAATTGATACCAGCAGTTGGTTCGGATAATGTATTGCGTGCGCTAAATTTTTCGAAAGCATCGTCGCCGCAACAACGACGGGTCGAATTCATCCATTAAATGTACAGCTACCGGTGGCGTCGGGCACCGCCAGGAAATTTATCGGTCGTCGTAAGCTCGACCATTACTATCAAGATGAAGTTGTGGCGGCGCTGGCGTAGGCGCGCAAACTGCTCGATACCATTCGGATTGCGCTACCACCATCACCTCTGTGTTGGTGCTTATGCCGATTACGCATCGTTGCATGCGCACAGAAAAGGCTGCGACATGAGATTGTGATGGGCGCGCACGGACTGGGTTCGGACTCCGGGATGTCGCTCGACTCGGTCGCCACCCACGTCATCCATCTTTCCTCGCTGCCAGGGCTGATTATCAAATAGGCAAGACACGGGCCGGGAGAAGACTGCGCATTTATGGCAGTTGATGACGTGTTTGAACCGGTGTCTTTAAGCGTTTCGCCTCGGGATAGGGCGGCATGAGAATTGCTCTCTTTCGGTCAGAAGGGACGGTGCGGCGTGTTATTCGTGGTTCAGAATTTAACCTGTTGTAACTGCAGAAGCTTTTTCGACAAATCGTGAAAAAAAACATATACTTTCGCGGCACATGTCGTAAAATCAATAGCTCAGCATTGATAACCTGCCAGAATATATAGAAAAAGCGGGAATAGGGATGAAAAGCACGGCTTTTTGGAAGTCCGACTGGTTTCTTGGGGTAGTCGTCGCGCTGGTGATGTTGATTGCGTCTGGCGGCGACTTGATCCAGAGCCTCGAACGCAAAGCGTACGACCTCGGCGTGCGCGCCACCTCGCGCGTGCCTTCTGACCGCATCGCGGTGATCGCGATTGACGATGAAAGCATTGCCAATATCGGACGCTGGCCATGGCCGCGCGACGTGCACGCGAAGATGATCGATCTGCTGGCCGGGGCCAAGGCGAAAACCATTGGCTATAGCGTGTTTTTCACTGAGCCGCAAATTGATCCCGGGTTTGCTTATATCAAACAATTGAAAGAGGCGTTTGGTGCGTCGCAGCTCAAGTCCAGCGCGCAGGGTGCGCAGTTTTATTCAATGCTTGGCGAAGCAGAGGACGCCCTTAACACCGACCAGAAGCTGGCGGAAAGCATCAAGAAGGCCGGTAATGTACTGCTGCCGTTGGTGTTCCAGCAGTTTCCGCAAGCACCCCAAGGCAACCCTGACCAGCCGCTGCCCGATTACATTAACGCCGATACCCTCTCGGTCAAGAACCCTGATGCGGACGTGCTGCCCCCACCAGGGGTCAACCCGGCTTATCCGATCCCGGAGCTTGCCACCAGCGTTGCGGGACTTGGGCATTTGAATGCGCAACCGGACGTGGACGGTGGAGTGCGCGCCGAGCCGCTGTTGGTGCGCTACTACGACAAGTTTTTTCCGGCATTTTCCTTGATGCTTGCCGCTAAGAGTCTTAATTTGTCGGTGGCGGATATACAAGCCAATCTTGGTCAGGCAGTCCAGCTCGGCAAGCTGCGCATTCGCACCGATCCCGAGATGCACATGTACACGTTCTTTTATCGCGATCAAGACAGCAAGCCGGCATTCAGCGTTGATTCTTTTTTCGACGTTTATACCGGCAAAATCCCGGCTTCTAAGTACGAAGACAAGATCGTGTTGATCGGCCCCACTGCGACCGGCGTTGGTACTGCATTGGTAACGCCAATATCTTCTTCGACGCCGCCGGTGCTGTCGCTTGCGCATAATGTGTCGTCGATTTTGAAGGAAGATTTTTTTGTGGTGCCCAGTTGGGGCTTCTGGATCGAAAAACTAGTGTTTCTGCTGGTAGCCGCGTACTTGATTGTGCTGCTGCCGCGGCTCAAAGCCGGTAGGGCCGCGGTCTGTACCGCAGCGATTTTTGCGGTACTGATAGCCACACACTTCGTGCTAATGACTACCCAGTTGATATGGATACAGTTGATGGCGGCGGCGACGCTGCTGCTGGTTGGGCATCTGGCACTAACCACCAAGCATTTCCTCGTCACCGAGCGCGGCAAAGAAGTTGCGGACGCCGACCTAATCGTGACCAACCGCAGTCTCGGACTTGCTGAGCAGGGCCGCGGCAATCTCGACACTGCGTATGATTATATGCGGCGGTTGCCGAGAGAAGACCGCACCGCCGAGCTACTCTATAACCTTGCACTCGACTTTGAGCGCAGGCGCCAGTTCAATAAGGCCGAGTCAGTGTTGCTCTATATCGCCGAGTGGGCGCCGAAATTCCGCGATGTGCAGGAACGCGCGCAGCGCTCCAAGGTAATGTCGGAGACGGTGATTCTCGGCGGCGCGTCGGGACACCCGGGCGGCACGATGATGCTAAATGCGGGCGAGAAACCGATGCTCGGTCGTTATCAGGTGGAGAAGGAGTTGGGCAAGGGCGCGATGGGCGTGGTCTATCAGGGCAAGGACCCGAAAATTGGGCGCGTCGTCGCGATCAAGACCATGGCGCTGTCGCAGGAGTTCGAGGCTGACGAGTTAGAAGACGTCAAAGCGCGCTTTTTCCGTGAAGCGCAAACCGCAGGCCGGCTGGCGCACCAGCATATCGTCACTATTTACGATACCGGCGAGGAGCATGACCTTGCGTACATTGCGATGGAATTTCTAAAGGGTAAGGACCTTACGCCCTACATTAAGCCGGAAAATCTGCTGCCGTTGCCGAAGGTGCTTTCCATCGTTGCGCGCGTCGCGGATGCGCTGGCGTATGCGCACTCCAACAATGTCGTGCATCGCGATATCAAGCCCGCAAACATCATGTATGAGCCAGAGTCGGATTCCCTCAAAGTCACCGACTTCGGCATCGCGCGTATCACCGATTCGTCGAAAACTAAGACCGGGATGGTGCTCGGTACACCGAGCTATATGTCTCCCGAACAACTTGCCGGCAAGAAAATTGAAGGTAGCTCCGACCTGTTTTCGCTCGGCGCCACGCTGTATCAGCTCGCGAGTGGACATCTACCGTTTCAGGGCGATTCAATGGCTCAATTGATGTTCAAGATCGCCAACGAGTCGCCGGTCGATATTTTGACCTACAATGCAAAATTGCCGCCTTGCCTAGTCGCGGTCATCGACAAGGCGCTGGCTAAACAGCCGGAACAACGCTATCAAACCGGCATTGAGATGGCGCAGGCGATACGTGAGTGCATGGCAAGCAGTAGTGGGGGTGGGGACGTCGGTGCTGCCAAGCAAGACGTGGTTGACATTGGACTATAAGAGCTATGGCGATGAACTTGAGTTCCGCACTGGAAGTCGTGACTGCGACGGATCCCGGAATGGTGCGTTCACATAATGAAGACAGCATCACGGCCGACGGAAGCATGGGGCTCATGGTACTGGCCGACGGAATGGGCGGCTACAATGCGGGCGAGGTGGCAAGTGGGATCGCGGTTGCGATGTTGACTAATGAGTTGCGCCAAGCGCTGGAAAGTAGCCAGGCGAGGCTGGCGGACGAGCCGGGATCGCCGCGCGCGGTTGCGTTGATCAAGGACAGCGCCGGAAAGGCGAACGCTGCGATTTATCAGGCTGCCAAAAGTCAACCGCAATACGCGGGCATGGGCACGACATTGGTAGTCGCGCTGTTTTACGATAATCACTTGGCGGTCGGCCATATCGGCGATTCGCGGTTGTATCGTTTGCGGGGCGATGGCTTCGAGCAAATTACGCGCGATCACTCACTATTGCAGGAACAGATTGACAGCGGCATGATTAGCAAAGAGCAGGCGCGCTACTCCCAAAATAAGAACTTGGTAACAAGGGCGGTCGGTATAGATCCCGAGGTCGAGACCGAAATCCATACTTATGAAGTCGAATCGGGCGATATTTATTTATTGTGTTCGGATGGTTTGAGCGACATGGTTGAAGATGATGATATCCACAACACGCTATCCATGCTGCGGACAAACCTGTCACTTGCGGCACAGCAATTGGTGCAGCTTGCCAATGACAATGGCGGGCGCGACAACATTTCGGTAATTCTGGTCAGGGTGCTGGGAGACTATGCGGTACCCAGCAGTTGGTTTGCCAAGCTCAAGAGTTGGTTTGGATAATACGGTTACGGGAATATTGCCATGGCAAAGTTAATTATGAGTCTCGAAAATGCGGTGATCCGAGAGGTGCCGCTCGACAAAGAACGCGTCACTATCGGCCGTAAGGCGCACAATGACATTCAAGTCGATAACTTGGCAGTCAGCGGTGAGCACGCGGTGATTGTAACGCTGCTAAACGATTCATTTCTTGAGGACCTTGGCAGTACCAACGGCACACTCGTTAACGGTAACCTGGTCAAGAAACATATTCTGCAAAACAACGATGTCATTGAGGTCGGCAAGTACAAATTAAAATATATCGCCGATCAAGTGGCTGGCAAATCATCGGTGGCTGATTTTGAGAAAACTATGATAATGCGTGGTCCGCTACCTCAGCCGGGCGCGGCAGCGGCACCAGGTGGAGGGTTCGGTGACACTCAGATTAATGCGACGACTACGGTTTCTTCCCCGAGTCACCAGCCGCTCAGCGGCAAGCAGCAAGAAAAGCTGGCGGCGGTCCAGATTCTGACCGGACCGAATGCGGGTAAGGAACTCGAGTTGACCAAGAATCTGACCACGCTGGGCAAACCTGGCGTGCAGGTCGCGGTCATTACGCGTCGTCCGCACGGCCATTTCATCACCCATGTCGAGGGCGCCAATTTTCCGATTGTCAATGGCAAGGCGCTCGATGCCCAGGCGCATCAATTAAATGACCATGATGTGGTCGAGCTGGCGGGCGTCAAAATGGAATTTTTTCTCAAGAACGGTTAGGCACCCCGGGAACCTTCCCCGATTACGCGCGTCCCGTGATGATCTTTTCAGTGGGCGGCGCCGAGATGCCGCATTGTGCGATGGCGTCTTGCTGCTAATTATGGGGCACCGTCGACATACTCTTCCGAGACTGCTTAAGTGGATAGTTTGAAAAAAAATATCATTCGCACCGGCCTCGGCTTATTATTGGTCGTAGTGTTCCTGTTGCACGCAGGAGGGTGGATCGAGTTGCCACTGATCGCCCGGCTCGAAGCGATCATTTATGACACGCGACTCGAATTGACCATGCCGCGGACAGTTGATGATCGTATCGTGATCCTCGATATCGACGAAAAAAGTTTGGCTGAAAAGGAAAAGGGCGGTGAGGGACATTGGCCGTGGCCGCGCGACAGACTGGGTGTGTTACTTGACAAGCTGTTTGATCACTATCAAATTACCATTGTTGGTTTTGACGCGGTGTTTTCCGAACGCGACCAGAGTTCAGGCTGGGGGGTGCTCCAGCAACTTTCACAGAATGAGTTGCGCGATGTCGGAGGTTTCCAATCGAAACTTCGCGCTTTGCAACCACAGCTTGACTACGATGGGATTTTCGCCGCCAAGATGCGCGGTCGGGCGGTCGTGCTGGGGTACACGTTTTCGGACAACGCCGAAGGCGGGGATGCAAAGGGCGCCTTGCCTGCGCCGACGCTAGCCCCCGGCATGTTTGCGGGCAAGAACATTGAGTTCCGTAAATACGCTTCCTATACAGCCAATCTTTCGGAACTGCAGCAGGCGGCGGCCAGCGGCGGTCATTTCAACCTCGACCCCGATGTAGATGGCATTCTGCGTCGAGTTCCGATGCTCGCCGAGTTTAACGGCGCCTATTATGAACCATTGTCGCTCGCAATCGTTCGCATGCTGGCAGGATCACCTTCGATTAAGCCAGAATTCGCGCCGGGCAAAATATGGTCAAAAAACTATTCGGGACTGGAGTGGCTTGATGTCGGTTCGCTACGGATACCGGTCGACGAAAAAGTCACCGCACTGATTCCCTATCGCGGCGGACAGCATAGCTTCAAATACATTTCCGTGGTTGACGTGCTCAACGAGCGGGTGCCAGTTGCTGATCTCAAGGACAAAATTGTGCTAGTCGGAACATCTGCTGCCGGTTTGCTTGACTTGCGCGCAACTCCGGTCGGTGCGGTTTATCCCGGCGTGGAGGTGCACGCCAACATGATTTCCGGCATGCTCGACAACGAAATTAAGCAAAATCCACCCTACGTGGTTGGCGCGGAATTCATGTTGGTGTTGAGCGCCGGGCTTACACTTGCGCTGTTGTTGCCGTTGCTAAGTCCACTCAAGGCTCTGCTAACCACGTTGTTCGCGGCATTGCTGCTGATATCGACCAATATCTTGGTATTCCACTACGGCAATCTGGTGCTGCCACTGGCTTTGACGCTGGTGATGGTGGCGCTGCTGTTCGCGCTGAACATGTCATACGGTTTCTTCGTCGAGGACGCGCGCAAACGCCAGATTACCGGGTTATTCGGCCAATATGTGCCACCGGAACTGGTAGATGAAATGGCGGAGAATCCGGAGCAATTCAACATGGCGCCGCGCGCGCAGGAGCTTTCGGTGCTGTTTTCCGATGTACGCGGGTTCACAACCATATCAGAAACCCTGTCGCCGGAGGACTTGGCGATTTATATCAATGAATATTTGACTACCATGAGCTTGGTGATTCGCGAGCGTCACCGTGGCACGCTCGACAAGTACATCGGGGATGCGATCATGGCGTTCTGGGGCGCCCCGATTGCCAATCCTGAACACGCAAAATACGCGGTGCTGGCGGCGCTGGATATGCAAAAAGAAGCGGTGGCGCTCAACGAAAAATTCAAGGCGCGCGGCTGGCCGACATTCAAGATCGGGATCGGCATCAATTCCGGCGTAGTGCGCGTCGGCGACATGGGGTCGCAGATCCGCCGGGCCTACACCGTGATGGGCGACGCGGTCAATCTGGCGTCGCGGCTCGAAGGCATCACAAAGGACTACCACGCTGATATCATGGTGGGTGAGGCGACCAAAAACGCTGCTCCCGACGTTGTGTACCGCGAGCTCGACCGAGTGCGGGTGAAGGGCAAGGACGAGGCAGTAGCGATTTACGAGCCAGTAGGACTGCAAGGACAGGTCGACAAGGCCAAGCTTGATGACATCAAATTGTATGGACAGTTTTTACGGCTATACCGGGCCCAAGATTGGGACCAGGCCGAATTGCAATTGTTCAACTTGCAGAAAATGGCGCCTGGCAATCCGCTCTACAGCCAGACATTCACCGAGCGGATTGCCTACTTGCGCGCAAACCCTCCGGGCGCGGGTTGGGACGGCGCGTTTACCTTTAAGACCAAATAGATGAAACTCAGAATTCTCGGATGCAGCGGTGGCATCGGCCGCGATTTGCGCACAACGTCCATGTTGCTTGATGACGATGTACTGATCGATGCTGGTACTGGCGTTGGCGACCTAAGTATCGAGCAATTGAAGCGCATTGACCATGTATTTCTGACCCATTCGCACCTCGACCATGTGACTTCAATTCCATTTTTGGTGGATACGGTTGGCTGGTTGCGGAGCAAGCCGATTACCATTTATGCGATCGAACCGACCATCAAGATTTTGCGCGAACATCTGTTCAACTGGAAATTGTGGCCGGATTTCGCCGAGATTCCCGACGCACACCAGCCGTTTTTGCGCTACCAGACCATTACGCTCGGCAAGATGGTCGTTCTCGACGGTCGCAAATTGACACCGCTGCCGGCCAACCACGTGGTTCCGGCGATCGGCTATCAAATCGACAGCGGGCGCGCGAGCCTGGTGTTCACCGGCGATACCACGACTCACGATCCGCTGTGGCGGGAAGTCAACAAGATCGAAAATCTGAAGTATCTGATCATCGAGACTGCGTTTTGTAACCGTGAAAGGACCCTCGCAATCGAATCAAAACACCTGTGTCCGAGCATGCTGTGTGATGAACTCGCGAAATTGAAGCGTCCGGTTGAAATCTATATTACGCATTTGAAACCGGGCGAAGCCGAGGTCACGATGCGTGAAGTCCGTGAGTGCGGAGGCGCGTGGAATCCGCGCATGCTCGAAAACAATCAAGTGTTTGATCTATGATTGCGCCACATTGAAATGAAGGAGCGGGCGACATGAGTACCGTGCTCGAGAGCAAAACAACGATGCAGGACAACCTGCTGGCCGAGAAACTGAATTTCTCGAAAGGCCTGCAGGCTGTTACCAACAAGATTCACGCAACCAATAACATTGATGAGATCATGCTTGAGCTGAGCCAGGACATCTGCGGCTTGTTCAGCGCAGATCGGCTGACGGTTTATCTGGTCAGCGACGACAAAACTTCGATTGTGTCGAAAGTCAAGACCGGTCTTAACTCGTTCAAAGACCTTAAGCTGCCGATTGCCGAGCAAAGCGTTGCTGGGTTTGTTGCCGTTCACAAGAGGGCAATCAACATCAAGGACGTTTATGATGAGAAGGAACTCAAATCGTTCAGCCCACAACTTAATTTCCTGAAGCAGGTCGACAACAAGACTGGCTATCGCACCAAACAAATGCTGGTCGCACCGGTTGTTGACGCTAACAAGGAACTGATCGGCGTGGTGCAGATCATCAATTCCAAGACCGGCCAGCCATTTCCGTCGGTGATGGAAGAGGGGGTCGCCCATTTGGGGGAAACGCTTGCGATTGCGTTCCGGCAGCGCCAGAAGTCAGCACTACAGGTGCACGGCAAGTACGATCACTTAGTGACCAATGCTGTGTTGTCGGCCGAAGAACTCGAGTTGGCGACGCGTTCAGCGCGGCGCAAGAACATCGATATCGAGACTGTGCTGTCCGATGAATTCCAGGTCAAGATGGGCGCGATCGGCGAAGCGCTTGCCGCGTACTTTCAAGTGCCCTACGAACCGTTTAAGACGGACCGCGTTAAGCCGATTGACCTACTAAAGAACTTGAGCCGTGAGTTTGCCGAAAGCAACAGCTGGGTGCCGATTGACGATACCAAGGATGGCATCATCGTGCTGACGCCCGATCCGGAAAAGATCAAGGGTTCGCGCGTCGTCAACAATGTTTATCCCAAGAGCAAGGTTGTATACAAAGTCTGTGGTAATCGAGAATTCACGATGACGCTCGACCAAACCTTCGGTGGAGGAGCGGCTGGCACTGGCATGGTCGATGACAATACTGACATCGGCGATTTACTGTCGGGGATGGATGACGCAGGCGAGGCCGATGAGAGTGAAGATGTTGCATCGGCAGCCGCAGACAATGAGGTCGTCAAGCTAGTCAACAAGATTATTGTTGATGCGTATAGACAGGGCGCATCGGATATCCACATCGAGCCTTATCCGGGAAAAGGAAAGACCGAAGTTCGTTTCCGCAAGGACGGCTCGTTGGCGCAGTACATCTCGGTGCCGCATGCCTATCGCAGCGCGATTGCGGCGCGCCTGAAGATCATGTGCGATCTCGATATTTCCGAGCGTCGCAAGCCACAGGACGGCAAGATCAAGTTCAAGCGCTTCGGGCCGCTCGACATCGAATTGCGGGTGGCGACCATACCGTCGCAGGGTGGCGTTGAAGACATCGTGATGCGGATACTTGCCGCCGGCGAGCCGATTCCACTCGATAAACTGGGGCTGTCCAAGTATAACCTCGAGCAGTGCAAGGCCACGATCGAGAAGCCATACGGCCTGTTCTTCGTGTGTGGCCCGACCGGTTCAGGTAAAACGACCACGCTGCATTCGGTGCTCGGCTATTTGAACACACCGGATACAAAAATCTGGACCGCTGAAGACCCGGTCGAAATTACGCAGCGCGGACTGCGCCAAGTGCAGATGAACCCGAAGGCAGGGCTGACGTTCGCGGTTGCAATGAAGGCATTTTTGCGCGCTGACCCAGACATTATCATGGTCGGCGAAATGCGCGACAAGGAAACGGTCGGCACTGGCATCGAGGCATCGCTAACAGGCCACTTGGTATTTGCGACACTGCATACCAATTCGGCGCCGGAGTCGATCATCCGGTTGCTCGACATGGGGATGGATCCGTTCAACTTTGCCGACGCGCTGCTCGGCATACTCGCGCAGCGTCTTGCCAAGCGGCTGTGTGGAAAATGCAAGAAGCCCCACGCGGCGACGCAGGATGAATTAAAGGCGTTATTGGAAGAATACGCGACCGAGATGTTGAATACCGTAACCTGGAAGAAGGACGTTAAGGCCGCGAAAGATAAACTACTCCAGGAATGGATCAAGGAATTCGGCAATGAGAAAGGCGAGATCACCTTGTATGAAAAAGCCGGCTGTGAAGTGTGTAACGACACGGGCTACAAAGGGCGGGCGGGATTGCATGAACTTCTGATCGGCACCGATGCGATCAAGAAAAACATTCAGGAACATGCGCGCGTCGCCGAAATGTTTGCGACCGCACTCGAAACCGGTATGCGCACCTTGAAGCAGGATGGTATCGAGAAGGTGCTGATGGGTATCACCGATATGCATCAAGTGCGCGCGGTCTGTATCAAATAGGAGTCGTTTCCGTGAATCAGATGCAGCGCCTGCCCGATGATTCCTCTAATCTCTTCGACCGGCTGGAGCAGCTCAATCAGGTTGGCGTCGCGTTGTCTAAGGAAACCGATATCAACCGACTGCTCGAAGAAATTCTGCTCGCGGCCAAGAAAATCACCAATGCTGATGGCGGAACCCTGTATCGCGTGACTGAGGAGCGCACGCTCAAGTTCGAAATCATGCGCAACGATACCCTCCGGGTCGCGATGGGCGGCACTACTGGCGTCGAAATCCCATTTTATCCGATTTATCTTTACGACAAGGACGGCAACCCGATCAATTCGATGGTGGTTTCTTATGCTTATCACCATGATCGATCGGTGAATATCGCCGATGCCTATATCGAGGATGGGTTCGATTTTTCAGGCACCAAGAATTTCGACAAGAAAACCGGTTATCGGTCGCAGTCGTTTCTGACGGTGCCAATGAAAGACCATCAAAACGAAATTATCGGCGTGCTGCAGCTGCTCAACGCGAAAGATCACTCAACCGGCAAAGTGGGGCCGTTTTCGGCTGAAGATCAGCAACTCGCGGAATCGCTCGCGTCGCAGGCGGCGATCGCACTTACCAATCGGTTGTTGATTAACCACCTCGAGAATTTGTTCGAATCGTTCATCAATTTGATTAATGCGGCGATCGACGACAAGTCACCGTACACTGGTGGGCACTGTGAACGTGTGCCGCTATTAACCATGCTGTTGGCGGAAGCGGTAAACAACATAAAAGTCGGTCCGCTCAAGGACTTTCACATGACCGACAAGGACCGCTATGAACTCAAAATTGCGGGATTGCTACACGATTGCGGCAAGGTTACGACGCCGGTGCACGTCGTCGACAAAGCGACCAAACTGCAAACCATTTTCGACCGTGTAAGCCTGATCGAAACACGCTTCGAAGTCATCAAGCGCGATGCTGAGATCGAGATGCTGAAGACAAAAACCGTAGCGCTCGGCAAGAGTGATGTGCTTGCTGCCAAAAAGGCCGAACAGGAACTCGAACGCAAACTACGCGAGATTGGCCAGGATCGAGAATTCCTGCGTTTCGTTAATATCGGCGGCGAAGCAATGAAGGAGGATGACCAGGCACGGGTAAATGCCATTGCAGGCAAATACCGCTGGCGCGACGTGCAGGGCAATCTAGTCGACTTCCTAACCAGCGACGAACTCGAAAACCTGACCATCCGGGCCGGCACGTTGACCGCCCAGGAACGCCAGATAATTAATCACCACATCGACGTAACGATCCAGATGCTGGAAGCGTTGCCGTGGCCGCGCCATCTAAAAAACGTTCCCGAGTATGCAGGTGGTCATCATGAGCGGATGGATGGCAAAGGCTATCCACGTGGCCTGACTCGTAATCAAATGTCGCTGCAGGCGCGCTGTATGGGCATCGCTGATATTTTCGAAGCGTTGACCGCCAAGGACCGCCCCTATAAAAAAGGCAAGACGTTGTCCGAGTCACTGACGATACTCGGAAAATTCAAGCTCAACGGACATGTGGATCCCGACCTGTTCGACGTGTTTCTGTGGGAAAAGGTTTATCTCAAATACGCCGAGCAATGTCTCGATCCGGAGCAAATTGACGACGTCGATTTGTCGAAAATTCCTGGGTATGTATCGCCGCCTATGGCACAGTGAGTTCAATACAGAGGGGCCGTATGATATGACGCAGCACGTCACTTTTTGACTCTTCCCGCGCTATAATTTTAGAATCGGTTACAACTAAAGAAGAATACGAGGATAACGGGCACTTCAGCGGGAAAATATCACGCTGTGCAACTAGATTAACCTTGGCATGAAGCTTGCAGCAGATAAACCGGAGCGAGCATTGTTTGCTGGCTTTCCTAATTAACCTCTAGAAGGAGATTCACATGGTTCGTCAAAAGCAAAAAGGTTTTACCCTGATCGAACTGATGATCGTGGTCGCGATCATCGGTATTTTGGCGGCGGTCGCATTGCCTGCCTATCAAGACTATACGATTCGCGCACGAGTATCCGAAGGGCTGGTTTTGGCAGATGGTGCCAAGACTACCGTCGCTGAAAATGCAGCCAACGGTAACTCTGCTTTGTCCGCTGGCTGGACTGCTCCCGGATCCACGCCCAATGTGGCGAGTGAGTCTATTGACGACGCAACTGGGACGATTGTTATCATTTATACCGCCAAGGCAGGCGCAGTAGCCGGTGCTGATACCATTACATTGGAACCACAGTCGGGTGGTGTAGATCTTGCAGCCGGAACCCCACCAACGACTGCCATTACTTGGACTTGTTCCGCTTCGAATCAAATATTTGCTACTAAAACTGATATGCCAGCGAAGTATCTGCCGGCGAACTGCCGCTGATCTTATGTAACACTGGCGGCTGGACTGGCCTGCTGGTAATTAGAGAAGAGAGAAACGGGCATCGCAAGATGCCCGTTTTTATTTCTGAGACGAGATGAGTGTAGCCTCCTTTGGTTGCTAGAGCGTACGCACACCCTGATTAATATACGTCGCCCTGAACGCGGCCTGTCTTGCGATGTTTACCGGGGTCAGGCAATTCTTAGGGGTGACCCTGGTTGGTTCGTGCATCGGATGCGAGCGCTATTCCGGGATCATGCGTAATTTGTTGTTGCACCCACGTGCGCCACAGCTCCCGATACGCGGTCTCAAAGGACTTCACATAAGCTTTGGCATCTCCCAGCACCGAGCTCTTGACACGCGCTCTCAAGGTGCTGCGCAAGACCGCCAGGGCTTCCCGGTCGAGCGCTTTGCTAACCGCCAGCGCCACATATGCATCCTCCGTTTCGGCAATCCAGTCGGTCAGCCCCAACGTCGTCAGGATCGAGGCCGAGCACCGCCCGGTGATCGTAGGAAAGCGCAGCGTGATGACCGGAATCCCCATCAGCAG
>Ga0302324_100010628_pt1 | contig 19025 bp, 17 predicted proteins | sample Palsa_T0_1_FD_201949 | JGI IMG/M metagenome (GOLD analysis project Ga0302324, IMG submission 201949) | Peat permafrost microbial communities from Stordalen Mire near Abisko, Sweden - Palsa_T0_1 | ecosystem: Environmental > Terrestrial > Soil > Palsa > Peat permafrost | place: Sweden: Abisko...
TGGCCTTCGCCAGGCCCTTCTTCGACTGCACCTTCACGATCGCAGCGGTCAGCGTCGTCTTGCCGTGGTCGATGTGACCGATCGTTCCGACGTTCACGTGCGGTTTGCTGCGGACGAATTTCTCTTTGGCCATCGCTACCTTCAGCTTCCTTTGACCTTGGCGACGATCTCTTCCTGAATCGCAGGAGGCACCGGCGCGTAGTGCGAGAACTGCATCGTCGAAGTGCCCCGTCCCTGGGTCATGGTCCTCAGGTCGGTCACGTACCCGAACATCGTCGCCAGAGGAACCTCGGCGTCGATGACCTGGGCGTTGCCGCGCTGGCTCATGCCGAGGATGCGACCGCGGCGCGAGTTGAGGTTGCCGATGACGTCACCGAGGTACTGCTCGGGGACGACGACCTCGATCTTCATGATGGGCTCGAGCAGGACCATCCCCGCGCGCTTGGCTCCGTCCTGGAAGCACAGCGAGGCGGCGACCTCGAAGGCCTGCGCGCTGGAGTCGACCTCGTGATAGCTGCCGTCGGTGAGGCGAGCCAGCATGTCCACCAGCGGGTAGCCGGCGAGCACACCGCGGTTCATCGCCTCGCGGACGCCCTTCTCGATGGCCGGGATGAACTCCTTGGGGATGACTCCGCCGACGATGTCGTTCTCGAAGACGAAGCCGGTGCTCCGTTCCTGGGGCTCGAGCTCCATCACCACGTGGCCGTACTGGCCGCGACCTCCCGATTGCTTGGCGTACTTGTACTCGCACTCCACCTTGCGGGTGATGGCCTCGCGGTACGCGACCTCCGGTTTTCCGACGTTCGACTCGACCTTGAACTCGCGCTTCAGTCGGTCGACGATGATCTCCAGGTGGAGCTCGCCCATCCCGCTGATGATGGTCTGCCCGGACTCCTGGTCGGTGTGCATCCGGAAGGACGGGTCCTCCGCCGCCAGCTTCTGCAAGCCCACGCCGAGCTTCTCCACGTCGACCTTGGTCTTCGGCTCGATGGCGATGGAGATGACCGGCACGGGGAAGATCATCTCCTCGAGCAGGATGGGGTGCCTCTCCTCGCACAGGGTGTCGCCGGTGCGCGTGTCGCGCAGACCCACCGCCGCGTAGATGTTCCCCGAGTCGGCCTCTTGAACCTCCTCGCGCTTGTTGGCGTGCATGCGGAGGATGCGGCCGATGCGCTCGCGCTTGTCGCGCGACGAGTTGCTCACCATCGTCCCGGTGGCGACCTTGCCCGAGTAGACACGGAAGAAGGTGAGGTTCCCGTGCGGGTCGTTGAGGATCTTGAAGGCGAGGGCGCTGAACGGCTCGTCGTCGGACGCTTTGCGCTCGATGACGGGCTTGTCTTTCTTGCTGACGTCGAGACCCTTGACCGGCGGGATGTCGACCGGCGACGGAAGGTAGTTGACCACCGCGTCGATCATCATCTGCACGCCCTTGTTCTTGAAGGCGGATCCGCAGACGACGGGGACCAGCTTGAAGTTGATGGTCCCGTGGCGAAGAGCGCGATGCAGCATGACGTCCGTCACCTCGGCGGTCTTGCCTTCGAGGTAAAGGGCCATGATCTCGTCGTCGGCGTCGGCGCACGACTCGACCAGCTTTTCGTGCCACTCCTTGGCGGTCTTTTGCAGGTCGGCGGGGATGTCGATCCACTCGAACTTCTGGCCCTTCGACTCCTCGTCGAAGACCGCGGCCTTCATCTTGATGAGATCGATGATGCCCCGGTGCCGGTCTTCTTCCCCGAGCGGCCACTGGATGGGGACCGGGTTGGTGCCCAGTCGTTCCTTCATGCTGTTGATGCACATGAGGAAGTCGGCGCCGACCTTGTCCATCTTGTTCATGAAGGCGACGCGAGGGACCTTGTACTTGTCCGCCTGACGCCACACCGTCTCGCTCTGAGGCTCGACGCCGTTGCCGCCGTCGAACACCGCCACCGCACCGTCGAGCACGCGCAGGCTGCGCTCGACCTCGATGGTGAAGTCCACGTGGCCGGGCGTGTCGATGATGTTGATGCGGTGAGTGACGCCGCCGAAGGGGCCTTCCTCGGGCTTCCAGAAGCAGTTGGTGGCGGCCGAGGTGATGGTGATCCCGCGCTCCTGCTCCTGGACCATGTAGTCCATGGTCGCGGCGCCCTCGTGGACCTCCCCGATCTTGTAGTTTACCCCGGTGTAGTAGAGGACGCGCTCGGTGGTCGTGGTCTTCCCCGCATCGATATGCGCCATGATGCCGATGTTGCGCGTTCTCTCGAGGGGGTACTCGCGTGCCACGGGGTGCTCCTGGGGTCCTGCTGCTCGGGTTGCGAATCGTTTTCGTTCTATTCGTTCCCTCGCTTTGCTCGGGCTGCGAATAAGACGAAACCCCCTCTGGCCCTGCTCTCCCGCGGTTTCGGGAGGGCGCCGCGTCAGCGGCTGATCCAGAGAGGGTGTCGGGGTACTGCTGCAGGTGCTGCACGTCCCGGGCTGGGCCGGGGCGTGGTCGAAACCTGGATGCGGTAACCCGATCCTTATGTCGGCGTCGTCATCTCGTCGTCGTTACCACCGGTAGTGGGCGAAGGCTTTGTTCGCCTCGGCCATCTTGTGTGTGTCGTCCTTCTTCTTCACTGCGTTGCCGCGACCGTTCGCTGCATCGAGAAACTCAGCCGCGAGGCGCTCGCGCATGGTCTTTTCGCCGCGCGAGCGCGCGTACGACACCAGCCAGCGCATGGCCAGGGTGACGCGGCGCTCCGGGCGAACTTCGACGGGGACCTGGTAGGTCGCGCCACCGACGCGCCGGCTCTTGACCTCGAGCTTCGGCTTCACGTTGTCCAGCGCCTTGCGGAAGACCTCGAGCGGTTCTTCCTTGTGGCGATCCTTGATGATGTCGAGCGCCCCGTAGAGGATGCCCTCCGCCACCGACTTCTTGCCGCCGTACATCAGCGAGCTGCAGAACTTGGTGACGAGCTTGTCCTTGAACTTGGGGTCCGGGATGATGCGGCGCTTGGGGACTTCGCGGCGGCGGGGCATGGTCTCGTGATCCTCCGCTATGCTTTGGGGCGCTTCACGCCGTACTTGGAGCGCTTGCGGTTGCGGTTGACCTTGTTGGTCGACGACGGTCCGATGGCGCCCGAGGCGTCGAGGGTCCCCCGGACGACGTGATAACGCACCCCGGGGAGGTCCTTCACGCGGCCTCCGCGGATGAGGACGACTGAGTGCTCTTGCAGGTTGTGGCCCTCGCCGGGGATGTAGCTGGTGACCTCCATCCCATTGGTGAGGCGAACGCGACAGACCTTGCGGAGGGCCGAGTTCGGCTTCTTCGGCGTCGTCGTGTACACACGGACGCAAACGCCGCGCTTCTGCGGGCAGGCCTTGAGCGCCGGCGACGCGGTTTTCACGCGTGCGGCGAGGCGGCCGTGACGAATGAGCTGGTTGATAGTGGGCATCTCTGTCGGTCCCCGCGCACACCTCGGCTACAGCCGGGCCGCGGGGGAGGCGCACTTTACTTGTGGGGCCTCTTCTGTCAAGGCCTCCCACCCATGCCGCTCGAAACGCCCCTCGGCCTTCCCAGCGACGGCGTCCGCGACGTCCTTCAGCCCATCCGCCACGACTTTTCGATTGCGCTCTCGGCGCCGGGGAACGCCTTCGTGGTGGGAGCGGTGATCCGCGTGGCGCACAGCTACCTCGCACGGGAGATCTTCGTCGTCGGGGGTGGCGACTGGTACCCCAAGGGGTCGATGGGAATGGAGAAGTACGAGACCATCGTGCGGGTCGACGACGCGGAGGCGCTGTTCCGCGCGACGGCCGGGCGTCCGGTGTGGGCGCTGGAGAGAGAGAAGGCGCGGCGGAGCCTCCACGCGGTGGGGAGGTTCCCGGAGGGGGTGGTATTCGTGTTCGGTAGCGAGCGCTTCGGGGTGCCGGAAGCGGTGCTCGACCGAGCGGACGAGGTTCTGGGAATCCCGCTATACGGGGTGAACAACTCGCTGCCGGTGACGGTCGCGGCGGGGATCGTGATGAACGAGTGGGCGAGGAGGAGGTACAGGGAGGGGGCGGTGGTTTAGAGGGCGCAGGCGCAGGCGCGGACGCAGGCGCGGGCGCGGGGGTGGCTTTAGCTCTTATCGCGAGGCAAGAGCTTCGGCCGTCCGCGGATCGAGACGGCGGCGAAGTGTCTCACGTCGAGGGTGGCGATCGCGGTCGCTCGGAGCCGCTCCGCCGTCGCGATGACGACGCCGTCGACGAGCCCGAGACGCAGCGCGCGGTGTCTGGCGTGCAGATCGTGCGCGCGGGCCACGTCGCGCTCGTTCCCCCAGTCGATCTTGAACGCCGACGCCGCGAGGTCAGTGAAGAAGGCGTCTTGTGCGCGGTGCCCGACGTGAGCGCCGAGCAGATAGTCCACCTCCGGGAGCACCGCCCAGGGAAGCACCCACGCGGCCGGATCGGCATCATAGACCGCGCGCATGTCGTCGTGATGCCGATCGTCCGCGTCGACCAGCGCAATGATCGCCCCGGTATCGGCGACGATCACCGTGATCGACCGAAGCCGACGAGCAGCTCCTCGGCCCGCTCGCTCACGTCTCCTCGCTTGCTCCGGCCGATGCCTATCGAGCGAGGCGCAGCGCGCAGTGCGTGCCTGCCCGCATATTCGGTCACGGCTTCGCGGACCAGGTCTGCCGGAGCCCGACGTTCGGCCTTGGCGATCGCCTTGATCCTCCGATAGGCGTCGACGTCGAGGTACACGGTGGTCTTCTGCACCGCCATACGTCCACCATATGCGGCGATGTCCCTGCGTCAAGGGTCAGGCATGGGCACCGTTGGCGCCGCCTGTTCCGTCGAAATGGACGCTTTCTTGGCCTGCTCGAGGGCTCGCCCTTACGGTTCTGCCTCAGAGGAAGCCGTGTCGGACCCCGCGCGTACCGCCTGCTCCGAGCTCCCCAACGACAACCCCGGGCTGCACCGGGGTGCCATTTGGTTCGCCGCCGAGGTCACCGGGGCCGCTGTCTTCGAGCGCGCGCACAGCCTCGCTGCGGTCGCGACCGCGACGGATCCAGTTCCTGCGATGAGCGAGGTCGACGAAGAAGGCGATGACATCGAGATCGTCGACGAGCTGGCCTTCGACGATGCCATCGACGAATCGATGGTCGGCGAGCGGATGTTCCATGCCGTCTCCGGGTCGACGGTCGACGAGCCTGCCGTCGACGACAGCATCGGGGAATCCTCGGCGCCGCCCGAAGCGCCGCGGGACTACGTCACCCCGATCGAAGACGTGCCTTCCTCGACCGACCCCTTCGCGATGCTCGTGTCCGTCGTCGAGGACGTCGCGCACGGCGCCGGCGCCGACGACGTCGCCATGGCTTCGCTGGCCTGCCTGCTCGGTCGCACCCGCCTCGATGCCTCCGCACCGGACGCGACGACCCACCATGTCCTGCGCGCCCAGGCCCTCGCCTGGCAAGGCATCCTGCGCAGCGAGAGCGATGACTTCGGCGCCTGCGGAGGCGCGATGCTCGACGAGTGGTGCGCCGCCTTGATCGCCGCGGTCCTCGGCCCGACGGCACGCGCCGACATGCTCAAGCGCGAGCTTCGCCGGCGCGGTGTGGCCGCCTTCGGTCTGGTCGAGCAGGCCGCGTAGCTCCCCGCGGGCGGGTGCTACCCTGAAGGGTGCATGCTGCGCGCCCTCGAGATCGGCTTCGAACTCGACCGGCGCTGGCACTGGCTCCGGGGCGAGATGGAAGACACCAAGAAACCCGCCCTTCTGGGGGTCATTCGCGTGCTCAGTCTGGCGGGAGTCCCGCACGCCATCATCGGCGGCATCGCCATGCAGTTGCGCCAGGAAGAGCCCAGGACGACGCTGGACATCGACATCGCCGTGCTCGACCGAGCCGATCTGCCCACGGCGGCCCTCGAGGCGGCGGGCTTCCAGCACACGGGCTCCTTTCTGCACTCCGAAAACTGGCGCGGACCCGGCGAGACACCCGTGCAGTTCACCGACGATCCCGAGCTCCGCGACGCCATCCCGCGTGCAGAGCCCATGAAGCTCGAAGACGTCACCCTTCGCGTTCTCGCGCCCGCCGACCTCCTGCACGCCAAGCTTCGGGCCGCACGTGACCCGGCGCGCAGGCGGTCCAAGCGTATCCTCGATCTCGCCGACGCCGAGGCGCTCCTCGAGAAGGACTCCGCGCTGGCCGCGAGCCTCTCCGACGAGGAGCGGGCGCTTCTCGCGCGCGTCGGGGTGTAGGCTTTCTCCATTCCCTATGCAATAGGAAACGCCGCGAGGCCGAAGGGTCTCCCCCTCGGCCTCGCGGCCCCACCCCGACCGACGAGCTATTCCTCGTTGACCGCCGTGAGCGGCGGCTCGGCCGGGCGCGGTGCGGGGGCGACGAAGCGCTCTTCGTCTCCCTCCACCACGACCTTGAGCTGCTTGTAGGCCGCCAGCCCGGTACCGGCCGGGATGAGGCGACCCATGATGACGTTCTCCTTCAGACCGCGCAGGTAGTCGACCTTGCCCGAGACGGCGGCTTCGGTGAGCACCTTGGTGGTCTCCTGGAAGGAGCTCGCGCTGATGAACGATTCGGTCGAGAGGCTCGCCTTGGTGATGCCGAGGAGGAGAGGCTCGGCCACCGCGGGCTTGCCGCTCTTCTCGATGACGCGCTGATTCTCCCGCTCGAAGATGTACTTCTCGACCTGCTCGTCGATGAGGAAGTTCGTGTCGCCGACGTCCTTGATGCGGACGCGCCGGAGCATCTGCCGGACGATGACTTCGATGTGCTTGTCGTTGATGGCGACGCCCTGAAGACGGTAGACCTGCTGGATCTCGTTGACCAGGTACGCCGCCAGCTCCTTCTCGCCCTTGACCCGCAGGATGTCGTGCGGGTTGGCCGGCCCGTCCATCAGCGGTTCGCCCGCGCGCACGCGGTCGCCCGGCTGAACCTGGATGTGCTTGCCCTTGGGGATGAGATACTCGCGCGACTGATCGGTCAGAAGCTGCCCGTCCTGGGAGAACGGCGTGATGACCACCTTGCGCTTGCCCTTGGTGTCCTTGCCGAACGACACCTCGCCGTCGATCTCGGCGATGATGGCGTGGTCCTTGGGCTTGCGGGCCTCGAAGAGCTCGGCCACGCGCGGCAGACCGCCGGTGATGTCCTGCGTCTTGGTGGTCTCGCGCGGGATCTTCGACAGAACGTCGCCCGCGGCGATCTCGTCGCCGTCCTGCACGACGATGTTGGCTCCCACCGGGAGGAGGTAGCGCGCGTCGAGCGTGCTGCCCGGCAGCTTGAGAGTCTCCCCGGTGGTCAGGCTCTTGATGGAGATGCGCGGCCGCAGATCCGCGGCGCGCGATTCGACGATGACTTTGCGCGACAGGCCGGTCACCTCGTCGAGCTTCTCCGTCATGGTGACGCCTTCGACGATGTCGCCGAACTTGATGATGCCGCCGACCTCGCTGAGGATCGGCATGGCGAACGCGTCCCACTCCGCGAGGAGCTGGCCCGCCTTCACCTTGTCGCCCTCGTTGACCTTGAGGAGAGCACCGTAGACCAGGCGATGGTGCTCGCGCTCGCGGCCCGTGTCGTCGACCAGGACCACCTCGCCGTGGCGGTTCATGACGATGGCGCCGTCCAGCTTCTTGGCCACGTTGGCGTTGCGGATCCGCACGTGACCTTCGTTGCGCGCCTCGAGCGAGCTCTGCTCGATCTTGCCGCGCGCCGCCGCTCCGCCGATATGGAAGGTGCGCATGGTGAGCTGCGTACCCGGCTCGCCGATGGACTGGCTGGCGATGATGCCGATCGACTCGCCGATGTTGACCTTGTACCCGCGCGCCAGATCGCGCCCGTAGCACTTGGCGCACACCCCGCGCTTGGTCTGGCAGGTGAGCACCGAGCGGATGACGACCTCCTCGATGCCGGCGTCCTCGATGAGGTGCACCAGCGCCTCGTCGAGCTCGGTGTTGGCCGCCACCAGCACCTCGCCGGTCAACGGGTCGACGATGTCCTCCAGGGCCACGCGACCCAGGATGCGGTCGCCGAGCGGCTGGATGACCTCGCCCGCGTCTTCCAGCTTGGTGACGCGGATGCCGTCGAGCGTTCCGCAGTCGAACTCGGAGATGACCGCGTCCTGCGCGACGTCGACCAGGCGCCGGGTCAGGTACCCGGAGTTCGCCGTCTTGAGCGCAGTGTCGGCGAGCCCCTTGCGCGCGCCGTGCGTGGAGATGAAGTACTGGAGAACGGTCAGGCCCTCGCGGAAGTTCGCGGTGATGGGCGTCTCGATGATCTCGCCCGAGGGCTTGGCCATCAGCCCGCGCATGGCGGCGAGCTGCCGGATCTGCTGGGTCGAGCCGCGCGCTCCCGAGTCGGCCATGATGTAGATGGGGTTGAAGCTCGGCTCGATGAGCTCTTTGCCCGTCTCGTGATCGACGATCTTTTCCTTGCCGATCTCGTTCATCATCTCCTGCGTGACCTTGTCGGCGACGCCGGCCCAGATGTCGACGATCTTGTTGTAGCGCTCGCCGTCGGTGATGAGACCTTCCTGGTACTGATCGACGACGCGCTGGACCTCGCCCTGCGCCTCGCCGAGGAGCACGGCCTTGGCCTGCGGGATGATCATGTGATCCATGCAGATGCTCACGCCGGCGCGCGTCGCGTAGTCGAAGCCGAGCGAGCGCAGGCGGTCCGCCAGGAGCACGGTCGCCTTGTTGCGGTGCAGGCGGTAGCAGGCGTCGATGAGGGCGCTGAGGGCCTTCTTGTCCATGGTCTTGTTGACCAGGTCGAAGGGCAGCCCCGGGGGGAGGACCTCCGAGATGAGGCAGCGGCCCACCGTGGTGTGGACGATGCGGGTCTTGCCCTCACCGTCCGGCACGCGGACGTTGATGCCCGAGTGCAGCGTCACCTCGCCGTGGTCGTAGGCCATGCGGGCCTCGTCGACGCTGGAGTAGACGCCGCGAAGGTGCCCCTCGGGGTGCCCCTTCTTGTCGACCACCAAGCTTCCCTCGCGAAAGCAGCCCTTGGCGAACTTGCGCTCGCGCGTCGCGTAGTAGAGCCCGAGCACGATGTCCTGCGTCGGGTTGATGATGGGACGCCCGTTGGCCGGCGAGAGGATGTTGTTGGTGCTCATCATGAGCACGCGCGTCTCCATCTGCGCTTCGACCGAGAGCGGCACATGGACGGCCATCTGGTCGCCGTCGAAGTCCGCGTTGAACGCCGCGCAGACCAGCGGGTGGAGCTGGATGGCCTTGCCCTCGATGAGCACCGGCTCGAAGGCCTGGATACCCAGACGGTGCAGCGTCGGCGCTCGGTTGAGGAGCACCGGGTGCTCGGTGATGACCTCCTCCAGGATGTCCCACACCTCGGGACGCTCCTTCTCCACCATCTTCTTGGCGCTCTTGATGGTGTTGACGTAACCGCGCTCTTCGAGCTTGTTGTAGATGAACGGCTTGAAGAGCTCGATGGCCATCTGCTTGGGCAGACCGCACTGGTGGAGCTTGAGGGTGGGGCCAACCACGATGACCGAGCGGCCTGAGTAGTCGACGCGCTTGCCGAGCAGGTTCTGGCGGAACCGCCCCTGCTTGCCCTTGAGCATGTCGCTCAGGCTCTTGAGCGGGCGCTTGTTGGGGCCGGTGATGGTCTTGCCGCGGCGACCGTTGTCGAAGAGGGCGTCGACGGCCTCTTGCAGCATGCGACGCTCATTGCGGATGATGATCTCTGGCGCGTTGAGCTCCAGCAGCCGCTTGAGGCGGTTGTTGCGGTTGATGACGCGGCGGTAGAGGTCGTTGAGATCGCTGGTGGCGAAGCGACCGCCGTCGAGGGGGACGAGCGGACGGAGATCCGGCGGGAGCACCGGGACCACCGTGAGCATCATCCACTCCGGGCGGTTGCCGCTCTCACGGAAGGCCTCGCAGACCTTCAGGCGCTTGACGATCTTCTTGCGCTTGGCCTCGCTGGTGGCGGCGCGCATCTCCTGGCGGAGCGTCTCGCTCAGGGTGTGGACGTCGACCTGCTTGAGCATCTCGAGGATGGCCTCGCCGCCCATGCCCGCGGTGAACTTGTCGTCGCCGTACTCCTCGGCGAGCTGCATGTAGCGCTCTTCGCTGAGCATCTCGGCCCTCGCCAGACCCGTCTCCTTGGGGTCGATGACGATGTAGCTCTCGCAGTAGAGAACCTTTTCCAGGTCCTTCAGCGAGATGTCCAGGATGTTGCCGATGCGGCTGGGCAGCGACTTCAAGAACCAGATGTGCGCAACGGGGGTCGCCAGATTGATGTGCCCGAGGCGCTCGCGACGCACCTTGCTCTGGATGACCTCCACGCCGCACTTCTCGCAGACGATGCCCCGGTGCTTCATGCGCTTGTACTTGCCGCAGTTGCACTCGTAGTCCTTCACCGGGCCGAAGATCTTGGCGCAGAAGAGGCCGTCCCTCTCCGGCTTGAAGGTCCGGTAGTTGATGGTCTCGGGCTTCTTGACCTCACCGTGCGACCACTCGCGGATCTTCTCCGGCGACGCGAGCGAGATACGGATCGCGCTGAACGAGAGCGGATCCTTGGGCTTCTCGAAGAAGCTGAAGATGTCGCGCATCGGGCTGTTCCTCTTTCTGACTTCTACCGAAACTAGTTCTGAAAAATTCTCTCGAGGCGAGGGCGCGTTCACTCTCACTCTTCGGCGGCGTGCTCTGCGCGCTGGTTGCCGGGCTCGATGAGCTCGACGTTCAGACAGAGAGCCTGGAGCTCCTTGATGAGGACGTTGAAGCTCTCGGGTAGACCCGGCTCCAGGTTGTACTCGCCCTTGACGATGGCCTCGTACATACGCGTGCGACCTTGCACGTCGTCGCTCTTGACGGTCAGGAACTCTTGCAGCGCGTAGGCAGTGCCGTAGGCCTCCATGGCCCACACCTCCATCTCGCCCAGGCGCTGGCCGCCGAACTGCGCCTTGCCGCCCAGCGGCTGCTGGGTGACGAGCGAGTACGGCCCGATGGAACGCGCGTGAATCTTGTCGTCGACCAGGTGGTGGAGCTTCAGCATGTACATCACGCCCACCGTCACCTCCTGATCGAAGGCATCGCCCGTGCGCCCGTCGAAGAGCACCGTTTGACCGCTGGTCGGCAGACCGGCCAGGGCCAGGGTGTTCTTGATCTGGATCTCTTGCGCTCCGTCGAACACCGGGCTGGCGTAGTGGATGCCGCGCTTGAGCTTGTTGGCCAGCCCCCGCACGTCGTCCTCGGACAGCTTGTTCAGCCACCGGGCGATGTCCTCGTCGCCGTCGAAGATCTTCTTGATGTGGTCGCGCATCGAGGTGGCGCCGAACTTCTCCTCGAGCATGTAGCGGAGCTGCGCGCCGAGAACGCGGGCGCCCCAGCCCAGATGGGTCTCCAGGATCTGCCCGACGTTCATGCGGCTGGGCACCCCCAGCGGATTCAACACGATGTCGACCGGCGTGCCGTCCTGCAGGTACGGCATGTCCTCTTCCGGCAGGATGCGCGAGATGACGCCCTTGTTGCCGTGACGGCCGGCCATCTTGTCGCCGACCTGCAGCTTCCTCTTGATGGCGATGTAGACCTTCACCATCTTGATGACGCCCGGCGGCAGCTCGTCGCCCTTGGTGAGGCGATCGATCTTGTCGCGGAAGTGCTCTTCCCGGAGAGTGACGATCTCCTCGAGCTCGCGAACCTTCTGCGCGATCTCTTCGGCGCCTTCCAGGGGCAGCTCCGTCCAGTACTTGCGCGGAACCGTCTCCAGCGTCTCCTCGTCGATGGGAGCGCCCTTCTGCAGGAGCACCTTTCCCTTGTCGTCGACCAGCTTGCCCGACGTCGTGGTGCCGATGAGCTGCTTCTTGATCTGGCGGTAGAACGAGTCGCGGAGGATCTTGATCTCCTCGTCGCGCATGCGCTCGAAGCGAATGCGCTCGTGGTCCTCGATCTCCCTCGAGCGCTCGTCCTTCTCGGTGCCCTTGCGCGAGAAGACGCGGGCGTTGATGACGATGCCGCTGACGCCCGGCGGAACCCGCAGGCTGCTGTCGCGAACGTCGCCGGCCTTTTCGCCGAAGATGGCGCGCAGGAGCTTCTCCTCCGGGGAGAGCTGCGTCTCGCCCTTCGGCGTGATCTTGCCGACCAGGATGTCGCCCGGCTTCACCTCGGCACCGATGCGCACGATCCCCGACTCGTCGAGGTCCTTGAGGGCCTCCTCGCCGACGTTGGGGATGTCGCGCGTCACCTCTTCTTTGCCGAGCTTGGTGTCGCGCGCGACGCACTCGAACTCCTCGATGTGAATCGAGGTGAAGACGTCGTCCTTGGCGATTCGCTCGCTCACCAGGATGGAGTCCTCGAAGTTGAAGCCCTGCCAGGGCATGAACGCGACGAGGACGTTCTGGCCGAGCGCGAGCTCGCCCATGTCGGTGCTCGGACCGTCGGCCAGCGTGTCGTTGGTCTTCACGCGGTCGCCCGCGCGCACGATGGGCGTCTGGTTATAGCAGGTCGACTGGTTCGACCTCTGGAACTTCATCATCGGGTAGATGTCGGGGATCTCCGGCTTGTCGCTGTCCGGCCGCACCACGATGCGCGTCGCGTCGACGCTCTCGATGAAGCCGTCACGGCGGGCCAGCGTGCAGACGCCGGAGTCGCGGGCCAGCTTGCCCTCCATCCCCGTGCCGACGAACGGCGCGTGGCTGCGGATGAGCGGGACCGCCTGGCGCTGCATGTTCGCGCCCATCAGCGCGCGGTTGGCGTCGTCGTGCTCGAGGAACGGCACCAGCGCGGCGGCGACGCTCACCATCTGGTTCGGCGCCACGTCCAGGAGCTGGATCATGTCCGGCGTGACCATGTGGAAGTCGCCGTTCAAGCGCGCGCTCACCAAAGACTCACGGAACTTGCCCTTCTCGTCGATGTTCGCCGAGGCCTGGGCGATGTACTTCCCCTCTTCTTCGAGGGCCGAGTACCAGGACACGTCGTCGGTGATCTTCGCCTCCGCCACGCGACGGTAAGGCGTCTCCACGAAGCCGTACTCGTTCACGCGGGCGAAGGTGGAGAGCGAGGCGATGAGGCCGATGTTCGGACCTTCCGGGGTCTCGATGGGGCAGATGCGGCCGTAGTGCGTGGGGTGGACGTCGCGCACTTCGAACCCGGCGCGCTCGCGCGTGAGGCCTCCGGGGCCGAGGGCGCTGAGGCGGCGCTTGTGCGTCACCTCGCTGAGCGGGTTGGTCTGGTCCATGAACTGCGAGAGCTGCGAGCTGCCGAAGTACTCCTTGACCACAGCGCTGACGGGCTTCGCGTTGATGAGATCGTGCGGCATCAGCGTATCGATCTCCTGCGACATGCTCATGCGCTCTTTGATGGCGCGCTCCATGCGGACGAGGCCGATGCGATACTGGTTCTCCATCAGCTCGCCGACCGCGCGCACGCGGCGGTTGCCGAGGTGATCGATGTCGTCGACCGAACCGCGGCCGTTCTTCAGTTCGATGAGGTGGCGGACGGTCTCGAGGATGTCCTGCGGGGTGAGCACCGCCGTGTCGAGAGAGGGGCGCTGATCCTCCGGGAGATCACGGTAGAATTTGTAGTTGAGCTTCAGCCGGCCGACCTTGGAGAGGTCGTAGCGCTCGGGGTTGAAGAAGAGGTTGTGAAAGAGCGTCTTGGCCGTCTCGAGCGTCGGCGGATCCCCCGGCCGGAGGCGCCGGTAGATCTCCATGATGGCGTCTTCGGTGGTCTTGACCTTCTCCGCGAGGAGCGTGTCGCGCAGGTACGAGCCCACGTTCAGGCCGTCGATGAACAGGATCTTGAACTGGTCGATCCCGGCCTCGCGCAGCTTGTCGAGCTTGCCCTCGGTGACCTCTTCGTTCACCTCGAGGACGACCTCACCGGTCTCCTTGTCGACCACGTCGTGCGCGGCGACCTTGCCCACCAGCTCTTCGAGGTCGATGGGAAGACGATCGACCTTCGAATCGCGGAGCTTCTTGATCGCCGCCTTGGTGAACTTGGTGTTCTTCTTGACGATGATCTCGCTGCCCACCTTGATGTCGCGCGTCGCGCGCTGGCCGGCGAGGAGATCGAACTCGACGGACTTTCCGTACTTGCCGCCCTTGTCGAGGAACACCTCTTCGGTGTTGTAGAAGTAGTTGAGGAGATCCTGCGTCGAGTAGCCGAGCGCGCGCAGCAGCACCGTCGCGTGCATCTTCCGGCGGCGGTCGATGCGGACGAACATGATGTCCTTCGGGTCGAACTCGAAGTCGAGCCACGAGCCGCGGTACGGGATGATGCGGGCGCTGTAGAGCACCTTGCCGCTCGAGTGCGTCTTGCCCTTGTCGTGGTCGAAGAAGACGCCGGGGCTGCGGTGCAGCTGGCTGACCACCACACGCTCGGTCCCGTTGATGATGAAGGTGCCGGTGTCCGTCATCAGCGGGATCTCGCCGAAGTAGACCTCCTGCTCTTTGATGTCGCGGACGATGCGCTCGCCACCCTCCCGGGTGTCGTAGATCATCAACTGGGTCGTCACCTTGATGGGGGCGGCGTACGTCATGCCGCGCTGGCGGCACTCCTCCACGTCGTACTTGGGCTTCTCGAGGTTATAGCTGACGAACACCAGCTCGCTCGTGCCGTTGAAATCCTTGATCGGGAAAACGCTGCGGAAGACCGCTTGCAGCCCGACCTCCGCTCGGTCGTTCTGCGGGATGTTGGACTGCAGGAACTTGTCGTACGACGTCTTCTGGATGTCGATGAGGTTCGGTACGTCGATCACCTTCCGGACACGTCCGAGATGCTTACGGATGCGGAAGTTGGACTGGATGACACTCGCCATCGCTACTCCTCACAGTACAGTTTTGTTTGCGGCCACCGTGGCGGTGAAGCTTCGTGTGCGGCCTTGCGGCCGACCGCGGGACGGGGACGATGTTCTTGTTCGCCGGGAATGGGCGTTCGCCCGGCGATGAGTCTCGAGCGCCGCGGAGCGGACCTTAGTCAGAAATTCCGTTGCGTAAAGCAAAAGGCACGCCGCCGAGGAATGGGGAGCCTAGTCGGCGGCAAGGATTGTGCAAACGCGAGCAGGGACGAACGCCGCGGAAGATGCCCTCCGCGCGCCGTCCCTGACCGCGCTCCCTCATGAAAAAGTCGAACAATCAGGCACTTACTTGAGCTCGACCTTGGCACCTGCGTCTTCGAGCTTCTTCTTCATTTCGTCGGCCTCGGCCTTCGACACCCCCTCCTTCAGGGTCTTCGGCGCGCCCTCGACCAGATCCTTGGCCTCTTTCAGGCCAAGGCCGGTGATCTCGCGCACGACCTTGATGACGGAGATCTTGTTGCCGCCGGTCTCCTTCAGCTCGACGTTGAACTCCGTCTTCTCCTCGACGACGGCGGCCGGGGCGGCGGCTGCCGCAGGACCGGCCGCGACGGCGACAGGCGCCGCTTTGACGCCCCACTTGTCCTCGAGGGTCTTGATCAGCTCTGCGATCTGGATGACCGGGAGGTTCGAGAGGTAGTCGACGATCTGCTCACGCGTGATGTCTGCCATGATGAAATTCTCCGTGTCGAATCAATCGGAAGTCTTGGATGGTGGTGGTGGGGCGAGAGCCCGAGGTCTGGAGCGTCCGCTCGGACGCGCGGGCTACCCCTGGCGCTCTTTCGCCGCCAGCAAGTAGGCGAAGTTCTGCGCAGGAGCGGCGAGCAGGGCGACGAAGCTCTGAAGCGGCGCTTGCAGCGTCGCGAGGAGCATGGCGCGGAGCTCGTTCTTTCCGGGCATGGTCGCGAGCTGGTCCTCGACGCCCTTCGCGTCGAGAATCGAACCCTCGATGAGCCCTGCCTTGATCTGGAGCTTGTCGCCGGCAGGGTCCTTCTTGAAGGCCTTCACCACCTTGGCGGCGGCGCTGGGGTCCTCGTAGCTCCAGGCGATGCCCGTCATCCCGACGAGGACGTCGTCGAGCTTCTGCTTGTAGGGCGCATCCTTGAGCGCGTGCTTGACGAGCGTGTTCTTGACGACCTTGTACTCCACGCCGGCCTTGCGAAACTCGGCGCGGAGCTTGGTGACGTGCTCCACGGTCATCCCCTTGAAGTCCAGGAAGACGGCCGCCGTCATTTTGTCGAAGCGGGCCTTGATCTGGCCGATGTGCAGTTCTTTGGTGGCGCGGATCATGGCTTGCTCATGCCTCTTCGGCCTGGCTCACGAAGTGAGCGGGGTCGATCTTGATGCCCGGGCCCATGGTGGAGCTGACGGTGATGCTCCTCAGGTAGGCGCCCTTGGCGGTCGAGGGCTTCTGCCGCACCAGCGCCGTGATGAGCGCGTTGGCGTTGTCGGTGAGAGCCTGCTCGTTGAAGGAGACCTTGCCGATGCGAGCGTGCACGATGCCCGCCTTCTCGACGCGGTACTCGATCTTGCCACCCTTGGCGTCCCGCACCGCGGCGGCCAGGTCGAAGGTGACCGTGCCGACCTTGGGGTTGGGCATGAGGCCCCGGGGGCCGAGGACGCGGCCGAGCTTGCCCACGGCGCCCATCATGTCCGGCGTCGCGATCACGCGGTCGAAGTCCAGGAACCCTTCCGACACCTTGGCGACCAGGTCGTCGCTGCCGGCGAAATCGGCGCCGGCCTCACGGGCCTCGCGCTCTTTCTCGCCCTTGGCGAAGACCAGGACGCGGACGGTCTTTCCGGTCCCGTGCGGTAAAACGAGCGCCCCACGAACCATCTGATCGGCGTGCTTGGGATTGACGCCCAGACGGACCGCGAGGTCGACCGTCTCGTCGAACTTGGCGAACTTGGCCTTCTTGACCAGAGCGCACGCCTCTTCGACGCTGTATTTGCGCGCCGGGTCGACCAGAGCGGTGACCGCGGCGCGATTCTTCGGGATCTTCGGCATTCTCCTCCTTCTCGGCTTCTTTCCGTAGCCTCCCACCGGTGGGCTCGAGGATTGGTCTTTCCCCGAGGTCGGTGGTCCTGGTGGACCGTCGCCGGCGCGGGGTGCGCGCCGGGACAAGCTCCATGAGCCTTGTCAGTCCACGACTTCGATGCCCATCGAGCGAGCGGTGCCTCTCACGGTCCGCATGGCCGATTCGATGTCCGTGCAGTTCATGTCGCCCATCTTCTGCGCGGCGAGGTCGCGCACCTGCTGCGCGGTGACCTGGCCGACCTTCTGCTTGTTGGGCTCCTTCGAGCCGGCGCCGGGCTTCTTGCCGGTGGGCAGGCCCGCAGCTTTCTTCAGAAGGACGCTGGTGGGGGGCGTCTTCAGGAGCATGCTGAAGGAGCGGTCGCTGTAGATGGTCAGCACGACCGGGATGATCATGTCGCTGTTCTGCGTCTTGGAGTTGAACTCCTTGCAGAACGCCATGATGTTGATGCCGTGCGGACCGAGCGCCGGGCCCACCGGCGGCGCAGGGCTGGCCTTGCCGGCCTGCAGCTGCAGCTTGACGTTGCCTGTGACTTTCTTCGCCATGACGGTTCCTCTGCTCCTACGGGGACCACGCTGCACGAGAGCGGTGCGCGCGGGCCGTAGTCAACGCAATCGAGCCTCTCTCCGGTTCGCCGGCGTGCAGTTAGCACGTAGACGCTCATCGACAACTGCCGGCCGTCGTGCTCGCCCGCGCGACGGCATGGAACGCGGCACTCAGACCCTCTTCTCGACCTGGGCGAAGTCGAGCTCGACCGGGGTCGCCCGCCCGAAGATCGACACCTTGACGCGTAGCTTTTGCTTGTCCGGCTTGACCTCCTCGACCGTGCCGGAGAAGTTCGCGAAAGCGCCGTCGATCACCCGGATCTCGTCGCCGGCCTCGAAGGAGACCCGTGGTTTGGGCTTCACCGCCCCTTCGACGATGCTCTTCCGCAGCTCGTCGATCTGCGGAGGGGCGACCTCCCGCGGGCGCTGGTCGCCGATGAAGCCGGTGACCTTGGGGGTATCCTTGACCAGGTGCCAGACCTCCTCGGTCATGGCCATCTCCACGAAAATGTAGCCAGGAAAGCTGGTCTTCTGGCGCGTGCGGCTCTTGCCGCCGGCGCGCTGCTCGGTGACCGTCTCGGTCGGGATGAGAACCTCCCCGAAGCGGTCCTCCATGTGATGCTCCTTGATGCGCTGGAGGAGGGCCTCTTTGACCTTGGCCTCGTAGCCCGAGTAGGTCTGGATGACGTACCACTTCTTGGCCATGACGTCTCAGCTTCCCCCGTACACGAGATTGGTGAGAAACCCCCAGAACCTGTCCATGAGCGCGAAGAACACCGTGGAGACGATGGTGGTGACGATGACGACGAACGTGCCGTTGGTCACCTCGGTCCGCGAGGGCCAGGTGACGCGGGACATCTCCGTGGCCACTTCGTCCGCCAGGCGACGCGCGCGCGTGCGGTACCAGAAATAGACGGCCGCCCCCGCGCCGATGAGCGCCGAGACCACCATGATGAGCGCCTCGTTGGAGTCCGGGTCGGGGAGCGCGGGCTTCCAGGTCTGCAGGCGATGCCAGGCGAAGGCGATGGCCTTCGACATGATGAAGGCGATCCCGATGGCGCCGGCAAAGTAGCCCGCGTAGACGAAGCGACGCGTCCCCATCTGCGAGGGGGACGCGGCGCCGACGGGGGCGACGTCGTACACCTCGTCGGGGCCCGGTTCGGCCGACAGCTCGGCGGGAGAAGACGCGTCGGGGAGCTCGTCCGCAGGGGACTCCTGCGCGAGATCCTTGTCGCCTTTCTCTCCCTTGACGTCTTCCTCGGTGGCCATCTCTTCATTTCTCGTGTCGAACGGCAGGGGCTGGGGGGCTCGAACCCACGACCTGCGGATTTGGAATCCGCTGCTCTACCAGCTGAGCTAAACCCCTATTCCCGAGCGGCGTGGCAGCAGGGGGCTTACTTCGTCTCCTTGTGGACCGTGTGGCGCTTGCACGTGGGGCAGTACTTCTTGAGGGTCAGCTGCCCCTTGAGGTCGGGCTTGCGCGTGGTCCGATAGTTTCTAGCTTCACACTCCGTGCAGGCAAGAGAGACCCGGGTTCTCTCTGCCATGCGTTCAGGCCAGGATCTTGGTGACGATGCCGGCGCCGACGGTGCGGCCGCCTTCGCGAATGGCGAAGCGCTGCTGCTCCTCGAGCGCCACCGGCGTGATCATCTCGATGGTCATCTTGGTGTTGTCGCCCGGCA
>Ga0302324_100010629_pt1 | contig 19025 bp, 20 predicted proteins | sample Palsa_T0_1_FD_201949 | JGI IMG/M metagenome (GOLD analysis project Ga0302324, IMG submission 201949) | Peat permafrost microbial communities from Stordalen Mire near Abisko, Sweden - Palsa_T0_1 | ecosystem: Environmental > Terrestrial > Soil > Palsa > Peat permafrost | place: Sweden: Abisko...
TCACGCGCGGCCGGTGCTGGCTAACGCTAGACGGGCCGGGCGGAGCCGTCGAGCTGGCCGAAGGCGACTTCGCCGTCCTTCCGCGCGGAGGCACGCACACGCTGCGCGACACGCCGTCGACGAGGCCGGTGCGCCTCGATCGGTCCCTCAAGGATCGGTTGCGCGACCCCGACGGCGTGTTCCGTGCGGGAGGCGATGGCGTGGCCACCGTCCTCGTTTGCGGAAACTTCCGGTTCGACGGCGCGTCCAGCGACGTGCTCATTCGCGTTCTGCCGCCGGTCATCCACGTCAAGCGCAAAGGGAGCCGGCTGGCAGCGTGGCTCGCCGCGACGATGCGGCACGTCCAGTCGGGGCTCGACGCCGGGGCGCCGGCGGCAGACGCCGTCGTCGCCAGGATCGCCGACATCCTCTTCATTCAAGCGGTTGCGACCTACCTCGAGAGCAACGCCTTGACCGCGGAGACCGGCTGGCTCGGCGCGCTGCGGGATCGGGAGATCGGCGCGGCGATCGAGCTGCTGCACGAGCACCCCGAACGTCCGTGGACGGTCGAATCGCTTGCCCGGGCGCTCGGGCTTTCGCGATCGGCGTTTGCCGCGCGTTTCATGCAGTTCGTCGGTGAGCCGCCGCTGGGCTACCTCACGCGCGTGCGGCTCGCCGCGGCCGCCGCGCGTCTCCGCTCGGGCGACGAGAAGGTGAGCGCCATTGCCTCGTCGCTCGGCTACGAGTCGGTCTCGGGCTTCAATAAAGCGTTCAAGCAGCGCTTCGGGGCAACGCCCGGCGCATACCGTGGACGATCGTGCACCAGGACCGGAGCGGAGGACAACAACGCAGACGGTGCGGCGTGGTACGCTCGCGGCGACGAGAGCCGGCACCGAAAGGGAGCGACCCCATGAAGCACTTCCTCATCAAGTATCGCTTCGAGCACGGGAGCGAAGACGCGTGGCACCAGGACATCGCGCGGTTCATCGCGGCGTTGGAGAGCGATCCGGTCCTGAGCGGGAAGATCTCGTATCGGTGCACGCGAGTCAAGGACAGCCCCGACTACTACCACCTCGCCGCGGCTGCCGACGAGGAAGCGGCGAGCGCGCTCGGCGAGCGGGACTTCTTCTCTCGCTACACGGAGCGGACGGATGCCGTCTCCGGCGGAACCGTCGAAGTCTTGCCGCTGGAGATCGTCGCGGAAACCACGTTTCGGGCGTAGCCCCAGGCTACACGTCCTGCGACCAGTGAATCGAGCTCAGCGGGATCGCTGCGATGCGGCCGGTGTTGCTCCCGATGATGAGCGAGCCACCCACGATGACGGGCGATCCCACGTTGAACGACGTTTTCGCATTACGCACGCCGATCAAGCGGCCGGACCCGGCGTCGAGCGCCCACAGGTAGCCTTGAAGGTCGCCGAAGTAGACGATGCCGTCGTGCGCGACCATGCCGCCCTTGACGGGCCCGTGCACCCGGCGGGTCCAGAGAACCTTGCCCGTTCGCGGGTCGATCGCATGCAGGTACGGGGCGACCGCGCTGCCCACGAAGAGCCGCTCGCGATAGAGCAACGGTATTGCGGACTCGTTCCGGGGCGGGACGATGCCCTGCTCGAGCGCGACGTCCCAGGTCCCTTTCCCCGTGCGCGTATCGATCGCGTAGACGTGCTCCTCGGCCGTGACGCCGGGATCGACCGGCGGGCCCGATGCCACTGGAGCAAGGTAGTCGCAGAACACCCAGCGGCCATCGCTCGCTGGGGGACAATCGCCGACGCCTGAACTCGCTGCCGGTAACTCCCAGGTCCACGCGACCTGACCCGTCTTGTTTCGAACCGCAAGCACCCGATTCGGGAAGATGCCGGTCGAGACGACCAGGCCGCCGTCGACCGGGATCGCCGCGACCATGGACGCGACGGCACCGACGTAGTGGCTATACAGCTGGCGCCCGTTGCGCGGGTCGAGCGCGACGATCATCCCACTGCCGTCGTGGTGGATCAGCTTTCCGTCGACGATCGTCGCCGTTGGCTGACCCGTGCCGGTCAGCGCATAGTACCAGCGCGCTCGACCGGTTCTCGCGTCCAGGGCGAGGATGCCGCTGGAACCGCTCCCGACGCGCACCTTGCGGCGCGCCGCGATGGTTGTCGAATCCGCGTTGCCGACGCCGACGATCACGACTCCGCCGTAGACCAGCGGATTGGATTTCATCCCGTTGTGCGCCACATACTTCCAGCGAATGGCGCCCGTCGCTGCGTCAATGGCGAAGAGCGTTCCGCCGTTCGTGCCGACGTAGACGACGCCGTTCACGACCGCCGGACTCGACGAGATCTGGCCGTGTGTTTCGACGCGCCAAGCGGCGGCGGTTCCTGGGGAATCGATCACCGGGTTGTGCGCGTCGTTGAGGCGGAACTGCGTCCACGAGCTTGGCATCGTGACCGGCCGCTCCTGGATGGACGCGACGGTCTGGGACGCTCCGGGCTGCGCCGTGGTCCACGCGGCACCCACGATCAACGTGAGCCCAGCAATGGCAGTCATGTGGCGCAAGCGACGGTTTGGCATTGGGAATCTCTTATTTCCCAAAGAGTCCGTGAGTATGCGCGTTCTTCGTAAACCATAATCAAACTTTGCTCGTTCCCTCGCTCGACCGCACGGCGAGGCGAGCGCGAACGGGGGCCCCGCATCCGTCGGCGCCGAACGCGGGTGACCCTGATGCCGGATGCGCTGCTCGCCAACTATTCCCGCGCCCCCGTCACGTTCGTGCGCGGCGAGGGATGCACGCTGATCGACGAACGCGGCGAGCGCTATCTCGATTTTGTGGCGGGGCTCGCCGTCTGCGCGCTCGGGCACGCGCATCCCGAGATCGCGCGCGCCATCGGGGAGCAGGCAGCGCGACTCGTGCACTGCAGCAACCTCTACGGTCATGAACCCGCCGGCGAACTCGCCGCGGAACTCGCGCGCCGCTCCGGGTTCGCGCGCGTCTTCTTCTGCAACTCCGGCACCGAGGCGAACGAAGCGGCGATCAAGCTCGCCCGCAAATGGGCGTATCGGCGCGGCGAGCGGGAGCGCACGACCATCCTAGCCTGCAGCGGCTCGTTTCATGGACGCACGCTCGGGGCGCTGGCCGCCACCGACAACCCGCGGTACCACGAGGGGTTTGGGCCCATGCCGGGCGGATTCGCGTTCACGCCGTTCAACGACGACGCCGCCCTCGAGCGTACGATCGACGGTACGGTCGCCGCCTTCATCGTCGAACCCGTACAGGGCGAGAGCGGTGTGCACGTGGCGGATCGTGCATTCCTCGCGCAGGCGCGCCGCTTGTGCGACGAACGCGGCGCGTTGCTCGTGTTCGATGAGATCCAGTGCGGGATGGGCCGGCTCGGCACGACGTTTGCGTTCGAATCCGTCGACGTACGCCCCGATCTGGTGACGATGGCAAAGGCCCTCGCGAACGGGCTGCCCATCGGTGCCGTGCTGGTGAGCGAGCGCTGCGCCGACGCGCTCCGCCCGGGCGACCATGGCTCGACGTTCGGCGGCTCACCCGTGCCCTGTGCCGCCGCGCTGACCCACCTGCGGCTGCGCGACGAACTCCGCCTCGACGACCACGTGCGCGAGATCGGCGCGTTTCTGCGCAGCGGCCTGACGTCGCTCGCGTCCAGGTTCTCCGACGTCCTCGGCGAGACGCGCGGTGCGGGCATGATGCTCGGCCTGCAAGTACGAGAGCCGTACGACGCCGCACGAATCGTCGATGCAGCGCGCGAGAGAAACCTGTTGGTCAATGCCGCAGGAGGCAACACGCTGCGCATCGTGCCGCCCCTCGTCCTCTCGAACGATGAAGCCGTAACTGGCCTGCGCCGCCTGGAGCAGGCAGTCGACGCGGTCGCCGGTCAGCGTGTCGGCGTGGCCATGCGGTAGCCGGTCAGCGCGCCGGCGTGGCCGTGCGGTAGTCGGCGAGTCGATTGTTCTCGATCACGAACGTCCACGCCGCGGTCGAAACGCGGATGCCGTGGCCATAGGGCAGATCGAACTCGACGATGACCGCGAAGAGCAGCCCGATCATCGCGGTGATGAGCGCGGTCATCGACAGCTGCAGCACGCGCGCGCACCCGAACAGAAACACGAACGCCAGCAGGATCACCCAGGCGAGGACGAGCGCTAGGTAGAGTGCGCCCTCGATGTGCCGTCCCGCGTCGAGCAGACGGCTGCGCCGCTTCTCACTGAGGTCGTGCAGGCTCGAGAGGACGATCGTTTGCAGCGACGAGCGCTGCAAGGCTGCCGAGATGGTCGCGTTCGGCATCACCGGCATGAGCGCGACCTCGCTAAAGCTGCGCAGCATCAGGCGGCGGGCTTGCGGGTCCTGCTCTCCCTTCGCCAGCAGCGGCCATTCGCGGTCGCGCACCTCGAACGCGTAGTCGGCAAGCAGCGAACGGACGCGCCCACGTGTCGGCTGCGGAAGAATTTGCGACGTGGCGAACGCCTCCGCAACGTCACTCGCCTCCGCGTCCGCGTTGCGCTGCGCCGCATCGAAGTTGGCCCAGGCCGCGGCGACGAGAAAGGCGAGCACGACGGCAAATAGCAGGCCCACCACGGAGACGAGAAAGCCGGCGACCTCGTGATGGGGGATCAGCACCTCGCCGGGAACGATCCGCCGGAACCGGTCGTGGGCCGCGACGGCGAGCGCCGCCGGCACCAGCGCGAACAAGACGTAGACGACCCAGACGGGCGCATTCGTGAGCACGGAGTGCACCATCCGCGCGTACATTCGGGTGTGTGATCTGGCGCACCCTGCGTGGGTATACCTTGCCGAGCGGGGACGGCAACAGGCATGATCGACCCTGGAGGCACTATGCATCGTTCGACGTTCGCGGGCCGCGCGCGCGGCGCGTTCTTGACGGCCGCAGTAGCGGCACTGGCTACCGCCGCTCCGGGCGTCGCGCGCCCGGTCCGTCCGGCGGGGGGCGACGCGCCGACCGCGCCGGCCCAGGCATCCGGCACGATCACCGTCGATGCGTCGGCGCGGGGGGCCACGATCGCGCAAACCGTGCGCGGCGCGAACATGGCCGTCTGGTTTGACATCACGCAGACCGGCATTACGAAAGAGTTCAACACCGCCAACCTCCACCTCGTTCGTTGGCCGGGCGGTTCCGAATCCGACCTCTATCACTGGGCGACGAACACGTCGTGCAACGGCGGGTACTCGAACGCGAACTCGACGTTCGACAATTTCATGAAAGACGTCGCGGTGCCGGCGCATTTGGGCGTCTCGATCACCGTGAACTACGGATCGGATGAGGCGTGCACCGGCGGCGGCGACCCAGCCGAGGCGGCTGCCTGGGTCGACTATGCGAACAACACGCAGAAGTACGGCGTGAAGTGGTGGACCGTCGGTAACGAGGTCTACGGCTCGTGGGAATACGACCTGCACGACCCGCCAAACGATCCGACGACCTACGCGAACGCGGTGGCGACCGGCTACTACCCGCAGATGAAGGCCAAGGATGCGACCGCGCAGGTCGGCGTCGTCGTCGACGGCAGCTCGGCGTGGGATCAGATCGTCCTGACGAAAGCCAAGTACGATTTCGTCGAATTCCACTATTACGCCCAAGCGCCGGGTCAGGAGAGTGACACGTATCTGGTCCAGCAGGCCGCGCCCGCGCTCGCACAGTCCGTCGCAGCCCTGCGCAGCGAAATGACGTCGTATGGCGTCGCTGGGAGCGTCCCGATTTACCTGGGCGAACTCGGCTCCGTCTACTCCAATCCGGGAAAGCAAACGACGTCGATCACGCAGGCGCTGTTCGCCGGCCAGGTCATCGCGGATTTGATGACGGCAGGCGTTCCTCGAGCGACGTGGTGGCTCGGCAACGGCGGGTGCAGCGATGCGTCGAACGGCAACTTTTCGCCGCAGCTCTACGGCTGGCAGACGTTCGGCGGCTACATGATCTTTTCTGACGGGCTCCCCGAATACGGTTGTCCGAGCGCGCCGAGCCTGCCGCTCGGCGTGCTGCTGCCGACGGCACGCGCGTATCAGGTCCTCGAGAAGTTCGGCGACAACGGCGGAAAGGTTCTCGGGTCCACCGTCTCCTCGTCGCTGCCGCTCGTGCGGGCGTACGGAGCGACGCGCGGCCCCGGCTACAGCGTCCTGCTCTTTAACCTCGACGAGCACAGCTCGGCCAAAGTCACGGTGACGATCGCCAATGCGGCAAAGTCGAGTTACGTGGCAACGCAGACGGTGTACGACAAGACCCGCTACGACGCGTCGAAGAACAACGTCTGGCTTGGCCCGACGACGACCAAGCTCGGGACGATCTCGCCGACGTTCACGGTGACCCTCACCCCGTGGAGCATCACGGCGATCGACTTGGGGAGCTGAAAACGCGGTGTGGACCGGGCGGCCTCACAGAGGCTACCCGGTCCACACGATCCGGCGTGAACGCGGCGCTTGCCGCTAAGCCGCTACTTCAGGATCTTGTTGAGGTCGAGGTGGAAGTCGGCCGTGATGTCGGCCTCGCCCACATGGATGCCGCCCGGCGATTGGAACGGGTTTCCTTGCGGGCGCTGGTAGAGGTTCGACGTTTTCAGGGTTAGACCGAAATACGGGTTGAAATGCTTGGTTGCCGTGAACACGAAGATGTCGTAGGCCCACGGGAAATCCGCGTCTTCGAAATAGTCTGCGGCGCCCCACGCGAACGTTCCGGTCACGTCGAAGCCATGTTTTGGATCGACCGGGACGACGATGGTCGCGGCTTGCGTCGTGCCGTACTCACGGACGCTTCCGATGCTGAGGCTTCCAAGCGCGTTCGCGAGGATCGGCGGCGGGTTGTGGTTCGCCGTGTGGCCGGTGATGTTCAGCACGAGGAAGCTGTTCAGGAAGTCCTTGAACGGCGTCGTCGCGTAGGTCAACCCGAGGAAGCCGGTATGCCACTCGGTCGAGAACGGCTGGTTCGGATCGCCGCTGCCCGGGCAGCAGATGCGATGCCGGTTCGCGAGACCGAGGTCAACCGTGAACGACTTGATCGATTGGCTGAGCTGGTATTGCTCGACGAAGTCGTGGTAGCTGCCGGGATAGATGTAGGGAGTCCCCGAGGGGAGGGTCAGGGTCTGCCGCGCGAGCGTGTTGTCGAGCAGGCCGCCGCCCGCGTGGACGTACGTGAACGCCAAGCCCTTCGCAAGGGGTTCCGTGATCGACCCCGTGAGGTCGACGGTCCCATTGACGATTCCCAGGTTCGGGTTACCGCCCGGGAGCAGGGCGTCGCTTGCCGTCGCCCACGTGGCGACGGGCTGGACGTCGATAATCGGCAGCTTGATATCTGCGAGCGCAGGCCGAGCGGCGAGCGAGAACAGGACCGCGGCCACGCCACCGAGCAGCGCCGCGGTAGCCGGACGAGTTTTCATCAGTTGTGGAGCCTCCTGGTGAAGTCGGCCCGTTTTCGCCCAGTGGACCGGCGTTCCAAAGCGTCCCCGCCCCCCGGCCGTACGAACCGCTCCCTGAGTGGTAGAACGGAGGAATCTTCCTCCGAGTTCTCTCTAATAATCCTGTAGGGTAGTTGATGCGAGCAACTACGTCAAGTGGCTTTCCATTTGACCTATGTGAGCCCGACGGGCCCTGCAAGACCGTCCCGACGGGCGAGAGTACCGTCGCGGTTTAGAGCGCCCCGCGTTGCGAGCCTCCATTCACGACAGGCGTTCGGCGAGGTATGCTCTGAGCCCCCCAGCCGGGACCCGCTTTTGCTCCATCGAGTCCCGTTCCCGAATCGTGACCGTCCCGTCGTCGATCGTGACGTAGTCGACCGTCACGCAGAACGGGGTTCCGATCTCGTCTTGCCGGCGATAGAGCTGGCCGATGTTGCCCTCGTCGTATTGCGTCCGCAGGCCGTCTTCGCGCAGCTCGTGCTCGATCGCGCGGGCTCGTTCCACCAGCTCCGGCTTGTTCCGCGCCAGCGAGAACACCGCGACGCTGACGGGTGCGATCTTCGGGTGAAACCGCAGCACGGTGCGCTCGGCTTCGTTGCCGTTTGCGTCGACCGTCGTCTCGCGCGCGTACGCGTCGACGAGCATCACGAGCGTCGTACGATCGAGCCCCGCCGAACTCTCGATCAGGATCGGCGTATACTTCGACTTCGTCGCCTCGTCGAAATAGGTAAGGTCCTTGCCGGACAAGCGCATGTGCGCATCCAAGTCGTACGTCCCGCGGTGCGCGATCGATTCCAGCTCGCCCCAGCCCCACGGGAACTCGTATTCCACGTCGGTGCACGCCTGCGCGTAGTGCGGTCGCTCGCCTTCGGCGAGCTCGTAGAAGCGGACCTTCTCCGCTCGCACTCCGTATTGCGAGTACCAGGCCTTGCGGGTCGCCACCCAGTCGCGGTAGCACTGCATGTCCTTGCCGTCGTGCGGAACGAAATACTCCAGTTCCATCTGGTCGAACTCACGCATACGAAACGTGAAGTTACCCGGCGTGATTTCGTTGCGGAACGACTTCCCGATCTGCGCGATGCCGAAGGGTGGCTTGCGCCGCGCCGTCTGATAGATGTTCTTGAAGTTAACGAAGATGCCCTGAGCCGTCTCGGGCCGCAGGTACGCGAGCGAGGCCGTGTCCTCCATGGGCCCGACGTTCGTGCGCAGCATCAGGTTGAAGTCGCGCGGCTCGGTCAGCGTCCCGCGCATCCCGCAATTCGGGCACTGTTCGAGCGTCTTGAGATGATCTGCCCGAAAGCGATGCTTGCAGTGGCGACAGTCGACGAGCTTGTCGGAAAAGACGTCGACGTGGCCGGACGCCTTCCACACGAGCGGATGCATGATGATCGAGGACTCGAACGCGACTACGTCGTCGCGGAGTTGGACCGTCTCACGCCACCATGCGTCGCGTACGTTTCGCTTCAGAACGGCGCCGAGCGGGCCGTAATCGTAGAAGCCGCCGATGCCGCCGTAGATCTCGCTCGAGGGAAAGATGAAGCCGCGGCGCTTCGCGAGCGCGGTGACCTCGTCCATCGTGACGGGCCGTGTCTGGATCATGATGCGGCGTTCTTTCGTAGAGCTGGGGCGCGTGCCGTCCCATCGGCGGCGCCCGCGCGGGGCTGGGTCTCCGCCCGAAGCTGCCCGCAGGCCGCCGCGATATCGCGGCCCATCGGCACCCGGACCGTGGTCGGGACGCCCGCGCCATCGAGCTGCCGCTGGAACGCGCGGATGCGCGCCTCGGCGGCGCCGCGCAGCGCGGCGTCGGGGGTGGCGTTGTAGGGGATGAGGTTGACGTGGTACAGTTTGCCGCGCAGCAACTGCCCCAGCGCGCGCGCCGACGCATCGTCGTCGTTCACGCCGTCGAGCATCACGTACTCGACGAACACCTTGCGGTTCGTCTGCGCGATATAGCGGTCGCACGCACCGATCAGTTCCGCGATCGGGTAGCGCCGGTTCACGGGCATGATGCGCGAGCGCTGATCGTCCGTCGGCGCGTGGAGCGAGATCGCCAGGTTGACCTGCGTGCGCTCCTTGGCGAAGCGGTCGATTTCCGGCACCAGGCCGACCGTCGAAATGGTGATGTGGCGATGGCCGAGGCCAAACCCGTGCGGGTCGCTCAGGAGCGACACTGCGCCCATCACCGCGTCCATGTTGTGAAACGGCTCGCCCATGCCCATGAAGACGACGTTGGTGATTCTCTTCCCAACGGTTTTCAGCGAGCGCGCGAAGTACCGGGCCTGATCGAAAATCTCCGTGGCGGTCAGATGGCGCGTGAAGCCCGCCTGGCCCGTCGAGCAGAACGCGCAGCGGTACGCGCATCCGGCCTGGCTCGAGATGCAGACCGTCGTGCGACCGGCGAAATGCTCCATCAGCACGGCCTCGACCTCGGCGCCGTCTGCGAGGCGGAACAGACCCTTCGTCGTCTGCCCGTCGGCCGATCGCTGGACCACGACCGGCACGACCGACTCGAGCGGAAACCCGTCTGCGGTCAGGCGGTCGCGCATCTCGGCCGGGAGGACCGTCACCTGATGGAGGTCGTCGACCAATTCGCGCGCCGCCGCGCGGTATAGCTGGATGGCTCGATAGGGCCGTGCGTCCAGCGTCGCGAGCAGCGCGTCGCCGCCCGGAAATCCGCAGCGGCGCGCCTTCTCATCGAGCCAGAGGTCCCTGGGTATCGCGTTCACAAGCGCTCAGTATACCACGCCGCGGCTAGCCGCCGAACAGGTCGGGCTGGGTGACGGGGGCCGGCGCCGGCACGGGCACGGGCTCGTCCAGCCGCGCGCGGACGGCCTTCAGGTCGTCCCAGACCAGCCGCTTCACCGCGCTCACCTCACCGCCGGTCTGGCGGAGGATGTACGCGGGGTGGAACGAGGCGATCAGCGGCGTCTCGAGCGGACCCACGTACCACTGACCGCGCTGCTTCGTAATGGAGAAGCCCGGGCCGAGGAACGATTTTGCCGCCGGCGCTCCGAGCGCGAGGAGAACGCGCGGGCGAACGATCTCGATCTGTTCGTCGAGGTACTGGCGGCAATTCGCCATCTCGTCGGGGTCGGGGGCGCGGTTGCGCAGGCGAACGCCGTCGAAGAGCGTCGGCCGGCATTTGACGGTGTTGCAGATGTAGACCTCGTCGCGTGGCAAGCCGATCGCGGCCAACATCCGCTCGAGCAGCTCGCCGGCACGGCCGACGAACGGCCTGCCCAACTGATCCTCCGTCTCGCCCGGACCTTCGCCGACCACCATGAGCGCGGCACAGGGGTCGCCCTCGCCGTACACGCTGTGCGATCGCGTCCCGCCGATCGCGCAGCGCCGGCATCGCTCGACCGTGGCGGCGCCGCTCGCGAGCAGGTGCTCGCGGCGCGTGCGCTCCGCCAGGCTCACGAGCCCGCGCGCGGCGCCGGCTCGAGCACCACCGCCTCGCCCTCGGCGCTCACGACCGTCGACCCGTCGAGGGCCTCGAGCGCCTCGAATTGCAGCCCGACGACGCCGTTTGCCCCGAGCCGCTCCGCGCGCTCGACCAGCTGCGCGACGGCGTCGGCGCGCGCGCGTTCCGCGTCGGTGAGAAACTCGAGCGGCGTGATCCCGATGAAGGCGCCGATCGTCCGGAACGTGGCGCGCAAGACATTGCGCGGCCGCGTCGCCCGGGCGCGCGCAACGCCCAACGAACGCACGATGCGAAAGCCCTCCGGGCGCTCGAACGTCACGACGTTTGCCGGATCGATCATCGCGGAAAGAACGCCCGGCGCGTCAGCGCGACCGCTCCGACTACAGCGCCGGCGTACAGCGCGTACCGTCCGACGAGAGCGGCCACCAAGAGGCCGTACCAAACGCGACCGTGGTGCTTCGTCCAGTACAGGCGGCGCGAGCGCTGCTTGATCCGCTCGACGTTGTACTGTCCGCGCGCGCTCCCTTGACCCTCGTGCGACGCCTCGCTCGAGGGAACGTACCATGTCTCGAATCCGGCGTAACCCGCTCGCTTCGCGAAATCCACCTCTTCATGGTACAGGAAGAAGCGCTCGTCGAACATGCCGATTGCCGCGAACACCGATCGGCGAATTGCGAGTGCCGCGCCGATCGCGATGTCGACGCGGCGCTCGGAGCCGTAGTCCCAGGCGCGCAGCGCCGACCCATTGGCGAACCGTCGCAGCGGCGGCAACTCGCCCCACGCACTCGATCGCAAGAACGCGCCGGTCCAGGTGTCGAACTCACCGCACGACTCCTGCACCGTTCCGTCGAGGTTATAGATGCGCGACCCCGCGATTCCGCAGCGCGGGTGCACATCCATGAACGCGACGATGGCGGCCAGGGCGCCGTCGCGCAGCGTCGCGTCGGGGTTGAGCAGGTACACGTATTCGGAGGACGTCGCGGCGAACGCGCGGTTGCACGCGGCGGCAAACCCAAGGTTCGCGCCGTTCTCGACGATCTGTACCCGATCGCCGTAGCGCGCGCGGATGAAGGCGCGGCTCCCGTCCGTCGAGCCGTTGTCGGAGACGGCGACGTGAGCGAACGTGGGATCCGCCTGCACCTCGGCGAGGGCGAAGACCGAATCGAGTGCGATCGCAATTTTGTCGCGATCGTTCCAGCAAACGACGACGACGTCGATTCGCGCCACTACGACGCCTGCGCTCCGGCCCCGGCGAAGCGGTGCCGCGCCTGGAGGTAGGGCCAGATGAATCCGTCGATGGCGCCCTCGAGCACCGCAGACGCGTTCCCGGTCTCGACCTGCGTGCGGTGGTCCTTCACCATCGTATACGGTTGCAGCACGTAGGAGCGGATCTGCGATCCCCACTCGTTGGCGCGCCGCTCGCCGCGGAGGTCGGAGAGGCGCTGCTCGCGCTCCTCCAGCTCCCGCTGCACCAGCTTTGCGCGCAGGATGCTCATCGCGACATCGCGGTTCTGCGTCTGCGAGCGCTCCTGCTGCGACGCGACGATCAACCCCGTGGGCACGTGGATGAGGCGAATCGCCGACTCCGTCTTGTTGACGTACTGCCCGCCCGCGCCGCCGGACTTGAACGTCTCGATGCGCAGGTCTTCCGGCCGGATCTCGATGTCCGACGCCTCGCCGCTTTCGATCTCAGGGACGACGTCGACGGACGCGAACGACGTGTGCCGCCGGTGCTGCTGGTCGAAGGGCGAGATGCGGACCAGCCGGTGAACGCCGCGCTCGCTCTCGAGCATGCCGTACGCGTTCCTCCCGCGCACGAAGAACGTGATCGACTTGAGACCCGCCTCCTCGGCCGGCGACTCGTCGGCGACGTGCGTCGTGAAGCTCTTTTGCTCCGCCCAGCGCAGGTACATGCGTGCGAGCATCTGCGCCCAGTCCGCGGCATCGACCCCTCCGGCCCCCGCGTGGATGGTCACGATCGCGTTGTGGTCGTCGTACTCGCGGTCAAAGCTCGCGGCCAGCTCGAGCGCGTCGATGCGCTCCTGCGCGCCGGCGATCAGCGAGTCGGCCTCCTGGGAGGCACCCGTCTCATCGCCGAGGATTTCGAGCGTCTCGCGCGCGTCGGTCAACGCCCGCGCGATCGCATCGAACTCGTCCGTGTCCGCGCGGAGATCGGCGAGTTGCTTCATCACGCGCTGCGCCGCCTCGGCGTCGTCCCAGAAGGCGGGCTCACGCGAGCGCAGATCGAGCTCTGCTACGCGGCGGCTGTTCCCGGCGTAGTCAAAGCCGCACCTTGAGGGCATCGAGTCGTTCGCTCAGGCGCGCCAGCACGGCGAGTTGCGCATCGCTCATGAGCGCGGCCTTCTGCACCCGGTCGCGGGGCGCCTCGGAACGCCCGCTCGTGCCGTCCCGCACTCGAGGGTGGGAGGCAGAGCGAAAATCGTTGGAGGTCTGGCTCCGCCGCACTCCAGCGGTAAGAAATCGATGAGAACGCTCGGAGTGCCACGCCACCGGGACGAAGTGGTGCGTCTGCAGCGAAGCGAGGGTTGGTACGTGGGTCGAGTGTTCGCCGTCGTCAGTGGAGCGATCGTGCTGGTCTTCACACTTTCGATGCTCTCGAAGGCAGCAAACGTCCCCACGCAGCCCATGGGCGCGCACATGGAAGTCACGTTCCACGCATCCCCCGCGCCCGGGGATCGCGAACGTGCCGACGCGATTGTCTCGGCGGCGCGCACGGTGATGCAACGGTATCCGACGGTCGCCGACGCCGAACGAGCCGGCTTCACGAAGTTTCTGCCTCGCACGGAACTGCCGATCGAGCACTACACGAACGGTGCGTTCGCCCGGGAAGCGTGGATGGGGCACTTCGACCCGGCGCACCCGACGTCGCTGATCTTCGAGCGCGGTTCGGATGGTCTCCGGCTCGTCGGGGTCATGTACACCGCGCCCAACCGCGCCACGCGCGAGCAATTGAATGCCGCCGTGCCACTCAGCTTCGGCACGTGGCACCGCCACGTGAACTTCTGCGTTCCGCCAGCGGGCACGGAACGCTCGGACATCACTGGCCCGAGCGCGCGGTTTCTCTTCGGAACGATTGCATCTGCCGACGAATGCGCCTCAGCGCAGGGGCAGTTCGTCCCGCGCGTGTTCGGGTGGATGGTCCACGTATGGCCGCTGGAACACGACCCTGCCAAGATATGGGCGGTCGATCGCGGCGAGGGAATGGGCGGCCATGACACCATGATGGGTGACGGCGCACCTCACGCGTACGACCGGCTCCCGATCGCCCTCGATCGGTTGCCTCAATTGACGGTCGCGGCCGGGGAGCCCACGAGCGGAGCGACCGTCTTCGCCGTGCACTGCGCGGAGTGTCACGGCGTTGGGGGACGAAATGGGCCGGACGCTCCAGCGCTCGCCGGAATCGGCATCGCGCCGGGACAGGTCGCTTACATGGTGCGCCACCCCAAGGCGATCGATCCGATCTCCGAGATGCCGGAGCTCCCGCTGACCGACCGCGAGCTCGCCGACGTTGCCGCCTATGTGGCATCGCTCCGGAAGTAGTGGGTTAGGATGCGAGCCCGTCTACGCAGATCCGCGTATCGCATCCGCATGCCCATTCCGCGAGCAGCCGGGCGCCAGCGTGGCGCCTTTCGATCGCGATAGACCCAACGGAACCGAAGTACTCAGCAACCCGCCTTTACCGCGTATCTAGAACAAGCGTCGGGTGCGAATTCTGGCGCGCGGGCGAGCGCTCCCACGCCTCGCCATCGTGAGCTGCGATGTCGTCCCCGGCTGCCGACCCTTCAGGAGCCCGACGTTTCGCTCTCGAAGTGGACCCGCATGAAGACGATCACCTACCCAGAGATCTTCGTGGAGTGCCTGCGCATTGCGTACCGCGAGGCCGACGACCGCGTGGAGGGCCCGGCGCTCGACGATGTGCTCGTCCCGGCTGCCAGTCGACTCTACCAAAAACTCACGGACGAACTGATCGCGACTTGAGGCGTTCTCTTCTCCCAGCGTAAACGCTCGCCACCGCCGCGCCTGCGTCGCGGCGCCGCTTCCGCGACCGTGTCCGCCGAGGCAAGCCCGATCGCTTGGACTTCAGCAGCCGCCCTTCACGCCGACCATCAGCACGCCCGAGTCGAACTCCTCCCCGCCATAAACCTGGTCATAGGTGCCTTTGCCGATGTTGCCGTTAACGAGTGGAGCGACGAACACCAAGCCGGCATTCTGACTGCCACCCTGTTGTTGGATCGTCACCACCAGGATGTGATCGATGAGTTGGAATGTGCCGTACGGCAGTTTGCCGCCGCCCCCGACCAGCGAGGCCAGGCCGCTGTGCGGCCAGCCTAGGCTACCATCATCGGTCAGCGTCAGGCAGTATGTACCGTTGCTGCGCTGCGAGTGGCTAACGGTCAGAGGCCAATTGCCGCTGGAACTCTGCGCCTTGGCAGCGCCGGCCGAGGTACTCATCGTTAGCGTGGCGGCGATCGTCAAGAGCGTGTTCACGCTTGAAGGCTCCACAAGATGGGCGCGTTTCACACAAGCCTGTTGCGAACTCATGAAGAATGTGTGAGTCGGAGGCGCCCGTTGGTCGGTCGTCCTCCGCTGTGGCGGGCGCGAACTGCGACTGCGGAAGCGACGCGTGCTCGCTACACCGCACAGGCAAAGTGCATGGGCTACGGTCGCCGCGGGGACCGCTGATCCCGTATGTTATCATCGTCGGCTTCGAGGATGTCGAGGATCTTGCTTAGCTCCGGGCGCCGTGCCATGACGGGGTGACGTTCGCGCACGAGAACCTGGTCGCCCGGCAGCATGCGCTCCACAACGAATGTTTCGAGCTTTGCATTGAGTGCGGGAGCCATGGCCTGATCGACGCGCGCGCCCAGCCACGCCGTGACCTCGCCTTCGTCATTCGCCTTCGCGACGGCGTCGCGGAACTCGTCCATTTTCAGGCCCAGACGCCGAACGACGTACGCGCTGAAGCCTGTATCATGGTTGAGATAGTGACCGAGGTTGCCCCCCGGCAGCTCGGCGCGCAACTTATCGACGGTCCGGGCAAGGAAATAGAATCCCAATAGTGTGGCGCGCGGCGATCGAGGAGTACGGGTCGTCAGATCCAGCGGTTCCATCCTCGCGGTTTTCCCCACCGGATGCCACCGCTCCCGGCGCTCTTCGTTCGAACCGCGACGGCCGTATCCACCGGCGTGCGAGCCTCGCCGTTGCCTCAGGCGTACGCTATCGAGCTCTCCAAGCAGAGCCGACCCGCTTTAGCGCGTATAGAGCGGGCGCATTCGGATTGCCAGCGCCGGCCGCGGTCTTGGACCACGCGCAGGGCTACAACCGCGGTTGTGGCACCATGGTTGACACGACAACTCCAGCCGACGTCGCAGGCCCCCGTCGTCACGCGCTCATCGTCGGCGCCTCGCGCGGCTTGGGCCTGGCGATCGCCGAGGCGTATCTCGCACGCGGCGTGCACGTCGTCGGCACGGTTCGCCCAGGCCCGCGCACGAAGCTGCACCCTCTTCGCGAGCAGTGGCCCGACCAGCTCGAAATCGAGACGGTCGACATCACCTCCGTCGATCAGGTCGCGGCGCTTCGCTCACGGCTTCAGGGCAAGACCTTTGACCTTCTCCTCGTCAACGCCGGGATCAAGAACGATGACCGTGAGACGATCGCCGACGTCTCACCGAGGACTTTGTTCGTGTGATGGTGACCAAATGCGTTGAGCCCCCTGCGCGCGATCGAGGCGCTGCGCGACCTCGTTGATCCAAGCGGGACGATCGCCGTCATGTCGTCCGGACAGGGCAGCGTCGCGAACAACGAGAGCGGGGGATACGACGTCTACCGCGCGAGCAAAGCAGCGCTCAACACGCTCATGCGGAGTTACGCCGCACGCCACGCTTCGGACGGGCGGAGCCTGCTGCTCTTGGCGCCGGGCTGGATTCGCACGGACATGGGCGGCCCGTCCGCGCCGTTCAGCATCGAGGAAAGCGTACCGATACTCGTCGCTACGATCGACGCGCAACGCGGTAAGCGCGGCCTTCAGTACATCGATCGCCACGGCCATACGGCTCCCTGGTGAGGTATCTGCACACCGTGCCGACCGTGCCGCACCGTGCCGACCCGTGCCGCACCGTGCCCACCGTGCCGCCCATGCCCACCGTGCACACCGTGCCGCCCATGCTCACCGTGCGCACCGTGCGGCCGTCGATTACCTACGATCTCATTTCGGGACCCATAGCAAGCTATTTCCCGGCTTCCGGGACGACGACCGTTGTGGCAAGAACACTGCTCGCTGGCTGCGTCCACCGCGCCGCATCCGGAACCACATCCACAAGCGATTTTCGATAGCTGGCACGATCCGTGCACGTTCTGCGACGCTCGCGTAGCACACAGCATGCGGCTTTCGAAGACGTCCGGCTGTTGCGACGACCGGTGCGGGTTGTACGACCCTCGCCAATGCACGGAGCCTGTATACGGCTTCGAGGGAGTCGCCCATACCGCAACGAAGAGCCGCCCCACAATCGGAGTCCTAAAATGAACGAAGACAAGTCGAACAGAAAGCTATGACGTGCCGCCGGGGGACGAATTCACCATGGTGCACTACGCGTACGCCTGCTCATTGTCAATATCGAAGGTGGTCCGACACCCGACCAACCGGCCGTGACGCTGAGAGCGCCTGCCGACGTCGATGAAGTGAGCAGCTTCATAAGCGTTCGCGTCGCCGACGTTCAGTCGTGTTACGAGCTCTGGCGAAGTCGAGGAGCGTACTTTCTCGCCGAGCCGAAAGACGCGTATGGCGAGACGCGTTGAAATCTACGCGATCCCGATGGTGGCATGATCGAGGTCGGGCGAAGCAAGCCGGGACTGGCTTCGGACAGGGAGCACTTTTCAGCACGCCGGCATAAGCGTGCTCGTCTGCTTCGATGTGGGAGAGATTGCCGATGTTTGATCTCACGCCGCTGACTGATTACGGACTAGTCTTCCTTCGGGCCATGGCGGGAGCTGTCTATATCGACAGCGGGTACAACGACCTCAAGGATCCGCAGGCTCGAAGCAAGAGCATCGGGGTACCCAAAGGCTTTGCGATTTTCCTCGGCGCAGCGGAGATCGCCGGTGGAGCGGCGATTGTCGTCGGTGTGTTCCAGCAGCTGGCCGCAATAGGATTGATCCTTATCATGCTCGGGGCGATCCAGAAAAAGATCTTCGTCTGGAAAACAGGCTTTTGGGGTAAGGACGGACTTGGGTGGTCTTACGATTTGACGTTTATTTCGATGCTGCTTGTCATCCTGTTCACCGACGGCGGCAGGATCGTTTTCTTGCGATAGAGTCTGATGATATATATTATGGCGGCCCGGTGTGATTGCGGCACCAGTACGCCAGTTCGTACGCGCGCGCCACGAACGCCTGCGACCCGTCGCGTGACCCCCGTCGCAGCCTCGCGGAGCCGGAAGCGCGTCTCGCGCGACCCCGCAACCGCGTCCGGAAAATCGTCGGCCGCGACGACGCAGGGCGCTGGCCCTGGCGAACCCCAGGGCCAGCGCCTTCCTTACTTCTTAATCTCTGCTACAGTGATCCACGTCTTTCCCTGTGTGGCAGGTGAGGACGTGATCGAGAGGCTCTGTTGGTGGCTCGTGCCTAATCCAGTCACGTATACCGTGCTATTGCTGCCGGACGCTGAGGCGTGCGTTTCCTGCGCGTCCGCAGGCATGTGAGTCTTGTACCACGCGGCGACCTTATCGTACGAGTCGCCCGTGACATAGACCTTGCCGGCAGCAGTCCCGCCCATCGCTCCCGCACTCGACGAGCCCCCGGCCTGAAGCGTTGCACCCGGGTACACGTCGGCGCCGGCGATCGAGCCGGCAGCCTTGGGTTCGGCGGTCGCGGCGCTGGCGTCTGCCGCAGTCGCTGCGGCATCGGGTGCGGTCGTAGCTGTCGAGCTTGACTGGTCGCTGGCGTTCTTCGAGCACGCGCACAAACCGGCCACGAGCACAAGCGTGGCGGCGAAAGCATAAAAGCGCATAAGAAAACTACCTCCTGTGCGGACCGGCATTCTCGACGCAGCTGCTCGGTTCCCTTGCAGCGCGGGCAAACGCGCGCGACCCAAAGGTGCCCCCGGCTCTCGGGTCGCTCGATGATAATCGGTGATCAGGTGGCCCCGCGACTGGCCACTACGGTCGGTGCGGCACGAGCAACCTCGCCGAGGGTCACGGTGGCCG
>Ga0302324_100010630_pt1 | contig 19024 bp, 20 predicted proteins | sample Palsa_T0_1_FD_201949 | JGI IMG/M metagenome (GOLD analysis project Ga0302324, IMG submission 201949) | Peat permafrost microbial communities from Stordalen Mire near Abisko, Sweden - Palsa_T0_1 | ecosystem: Environmental > Terrestrial > Soil > Palsa > Peat permafrost | place: Sweden: Abisko...
CAGGGCTGACGCCGGAAGTGCCGCTCTGTGCGTGACCAACCATCCGCACAGTCGTTATTATGTAACGGTTTTCGGCACGCGCGTTCTGTGCTGAAGAGGACCCTAGGTGATCAGCCTACGCTGTTGCGATAACCGTCGTTCGGAGCGGGTCACCCGCCCTCGATGTTCCGTCTCCTGGAGCCGTCGCAGGTCCGACCGTCGGCAACGGCAGTCGAGCAATTGGCCGTCATAGCGCGCCGAGTACGGGCCGAAGTCGGGTGGCGCTTCGCTGACGTCGATGGGTCCACGTTCAGCGTTCGCAACGCCGGCAGGACGCCCTCGGGGGCGTCGGGGGGTCGGACCGCTGGCATAGCTGCAACGCCGCGCTTCGGGAAGCTCGACCAGCTCAAGGCGCTTGAGATACCAAGCAGTCCAGGTACGGCACATCCCATAACCGCACAGTCGCAGCGGCCCCTCCCTGTTACGTGCGCCGGCAGTGGGTGCGACGCGGCGCACGACCTCCGCAGGATCGAACCAAACAGGCGACTGGTTCGGCGGCTCAATCCTCGCATTCGTCCACAGCGGGAAGGCAGGAAGTGGCTCGCCTCTCCTCGCCGGGGCTTGACATCCGTCTGCCGATCTAGTCATATGTCTTAGTCATATGTATAAGGTCGCTGAACGTCCCGGGTTCGAGAGCGAGCAGGCACTCCTGGATGCTGCAGAACGGTTGCTCGTCGAGGCCGGGGTCGCCGCGATGACGACTCGCAAGGTCGCCGAGGCGGCGGGCTTGAACCACGGCCTCGTCCATTACTACTTCGGCTCGGTAGAGCAGCTACTGATACGGGTGCTGGAGCGCTTCACCGAGAGGTTGATCGATCGGCAACGACAGATGTACGCGGCTGACACCCCGTTCCTCGAAAAGTGGCGGACCGCGATGTCCTACCTCGTCGATGACCGCCCGTACCAGAAGATCTGGCTTGAGTTGCAGGCACTGTCGTGGAACCGGCCGGACCTTCGCGAACGCCTCGCGCAGGTGCATCTGGAGTGGCAAGAGGTGCTAACCGAAGCGTTCGCACCGGTGCGCGAGCGACTCGGCATCGACGTCCCGCTCGAAGCCCTGGTCACCCTTGTCTATACGTTCAATGAGGGCATCATGTTGGAGCGGCTCTCAGGGATCGAGCATGGCCAACGTGCCTTGTTGGACTGGATCGAGGACTGGTTGCGACAACGAGAGGATCAACTTCGATGAGCAAACTCGCACCGGAGAGCGCCAGGGGCACGGCGCACGAGCAATCACGGGCGCGCTATCCCGATCAGGAGGGGTTCGTCGAACGCGATGGCGTCGGGCTGTTCTACGAGGTGTATGGAAGCGGCGAGCCGACGATATTCCTGCTCCCCACCTGGTCGATAATCCACTCGCGTCACTGGAAGATGCAGATTCCCTACCTGGCGCGGCACTGTCGAGTGCTCACCTTCGACGGACGCGGGAATGGACGCTCCGACCGGCCCAACGACCCCGCGGCCTACGACGAGCAACATTTCGCCGCCGACGCGCTGGCGGTAATGGACGCGACGAGCACTGACGCCGCGGTCCTCGTATCGTTTTCGTTGGGCGCGCAGCGTGCGTTGTTGCTCGCAGCCGAGCATCCCGAGCGCGTTCAGGGCGCCGTGTTCATCGGCCCCGCCTATCCGGGTGGCGGGGAGCCGCTCGCGGAGCGAGGGGTCCATTCCTGGGAGGACGATCTAGACACCGAGCAGGAGTGGGCGAAGTACAACAAGCATGTCTGGTTGCGCGACTACCACGGCTTTCTCGAGTTCTTCTTCTCCCGCCTGTTCACCGAGGCGCATTCGACCAAACCGATCGAGGATTGTGTTGACTGGGGCCTTGACACTACAGGTGAGACGCTGGTGGCCGCGGAGTACGGCCGAACGCTCAAGCCAGAGGAGGCGCTTGAGCTCGCTAGACGGGTCCGCTGCCCGGTTCTCGTTGTCCACGGCGGTGACGACGCCATCATCTCTGTCACGCGCGGAATCGCTCTCGCGGAGCACACCGGTGGCCACGCCGTCGTCCTGGACGGGTCCGGCCACGGGCCACACGTCCGCGACCCGGTCAAGGTCAACCTGCTGGTGCGCGACTTCGCTTGCCCGCCCCGACCCGCGCCAAGCTGGTCGCGAGGGCGAGCTCGCCGCAAGCGCGCCCTGTACGTCTCCTCGCCGATTGGTTTAGGGCACGCGCAGCGCGACGTCGCGATCGCCGACGAGCTTCGTAAGCTGCACCCGGATCTTGAGATCGACTGGCTCGCCCAGCACCCGGTGACCGCCGTGCTTGAGGCGCGCGGCGAGCGGATCCACCCGGCGAGCGCCTTTCTCGCCAATGAGTCGCGCCATATCGAGAGCGAGTCGGCTGAGCACGACCTTCACTGCTTCCAGGCGATCCGGCGGATGGACGAGATCCTGCTATCGAACTTTATGGTCTTCCACGACGTCATTCGCGACGAGCAGTACGACCTGTGGGTTGGCGACGAGGCTTGGGAGCTCGACTACTACCTGCACGAGAACCCCGAACAGAAACGCGCTCCCTACGTTTGGCTCACCGACTTCGTCGGCTGGCTGCCCATGCCCGACGGCGGCGAGCGCGAGGCGTACCTGACCGGCGACTACAACGAGGAGATGATCGAGCACATCGCCCGCTTCCCAGGAGTGCGCGACCAGGCGGTGTTCGTCGGCAATCCCGACGACATAGTCCGCGACCGGTTCGCGCCCCATCTGCCTTTGATCCGCGACTGGACCGAGGAGCACTACTCGTTTGCGGGCTACGTAACAGGAATCGACGCAGCTCAGTTGGCCGACCGATCGGCTCTGCGAAACGAGCTCGGCTACAACGACGACGAGCAGGTCTGCATCGTCACCGTCGGCGGTTCGGGTGTCGGAGCGCACTTGCTTCGACGGGTGATCGCAGCCTTCCCGGAGGCGAAGGAGCTGGTTCCGGCGCTGCGCATGATCGTCGTCGCCGGACCCCGGATCAACCCCCAAACGCTGCCGGCGCACGAGGGCATGGAAGTGCGCGCCTATGTGCACCAGCTCTACCGGCACCTGGCCGCCTGCGACCTCGCGGTCGTCCAGGGGGGACTGACAACCTCGATGGAGCTGACCGCGAACCGCCGCCCGTTCCTCTACTTCCCACTCCGCCACCACTTCGAGCAGAACCTCCACGTCCGCAACCGGCTCGAACGCTATCGCGCCGGAAAATGCATGGACTTCGAGCACGAGACGCCCGAGACCATCGCGGCGGCTATCGCAGAGACGATCGGGTGCGAGGTCGACTACAAGCCTGTCGAGACCGATGGGGCGGCACGGGCGGCGGCGCTCATCGCGCCGCTTTTAGAAGAACGAAAGGGACGCCGTAGCCCTGCCTCGCCCGGTGATGGGCTGAATCGACAACGGAGCGGTGCAAAGGCGACAAGGAATGGAGCGGCGACCGTGGTGGTGGGCGACCCGGCGGGCGTCCCGGCTTCTGGATAAGCGTCAGGGCCAGTGTTAGCTTGATCGATCTATCAGCGGAACGTTTCCGTTCCTCGATGCGATAGTGGTCATGGACTTCGGCGCCCATCTACCCCTAATGGACTTCGGCGGGAACCCCTACAGCCTCGAACATCTCGTCGCCTACACCCAGACCGCGGCACGGCTGGGCTTCAGTGCGCTGTCAACCAACGACCACATGGTTTTCTCAGTTCCGTGGCTCGATGGGCCGACCGCCTTGGCGGCCGTGATCGGTCACTCGGGGACCATGACTTTGGCCACCACCGTGTCGCTTCCCGTCATCCGGGGACCGGTGCCGCTGGCCAAGACGCTGGTCGCCATCGACCGCCTCAGCCAAGGTCGGCTGGTGGTAGCCGTGGGTCCGGGCTCGTCACAGAAAGACTTCGATTCCGTCGGCATTGACTTCGCGGAGCGGTGGGCGCGCCTCGACGAATCGATCGGCGTACTCCGCGCCTTGTGGCAAGCCGATGCCACTCCCTTCGTCGGCCGCTTCTATTCCACTGCGGGGATCAGCCTCGATCCTCACCCCTTCCGCAAAGCAGGACCAGCGATCTGGCTCGGCAGCTGGGGGTCGGACGCGGGGCTGCGCCGCACCGCTCGCCTGGCCGACGGCTGGTTGGCGTCCGCGTATAACACGACGCCGGCCCTCTTCGCCGAGGGATGGTCACAGCTACAAGGCCTGCTGCCGAGTCAGGGCAAGCATCCCGGATCCTTCCCCAACGCGCTCGCGACCATGTGGTTTTACCTCACCGATGACCGTGCCGAGGCAGACAAAGTCCTGCGAGAACGGGTCGCGCCGACGATCCACCGCCCAGAGCAGACGCTCCGAGAACGCCTGCCGATCGGCCCGGCGGAGCTGTTCGCAGAGAAACTCTCGGCCTTCGCGCGCGCCGGTGTCCAGCGGGTCTTCATTTGGCCCGTGGCGAACGAGGTGCACCAGCTCGAGCTGTTCTGGCAGACCGTGCGACCGGAGATCGCCCCGTAGATCCGTCGAGTTCGCGGTAGTTTGCGGCACAGGCCGCTGTAACACCTACTGCGCCGACGGTCCGCAGCCATGTGACGAATCTGTTCGGCTGAGAAGGTGGCGGCGGGTGCCCCATAACAGCCGCCCGGAGAGTCGGGCCGCCCCGCTACTAAACGCCGGCTTGGTGGGATGGTGTAGCGATCAGAAGTGGGCAGCCGCGCTAAGTATCGCGAGCATCAGCGGACGGCCCCAGAGTCGTGCGCTGCACACCGGTGACGGATGTGTGGCCACATTCTCCGCGCGCGGAGTCTCGGACCTTTGTGACACCGGAGCGCGAGGTGACCGGCGAATTGCAGCCGCCGATCGCTCATAACAACGCTCAATAACCCGCAACAGACAACTGGGTTCTAGTCCTCCGGACAAGTCCCGATCCTTCCTGGAGCGGTCCAAAGTACCCGCTCCGAATCGGCAGCATCGATATCGCCCAGGGGCAACCTGGGCGCCGACAAGGAAAGCCGGCGCCCAGAACAACGGGATGGGCTAGCGGCTGGCGCCCGCTATGAAAGTGGCGACGATATAGGTCGCATGGCGGTCAAGGGATACCCTTGCCCGGTCGTAGCGCATGGTCGTTCGAGGGTCGGCGTGCGAAGCCGCCTCCTGGACGTCGCGAAGGGGCACGCCCGCGTCCAGGGCAGCCGTTATGAAGGCGTGCCTGAGCGTGTGGGGACCGATCGGCTTGTTTATCCCGGCACGGCGGGCCACCCGGCGAACGATCCGTCCGGCACCGTGGCGGTCCATTCGCTGGCCGTTGGCGCCCACGAAGATGGGACCGGCGAGGCGCTCGCCTATCGCCAAGTCGACCGCCCGGGCTGTGCGCGGCGCCAGGGGGACGGTCACCACCTTCCCGCCCTTGCGCAGCACAGTCAGGGTGCGGTGGCCCCGCTCCAGGCCGAGGGCTTCGATGTTGGCGCCAAGGGCCTCCGACACCCGCAAGCCGTTCAGGGCCAATAGCGAGACGAGGGCGTGCTCGGCCGGCGCCCCGAGCCCGGCGGCGACCAACAGCGCACCAACTTCGTTGCGGTCAAGGCCGATCGCACGCGACTCATAGTCGAGCCGCGGACGGCGGACATGGACCGCCGGCGGGGTGGGCACCAGCCCCTCCTCCTCGGCGAAACGATAAAAGCCGGCAACCGTGCAAAGCCTCCGAGCCACGGTGGCCCGGGCGCGGCCCGCCTCCTCGAGTGCGCGGGCGTACAGCTCGATCTCTGTGCGCCGGACCGAGAAGAGCCGGAGACCGTGGCGCTCGCAAAACGAGAGGAACTGCGGTAGGTCCAGGGCGTAGGCGTCCCGGGTTAGGCCCCGGTAGCCGGCGAGGAAGCCGGCCAGGGCCATTCGTTCCGGGTCGGTGAAGATGACATCGGGGACGGCGGGAACAGTTGTTGATGTCGATGTCATGGCTTGCCTACCAAATCTGGCTCAACCGTTCGATGTTTTTCCAGGTGCCATCAAGAACACAGAGCGACGGTTCCCGCGCTTCTCACAACGGTTATCCCTGCGGTTGCTAAAGAGTTTCCAATGTACAGAATGGCGCGCCATATTTCCGTTGGCGAAACACCCCCATAATGCCGAGGTTTTCTGGCCGTCACTTCAATGGAGGCTCGTACAGAACCGGCGATCTCGCGTGCTTGCCGACAGCCAGATTCGCGGCGATGCTGTGCTGGGTGGTGAGTCACGGGACCCTTCTCGTCTAGACCGCCGGTCGACTTGGTTGCCGGGCACGACAGGCCTGGGAGAGTCGCTCTCCACTCTGCGTTGAGCCATGTACCGGTACTGCCCAACGCCACGACCCACGGGTTCATTCGCGTCCCTAGTCCACTCCTAGTTTTGGGTTCGGGTTCATTCGGCCGAGCGGCTGGTTACAGCGATGTAGCTCGCGAACGTGCAGGTAGACGCAAACATGGTGCGACCAGACATCACGAGTCGTAACCGACTGGACGGACGGTGTCGGTCTCATAGCCCAGAGGTCGCTGGTTCAAATCGAGCCCCCGCCACCAAAGAAAGTCCAGGTACTGATCACCTTGAGCTAGGGAGCCTAGGAGGCGCTTGAGAGCGGGCCATGGTCTCGCGGCCACCGGACGCGAATCTTCGCATCCATCGACGAGGTCGCCTTCATAGTCATATGCCATCTGCTTGATAGCGGGCACCCGAGGACGTGGCTGTTATTCGTTGTGGCCTTAAGTGCCCATCATCGCCCTTAACTACTCACGGACGGACGCAAGCGGTCCAGGAGTGCAGTGAAGCGCCGCTCCTGAATTTCGTAGGTGATCTCATGACGGTGGTACGGCAACACCACGAGTTCCTTGTCGACCGCGGCAAGCCGGCCAAAGGTCCCAAAGATGGTGCTTGGCGGACAGACTGGGTCCAAGAGGCCGACGGTCACCGTCGCTGGGCAGGCAACCCGATGGGCGTGGTTGGCACAGTCAAAGTATGCCAAGGTCTGGAACGCCAACTCTTGAAGGTTCGGATGCCTACGCAGAAAGGCGGCTACCTCCGTATAGGGGGGCTCAGGGGCGAGTTCCACGGCGCGGCGATAGTCGCATAGGAAAGGAACGTCTGCCCACACGAAGCTAACGCGATCGGACAAGCCCGCCGCGGCCAGCGCCAGCCCGCCACCTTGGCTAGCTCCCGTTACGCCAATGCGCCCCTGGTCGACCTCTTCACGGGACACGAGAGCATCGATTGCTCGCACGGCATCGGTGAAGACGTAACGGTAGTAGTAATGGTGTGGGTCAGTCAGGCCACGAGTGAGCCAGCCGGCCTGATGCCCGCCGTCGAGCGGTGGGATGTCTGGACTGTCGCCATCTTGCCCGCGACAATCCATCGATAATACGGCAATACCTTGGGCGGCGAGGGTGTACATCTCGAGGGGGCGTGCTCCGCGCTCAGTGTACCCGTGGTAGTGGACTACCCCGGGGAAGGGACCCCGACGGTCCGGCCGGACGTACCACCCTGAAATACGGGCACCGCCCAGACCTGTAAACCACAGCCGGCTCGCCTCCACCCCGACTAGCGGTGGTGTCGCTGGCGCAAGCTCGACGTCGAGCGGCCGCTCTCGGGCCTCAGAAATCGAGTTCGTCCAAAATTCTTCGAAGTCGTTAGGCGCCGTTGATATGGGCCTGTACGCCCACAGTTCTGCTAGAGGTAGGTCAATGCTTGGCGTGGTGCCTCCTTGTCCGCCGGTTATAGCGTCTCATCGACAATGCTTCCCTGCCTGACCCACCACCCCTAAGGCCTCCTGGATACTCTCCAGGATCACACAAACATCCGTTCCACCAAACTCGGGGTGACATCGGCACGGCCTTGACAACGTCTTCAGCCCAGCGCATGCAGAGCCAGTAGCTGAGCCTTCAGGCCGCGGCCAGGTCGAGACGTACCCGTGCAGACCGGGAATGTAGGCCGCACCGGACATTCTGGTACGTACCACCTGTGGGTCCTTGGAAGGTGGTACAACATCACGTCGACCATAACACCCTTGATAGTAGTTGACAAGGGGCCCGGTTCGGTGTAAACACAAGGGGACTACTGGTCCGTACCACTATGCAACAGCCCGAAGCTCTTCGCTCCGCGACCGAATGAATGGGGGAAGCAGGATGAGCGCATCTCGCGCCTCGTTAGAGGCCCGTTGCGGGTTCCGGCTGCAATGTTTGCTCTTCGTGGCCACGGTCTCGCCCGCCCTACGGGATCTCCTCGCTCAGCGGAGCTTCAAGTTGTGATCGAAGAGCTCGAGGGCAAGCTCGTCGTTTCTTGCCAAGCCCCACCTGGGCACCCACTCGCCAACACACGCTCGATTGTGGCCCTGTGCCGTTGCGCGGCCCAAGGCGGGGCTGCGGGCCTGCGGGTCGAGGGTGCCAAGGGCGTGAGAGCAGCCCGCGCCGCGGTCGACCTTCCAGTGATCGGGATCAAGAAGATCTGGAACGGCAAGCACGAACTGAGTGGCGCCCGTCCAGCGATCACTCCGGAGATTAGCGACGCATTCGAGCTGGCTGCTGCGGGCGCCTCGATAGTGGCGATCGAGGCGACCATGGAGCTACACCAAGAGCGGGCCTCCGCGTATGTCAAAGAGGTATGTCGGCACGTTGACGCCTTGATAATGGCCGACGTGTCGACGCTCGCGGAGGGCCTGGAGGCCTATAACGCCGGCGCGGACCTTATTGCGACGACGCTCTCCGGTTACACCTCTGGCTCGCCGTACCAACACGGGCCGGACCTCGCTCTCGTCAGCGAGCTCGCTAGCAGGGGCATACCTACCGTGGCAGAAGGCCACATAACTTCACCCGACCAGGCGGTCGCAGCTCTGGAGGCTGGTGCCCGTTTCGTAGTGGTCGGCAGAGCGATCACCGACCCTCTTGAAAGGACTACCGCATTTGCGTCCGCTCTTGCGACCGCTTTGCCCAGGAAGGCCGAGCCGTGAGCGCCGACCAACGCGGACAACCAACGATCGACGACCCGAGCACGGAGCTAGCGAGTCGCACTAAGCACGCTGATCTACGCGATGAACTCGTTGCTCTTCTGGACTCAGGCCTTAGACCCCACGACCCTCTGCCGAGCGAGCGCGAGCTCAGGGAACAGTTCGGCGTAAGCAGGTCGACGGTACGCCAGGCCTTGGCGGAGCTCGTTGACCGTGGTCGGATCTACCGCGTCCACGGTCGCGGCACTTTCGTTGCTCTGCCAATCGTCCGCAAGGACATGAACCTTTCGTCCTTCAGCGAGGACATGGCTGCCCGCGGTCTCGTCGCGAGCTCAACGATAATAAAGGTTGAAAATGAGCGGGCGGATGCCACCGTCGCTCAGGCCCTTGGCCTAAGCCCCGGGGAACCGGTCGTGCGCATAAAGCGAGTGCGCCTGGCTAACGGGGAGCCGATGTGCCTGGAGGAAGTTCACATGTCAAAGCTCATCGTCGGGGACAGCGCGTCTGGGCTCGGCGAACGCGACTCGCTGTTCCAGACCCTGCGCGACCGGCTCGGTGTCCGGATAGTCAAGGCCGACCAAGAGCTGAAGGCAACTGTCTTGTCTAACTCTGAGGCCCGGCTCCTCGACGTACCCGCGTTTTCCCCCGCGCTGCTCATATCTCGCGTCACTTATGACGATCGTGGCAGGCGAATTGAATTCGCGAGGTCGCTTTATCGCGGTGACCGCTACAGCATCGAGGTGAACCTATGTCGTCCGTAGCAGGAGGAGTGGCTGTCGGGATCGACCTCGGGGGCACAAAGATTGCCGCGGGGCTCGTTGGCGACGACGGGACCGTAACTGAACGCATTACCGTGCCGACCACCGCTTCTCTGGGCCCGGCATCAGTCGTGACCGATCTCATAAAGATCATCAGCAACTTGCAAGACCGAGCTAGGCGCCAAGGGGTCGAAGTAAAAGGAATCGGTGTCGCGTCAGCAGGGGCTGTCGACCCAGAACGCGGAGTGTTGGTCGCAGTGACGGACGCACTGCCTGGCTTCGAAAGCTTCCCGCTCCGACGGGAGCTCGAGCGCTTGGCCTTGGCCAACATCGCGGTCTTGAATGACGTTCATGCGATGGCATTGGGTGAGCAGCACTTTGGCGTCGGCAGGCGAGCTAAGGACGTCCTTTACGTAGCAGTCGGCACCGGTGTCGGGGGAGCAATGACTCGATCTGGTGCTCTCGTGCTCGGCGCCCACGGTTTCGCGGGTGATATCGGCCACGTTCTGATCGACTCGTCCCCCTCCGCTCGCCGCTGTCCTTGCGGGCGAAATGGTCACCTCGAGGCCTACGTGTCCGGGCCGGCACTCGCGTCCGAGTACCACCGACAGGGTGGAAAGGTCGGCCTTGAAGGCGATCTCCGCCCGGTCGCCGAACGAGCTGGGTACGGAGACACCCAGGCCAAAGACATCCTGCGCGAGGGAGGACAGCTCCTCGGGCGAACGATCGGCGGGATCGTGAACCTGCTCAATCCCGAATTAGTTGTCTTTGGTGGCGGTCTTCTTGACCTTACAGACGGCCTCTTTTGGGACCACGTAGCCGACCGCCTGCGAAAAGAAGTCCGCGTCTCGGTGGCACCTCGAGTCGAGCGTGCACAGCTTGGAGGCGACGCCGCCATCGTAGGGGCTGCCGTCGCGGGGCGCGCAAATCTGGGAGCCTTCCTTTACGGCCCAACTCAGGGTGATCAACAGGGCTTTCCATCGCTAGCAAACAGCAGGCCCGCCTCGATCACCTAGGTACGAGAACAGCTCTTGCCACATCGCATGAAGACAGGTCCAATCGATACCAAAGAAGGGGAAGCACTTATGTCGAATTCACCATCGAAAACATCCGAACGCCACCCGCGGGCGACTTTGGTCGCGGTTGTTGCCCTGGTTACGGCCACCCTGCCTCTCGTGGGTGGGCAGGCCGAGGCATCGGCGACATCGAACACCGCTCTGACTATTGCTGTGCAGAACGTCCCTGCCACGCTGAACCCCGCCAAGACGGACAACGGCGGCAACAATGTAACCTTTGCGCAGCTCGCGTACGACTCCTTGATCTATCTGGCCCCGAATGGCAGCTATCAGCCCGACCTGGCGCTCTCATGGGGCTACGTCGGACAGGGTAACGAGCAGTTCGTCCTTCAGCTGAGGCACAACGTACGCTTCAGCGACGGGACGACCATGACTGCGCAGGACGTTGCCAACTCGATCGAATATGCTTATAAGTCCGGGAGCACAGCAACTCAGTTCCTAGCCGACTTCAAGAGCGCAACGGCGACCGGTCAATATACAGTCGACCTCCGGTTCTCGGCCCCCCGCCCGGACCTGCCAACGGTGTTCGAGCAGAACTCGCTTTCCGGCGACATAATCGGCCCAGTCCTTTTGGGCAAGCCCAACTCGCTCGGAACGGCGACCGACGGCACCGGGCCCTACATGCTCGACGCGGCCAAGACGGTCACGGGAAGCTCTTATGTATATGTGCCGAACCCAGATTACTGGAACACGTCACAGGAGCGTTACGCGTCAGTCACGGTGAACGTAATTTCGGACCCCACAGCCGAACTGAACGCGGTGCGTACTGGACAGGACGACTTCATGTTCGGAGGTGGATATCCCCAAGTCGGCACGGCAATTAGCTCGGGACTGAAGGTCTACGCCGCGCCGAATGGCTGGACCGCGCTATTCATCGAAGACTACACCGGGACACTCGTCAAGGCACTAGGGAGCGAGGAGGTCCGCCAGGCCATCGGCTACGCAACAGACCGGCCAGTCCTTGCAAAGGCGCTTTACAGCTCTTACGCATTCGTCACCGATGAGACCGAGTCGCCGGGCACCGAGGGGTACAACCCGGCCTACAACAACTACTACGCCTACAACCCCGCGAAGGCGAAGCAGCTCCTCGCCGAGGCCGGCTACAAGGACGGGTTTACGATGACAATCGTCTCGACGCCTGTTCTCAATATCGAAACTGAGACTGAAGCGATAGCGAGCGAGTTGAGCCAGGTAGGCATAACCGTCAAGATCCATGAGGACGCAACGTTCACCGAGGCAGTAAATGACTGGTTGAGCCGCAAGTACCCCGCTTTTGTCGGGACCTATGGCACGTTGCCAATGTCCATCATGGCACCAACCCTGTTCCCCACGACTGCGATCTTCAATCCGTTCCACAACCCGCAACCGACGATCCTTTCGCTCATCAACAAAGCCGACACACTTGACGGCGCGGCAGCAGAGCGGTTGTACGAGCAGGCCGAAGCAGACTCGGTCGTTGGTGGGTACTATGACGTAATGTTTTACTCGGACGACATCTACTTTGCCAGGCCCGGTGTCATCGCGAACCTTGAGATCGGGGACAACTACCCGGGTTCTGACTTCGCGCCGGACGCCGGGTTCTGGACGCCATCCCAGTGATACAGCGATGATACAGAGGAGGCGGCGGGAGGCGCGTCCCATGAGGGATGGGACCGACCGCCGCCTTCTCTGGTCCGGCTCTACTTTCCTAGGAGAGGTTGAAGCATGCGGCGGATGATCCTTCGGCGCCTGTTGCAAGCCGTCCCGCTCCTCCTGATCGTGTCGTCATTCACCTTCGTCCTAGTTTCTCTTATACCCGGCAGCGTGGCTACTGCTTTGTTGGGGGACACCGGCACACCAGCGGAGATCGTGGCGATACAGCGGCAACTTGGGCTGAACCGACCCGTATACGTACAGTATTGGCACTGGCTCGACGGCGTCCTTCATGGGAGCCTGGGGAGTTCCTTTCAGAACCACCAGTCCGTTGCGTCGATTCTCAATGCTCGGATCGGCGTCACACTCACACTGGTGATCGCAACGGTGATTGTCGTCGCCATAGTAGGAGTGAGCTTGGGAGTACTGGCTGCCGTGCGGCCGGGGGTGATCGGTCGCAGTGTCGATAGTTTGTCGTGGCTTGGGCTTGCAATCCCGAACTTCTGGCTCGGGCTATTGCTGGTGGCGTTCTTCTCCATTTTTCTTAGCGTTCTTCCTTCGGAGGGGTTCGTCGCATTCTCAACTTCGCCGCTACGGTGGCTCGAATCGCTTGTGCTGCCGGTCATCGCCTTGGCGGCGGGGCCCCTTGCAATTGTCGTAAAGCAAACGCGGGACGCGATGGTGTCTGTGCTCGAGAGCGAGTTCGTCCGTACCCTTCGGGCCTCTGGTCTCGGAGAGCGGTCGATCGTGCTGAAGCACGCGCTGAGGAACGCCGCCGTGCCGGTAGTCACGGTCCTCGGCGTCCTGTTCGCTCAGCTACTTAGCGGGACGGTCATAGTGGAGACGGTGTTCGTTCTGCCCGGCTTGGGAAGCCTCGCTGCCTCCTCGGTGAGCGCGCACGACCTGCCGGTGATCGAAGGTGTCGCCGTGTACTTCACCTTGATCGTCATCGCGATCAACTTGCTGACAGATACCGTCTACGGCTGGCTGAACCCTAAGGTGCGAGTCACATGAGCGCAGTTGCGCCCGTGGTGGGGGTCCACCGGGTTTCGTGGACGGCTCCTGTTCGGGAGTTGCTCCGCCGTCCGCTCGCATGCGGCGCCCTTGTCTACTTGGTCTGCCTGGTGGCCGCTTGCTCGGCCGCGCCGTTGGTGGCACCCGCCAATCCCAACTATGAGAACCTCCTCGATGTTTCGTCGGGCCCGTCGCTTGCCCATCTACTCGGGACTGATGACCTTGGCCGTGACGTCCTCAGTCGCATCCTGTTCGGTGGCCGGATAACGCTGTTGGACGCGGCCGAGGCCGTCATCGTCTTCGTAGTTGTTGGCGTACCACTGGGATTGGTCGCAGGATATCTGGGTGGTCGGCTCGACCGCCTGGTTATGTCCGTCACCGACATTGTGTTGTCGATCCCGGTCATCATCGTCCTGCTTGTCGTCGCAGCGGTATTCCAAGGAGATCTTCCCTTGATGGTGAGCTTGGGGATCGTGGCTTCGCCAAGCATCATCAGGGTGGTCCGGGCAACGACTTTGTCAGTCCGGACCGAGCTGTACGTCAAGGCGGCCGAAGTCATCGGCTTGTCACGATTGCAGGTTCTCAGACGCCATATCCTGCCTCAAGTGCTGGCGCCGGCACTGGTACAGGTTTCGGTGTTCGCTGCCGCTGCGATAGTCCTGGAGGCTGTGCTCGGGTACCTCGGTCTCGATGTGGCCCCGCCTGCTCCAAGCTGGGGATCAATGATCGCAGAGGCGGCGACGGTCATCGACCAGCAACCGTGGCTGATGATCCCTTCCGGTTGTGTCATCGCGCTCACCGTCATCGCACTTGGCCTTGTCGGTGATGCGGTCCGGGACATCAATATCAACCGCCGGTCCCCAACGGTGCTGCGCGCTCGGTCTATAGGTTCTGGCTCAAGTCAGAACGGGGCCAGGGCCGCCGAAGGGACGCCCAATCCGGAGGGGTCAGTCCCGAGCGGAGCTGAGGCGCTCTTGTCCGTCCGTGATCTCTCCATCGTGCTGCCCAATGCTGGGGGCGAGCTATTGATCGTGGACGCTGCCAGTTTCGATATTGGTCGGGGTGAATCGCTCGGGATAGTCGGTGAGTCGGGATGCGGTAAGACGATCACGGCTCGGGCCTTGCTTGGGCTGCTGCCACCCGGAGGACGGATCGCGGGCGGGAGCGCTATGTTCGACGGCGAGCAGCTCGTCGGCGCGAGAAAACAGTCGCGGGTGCAGCTTCGTGGAAAAGCTATCGGGCTGATCTCTCAGGAGCCGATGGCGGCGCTGGACCCAGCTTTCACGGTGGGTTACCAACTCCGTGAAGTGATCCGGGCAAACCGAAAACTTGGTCGCAGGGCGGCGAGGACCGAGAGCCTGGACCTCTTGGAGCAGGTTCGGCTGCCGAACCCGGTCCTTGTGGCCGGTCGGTACCCCCACCAGCTTTCCGGCGGCATGGCCCAGAGGGCTTGCATCGCCCTCGCACTAGCGGGCCGGCCCAAGCTCTTGATCGCCGACGAGCCGACAACGGCACTCGACGTCACTGTCCAGGCCGAGATCCTGGATCTCCTAACGTCATTGAGGCACGACACAGGAATGGCAATCCTTTTTGTCACCCATGACTGGGGCGTCGTTGCTGACTTCTGTGAGCGGACTGCGGTGATGTACGCGGGCCAGGTGGTCGAGATTGGAGGGGTCGATGAGATGTTCCGCCTGCCGTTGCATCCCTACACCGAGGGCTTGCTGGCGGCCAACCCCCATTTCGCCGGAGAGGGCCCCTTGCCTTCAATCCCCGGGACGGTACCTCCGCCAGGAGCGTGGCCCTCGGGTTGCCGCTTTGCGCCCCGTTGTCCCTACGTCACCGTTGACTGCAAAATTTCGGCCATCGCACTGAGGCCGGGAACTGAGGGTCGGGTCACACGATGTCTACATCCGGAGCGAATCGGAGGAAGGACAACCGATGTCAGTTCCTGAACCTCTTCTGGTCGTCCGTGAGCTCACTGTGACGTTTCGGCAACGGCACCCAGAGCCGGCGCTGCGAGCTGTCGATTCAGTCAGCTTCGAGATACCCGAAGGCAAGACAGTCGCCCTTGTCGGTGAATCCGGCTCAGGGAAGTCGACGATCGGGAATGCGATCCTTGGTCTGGTGCCGATCAGGTCCGGCTCGGTGGTGTTTCGCGGCCACGAGGCCGCTAACGCTACGAGAGTCGACCGAGGGTTTCTTAGCAAGCACGTGCAGGTGATCTTCCAGGACCCTTACGGCTCATTGAACCCCGCTAGGACAATCGGCCAGATCCTCGTAGAGCCTCTGATGGTCCACCGCAAGATGTCGAGATCGGACATGAAGTCGGCCGTCGCGGAGATGTTGACCGGAGTCGGGCTGGAGGCGGGCGCCGCCCAACGCTACCCAGCGAACTTTTCAGGGGGCCAGCGACAGCGGATCGCAGTGGCGCGAGCGATGATCATCGCTCCGGACCTAGTAATCTGCGACGAACCGGTCAGCTCGCTGGACCTCTCCGTTCAGGCCCAGATTCTCAATCTGCTAAGTGACCTGCAGCGTGCGCACGGTCTCTCTTACCTATTTATTTCTCACGACATCGCCGTCGTCCGACATGTCGCTGATCGAGTTGTCGTCTTGTACCGGGGTCAGGTCGTTGAGGCGGGCTCGGTCCGGGAAGTATCCGGTTCGCCCCGACATCCCTATACACGCGCGTTGATCGCCGCCGCGCCTGTGCCAGATCCGGGTGTCCAACGCGCCCGCGGGGTGGCTCGTCGCCATGCCGTTGTGGAACGCGAAGTACCAGATGCTCGACCCAATAGGGAGGCCTGCGCGTTCGCTCCTCGTTGCCCCTATGTTGTTGACCGGTGCAGACGGGAGAAGCCGAACCTTCGTGTCGGGTCCTCTGGTGCTCTGGTTGCGTGTCACCTAGAAGAGCAGCTTCCGGAAGTCGCCGTCCTGTTTGGCCGTCCCCGTGATGGCGGCAACGCTTTCGATCAGGATCCCGAGAGTGGGGATGGCCAGCTCGTGCGCCCATCGGGTCCGCGCTAGCGCTTTAGGCCGCTTGATAGCAACACGCGTCGGCACAGATCAGACAGCGGCGGCCGTGCAAGACGCAGACGCAGAAGTTGCCTCGGCCCACCGTCCCCCTTGGGAGAGTTGCTCCGCGTCCTGGCCGTGAGACAGTGGCCACGCCACTGGCTACAGGCCCTATTCGCGATGTCTAGTCCATCCCTCGTTTTGGGGGCAGGTACGTTCGACCGGGTGGCTGGTCACAACGATGTAACTAACGAACATGCAGGTAGAGGCACACATGGTGGCACTGGATAAGCACGTCGGAGCTGGTCTTTGTGGTCGAAGAAGCAGCCGAGGGGGGCTACACGGCGCGGGCCTTGCGTGAGGCGATCTTCACCGAGGCGGATGACCTCGACCGGCTGCGGGCGATGGTGCGGGATGCCGTCATTTGTCACTTCGACGAGCAACAACGGCCGCGGGTTGTCCGTCTTCACCTCGTGCGTGCTTCACCTCGTGCGTGACGAGCTGCTTTCAGTGTGAGGCCGCCTCGGGCCTAACGGGCGGGAACTGGCATTGCTACTCCACCGCCACTACGGGCTTCCTGGTCTTTTGTCTTGCGACCTCCTTAGTGTGCCATTGGTACGGGCAACAGGTGCAGTGCACGATGGTCGAGACCGCTCCAGGCAAATGGCGCCTGAGCGCCTTCGTCGGCGCGGACCTGTCCGTTACCCGCTTCGGCGACCGGGGCAGATCAGTGCGAACGCGAGACCACTTCTTCGGTAGCGACCTGCCAGAGACGGCTGAAGTAATGGCTCCGCAGGTACCTTTCGTCCACCGCTTTGCGCGCTCTCTCGGTCATGGCTTGTACGGAGGCACGGTTCCCGGGGTCGAGGACCCAATCGATGGCCGCTCGCAGTGCCACGGGATCACGGTCGACGACATGCGCCGTCTCACCCGGTTGCAGGTAGTCTCGCACGCCCGGCGCGTCCGTGACGATAACCGGTTTCCCGAGCAACATAGCACTGAGGTAAGTCTGCTGCCCCACGCTGCGCGCCGTTTCGTAGAGGGGCACGACCACCAGACTTGCCCCAGCCATGGCCCGGTTGTAGTCGTCGTGCGGCAGCCAATTTACTGTGACGTTGTCCGGGAGGCGCCTCGACGGCTTCCATGATGAGGCGATCCGCACCGGAAAGTCCAGATCCTCGGCTGCCTCCACGAGAAGCCCATAGTCCCGGTTTGTATTACCACCAGCGAAGATGTACCCATCGTCACTGGCCGAAGCAACCAGCTGTGTAGGCAGTGATGCAAAGTAAGGAGTGAAGCGGACCCGCGCCCCGTCGATGCCCCAGCGCTGGTTGAACAAGCGCTGTTCGTCGGTGGAGAGTACGCAGTACACGACATGGCGCCCGTCGGCGAGGTGGACGGCCCAGCGGCCCAACCTGGGCAACAAGGGCCTGAGCGCTGCGGGCAGGCGTCGCTCGAGACCCTGGCTCGTAATGTCCCAGCTGGCGTCGCTCACTAGGACCAAGGGAGGGTCCCGGTAGCGCAACTTGATCATGAGGGCCGCGACTGCCTCAACATAGCCCTCGGAAAAGCCACTGGTGCCGCGCAGGACAATAGCGTCGGCTCCTTTGGCGAGCCGCAGAAGCTGGCGTACGAACGGCCAGTACCCAAGCTTGATTGGCTCTACAACTTGCACAGGAGCCGGCCAGGGCCCTGACATGCTGGCGACAATTCGTGGCCCGATGTGGCAAAGTGTACAAGGGTAATCGGCTAGTGTGCCGATTGGGGATCTCATCACCGAGCGCATCTTGGGGCCGTTGGACCTCCGCGGCACTTCCTTCCCGACCTCGGTCCCGCCGGCGTCGATAGCGCAGGGTTTACATTGTCGACAACGGCAAGATCACCGACACCACGAAGGACTAAAGAGCCTTCATCTCATTTGCCGGCGCGGGCGCACTTCACCCGGTTCCCGGACTGTTACCTCCCGCCGCTGTCAGGCACCAGGCCACCATTAGCCTTCCCGTGCACTACGGGCTCGGCAGCATGAGCGTCGGCGGCATGCTGGGCCACGATGGAGCCGTCCCCGGGTACACGGCGGACATGTTCTACCTCCCTTCCAAGAAAGCGACGGTCATCGTGCTGCTGAACGACAACGTGGTGCCTGTCGGCACCAACCCCGGGTACGACGTAGCTGATGGCGCGACTGTCAGCATCGCTCAGATCGTCCTCTCGAGCGCAGGGGCTGCCCCGGGACCTGGACGGGGGGAACTGGCAGCGCTGCTGCACCGCCACTACGGCTACGAGGTTGCCCGGCAGACCGGGAGCCACCCGCCGGCTCCTTTGCGGCTTGGTGCCGGTGTACCTCCTATCTCGCGCCCTTACAGGTTGCCGATCTGGCTGGCCGGGCCCATGACCACGACCGGCGACTGTCTGGGGTCGAGCCAGCGCAGGAATCGGTCCAGGTCGCCGAGCGGGATGGACACGCAACCGGCCGTGGCCCCGCCGATGTCAGCGTGTATAAAAATGCCCGAGCCCGCGTAGCGCACCACCGGGTCGGTGTTGTAGTCAACCACGGCGAAGCTGGGGTAGGCGACCG
>Ga0302324_100010631_pt1 | contig 19022 bp, 15 predicted proteins | sample Palsa_T0_1_FD_201949 | JGI IMG/M metagenome (GOLD analysis project Ga0302324, IMG submission 201949) | Peat permafrost microbial communities from Stordalen Mire near Abisko, Sweden - Palsa_T0_1 | ecosystem: Environmental > Terrestrial > Soil > Palsa > Peat permafrost | place: Sweden: Abisko...
CGCCACGGCTCGTGCGCTGCTCGATAGCGACCGTCGGCGGGATGCCCCAGATCGCATCGACGTCGGGCCGCGCGGCGGGCTGCACAAACTGCCGCGCGTAGGCGTTCAATGACTCGAGATAACGGCGCTGTCCTTCGTTGAAAAGGATGTCAAATGCGAGCGTTGACTTGCCGGAGCCTGAAACGCCGGTGATGACTGTGAAGCGATCACGTGGAATCGCCACGTCGATATTTTTCAAATTGTGCTCGCGCGCCCGGTGAATCACGATCGCTTGGGTATCGTGGCCGTTGCCGTGCGCGGCTGGCGCGTGCTCATCTGCAGCGGCGAGCGCGGTTCCCGGCGGCGTCTTGCCGGCGAGGGTGTCCTCGTAAGCGCTCAGTGCCGCGCCTGTGAATGATGTAGGGCAGGCGCGCACCTGTGTCGGCGTGCCCGTACAGACAATAGCGCCGCCGCGTTCGCCGCCTTCGGGTCCCAGATCAATGATCCAGTCGGCCGCGCGCACCACATCGAGGTTGTGCTCGATGACGAGAATGGAGTGCCCGGCGGCGAGGAGTTTGCCGAATGCGCGCAGGAGCTTCGCGACGTCCTCAAAATGCAGGCCAGTTGTCGGCTCATCGAAGAGAAAGAGCTTGCCAAGATGCGTCGTGCTCGATGCCACCGCGCCCGCGGCGGCGAGCTGGCCCGCGAGCTTCAGACGCTGGGCCTCGCCCCCGGAGAGCGTCGGGACCGGCTGACCGAGCTTTAAGTATTCGAGCCCTACATCGATTAGGGGTGCAAGGCGCGCCGTGACCTCGCGCGCGTCGGCAAAGAACGCGCACGCCTCGGTGACCGTCATCTCGAGCACGTCGGCGATGCTCGCGCGGCGGCGATCGGCACCCTCGCGCTTGACGTCGAGCACTTCACCGCGATAGCGGCGGCCGGCGCAATCCGGGCAGCGCAGGTACACGTCCGAGAGAAACTGCATCTCCACGTGCTCAAAGCCATTGCCACCGCAGGTCGGGCAGCGGCCGTTTCCGGAATTGAAGCTGAAAGTGCCGGCAGTGTACTTGCGCTCCTGCGCGGCGGGCTCCGCCGCGAAGAGCTCACGTATCGCATCGAAGGCGCCCACGTAGCTTGCCGGGTTTGAGCGCGTGGTACGGCCGATCGACGCCTGATCGACCATGATCACGTCATCGATGAGATCCGCACCGCGCAGACCATCAAACTCGCCGGGGGTCTCGCTCGGCCGGCCCTGGTATTTGAGGAGTGCGGGATAGAGCACATCCTCGACCAGTGTCGACTTGCCGGAGCCCGATACGCCCGTGACACACACCAGTCGCTTAAGCGGTATGCGCACATCGATATTCTTGAGGTTATGGGCGCGCGCGCCGCGCAACTCGAGCCATCTGTTAGGGCGCCATTCGGCGATGGGTTCCTTGGAAGGCACGCGCGCAGCGCGCGGCGTGCTCACAAGCTTGCGACCGCTCAAATACTCGCCCGTCAGCGAGCGTGCGCTGCGCTTGATTGCCGCCGGAGTTCCGAAGAACACGATTTCCCCGCCGCGCTCGCCCGCGCCCGGGCCCATGTCAAGAATGCGATCCGCCTCGAGCATGATCTGCGGATCATGTTCGACGACGAGCAAGGAGTTGCCCGCATCCCGCAGGCGCTTCATCACCGAGATCACCCGCTGCATATCGCGCGGATGCAGCCCGATGGAGGGCTCGTCGAGCACGAAGAGCGTGTTGACGAGGGACGTGCCGAGCGCCGTCGTCAGGTTAATGCGCTGCACCTCGCCGCCGGAGAGCGTACGCGACTGCCGGTCGAGTGTGAGATAGCCCAGCCCCACATCTACGAGGTAGTCAAAGCGGCAGCGGATCTCGCGCAGCAGCAGGTCGGTCGCCGCATCAAGTGGCGGCGGCAACGTGAGATTGCGGAAAAATTCCCGTGCGCGCTCGATGGGCAGCAGCATGAGATCGTGAATCGAAAGCCCCGGCAGCGCATCAAGGAGCGCTTCGCTCCATTGCACCGCGGGGGGCAAGAGGCGCTTACCGCGCTCCATGGCGGCCGAGGCAAGCCCGCTGCTACCGAGTCGCCACAGGAGCGAGTCGGGTTTCAGGCGCGCACCGCCGCACACCGTGCACGGCGTGTAGGCGCGATAGCGCGACAAGAGTACGCGCACATGCATCTTGTAGGCCTTGGTTTCCAGCCACGCGAAGAAACGCCGTGCGCCATACCACACGCCCTTGCGCCACTCGCCCTCACCCTCGATTACCCAGGCGCGCTGCTCGGCGGAGAGTTCGCGCCACGGCCGATCGAGCGGAATACCGCGCTTTTTGCCGAATTTCAGCAGATCCTCCTGGCATTCGGCATTGGACTTGGTCTGCCACGGCCGGATGGCGCCCGCGCGCAACGACTTGCTCTCATCCGGAATGACGAGGCCATAGTCGATGCCCATCGTGCGGCCAAAGCCGCGACAGCTCTCGCAGGCGCCGAGCGGCGAGTTGAACGAGAAGCTGCTCGGCAGCGGCTCTCGATAAGACAAGTCGCAGTCGGCGCAGTGCAGGTCGCTCGAATAGCGCCAGCAAGCAAGGCTGCGCGGCGACTCATCATCACTGACTACGTGGATATTGATTCGGCCGCGACCGACACGCAGCGCCGCCTCCAGCGATTCGAGCACGCGCGAACGCTCGGCGTTCGCGAGGCGCAGCCGATCCTGGATGACCTCGAGTGCCGTTGCCTTGCGGCCGGTTCTGGCGCCGCCGGAGGCGCTCTCGAAAAAGCGCGTATAGCCCTGCTTCTGCAACAGCTCGCGCACTTCATCTTCCTTGAAGTTCTTGGGCACTGGCACCGGGAAGCACACGAGGAGGCGCGGATCGCCGGCCTCTGCCGCGCGGCGCAGCATGTCCTGGTAAATGCTCTCCGGAGAGTCGCGATGCACGGCATGACCGCAGCGGCGGCAGAAGAGGCGCGCCGCGCGCGCAAAGAGCAGTTTCAGATGATCATTGAGCTCCGTCATCGTGCCCACGGTCGAGCGCGAGGTACGTACGGGGTTGGTCTGGTCGATGGCGATCGCGGGAGGAATTCCCGCGATGGAATCGACCTGCGGCTTGTCCATGCGGTCGAGGAACTGCCGCGCATAGGGTGAGAAGGTCTCGACGTAGCGGCGCTGGCCTTCTGCGTAGAGGGTGTCAAAGACCAGCGACGACTTGCCCGAACCGGAGACGCCGGTCACGACGACCAGCTCATGCAGTGGGATCGTAATATCGAGCCGCTTGAGATTGTTCTGCCGCGCGCCACGTACGTAAATGGCTGCAGCGGGTGCGTCGCTCATTCCTTCATCACCTCAAGTTCAGGGTGGATGCATCAGGCAGGCTGAGAGTGCCAGGGTAAACCCGCCATTCTATAAGAGACACGCGGTGCGTGCATGGCCGGGCGGCTGCATCCGAACCCAGATGCGCTGCGTAATACACAGGTGATCGGCAGTCACGCCGCAGCAGAACCCGGAACGGGTCTAGCTGTCGGCCGGCTGTCGGCCTGATGCGACAAACTGTGCGATATTTCCATCCCGAGGCGTAGAATTCGCAACGCGCAGAGGGGGAACCCATCGCGCGCCGGCGCGAAAGGTTTCGCTCCGGTATCCGGTCTAATGACCGGGTTTCCAATAACCAACACCGGAGATGCGTTCTATGAATACCCGTACGACTGGAAGCATCGCCCTGGCAGCTGCCGCGGCGATCCTGTTCTCAGCCGCCTCGTTTACTGCCGCGGCGGCTGATGACGCCAAGGTGAAGTGCCAAGGCGTCAATTCCTGCAAGGGTCAGTCATCCTGCAAGTCATCCCACAACAGCTGTAAGGGCCAGAACTCCTGCAAGGGCCAGGGTTTTGTTGAGATGAGCAGCAAGGCCGACTGCGACGCTGCCAAGGCCAAAGCGAAGGCCGCTTCCTAATCGCTGACTGTTGCTGAGCGTAGCGGCGCGGAAGGCGAGGCGCCTTCCGCGCCGCACTCGCCATCAATACATGGGCAGCTATGCGGCGCTCGGGTTCGGACTTGGTCTGCGAGTCGAACACTACGAGACGATTCTCGAAGAGCAGCCAGCCGTTGATTGGTTCGAGGTTCTAAGCGAGAACTATCTCGTGCCGGGCGGCAAACCCTTGCACTATCTGATGCGCCTGCGCGAGCGCTATCCGATGGTGATGCACGGTGTGTCGCTGTCAATCGGCAGCGCGGCGCCGCTGGATCGCGCCTACCTCAATCAACTGAAGGCTCTCGCGCAGCGCATCGAGCCCGCCTGGATTTCGGATCATCTGTGCTGGACTGGAGTTGGTGGCAAGAATTTGCATGATCTCTTGCCGCTGCCGTACACCGACGAAGCTCTGAAGCACGTCGTGAGCCGCGTGCGCAGCGTGCAGGATTTTCTCGGCCGGCGCATTTTGCTTGAGAATGTCTCAAGCTACGTCGGCTTTCGCGACTCGCGCCTCACCGAGTGGGAGTTTCTCAAGGCCGTGGCGGAGGAAGCTGATTGCCTCATTCTCCTCGATGTCAACAATATTTACGTGAGCAGCATCAATCACGAATTTGATCCTCTCGGCTATCTACATGCCATTCCACGCGAACGCGTGCAGCAGATACACCTCGCCGGGCATCAGAATCACGGTGACTACCTCATCGACACTCACGATCACCCGGTGCCTGATCCGGTGTGGGCGCTGTATGCCGCGGCGGTACGGCGTTTCGGCGCGGTCTCGACCATGATCGAGCGCGACGCCAATATGCCGCCGTTCGCGGAGCTGTACGCCGAGCTCGAAGCGGCCCGTCGCATCGCAACTCAGGCCCTCGCTGAGCCGCGCCTGCAGCGCGCCGGCTGAAGGCACGGTGATGCATCTCGCAGCCCTCGAGAACGACTTTCAGAGCTATCTGCTGCGCGGCGTGGCGGATATCGAGAAGAGCGTCGTGGGCACAACGCGCGTACCGATCGCCACACGCCTGGCAATCTACGGTGAGGCCTACCGCCTGCGTTTGATTGAGACCCTGCAGAGTCATTATCCGGCGCTGCTCGCGCTCCTCGGCGCGGAGCAGTTCGCCGCGCTCGGCAACTCCTACGTGCAGGCTCACGACTCGGGCTTTGCCTCCATCCGCTACTACGGCGCGTCACTCGATGAGCTCCTCGCAACCGATCCCAAATACGCATCTTGCCCCTGGATGGCCGAGCTTGCGCGCTTCGAATGGGCGCTGACCGAAGTGTTCGACGCTGCCGACGCATCCCCCATCACGGTGCAGGCGCTGAGCGCCGTTGCACCGCAGGACTGGGCGCAGCTCGGGTTTGACTTCGATCCCTCGGTGCGCTGCCTCGAGCTTACCTGGAATGCGCCGGCATTCTGGCGCGCGCTCACGGACGGCAAGGCACCGCCCGCGTCCGCGGCGCAGGCGCATCCGGTCGCGTGGCTTCTGTGGCGCCGCGATTTGCAGATCTACTTTCGGCCGTTGACGGCGCTTGAGAGTGAGGCGCTGGCGATCGCGCGCGCGGGGCGCAGCTTCGGCGAGCTCTGTGATGAGCTCGCAGCCGCCCTCGATGCGACCCAAGCTGCACCCCGGGCCGCCGCTTTCCTGCGCGAATGGGTTGAGTCGGGCCTTATTGTCGGCACAAACGCCTGCGAAGAGTAAAATGGCGCAACCCACCTGCTCGGCAGCACGTGTATGCGCATCTTGCTGGTCGAGGACAACGACTTGGTCGCCGATGCGATCGCAAGCGGCCTTGGCCTGGCGGGCTTCGCGGTAGATCGGGCGCCAAGCGCGGAGCATGCCGCCTCGGCGCTTGCGGCCGAGCACTTTGATCTCGCCGTCGTCGACATCGGGCTCCCCGGGGAAGATGGTCTCACCTTCGTACGGCGCCTGCGCAGTCAGGGCAAAACTCTGCCGGTCCTCATTCTGACTGCGCGCGAAACCGTCGCGCTGCGCGTCGAGGCGCTCGATCTTGGCGCCGACGACTTTCTGATGAAGCCGTTTGAGCAGTCCGAGCTAGCCGCTCGCTGCCGCGCCCTTATTCGGCGTGCCAATTTTCAAACCAACGGGCAGCTCAACTTCGGCAGGGTGCGCATTGACGTCGCCGGGCGACAGTTGCACATCGATGATGCGCAGGTTGAGTTGACCGGGCGTGAATGGCTGGTGCTCGAGTGCCTCGCGCTCTCCGCCGGCCGCGTGGTGTCAAAGGAGCGGCTGCAGCAGACGATCGCCCGCTGGGATCAAGCCATGACGCCGAACGCGGTGGAAGTCTATGTATCGCGCGTGCGTGCCAAACTTGCCGATGCTGCGCTGATTCGCACGGTGCGCGGCCTGGGATATCGCCTCGATGAGCCTGAAGCTTGATCCGACCCTATCGATCCATCGGCGCCTGCTGATCCTGCTGCTGCCGCCGCTTGCGCTGCTGATGGTGGCGGGCGGCTTCGCGGACTATCGGGCGTCAATGGTTTTCATGCGCACCGCCTACGATCAGAGTCTCACCGATGCCGCGTTCGCGCAGGCAGGACTCATCAAGGTAGTCGATGGCAAGATCAACGCACCGCTGCCCGCGCAGCCGGCGGCGCGCGCATCGCGCGAGAAATTTTATTACTCGGTGTGGGGTCCTGATGGCGCGCTTGTGAGCGGCAACGCGCAGCTCGTGCCCGTCATGGGGGAAGGTAACCCGGTTTACGCGGATGCGTGGCTCGGTGAACATCGCATTCGCATCGTGAGCTATCACCTGGCCACCGCCGTCGGAGCTGTCACGGTCAATGTTGCCGAGACCACCTATCGGCGTGAAGCGGCCCGGCATTTCATTTTGACGAGCACCGGGCTCATGGACTTCATACTCCTCGATGGCACGCTGCTCCTCGTATGGATCGGCGTGCGCTACGGTTTGCAGCCGCTGTGGGCGGTGCGCGATCAGATCGAGTCGCGCTCACCGCGTGAGCTGCGGCCGCTTGACACTGCCGCCGTGCCCGCGGAGGTGCGACCGCTCGTCGATGCGCTCAACGGTTTATTCGAAGTGCTGCGCGAGGCCGCGCGCGCGCAGCGGCAGTTCGTTGCCGACGCGGCGCATCAGCTGCGCACTCCTATCGCAGGACTCGTCGGGCACCTGGAGCTTTTGACCCAGGATCCGGCAGTCGCTGAGCTTGGCAATCGCCTCGCGGTGCTGCGCGATGGCATGAGCCGCGTGGCGCACTCGGCCAATCAGCTTCTGGCGCTCGCGCGCGCCGAACCCTCGGCTAATCTTGCCGATAAATTTGAGACCACGGACCTTGTGCCGCTCGTGCGGCGCGTCATCGAGCGCAACGTCGATCGCTCAGTGAAGGCGCAGCTTGATCTCGGGGCCGACCTCAAGGCGGCAAGTGCCGAGGGCAGTGCGTGGCTGATCGAGGACCTGCTGGGTAACCTTGTGGACAACGCGCTCAATTACACGCCGGCGGGCGGACACATTACCGTGCGTTGCGGCGGTGATGAGAGCGAGCCCTATCTTGAAGTCGAGGATGATGGCCCCGGCATTCCGGAAGGTGAGCGCAGCCGCGTGCGTCAGCGCTTTTACCGCCTGCCCGGATCGCAGGGTCACGGTTGCGGTTTGGGGCTCGCGATCGTTGAGGAGATCGCGCGCCTGCACGGCGCCAGCGTCACGATCGACTCGGGTGCGGGGGGTCACGGAACCAAGATCAAAGTGCAATTTCCTGCTGTTAAATTGCGGTTCCAGGGGAAAACTGCGACTGCCGTCACAGCTTGAGCACGGCGGGTCTCTATCGTCAGCTTCACGCAAGGTTAGGTCTCTATGGTTACGCGCATGAACCCACGGGTAATAAAGCGCCGCCGCCGCGCGGCGCGCACACCGCAGCGAATCGCAGGCATCACGCTGCTTGAAGTGCTGACGGTCATTACCATCGCCGCCGTATTGATGGCGCTCGGCGTGCCTTCCTACCAGTACGTCACGAACGCCAACCGCATCTCAGGGGAGGTCAACGACCTTCTGGGTGATATGCAATATGCGCGCTCCGAGGCTATTAAGGAGGGCGCGACGGTATCGGTGTGCGTTGCTGCGTCAACTTCGACCCCGACGAACCCCGCGTGCGCCGTGGGCAGCACTGCATGGCAAAACGGGTGGATCGTGTTCTCCGACGTTAACGGTGATGGAGTGTTCAACGGCCAGGATGTGGTGCTGCGGGCGAAAAGCGCATTTCCGCTCGGCGATACCTTCAACGCCAACAATGCCATGTCGGCGGTGACCTTCAATCGCGAGGGCTTTGCGCTGGGACTTAACAATACCGTCACTGTCACCCTGCACGCCGCGGTGCCGGTCTCACAGACGACGCGTTGCCTGCAGATCACCCTCATCGGTCAGCTGACGACGGAGACGGCCGGCGTGCTGGGTTGCTCATGAAACCGTACTCCAAGCATCGCGCCGCGCGCGGCTTCAGCCTCATTGAGGTTCTGGTGGCGCTCATCGTCGTCTCGATCGGACTTCTCGGCATCGCCAAGATGCAGGCGATCGCCTATTCCAGCACAGGCGTTGCGAGCAAGCGTTCGCTGGCAGCCATCGAAGCGGCGAGCCTCGCTTCCTCCATGCACGCCAACCGCGCGTACTGGTCCGAACCGGGCACGGCGGCGCTCAATACCACGATCACCGGTACCGCGATCACCTCCACGGATCCGGGCTTGTCCGGGGGCGGTAACTGCACGATAGGCGGTACAGTGCCGTGCACGCCGAATCAGCTGGCCGCTTACGACATGCAGTCCTGGGCGACCGCGTTAAAGGCCCTACTGCCGAATGATCAGGCGGCCATTGTCTGCCAGAGCACGGCGGCGCCGACTCCGGTGACCTGCACTGTCACGATCACCTGGAGCGAGAATCTGGTGGCGGCGAACCAGCAGGAGGCTACGGCGGCAAATCAGGCCGCGGCCGCAAATTCGCCAGCTGCGCTGCAGCTTCCCTCCTACACGCTCTACATCCAACCATGAAAGCCAGATCCACACTGCCGATGCGCCGCATGCGCTTGCAGCGCGGCTTCACGCTCGTTGAACTCTCGGTGGCAACCCTCATCGGGCTCTTTCTGCTCGGTGGCCTGCTCACCATCGTGCATAACATGCGCAGCACCTTCACCAACCAGAATCAGATGTCCCAGATGCAGGACAGCGAGCGCCTGGCGATGACGCTCATCACCGACGTGATACAGGAGGCGGGCTACTACCCTGATCCCACGCTGGAGACTTTGCAGGGGGCGATGTTGAGCACGCCGCCCTTCAATCTTACATCCGCGCAGGCGATCGCCGGCACCCACAATGCCGCCGCTCCCGGCGACACGATCAGCGTGCAGTTCAAGACGGCGCCCAATGACGGCGTCATCAACTGCCGCGGCACGAGCAACACCAGCGGCGCCAATCAGATCTTCGTCAGCACGTTCAGCGTGACCGGTGCCGGCCCCACCGGCACCTTGAATTGCACGCTCGGCGGCACGCTCGGGGTCAATGCGCCGGTTGCTCTCGTGAGCGGGGTCACGAATCTGCAGGTCCTGTACGGGGTGAAGACCAATTTTGCGCTCGCGAACGACAACGCCGATACGTATTTGAACGCGGCTCAAATGAACGCAAACCTAAGTAATTGGCAGAACATCATTTGTGTGAAGGTGACGCTCACTTTTGACAACAGCAAGCTGCAGGCGAGCCAGCCCACCGGGCAGCCGGCGAGCATCGCTTTCACGCGCGTCATCACGGTCATGAGTAACGGCGGGGTAAACACCGCATGAAGAAGTACCCGCGCGCCGTTCTCACCGCCGAGCGCGGCATGGTGCTCATCTCGAGCCTGCTGCTGCTGCTCGTGGTCACGATTCTGGCGGTAGCCATATTCCGCAACTACGGCATGGAAGAGAAGATCGCGGGCAACACGCGCGAGAAGCAGCGCGCGCTGCACGCGGCTGAGAGCGCGCAGCAGTACGCCGAGTGGTGGCTGTCGAGCGGCCTGGGTGCAACGACGCCGGTGATCTGCGACTCGGTCGTGCCGGTGACCACGCCGCAGTCGGGCCAGGTATGCGCGAACACGCTGCCGACGATCGTGCCGGGCGGCAACGTCGGCAACTTGCCGTGGCAGGTCAACGGTGGCGCTGTTGGCGTCACCTACGCTCCACCCAACATGACCTTCAGCACCGTGGGCGGAGTCAATACGTATTACCAGACACCCATTTTCTACGTTTCCTATCTCGGTCTGACTTCAGACAGTACGACGAGCAACTACAAGCTCCTCTATCAGGTTGATGCGGCAGGCTGGGGCGGCAGCAGTAATGCGGTCGCCGTGGTTGAAAGCACGTATTACGTCACGAGTGGCGTATGCAATCTCGGAGCTTTGGGAGGATGTTGATGAAAGCCAATTCTTACGCGGCAGCATGGGTGGTTGCGCTAAGCAGCCTTACTCCCGCTTCCGCATGGGCACAGGTCACCGTCTCGGATAACTTCACCGGCGGGGCCGCTTCGACTCGATGGGTGCCATTCAACGGCGCCTGTTTGACCGCCGGCACAGGCACGGGAACCATTCCAGCCTGCGCGGGACTGCCTTACTACACCGAGCAGCTTACGGGCGGCGTCAACGGCACATTGCCCGATCCTCCGGGTCAAGGCGCGCTGCGCTTTACCAATGGCTACCCGGGCGGCTATCACCAAAACGGCGCCATCGTCCTCAATCCGGCATCCGCCTTTCCGACCAATGCCGGCGTGCAGGTCACCTTCACCACCGTGACGTATCGCGGTGACTCGGGCGGCGCCGGCCAGGATGGCGCGGATGGCATGAGCTTTTATTTGATGGATGCGAGCAAGCCGCCCGGCATCGGCTCCTGGGGCGGAAGTCTGGGCTATACCTGCTCCAACTCGAACCCTCCCTACGACGGTCTCATCGGCGCGTACCTGGGCTTGGGGATCGACGAGTTCGGCAACTTCCTGAACGGCTCGAACCTGATGCCGGGCTACACTGGGCCCAATCAGGCGACCGGCGACAACACGGCTCTTGGATACGGCTACAAACCGGATCGCATCGGCATACGCGGCGCGGGCAATGTTTCGTGGAATTATTTGACCTCGACGTACCCAGCCTACTACCCGCTGTCCGTCCTGAACACGACCGCCCTGCAGCAGGCGGCGGTGCAAAATACTTGCGCTACGGGCGTTGTCTGGAACTACTCCGCGGGCGCCAGCAATCCGACGCCGGTGCCCAATCCGTCGCCGGCCTTTTTTGACTATGCGCCGATTCCCAACGCCTTCACTGAACTCACCGGCATACAGATCGCCAACGAGTTCGCCACCGGCGGCCTGTTGCGCAGCAATGCCACGCCGATCAGCTACAAGCTGAAGATCACGACCGACGGCAAGCTGAGCCTCAAGTACAGCGTCAACTCCGGTGCATTTCAGCCCGTGATCACCGGGCAGGACATCACCGCTTCCAATGGTCCGATGCCGGCGAGCTTCCTGTTCGGATTTGCAGGCTCAACCGGTGGTGACACCAACATTCACGAAATCATGTGCTTTGCCGCAACACCGGTGAACCAGTCTTCGAGTTCCGCCGGTACTAACCAGCAGCAGGCTGCGAAGATTCAGGCGGGCTCGCAGGTCTATTTTGCCTACTACAATCCGGATACCTGGCAAGGATCGCTGACCTCGCAGTACCTGGTGCAGGATGCCAACGGCAACATCACCGGCTACAGCACGCCCAACTGGGATGCTTCGTGTGTGCTCACGGGCACGGGCCCGGCCGAAGGGGCGACCTGTCCGGCAACCGGCCTGCCGAGTCCGGTCGCGGAAGCGCCGACCAGCCGCGTGATCCTCAGCTGGAACGGCTCGCAGGGCATTCCCTTCGAGTGGGGCAGTCTGACGACCGGCGCGACGGGTCAGCAATCGACGTTGGATGCGGGTGACCCGACTCCGTACAACGCGAATCGCCTGAACTTCCTGCGCGGCGATCGCACCAACGAGCAGAATACATCCGGCATCGGTCTGTACCGGGCGCGCAGCAGCGTGCTCGGCGACATCATCGATTCGAGTCCCACCTGGGTCGGACCTGCGCAATCGCCATATACCGGCACCTTTACCGACAAGACCGGCGCCAGCCCGAGCTTCCCCGAAAATACCGGGCAGAGCTACGGGGCGTTCAAGAGCGCGGGCGCACAGACCCGCACCAACGTGGTCTATACCGGCGCCAATGACGGGCTCCTGCATGGGTTCCGCACCGGCGCGTACACCGCGGGCAACACCTACAGCACCACCGTGGTACCGAACGATGGCTACGAGCTGCTTGCCTATATGCCCGGCCTTGTGGTCAACGACATTCACAACGCGACCATCAACGCGCTCGACTTCTCAAACCCGCAGTATGGCCACAACTACTACGTGGACGCGACGCCGGGCACGGGTGACCTCTTCTACGCCGGCAACTGGCATACGTGGCTCGTCGGCGGCTTGGGACCCGGGGGCAACGCCATTTACGCGCTCGACATCACCAATCCCGCCAACTTCAGTGAGGGCAATGCCGCTACCCTCGTCAAAGGTGAGTGGAACAGCTCGACAATCACCTGCGTCAACGCCGGCGGTTGCGGCGCAAACCTGGGCAACACCTGGGGAGTGCCGCAGATCCGCCGCTTCCACAACGGCAAATGGGGCGCGATCTTCGGCAACGGTCTCAACACCGCAAACGGCGCTGCCGGCATCTTCGTCATGATGGTCGACTCCACGTCCGGCGTGATCTCCTTCTACTACTACCCGACGAGCGGGACCGCTGCCGGCAACGGCATCGCCTTCGTGACGGCGGCCGACCTTGATCAGGACAACACCATCGACTACGTGTATGCGGGCGATGCGAAGGGCAATGTGTGGCGCTTCGACATGACAAGCTCGAACCCCGCCGCCTGGGCCGCCTCGGCATCGCCGCTGTTCACGACGCCTAACAACCAGCCCATCACAACCCAGATCGTTGTCGCGTCGGTGCCGGCGAATACTGGCCCGCCGCGCATCATGCTCGATTTCGCAACGGGTCAGCAGACGCCGTTCACCAACACGAGCGCCGCGAGCTACGCGGGCGGCTCCCAGGCCATCTACGGCATCTGGGACTGGAATATGGGTACTACTACGAGCGGTTGGGACTCGAAGGGGTCTACGCAGTACGCAAGCCTCACCGCTCCCCAGAGCATCACGACGGCGAGCCTGGCTACGCAGACGATCACGACCACGGGCACGCTGCGCCAGGTGACGGCAAATCCCGTGTGCTTCAAAGGCTCGACGGCCTGCACGGGCAGCAACAATCAGATGGGCTGGATGGTCAGCTTGCCGGGGACCAATGAGCAGGTGATCTTCAACCCCATCCTCGAGCTCGGCATATTCATCGTGAACACGACGATCCCGCCGGTCAACTCCCCGCTCACCTGCGCCTCGACGCTGCCGACCGGCTTTACGATGGCGATCTCGCCGACGACGGGCGGCTCGTTCCCCGCCTCGGTGTTCGCGGACTCCACCGGCAGCTTCACCAACCTCAACATCAGCGGTGAGGAATGGAACGGCACGGGCAGTGGCGAAGTCGTGACCAGCGGCGGCACCGGCACCGTGGGCAGCAAGGTGTACTACGTGACCCAGACGGTCGGCGGTGGCTCGAATGGCTCCGGCAGCGGCAATACTACTTCGCCCTTTACCCCGCAACAGATGAACGTCTCGGGCGGCACGCAGGGCAATCGCTTGACCTGGGTCCAGAGACGCTAGGAGACGACCGCATGACTCGTACCTACTTCAAAGGATTTTCGCTGATAGAGCTGATGACGGCGCTCGTGGTCGCCTCCATCCTGCTCGTGATCGCCATACCTGCCTACCTGCAGCAGATCCGCGAATCGCGGCGCGCCGATGCAAAGACCGCATTGCTTGATCTGGCGGGCCGCGAGGAGACGCTCTACAGCACGACCAATGCCTACAGCACCGTGCCCTCTGCCGTGGGCTATGGCAACGGGGCGTTTCCTCTGCCCGTCGGCAGCAACTACTACACCGTCAACGTACAGGTTCCGAATCCCAACGCGCAGGTAACAGTCCCGCCGTCACCCTCGTTCCTCCTGACGGCGGTACCGGCTGCGGGCAGTTCACAGCTAAACGATGCGCCCTGCCAATCCTTCACGGTCGATCAGCTCGGCAACCAGAAGGCGTACGACTCGGGCGGAGCCGACAACAGCACCACCTGCTGGGGCAGCTGAGCCTAGCGCAAACTTGGCGTGGCGCGGCGCGCAACTGCGTAGCGCGCCGCCGCCTGCGCGCGCCGCGGGCGAATCAGGGATAATCGCCGCCGCATAATGCAGATGCCCGAAGGCGCACATGCCCCTGCAGAGCTTCGACAATGTCCTCGACATGATCGGCAAGACGCCGCTCTTTGCCGCGCGGCATCTGGAAGCCGGTCCCTGCAGCCTCTTTCTCAAGCTTGAAAATCAAAACCCCGGCGGCTCCATCAAGGATCGCGTCGGGCTCTACCTCATTGAAGCGGCCGAGCGCGCCGGCTACATCAAGCCGGGCGGCACGCTCATCGAGGCGACCGCCGGTAACACCGGGCTCGGCCTGGCGCTCGTTGCGGGCCAGAAAGGCTACCGCCTGCTGCTCGTGATTCCGGACAAGATGAGCCAGGAGAAGATCTTTCATTTAAGGGCGATGGGCGCTGATATCGTGATGACGCGCTCGGACGTCCACAGGGGACATCCTGACTACTATCAGGATCGCGCTGCCGCTCTGGCGCGCGAGATCCCCAATTCCTTCTACGTCAATCAATTTGGCAACGAGGCAAATCCACGCGCCCACGAGCAGACGACTGCGCCGGAGATCTGGGAGCAGATGAACCACGATCTTGATGCGGTCATCTGCGGAGTCGGCACGGGCGGCACGATCACGGGTCTTTCGCACTTCTTTGCGCGCACCGCGCCGCACGTGGAATTGGTGCTGGCCGATCCCGCAGGCTCCATTCTCGCAGGCTACGTCAAGACGGGCGAACTGGGCCCCGGCGAGCGCAGCTGGCTTGTCGAGGGCATCGGTGGCGATTCGATTCCGGCGATTTGCGATCTGGCGCGCGTCAAGAAGGCCTACACGATCACGGATGCCGAGGCGTTTCGCACCTGCCGCGAGCTGCTGAAAAAAGAGGGCATTATTGCGGGTACTTCCACCGGTACACTGCTTGCCGCGGCATTGCGCTACTGCCAGGAGCAGCCGCGCGCCAAGCGTGTCGTGACGTTCGTGTGCGACAGCGGCAACAAGTATCTCTCCAAGGTCTACAACGATTACTGGATGATCGATCAGGGTTTCCTCGAGCGTGAAAGCTTTGGCGATCTGCGCGACCTCATCGCGCGGCGCCACTGGGAGCATGCCGCGGTGACCGTCGATGCCAGCGAACCGGTGCTCGCGGCGTATCGGCGCATGAAGCTCTACGATGTCTCACAGCTGCCGGTCATGCGCGCGGGTAATATCGTGGGGATCGTCGACGAGGAGGACATTCTCATCAACGTGTTCGCCAAACCCGAGCACTTCAACGAGCCGGTGACGAATGCGATGATAAGCCGCCTCATCACCGTGCCGGCGGATGCGCCGGTGGCGAGCCTGATGGACATCTTCAACCGCGGCATGGTCGCGATCGTCATGGACGGAGCGACGTTTCTCGGGCTCGTGACACGCATTGATCTTCTGAACTGGCTGCGCCGCCGGCTCTAGCCCATGAGCGACCCGGATTCCAAACACGCCTTCGGCACGCGCGTCGTTCATGGCGGACAACGGCCCGACCCGCTCACCGGCGCCGTCATGCCGCCGATCTACGCGACCTCGACGTACGTGCAGTCAAGTCCCGGCGTGCACAAAGGTTACGACTACTCGCGCACCGCCAATCCCACGCGCGATGCCCTGCAGGCCTCGGTTGCCAATCTCGAGGGCGGCAGCGCCGCTTTCGCATTCGCCTCCGGCATGGCTGCGACCGCGACGATCCTCGAGCTTCTCGATGCAGGCTCGCACATCGTCGCGATGCACGATCTCTACGGCGGCACCTACCGCCTGTTGCAAAACGTGCGCACGCGTTCCGCAGGTCACACCGTGACGTTTGCAGATCTCACCGACATCGCTGCGCTGGAGCGCGCGATTCGTCCGAATACGCGCCTTCTGTGGGTTGAAACGCCAACCAATCCGTTGCTGCAGCTCGTTGATCTTGCCGCCGCGGCCGAAATCGCCAAACGTCATCATCTGCTCGCCGTGTGCGACAACACGTTTGCGACCCCCTACCTCCAGCGCCCGCTCGAGCACGGGTTCGATATTGTCGTGCATTCGACCACGAAGTATTTGAACGGCCATTCGGACGCCGTGGGCGGCGCCGCGGTCGTGCGCGAGGGCGGCGAGTTGAAGGAGCGGTTGGGCTATCTGCAGAACGCGGTGGGCGGCATTTCCAGCCCGTTCGACTCGTTCCTCACATTACGCGGCATCAAGACGCTCGCGCTACGCATGCAGCGGCACTGCTCAAGTGCACTTGCCATCGCGGAGTTTCTTGCCGGCCATCCCAAGGTGGCGCAGGTACATTACCCGGGTCTTGCCATTCATCCGCAGCATCGGCTGGCGCAGCAGCAAATGCACGGCGCCTTCGGTGGCATCGTCAGTGCCGTGCTACGCGGCGATGTTGATGACACGCGCAGAATCCTCGAGCGCTGCCGGCTGTTTTCTCTTGCCGAGAGTCTCGGTGGAGTCGAGAGCCTGATCGAGCAACCCGCGCTCATGACGCACGCTTCTCTGCCGCCGGCGCTGCGCGCATCGCTCGGCATCAGCGACACCCTCGTGCGCTTCTCAGTGGGTATCGAAGATCCGCAGGATCTGATCGGCGAGCTGCGCACGCTGCTTAGCTAGGTGAGCGCGCGCACTAGAGAAGTGCGAGCACCTCACGCGCGGCGCGGATGCCGCTCTGCACGGCTCCCGTGACGGTCCCGGTTTCCTGCTGCGTGTCGCTCGCCTCGCCGGCGAAGAAAAGCGTGTCGGCGAGCGGCGCGGCGAGCAGTGCACGGGTCCTGTCGCCATCGACCGCTGCATAACTGTAGGCGCCGCAGGCGAACGGATCATGTTGCCAGTCGTGGTAGTACGTGCCTTCAAGCTCGGCCGCCGCCGGGCACGACTTGCCAAACATCGACTCCAAGCTGTCGAGTGCGCGCGTCACGAGTTCGCGCAACCCGCCGGCCGAGCATAGGCGGGCGGCGGGCGGCCCTCCGGCCCAGGCGACGAGCAGCGGCGCGCGCAGCGGCAGCTGCGTCCAGAATGTCGGGAAATCCTCATGCGCCGCATGAAAAAACTCCGCGTTGCGATAACGGCCGCCGTCGAGCTTCTCCCAAAATGGCGAGCGAAAGCGCAGATTGAGTTTGACCACGGGGCCCGACACGAGACACTCGAGCGCGCGGCGTTTCGCATCAAGCGCCGGTGTGAAACGTACGCTTCCAGGCTCGTTCAGCGGCTGCTGCAGCACGCCGAGCGGCAACGTGATGATCGCGCGCGGGGCGCTCGCCCGGAACGGCTCGCCGACGAATGCGCCTGCGACCTCCACCGCCCCGTTCGACCATTGCACGGCCTGCACAACGCTCTGCAGCTGCATGCGCACATTGGCGCCGCGCAGCGAGGCGCTGAACGCTGCGAGCAACGCGTCGTAGCCATCCTGTGGACGTGACTGCGAGGCATCGTCGTCCATCATCTGCGCAGTCCACTCGGCGATGATGGCGCGCGCGCTTGCGCGGCTGGTATCGGCGGCATCAAAGCCCTCAGCCATCATTTTCGCAAACGCGCGCGCTTCAACAGACAGATGATCTTTGGAGCGCGCAAGGAAAGCATCGAAGGTGACGTCCTGCTCCTCAATCCCCGTTGCCGCGCGCATCGCTTTCTGCACCTGGTGAAATAGACCGCTGCGCTCCACGAGCCGGCCCGCGCGCAGGCTGAAGTGCGTGTCAGTGGATTCAATGGTCGCTCTGCCATGCTTTTCCAGGATGCTCCTTACCGGCAGCGCATCACCGTGAATGAACTCCGCGCCGTACTCGATGGGGGCCACAAGATCCGGCGAATGCTGTGTCCAGATCCTGCCACCCAGGCGATCGCGTGCTTCGAGAATGAGCACACGGCGGCCGCTCGCGGCAAGTTCCGCCGCGGCCGCAAGGCCCGCGGCGCCCGCGCCGATGATGAGAATATCTGCGTCTATCACGGTCATTTCGCGGTCGTGCTTGAGGCTCAAAGGTAGAATGATCCCATGTCTGCAAGCCCCGTTCCCAGTGCACTGGAATGCCACTTCGCCTCTTCCCGCGAGGCGGTGCGCGGGCTCACCGTTACCGTGCGGCCACTCGATAAGGCGTGTCTGGCACTCACTTTCGAGCTCGAAGGGGAGCTTGCGCGGCTGCGCATACCCGAGGGTGAAACTTTGCGGCGCGCACACGAGCTGTGGCGGCATACCTGCTTCGAGGCGTTTGTGCGCGTGGCGGGTGCGGCGCGTTACTGGGAATTTAACTTTGCGCCTTCACGCGCCTGGGCCCTATATCGCTTTGCGGCGCGCCGCGCGGGGATGGCGGTGGTGGAGGACGCGGAGCCTCCGCAAATCCTCGTGCGGCGCGCGCCCTCGCGCCTCACGCTTGAGGCGCGCGTGTCGGTGCGCCAGTTGATGGGTGGCGAGCGCGCGCAGCCGCTGCGCCTGCAGCTTGCCGCTGCGGCGGTCCTTGAGGATGACAATGGTAGGCTCTCCTATTGGGCGCTGCGCCATCCTTCGGGCAAGCCTGATTTCCATCACCCGGACGGCTTCGCTCTGGAACTTGATCTATGAAATTTGGCATCGACCGGTTGCTCGCAGAGCGCGCGCTGCGCAAGCCCTTGCAGAATCGCCGGGTGGCGCTGCTGGCGCATCCGGCGTCCGTCACGGCGGATCTCACCCACTCGCTCGATGCGCTCATGGCGCTCGGCGACGTGCGTATCGTCGCCGCGTTCGGCCCGCAGCACGGTCTGCGTGGCGACAAGCAGGACAACATGATGGAGTCGCCCGACT
>Ga0302324_100010638_pt1 | contig 19015 bp, 18 predicted proteins | sample Palsa_T0_1_FD_201949 | JGI IMG/M metagenome (GOLD analysis project Ga0302324, IMG submission 201949) | Peat permafrost microbial communities from Stordalen Mire near Abisko, Sweden - Palsa_T0_1 | ecosystem: Environmental > Terrestrial > Soil > Palsa > Peat permafrost | place: Sweden: Abisko...
CATACGAACGTTTGCTCGGGCGCAGGAGAGACGCCGGCCGATGCGCCGATGGAGCGAATCCTGCGGCGTGTCCGGCCCGGTTTGTCAGCGGGGGCGCGACCGCGACGGCTGCCCGTGAGTGGACACCGGCACCAAATATCGTATCGTTCGATCGCCAAATGCAGCTGCACCAACCGTCGTCGTATCCTCGGCGGTGACAGACCACGGTTCCGTATCCGCACCCTCGACGCGTTGGAGTTCCTCATGGACGACATGGAAGCCATCAAGCAGCTGAAGGCCCGCTACTTCCGCACGATGGACACGAAGGACTGGGTGACCATGCGCCAGGTGTTCACCGACGACGTGCTGATGGACACGACGGATTCAGGCGGAGACATCGTGGCGGGCGCCGACCGCTTTCTGGCGTTCCTCCGCGAAGTGCTCGACGCCGTGGTCACCGTCCACCACGGTCACACCCCCGAGATCGAGCTGACATCGGCCTCCTCGGCCACCGGCATCTGGGCCATGGAGGACATGCTCCGTTGGCCCGACGGCCGGGAACTGCACGGGTACGGGCACTACCACGAGACTTACGAGAAGGGGGACGGTGTCTGGCGGATCAAGTCCTCGACGCTGACCCGCCTGCGCATGGACTTCACCGAGCCCGAGCAGTGACTGTTGCCGCAGCCCTCTCTTGATGACCCGATCGACCATTGCTTAGCATGACCCGCACGCGACGGAGGGGGCTGGCATGGCGACGTACGTCTTGGTGCACGGAGGGGGGCACGGCGGGTGGTGCTACAAGCCGATCGCTCCCCTGCTCCGCTCGGAAGGCCACGAGGTTTACGCGCCGACGTTGACCGGTCTCGGGGAACGCTCACACCTCCTCGGGCCCCACATCGACCTCGACGTGCACATCACCGACGTGGTCAATGTCCTGCACTTCGAGGACCTGACCGACGTCATCCTGGTCGGTCACAGCTACGGCGGACTGGTGATCACCGGTGCGGCGGATCGGGCGCTCGACCGGGTGGGCCAACTCGTATACCTGGACGGCGCCATTCCGGAGAACGGTGAGTCGCTGGCGGACATGACGCCGGCGATCATGGACGCCACACACGCAGAGGCCCGTACCGTGCACGGAACAGAGCTCGTCCTGTGGCCCGGGCCCGAGGCGGGGCGGCGCTACGGGGTGACCGACCCGGTCGCGCTCGCCTGGATGCAGGTCCGCCTGACACCGCATCCGTGGAACTCGTTCACACAGCCCCTGCGGCTCGCTGACGAGGCCGCGGTCAAGCGGATTCCCCGGACCAACATCAACTGCACGGAGACCTTGTCGCGGCGACCGCCCGAACGAGCCGCCCGGGCCTACGAGGCCGACCGGGTCCTCGAGATCGACACCGGGCACGACCTCATGATCACCGAGCCCCGCTCCGTGGCCGACATGCTGCTGAGCCTGGCCGCTGGCTGACGCGGCACCCAGCGGGCGAACCGGCGTTCAGCGCAGATCGGTGGAGTCGTCGAGCACCCAGCGCACCATTCGACGCATCGGCTCCATGCCGTCATGAGGCATCCCGAAGCGCTGCTCGGAATCCGCGCCGGGTGGGTTGCCGGTCTGACTCGCCCCGAGCGGAATGGTGCGCTGTACCCCGTGGAGGGCCAGATCGTCGCGCAGCTGCTCGCGCAGCCGCTCGGGATAGATGCCGACCGTCTGGGTCTCCTCGTTGACCCACTGCGGGACCCGGGTGATGTCGGCGACGGGCACCAGGTTGACCATCCGGTTGGTGAGCCGGTCGCAGAACTCGACGGGCTCCTCGGTCCGGGAAACCACCGCGCCGCCGAAGGATGAATCCCCCACGACCCGGTAGTACTCGTCGTCGAGGGCCACGGCCTGCAGCTCGTCGTCCAGATCGGGGTCCGGTCGTTTCGGCGCCGTCGAGTACTCCGGTGGAAGGTCGCCGAAGGCCCGGTGGACCTCGGTGCCCAGCTCCTCCAGACGCGTGAGGTCATCCTCCTCGGTGCTGCACTCGACGTAGACCACCCGCGTGCTCGAGCAGGCCGTCTGGTTCATGTGGCCGGCCATCAGGGCGATACCACGTGCCGCCTCCGCCATTGCCGGGGGGCTCTCCAGTGCGTCATGGCCGACGATCGAGATCGAGAGCTTCGGGTTCATGGCGATCAGCTCGATACCGGGCACGAGGTACTTCTGAATGTGCACCATGGACGCCATACCGCCCCACGCCGTCAGCTTCTCTATCCGCGCCGGCCGGATGATCTGGCTCTCGACCTCCTCGTCGCCGCCTTTCCAGTAGGCCACGGCGAAGTGCCGGGTGACGGGATGATCCGGGTCCAGATCGATCATCGACTGCACGATGGCCGCCGCAGTGAACGGGTCGTTGGACGGCATCTTTATCAGGCAGTCCGCCTTGCACAGCGCGGAACGGACCACGGTGATCGCCGCCGTGATCGGTACGTTCCCGGCGATGATGTGGAGGTTTCGGGTGCCGACCGCCCGCATCCGTACCGATGACCGACCCGGGCGGCCGCGCTCCACCCACCCGTCGAGATAGGCCTTGCCGATGGTCTTCTCCACCATGCCGTTCAGGCGCGCCCGACTGAACTGGTAGGGAAACTCCTCATACACCGCCCGCAGTACGGGTTCGGTCAGCTCACCCGCGTCGAGGGCCAGATGGAACGCGGCCCGCACGAGCGGGTTCTCGTCGAGCGTCAGCCGGGGCCCGAGCTCGGTGAGGAAGTCGATGATCTCGTCAATAGGGGTCTCGTGCAGATCACGTAGCTCGCTCGGGTCCGCCAGGACGAGTTGACCGGCGTACCGCTTCGGATCCGGGGTCCGGAAGCGGGCGCCCACGCGGCCGCCGAACTCCACGGCATGGTCGCCGGGCGGTACGACGCGTCCACGGATGAGGAACGGGATGTCCATGACCGAGGTCTCAGGCGGTGCAGTGGTGACCGCCATCAGATCGTGCCCACATAGTCCATGAAGTCGCTGTAGGCCTTGACCGTACCCGCGCAGGTCAGCTTGTCGTCGGTGACGCCTTCCAGCTCCGAGAAGCGGACCACCTGGCGCTCGATTCTCGGGTTGGGCCATCCGCAGCCGCAGTCGTCGTCCCAGTGCACGGTGACCCGATCGCCCGAGATGAAGCCCCCCCAGTAGGTCTCGGCCAGGAAGTCGAACAACGCCAGGCGGCCCGTTTGCACACCCTCCCGGGGCACGGCGACGAAGTCCTCGTCGAGCACGATCGGCGCCGTGAAGGGGAAGACGTGGAAGAACCCCTTCTCGCAGAGCGGATTATTGCCCATGATCTCGGACATGCCGTAGTGCGAATGCATGCGCTCGATGCCGAGGAAGTCCGTGACGCAATGCTCCCAGTCGGGAGGTGCATCCTTGTAGCCCTTCATCCCCCCGCCGCCGATGAGGATGGAATCGGGTGCGAACTCGCATCGGAACCCCTTCTCCGCCGCCTTGACCGCCAGCCGGGTCAGGTCCGCGAAGCCGCCGCCGATGCGCACCCGTTGGCCCTTGTGCTCCTCCGCCAGCTTGGTGAACCAGAGTTCGAGGTCCTCGTCCCGGTTGCGGCTGGCCGCGATGAGGTCGGCCCGCTGTTCGAGCAGTCGGGGGCTGATCTGCAACGTGTCGAGCTCGCCCCGCGCCTCGGCGGCCTGGTACCGCCCCATCAACGAGAGCAGGTCCGCCGAGATGGCGTGGTCGTAAAGGGCGTTGCGGTTCTCGTCGCCGCCGGCCTGGGCACAGGCGAAGAGATACTGCATCTTCACCGCCATCTGATGTCCCTTGCGGTAGCTCGCGGTGAAGTACGGGATGGTCTCGGTCCTGAAGTCGACGCCGGTGAGCGCACGGAGCAGCTCGAAGTAGGCGTTCTTCCAGGCGGGCCATTCGGTCTGCGAACGCGGGATGAAGCTGAGCTTTCCGGTAGTCCCCGTCGAGTGGCCGATGATCATCCCGTGATCCTCGAGCCTGTCGATCCAAGAGTCCAACGAGTCCACCCCATCGAGAGGTATCCCACTGAGGTCGTGTGTCGTCAGCCGCTGGAGCCAGGTGGTGAGGCGTTCGTACTGACCTTTTTCAATGAGGCTGAGCGGGTAGCTCTTGAGCACCCGGTGGTCGAAGAACACCGGGATGGAGTCGTCGATCGACTCGACGCGGTCGACGCTCTGACGTGCGGCCAACTTGCCCAGGGCATCGAGCCTCGGCCGCAAGGAGTCGAACCGCCGGATGAACGCCGCGCGCTGTGCCTCCTCGACCTCGGCCCGAGACAGGGAGAACAGCTTCTCGAACGGGACCGCGGCCCACGACCCCGGGTCCGCCGGGTTCAGGGTCACCCCTGTGGTGGTCTGGCTCATCGCTACCCCCGCTTCTCCTCTTGAGGAACTAAACGTTTGCGTTTACATTTGTCGGCGATGATATCTGACGTGAGCGCCCGGTGACGAGCGAGTGGGCAAGGGGAGCTCCCGGTGACGCCCCGCGGCGGCGCATGGGGCGCCCGACGAGGGCGGAAGCGGCCGACCTCAAAGAGCTGCTGCGGCACACCGCCCTCAAGATGTTCCTCGATCACGGCTACAACGGCACCACGATGGAAGCGGTCGCGTCCGCCGCCGGCGTGTCGAAGCGCACTCTCTATGCCGCCTACCCGGACAAGCGGGCGCTGTTCGGCTCTGTCGTCACGTGGGCGCTGGGTCGCCACGAGTGGGCCGAGCCGGCGCCGGAAACGTCCACCGACGACCTCGCCGGAGAGCTCACGGCGATCGCACGCTCCACCCTCGCCCGAGCGCTCGATCCCGACATCGTCCGACTCAGCCGGATGGCGATGACCGAGGCGACCCGGTTCCCTGAGGTCGTCGGCGAGGCGCACTCGCTCGTGTGGTCGCCACGGCTACGGGCGGTCATGGATCTCCTGGAACGGCACTCCCTGGACGGTACGGTGAAGGTCGACGATCCCGAGCTGGCGGCGGAACAGTTCCTCGCCATGGTGTCGGCGATACCGGCGCGGCTGGCGGCGTTCGGCCTGTTCCGACCGGCGGACGTCGAAGCTCGCCACCTCGACCACGCCGTCACGCTGTTCCTCAGAGGTGCACTGACCAGGTTGCGCGAGGAAACGGGCGAAGAATCGGGGGAAGAGAAGCCCCGTGGCATCAGGTAAGGAGCGGCCTTGAAATGGAGACCCGGCGCGTCGGTCGAAGCGGCCTGTACCTCTCGCAGCTCGGTCTGGGGACGATGACCTTCGGCGCCGCCGAGTGGGGATGCGACGAGGACACGGCGATCCGCCTCGTCCATCGCTATCTCGATGCCGGCGGAAACTTCGTGGACACCGCCGACGCCTATGGCTCTTCCGAGGAGATCGTCGGGCGTGCCGTGCGCGACCGACGTCCGCAGGTCGTGCTGGCCACCAAGTTCGGGCTGCCCACGGGACCCGGACCCCACGATCGGGGCGCCAGCCGTATCCACATAAAGGCGGCATGCGACGCCAGCCTCCGCCGGTTGGGGACGGACTACATCGACCTCTACCAGCTCCACGTCGAGGACGAGGCGACGCCCCTGGAGGAGACCATGACGGCCCTCGACGACCTCGTGCGCGCCGGCAAGGTGCTCTACATCGGCGCATCCAACCTCCGCGCCTACCGTCTGATGAAGGCGTTGGCGATCAGTGACGCACTCGGGACGGCCCGGTTCGTCTCCTACCAGGGCCAGTACAACCTCATCGTGCGCACGCTCGAGCGTGAGCACGTTCCATTGTTGGGGGACGAGGGGCTCGGCTTCGTGAGCTGGAGCCCCTTGGCTGCCGGAATGCTCACGGGAAAGGTCAAGCCGGGCGTCCGGTCGGATGAAACCCGGCTCGCCCAACGAGACGTCGCCGTCGACTCGCTGGTCAAGAATGAGCACGGCTTCGCCGTCGCGGCGGCCGTGCAGAAGGGGGCGGCCGAAATCGGATGCACCCCGGCGCAGCTGGCACTGGCGTGGCAACGGAGCCGGCCGGTCACCTCCGTGCTCATCGGGGCGCGGTCGATGGAACAGCTCGACGACAACCTCGCATCGCTGGACGTCACCATCCCTCCGGAGACAGCCGACGAGCTCGAGCGCGCCACCCGCCTCCCCGACGAGTACCCCGGGACGTTCATTGAGATCTTCCAGGCGTTTCTCCGCGGTGGGCTCACCACCATGGTCCGTCGGGATGACTGACCCGGCCGGCCCCCGGCTCAGCGCAACCGCAGAGTGTCTTCCGGCGGAGCCTCGCGTCGCTCGTCCCTCAGTCGATTGCGGCGGATCTTGCCCGCCTCATCGCGCAACGGAGTGGTGACGAACTCGCACGTGTAGGGGATCTTGTGGCGCGCCAGGAGGGGCTCCAAGAAGACCGCGAGCTCTGCCGGGTCGGGTGCGGCCCGTCCGGGTGCCAGCTCGATGATCGCGTGCGCCCGCGCGCCGAGATCGGGGTGCGGGAGGCCGACGACCGCGGCGGAGACGACGCCCGGCATCTGCTCAATGGCGCCCTCGATCTCGGCCGGGTAGACGTTGACGCCACCGGTGAGGATCATGTCCGTACGGCGGTCGGCCAGGTAGAGGTAGCCGTCGTCGTCGACGGACCCCATGTCGCCGAAGGTCTGCGCAACGTCGGGCGGGTGGCCCATCGGGTTCCCCTCCGGCGGGTAGAACCAGACGGTGCCGATCTCGCCGGCCGGGACGACGTTGCCGTCGTCGTCGCGGATCTCGGTCCGAGCTTGCACCTTGCCGACCGAGCCTCGGTGCTCGAGCCACTCGACCCCGTTGATCATCGTGGCGCCGAAGCCTTCCGTGCCGCCGTAGATCTCCCAAATTTTCTCTGGGCCGACCCACTCGATCCAGGCCGCTTTGACCCATGGAGGGCAGGGCGCCGCCATGTGCATGACGACTTCGAGCGAAGAGACGTCAGCTCCGTTGCGGACCTCGTCGGGAAGGGCAAGGATGCGGCTCATCATGGTGGGCACGAGGTAGGCCCACCGGACCTGGTGCCGCTCGACCAGCCGCAGCCACTCGGCGGCGTCGAAGCGCTCCATGAGCAGCACGTGGCAACCCCAGCACAGCGCCCAGTTCGTCTGCGAAAAGCTGGCGTTGTGGTAGGCGGCAGCGGGGTGAAGCACCACGTCGTCGACCTGTATGCGCAGCAGGGGGAACGGGTCGGCCGGGTCGATGGCCGAGCTGCGGTCCTCCCAGATCAACCTGGGAAGGCCCGTGCTTCCCCCGCTGGTGCTCGCCTTCCACATGGTTGCCACCACGTCGGGCAGTGGCGCATCGGAGAGCGACAGGTCGGGCGAGAAGTCGCCCGGCAGTGCGTCCACCCCGGTGAGGTGCGCGGCATCGACGCCGATGATCAGCTTCGGATCGGCCTGAGCGGCAAGGTGCTCGAGCTCCTGGTCGGCAATGTTCGCCGGAAGCGGGATGACCAACGCGCCGAGCTTCCAGAGTGCGAAGCAGGTGATCTGGTGCCGGGGTCCGGTCGGCAACACCACCGCCACGCGATCGTCGTGGCCTATGCCCCTTCCGGCCAGCGCGCGGGCCAACCGGTTGGCGGCCCGGTCGAGCTCACGGCGTGTATAGGTCTGGTCGCCCATGGTCAAGGCCGGTCGTTCGGGTTGGCGCTCCGCTTGCCAGGTCAGCGCCGAGCCCATCGACATCGGCCCGTTCACGACGACTTTGTACTGCGGGCGCGGGCGAATGCCGCGATCCCCTCGCGCAACGACGGACTGGCGCTCACGTGCAGGTGACGTGCCGACTCGACCTCGATGTACTCCTCGAGGTCCATCCGCTCGGCAGAGAGAATGTTGGCCTTCATCATCCGCAGCGGGAACGGATGGTGGGCAGCGAGCTCGTCGGCCAGGGCGAGCACGTCCCCGTGAAGCGTGCGGGCCGGGAAGAGCCGGGTGACGAGCCCCATGGCGAGTGCGTCCGGCGCCGTCAGCTTCTCGGGGAAGAAGAGCAGCTCCCGGGCGCGGGCCGCACCGACGAGGCGCTCCAGGGACCACACGAGGCCCATGTCCCCCGACACCCCGACCTTGAGAAAGCCGGTGGCGAACCGGGCGCGCTCGGACGCGAACCGAAAATCGCAGGCGCACGCCCAACCCATCGCCGCACCGGCGCAACCACCGTCGATGGCGGCGATGGTCACCTGCGGCATCGTATGGAGGAACGTCGACGCGTGATACACCGGACCCAACTGCTCGAGCGTCGGGGGGCCCGACGATTCACCGCCGGTGAGGTCGGCACCGACCGAGAAGTCGTCGCCCGCGCCGCGTAGCACGACGACCCGCGCGTCACTCTCGGCCACTGGGCGCAGCGCACTATAGAGCTCCTCGCACATTTCGATGGTCACGCCGTTACGGCGCCCGGGCCGGCTGAGGGTCACGATCGACACCGCGCCCCTCCGCTCCACCCTCACCGGTGGTTCCGAGATCGTCATCGGGCCGATGATAGGTGAGCCATCTTCATGACGGTGCACTCCATCGGGGCGCCCGCCGCTCCGCGAAGGCGCGGGGACCCTCGGTCGCGTCGGGCGACACGAACACCGCCTGAACCGCCGGGACCTGCCACATGCCCTTCATCGATTCCTGCACCGTGCGGCCCTCCAGCGAGCGGGCCGTCGCCATCACGGCGCGGAGCGCGGTCGGCGAGCATTCGAGCATCTCGCGGGCGTAGCGGCGAGCCGTCTCGAGAAGATGCTCCCCGGGCACCACTTCGTTGACGAAGCCGAGCTCCTCGGCCTCCGTCGCCGACACGGGGCGTCCCGTCAGCAGGATGGCGTTGGCTCGCTTGGGCCCGATCTCGCGGATGAGCCGCTGGATGCCCCCGCTGCCGGCCACCAGCCCACGACGGGGCTCGGGCAGGCCGAAGCTGGCGCCGTCGGCGGCGATGACGAGGTCGCAGGCCAGGGCGATCTCGAACCCTCCACCCATGGCGAACCCGTTGACGGCGGCAATCACCGGTTTGGCGCGATCGAAGCGATCGGTGAGCCCACCGAAGCCCGACGCAGGCACCGCGTCCTCCAATGAGGTGCGTTCTTCGGTCGACTTCAGGTCGGCTCCGGCGCAGAACGCCTTGTCGCCGGCACCGGTGATGATCGCCACGCGGTGTTCGGGCCCCCGCTCGAACTCCTCGAAGACCTCGTGCAACTCGAAGCTCGCAGAGCGGTTCAGCGCGTTGCGCCGCTCCGGACGGTTGATCGTCACGACGAGCACCCCGTCGCTCGAGTCGACCTCGCAGAACCGATAACTCATGCCGGCCACCGCAGACCCATTACTGACCTGCGCCAAACTGCGATACGACCTCGAGCATGAAACGCTCCAGCGCCTCCAGTTCGAACGGCGCCCGGACGCCAATATTCAACCATTGGGCTCCCGCCGCTTCGTAGCGGCCGACCTTCTCCACTATCTGGTCGACGCTCCCGTACAGGGTGCCCTGCTTCACCACGTCGACGGCATCCCCGAACCGGCGCCGTAAATCCTCCTCGGGGTCACCATCGGTCAGCACGAGCCCGACATTCACCCCGACCACCAGCCTCCCCGGATCGGGAGCATGCTCCCTCACGATATCCAGTTTCCGGCCCAGCGCATCGGGCGAGACGTATGCGACGTTCCACCCATCGGCCAACCTTCCGACCAGTGGAAGCGCGAGGTGCTCGCCGGACGCCCCGATCCAGATCCGCGGCGCGCGCTGCAGGGGCTTCGGATTACAGATGGCGTCGGTCAGGGTGAAGAACTCGCCTTCATAGTGGACGTCGTCCTCGGTCCACAGGAGCCGGATGACCTCCACGGCCTCGGCCAACCGCCGGAGACGCCGCGCCGGCGGATCGAAGGGATACCCGTACCCGTTGTGCTCGAGCTCGTGCCAACCGGCTCCGATGCCGAACTCCAATCGGCCGGAAGAAAAATGGTCGATGGTCGCTGCCGCATTGGCAAGGTCGGCGGGGTGTCGGTAGGTGGCGCAGTACACCAACGAGCCGACCCTGACGCGCGACGTGGTGAGCGCCAGCGCCGTATGGCAGCTCACCGCCTCGAAGCAGTCCTTGCGGGGATCGACCTGCGACGCGTAGAAGTGGTCCCAGATGCTTATCCACTCGAAGCCCAGGTTCTCGGTCACCGTCCACAACTCGCGCAACTCCCCGATGGTGCAGTCCTGCGGCCCGCTGTGCACTCCGAAATGCAACATTTAGCTTCGTGCCCAGTTGTTCGCAACGAGGGTCATCTGCTCATGAGCCTCGGTGGCGGCCATCATCGTGTGGGTTGCGTCCCCTTCGCTGTACATCATGTCGACGAGGTTCACGACCCTCTCCGGCTCGAGCAGCCCCCGAAATGGGTCTGGACCTATGTCGTCGACCGCCTCCATGACCCCCATGCCCCGTGCCCGGCAGCGGATCGCCTCGGTCTCGACAAACGCCAGCAGGTCCCGGGCGCGCCTGACGCCGGCCACATCGGTCACCGGTCCGTGCCCGGGAATCACCAGGTGTGGCTCGAGCTCCATGATGCGGTCGAGTGCCGCGATCCAATTGCTGGTGGGGCCTTGCCACATCATCGGGAGGATGCCGACGAACAGTATGTCGCCGGCGATGACGACGCCCGGGTCAGCCGCATAGACGATGACGTCGCCTTTGGTGTGCGCCGGACCGACCTCCATGAGCTGCACGGTGCGCCCGGCCACGCGCAACTCTTGGAGGCCGTTGAACGTCCGGTCGGGCCGCCGCAACTCGATATTCGTGAAGTCGAAGCCGGCGAACGGGCTTGCGTCATCCGAGCGCATCTTCTGATGCTCGGCCATGACGGCGGGCGGATAGTCGTCGAACTCGATCGATGCGGCTGCTGAGGCCCACACCTGGGTGGACTCCGGTAGCAACTGGTTGCCGAAGGTATGGTCGGGATTGGCGTGCGTGTTGACCGCCATCGTAAGGGGGTTGTCCTCCAGGATCGGCGCCATCGCCTCGAACATCGCTCCGGCCAGGTGCAGGTCGAACAGGGTGTCGACGACCATGCTCGATCCCCTCCCGGCCAGCAGGCCGGCATTGCTCAGTCCGAGCGTCCCGTTCGGCTGCAGATAGGCCCACGCACCGCCGCCCAACTCGTGGAGGCCTCTGCGGAACGGGATGTCGGTTGCGTTCTTCATCCGATGGATGCCTGCCTTCTTGGTCGTCTCATGAGGGCTTACTCAGGGGAACTCGGTTGGTGGCAGCGGATCCGCCCGGGCGGCGACGGTCGGCATGACCCCCTCCCGCCGGGCGAGGTGCGCCATGCTCTCCAGTTGTCCCGTGTAGGTGACCGGTTGACGCAGCATCCACGCCATGCCCTCGGCGGCCACGGAAGGCGACACCCAGCCACTGAGGTCGGCCCCACCCATGTGCGCGCGTGCGCCCTCGGACGCGACGCCCACGTCGACGCGGAAGCAGTTCACGGCGATCCGATCGGGCGCCAGCTGCCGCGCCAGATCGACCGTCAGTCGCTCGACCCCGATTTTGGCGATGCCGTAGGACATGGAGGACAGGGCTCCCGGGAACGCTCTCAGCGCGACAAGCGACGAGACATTCAAGATCCGGCCCTCACCCGCGGCCCGGAGATGGGGTACCGCATGGCGGGACGCCACAAGGGGGGCGTCCAGGTCGACCGCCATCACCAGATCGTGATCCGGGAGGGCGATGTCCAGGCCGCCGAGAGACCCCACCGCGGCGTTGTTGACCAGGACATCGAGGCGACCGAGCTCGGCGACGGTTCGCTCGACCATGGCCGCCACCTGGGTTCGATCGGAGAGATCGACGGGCACACCGATCACCCGACCTCCGGACTCCCGGATTCGCTCGATCACGTCGTCGAGCGTGCCCTCCACCTCTTGCGGATGTTCACGGGTGGACCGTGCCGCACAGGCGACGGCGTATCCCTCCCCGGCCAGTGCGAGCGCCGTGGCCGCCCCGATGCCGCGACTCGCCCCGGTCACCAGAGCCACCTTCTCCGTCATATTTCGTCATGCTGCCATAATTCCGGCGGACGGACCGTCGAGATCCCGGTGGACCGCCGACCGTGGCGCTCCGCGGGCTACCGGGTGGGCGGCGGGTCGTCGTCCTCTATCGCCTGCACCAGCTTGCCGATGACCCACGCAATGGCCCGGGTCGCGTCCTCGCTCGGGAGGTTCCACACCCCGACCAGCCGCTCGTAGGAGGGGAGGTTCCACAGCACGTCGAGGAGCGCAGCCAGGGTCTCGCGCTCGGCGTCCGACCAGTGCGGCGTCGACGCCGAGACGACGCGCAGCAAAGCCTGCCGTCGCCGCTCGTCGACGGCGACGAAGGTCGGGTCGTGGGGCGTGGTCACGCTCCCAGAGACGGCGAAGGAGCGGCGCGACTCGAACACGCGGGCGGTGACATCGGCGACGTTCGCCAGCTCGACATCCTCGTAGGTGATGCCGGCCTCCTCCTCCAGCCGCTGCATCACGGCGTCATGCAGGTGCCGTTCGGTCGGGAAGTGCCGGTAGACCGTGCGCTCGCCGACCCCGGCCCGCTCGGCGACGGCGCGGAAGGTCAGCCCCTGCCAGTCCCAGCTGGCGAAGCCGTGGACGAGCTCGGACCCGGCGCGGACAATGCGGTCCCGCGTCTGCGCCGCCTTCTGACGACGCAACGGGCTGTCGTACCCGCGCCGTGCCACCTCTTTGGTCTCGCGTTCGTTCTCGCGCCCTCTTGACGACCCGGCCACTGTGGTGACAGCATACTGCCGTGAAAAGCAGGCGAGGGGGAGGGGCCTGATGACGGCGCACGACGATCTGCTGGCCACCGCGGTCGCGCAGACCGGATTGGAGGACTTCGGGGACGACTCGTTCCGTGAGGGCTTGGAGATCCTGGTGCGGTCACTACACGAGGAGGCGCGCCTGAACTCCACCGGGGAGGCGGTCATCTACCCCCGACTCGTCGAACATCTCGTCAATCGGCTTCAGATCGAGGACTGGTACCGGCGGCATCCCGACACCGAGGACGTCCCCGTCGTGGCGCCACTGATCGGCCTCAGCCTGCCGCGCACGGGCTCTACGGTCCTGTCGTTCTTGTTGGCCCGGGACCCGGAGATCCGCTATCTCCGCGGGTGGGAGTCGTCCCAGCCCTGTCCCCCCCCCTCGACCGTCGAGGGGCCTGACCCGCGCATCCCGCACTCGGCGGGCGACAGCGAGCACATCGGCACGAAGGAGCACGTACCCTTCGATGTCAATGGGCCCATGGAGTGCCTGGACCTCATGGCGCTGGATTTCAAGACGCAGATGTACCACGCATTCGCCCGCATACCGACCTACGCGGCATGGGTGGCCGAGGCCGACCTCACCTCCACCTACCTCTACGAGCGCCGGGTGCTGAAGCTCCTGCAGTGGGGGCAGCCGACGAAGCCCTGGCGCCTCAAGACGCCTGCCCACATGTTGTGGATCGACTCCCTCTTCCGCGCCTTCCCCGATGCCCGCTTCGTCATGACCCATCGCGACCCGACCGACGTCTTACTGTCGGTGGCCGACGTCTACGCCGACATCGGGGGGGTGTTCACCGATGACCTGGACCGTCACTACATCGGCCGGTTGAACGTCGAGCAGTGGTCGACCGGGATCAACCGAGTACTGCAGTTCCGCGACAACGGCGGGGACGACCGCTTCTACGACATCGACTTCCGCGCCATGCGGGAGGATCCCATCGGCGAGGTGCGGGGCCTTTACGAGTGGCTCGGCGAACCCGTCACCCCCGAGTTCGAGTCGGGGATGCGCCAGTGGTGGGAGACCGCTGCGCACGAGCCGAGCACGCACTCGGACCCCGCCGTCTACGGCTTGGACCTCGACCAGATCCGTCCGCTGTTCGCCGAGTACGTGACGCGAGCAGCGCAGTGGACCACCCATTGACAGCGAAGGAGCACCCATGACCATCGACCTGACCGGCGGCATCGACCCCGCACGCGAGTTCGTGTTCGGCGAGCGGCCCGATGACCCCGAGATGCGCGACTCGGTGAGCTTTTGGGTTTCCGACGATCGCGGCGAGATCGGCCTGCCACGGGTGGGCATCGAGGCGGTGGCCGAGCACTGGGAGGAGCATGGCCTGCAGGTCAACCTCGGCTTCCCCGACGGGCGGGCCTACCGCGTGCGCACCGACGGCAAGGCGTGGCCCGCCGAGGACGGCGCAGGCCGCCCCGCCGTGCTCGGCGCCGGGCCGCTCGGCTTTCGCTGCGTGGAGCCCTTTCGCACCTGGACGATGACCTTCGAAGGTCAGGCGGTGCAGACCTCGACCTACGACCTCGTGGAAGGGAAGAAGGACGGCCCCCTCGTCGACGTGCGGTTCTCCGTCGAGGCCACCTTGGCCGCGCCGCCGTGGATCCAAGGATCGCTGCTGCCCGAAGCCCGTGCCGTGATCGAGGACTCCGTCGAGGGGGACCTGATGGGCGGTCCCCGCTACGAGCAGCTCTTCCGCGCCGCCGGGTCGATCGTCACGCCCGAGGGCGAGCACGAGTTCACCGGCAGCGGGCTGCGGATCCGCCGCCAAGGCGTGCGCCGGCTGGCCGAGTTCCGGGGTCACTGCTGGCAGTCTGCGCTCTTCCCCAGCGGAAAGGGCTTCGGCTATATCGCCTACCCGCCACGCGACGACGGCCAGCCCACCTTCAACGAGGGCTACGTCTTTTCGGGCGATGGCGAGCTCATCCCCGCCCGTGTCCTCCGGGCACCGTGGATCGACAAGCTCCAGGCGCTGGGCCAGGACGTCTCCGTCGTGCTCGAGACCGAGGGCACGGAGGTGCGCATCGAAGGCGAGACGATCGTCTCGTCGTGGGACATCGCCCACGACGACCCGACGTGGGCCGTGCAGGCCATGAGCAAGGAGGTCAACTTCCCGCCCCTCCAGCAGGCGGGCGTCCGCTACCGCTGGGACGGGGAGGAGACCTACGGGATGCTCGAGCGCTCCTACCCGCTGGACAGGATCGCCGGCGGCTGATCGCCCCGCCCGGGGCTGGGCACCTCCGAACCGGGGTCAGCTCCCACGGAGCGTGGCGTGCAGGGACTCGGCCAGCGCACGCGTGGCCTTGTTCCTGTCAACCTCGAGCCCCTGCACCAGCCACATGTACATGAACTGGTTCGCCAAGGCGAACATCATCAGCGCGGCCAGGCGAAGATCCTCGCTGTCGGGATCATCGACGAACCCGAGCGAAGCCCACAGGTCGATGAACTCGTTCAGCTGCCCGACCAGCGCGTCGGCGAAGGCCGGCTCGACGACCTGTGCCTGGTGGATGGCCTGATGGATGCGCAGGTTCTTCTCGTAGAAGTCGACATACCCCTCGAACCAGGCCTGGAGCGCATCGACGCTGGGCTCTTCGAGCGCGCTGAACTGCTCGAGTAGGAGCCGGTACTCCTCGCGCAGTTGAAGCTTGCGCAGAACAGCCTCCAGCGCGTGCGCCTTGCTCTCGAAGTAGGCATAGAAGGTCGGACGGCTGGTGCCGGCGCGTTGGGCGATGTCGTCCACGGTGACCTCGAGGTAGCCCTTTTCTTCGAAGGCGCCCTGCGCCGCCGTCACGAGCGTTTCGATCGTGAGCATCTTCTGCGCCTGGCGGAGCGTCCGACCTCTGGTGTCGGAAGCCATCGTCGCAGGCAAGCTAGACATTTGTCATCACGTTCATTAGTCTAACGTGGCGTAAAGTGAAAGGGGGGCGATGGACGACGCGTGTGACGCTGTGATTGTGGGCGCCGGCTTCTCCGGGCTCTACGCGCTCCAAAAACTGCGACAGCTCGGACTGCGGACCCGTGCGATCGAGCTGGGCGACGGCGTGGGGGGCACGTGGCTCTGGAATCGCTACCCCGGTGCTCGCTGTGACATCGAGAGTATCGAGTACTCCTACAGCTTCGAGGAGATCCAGCAGGAGTGGGCATGGACGGACTCCATGCCGGGGCAACTCGAGATTGAGGCGTACTTGAACTTCGTCGCCGACCGGCTCGACCTCCGGCGCGACATCCAGTTCAACACCCGGGTGACCGCCCTGACGTTCGACGAGAGCGCCGGCACCTGGGCGGTGGAGACGGATCGGGGGGATCGCCTCCACGCGCCGTTCATCGTCGCCGCCACCGGGCTGTTGTCGGTCCCGGTCGACCCGGTCATCCCCGGAATGGACGCGTTCGGCGGCGTCTCGGTGCTCAGTAGCCGCTACCCACGAGAGGGGGTCGACTTCAGCGGACGACGCGTCGCGCTCATCGGGACGGGTTCGACCGGTGTCCAGGCCACACCGGTGCTGGCGCGCCAGGCCGAGCACCTCTACGTGCTCCAGCGGTCGGCTGCATACACCTTCCCGACCACGAATCGACCGTTCGAGGAGGGTGAGCTCGAGGCCCTGAAGGCGCAGTACCCGGAGATACGAGCGGCCCAGCGGACGGCCATGGCCGGTGCGGCCAGGACGAGCGCCTTCACCGTCATGTCGCAGGCACCGATGCGGCCGGCGCTGAAGTCGGCCACGCGCGAAGAGCAACTCCGGGCGATCGACGAGCTCGGCGTCGCTGGCGCCCTGTTCTGGTCCGACGTCACCTCGGACATGGAGGCGAGCGAGCTCGCCCGCCGACTCTATGGCGAAGCGATCGCACGGATCGTCAAGAACCCCGAGACGGCGGCCTCGCTCGTGCCGGCATACCCGTTCGGCTGCAAGCGACCGATAATCGACGACGGATACTTCGAAACGTTCAACCGCGACAACGTGACGCTGGTCGACCTGCGCAAGGGGGCGATTCAGGAGATCACACCGAGAGGAATCCAGACGGCCCAGGGACTCTTCGAAGTCGACGTCATCTTCTATGCCACCGGATTCGACGCCATGACCGGCGCCCTCACCCGGATCGACGTCCGCGGCCGCAATGGCGACCTCCTACGCGACGTCTGGACGAGGGATGGACCGGGGTCGTACCTCGGGCTTCAGGTCGCCGGCTTCCCCAATCTCTTCATGGTCGCCGGCCCGGGTAGCCCGGGGGCACTGGCCAACGTCGTGAGCTCGCTCGAACTGCAGATCGACTGGATCGCCGACTGCGTCGCCCACATGCGTGAAGGTGCGTACCGCACAATCGAACCACGACCGGACGCGCAGACGGCGTGGGTCGATCACATGAGCGCGCTCGTTGAGGGCAGCGTCGTCCTCCACCCCACTTGCAACTCGTGGTGGATCGGCTCGAACGTCCCGGGTAAGAAGCGGACCTTCATGTCGTACGCGGGAGGAATCCCCGAGTATCGCCGGCAGTGCGAAGAGGCGGCAACCGCCGGCTACGCCGGTTTCAACATCGAATAGGAGCGACATGGCATTCGCTGATATCGGAGAGGTGCGGTTGTTCTTCACCGACGAAGGGGAGGGACAGCCGGTGCTGCTCTTCGTCCACGGCTACACGTGCGACTCGCACGACTGGAGCTGGCAGTTGCCGCACTTCGTCTCGAGCCACCGTGTGATCGCTGTCGACCTTCGCGGTCACGGCAGATCGAGCGCACCCGAGCACGGCTACGGGGCACTGGACTTCGCCTCCGACCTCGCCGGGCTGCTCGACACACTGAAGGTGGAGCGAGTCGTGGCGTTCGGCCACTCCATGGGCGGCGTCGTCGTGAGCGCTCTGGCCGTGGAGTACCCCGAGCGCGTGGCTGGGCTGGTGTGCGTCGATCCCGCGTACCTCCTGCCCGACGAGACCCTCGACAACATCGAGCCGGTCATCGCCGCCCTCGACGCCGCGGATCCCGTTCCGCTGGTGCAACAGATCCTGGGTGGCTTCGAGTCCGCGGCCTGGACCCCAGCGCTGCGAACCTGGCAACTGCGACGGGTGGCGGGTGTCCCACCCCAGGTCCTGCGGGAGGCCTTCCTGAACCAGGTCAAGGGACTCGCCCTCGAGTCCAACGGCACGCCCTATCTGGCGCGTCGCACGTGCCCGGTCCTGAGTTTCTACGCTGAGCCGTCGCGCGTCGGCATCGAGTCGGCGCTCTTCACCGCCAGTGGCTCACACTCCATCGGGTGGGAGGGCTCGGGACACTGGCTCCACCAGGAGCGGCCGGCCGAGTTCAATGCGTTGGTCGAGACCTGGTTGACGTCGCTGGGCAGTTGACGCGAGCGGCTCCGGGGCCCGCGCGACTGGCGCGTCACGCGTCGGCCACCTCCTCACTACCGTCTCGCCGTGCATACGCCCGTCCGATCTCGCGTAACTCATCCCACACCGAACCCGGCACTGCAAAATCGCTCAACTCCTCCATGTCGTCGAGGTGCGTCGCGATGTCCTCAGCCGTGGCAGGCGCGCGACGTGGACTCAGCCAGCCACCCGTGACGCCGATGAACACACGCGCGTAGCGACCACACCCGGCCGAGAACGCCTCCCCGCTCACGGTGCACGCGGTACTGGCGAGATAGGCCACCAACGGCGATACAAGCTCGGGCCCTGCGTTCGGCGGCAGCCCCGCCTTCGCGAGCTGCTCGGTGATCGCAGCCGGCACAGGCCCTCGCCTGCCAAAGGGGGCGATAGGGAGTATGCAGTTCGTCAAGATTCCGTATCGAGTGCCCTCGAGCGCAAGAGCCCGGCCCAAGCCGAGAATGCCGGCCTTGGCCGCGACATAGTTGGTCCCCGACTCACGACCGAATGCCCCCGCGCCCGAACTCGTCAAGACGATCCTCCCATAGCCCTTCTCCCGCATGATCGACCACGCGGGCTGAGTTACGAAGAAGGCGCCGCGGAGATGGACGTCGAGCACCGGGTCGAGCTGGTCTGGCGTCATGTCCTGGTAGAAGACGTGTCGCCAGACGCCGGCGTTGTGTATGACCGCGTCCACGGTGCCGAAACACTCCAGCGCTCTCTCGATGATGGCGCGGCCACCGTCCGGTGTCGCTACGGAGTCGTAGGAGGCTACGGCCCTTCCCCCGGCAGCTTCGATCTCGACCACAACGGAGTCCGCAGCCGGTCCCTCCGGGCTCTCCAACCCGCCGACGTCGTTCACGACAACTGCCGCTCCGCGTCCAGCAAGCTCCAGTGCGTACGAGCGTCCGAGTGCCC
>Ga0302324_100010640_pt1 | contig 19012 bp, 8 predicted proteins | sample Palsa_T0_1_FD_201949 | JGI IMG/M metagenome (GOLD analysis project Ga0302324, IMG submission 201949) | Peat permafrost microbial communities from Stordalen Mire near Abisko, Sweden - Palsa_T0_1 | ecosystem: Environmental > Terrestrial > Soil > Palsa > Peat permafrost | place: Sweden: Abisko...
CTCACAAAACCCACATTCGAAATTCCAATGGATGAGAAGAAGGCGTTTGCCGCGGAAGTCCGCGAGCACGCGGGCTTTGCCGGAGAGATCGGGAAGTTCAAAACCGGGAAAGACCGTTCCGGAAGGCAGTCCTTCGAAATGAGCGTGTTCACTCAGAGCAGGGGAGCCCTGATCATGTGTCGGCGCGCTACGCTCCAGGGCGTCCAGACGCAGGAGGATGCGACCCTGCTGCTTCACCAATTGGTAGAAACCCACCCAGATGCTGAGCAGGATCAACAAGAGGAGAAGTGTGATCATAATCTAGTGACTCCTGGTGATTCGGGTTCGACCTGCAACGAGTTCGCGAAAGAATCCTTCCGGAGATCGTCGATTTGAATAGCAGGTGACTGTTTTCGGAATAGAAAGGAAGCCCGCCTCGCTCCCAGTCCTTCGGGGTTCCTAGTCTTGAGCTCGTGTCAGAAGTGGCGTCACAGCTTCGCTCTGTGACGTACACGGGCCCGTAAAAATCGCTGCAGATGCGCGCTCCGCACGGCTGAAGGCTGTCATTGTGGCCTATCCTGTACTTCGTGTCAAGGTCAAAAGTCCAGGTCAAAAGCCTTAATTGGAAAGCTGTGCAGGCGGAGGGGAGGGAATATATCCCCCTTTAATGTGTCTTTCTTTCTTTTGTGTCTTTATTCGCCGATCCTTCTCACCGCAATTTGAAAGAAGAATAAGAATAATGAAGAATAATAATGAGGATACGTCGGCTGATTTTGAGTTTCTAAGGCGGATGCACAAGAGGTTCAACCTTGAGGGATTGCTGTGGCTGCGCACGGTCGAACAACTTCCTGCGCTCGGCCTGAATGTCTAGCAAAAGCCTATCGAAGATCGCTGACGAGCCTCGTATTGTCACCCGAAATTTCGCTCTTCTATCGAGCTTTTCTGCCCGGCCACATTTTACTCGGAATGACCTGAATGACTTCCGCTAATGTTGCCCGGCAGGACCTTCCGGCGTAAACGGTGGTGGTACCGACGCGCCGTCTGCGACCATTGCGCGTGGGTGCTGTCCATTCTCGGACACCCACGTCCAGTTTCGAATAGAAATGCTTTTCTTCCGGTCAAAGACGTCGGTGGTATCCACCATGTTTCTAAGTACTTACCCTTTGTGTGGGGGATGGCATCTCGGGTGCGCTTCCACAGTTGAATGGACATCGCTCGACCCGAGTTCAAAGTTCAGAAACGGCGCCGTCAGACGGTGATCGCGGCGGTGGTCATCCTCGCCATCGCTGCGGTCTCCATTGGAGTTTCGCGTCTGAAGCCTGCGGCGCCGACGGTGGAGCGCGGAACGGTATGGACCGACACGGTCAAACGCGGTCCGATGCTGCGCCAAGTGCGGGGGTTAGGGACCCTAGTGCCGAGCCAGGAAGCGGTGCGTCAGATTCCGGCGGAAACAGAAGCCACGGTGGTTCTTATTCGTTTGCTGCCTGGCTCGCAGGTGACGTCCGGCACGATTCTGCTCGAAATGAGCAATCCCCAGACCGAGCAAGCCGCGGTGGACGCGCAGCTTCAACTGAAGGCAGCCGAAGCCGAATATCAGAGTCTTCGGGTGAAGCTCGAAAGCGATCTCATGAACCAGAAAGCCGGCGCTGCTACCGTGCATGCCGACGACGCGCAGGCACAACGGCAGGCCAACACCGACAAGGCGCTGTTCGAACTGGGAGTCATCTCGGGCTTGGCCTACAAGTCTTCGAAGGACAAGGCGGACGAACTTACCACGAGAAACGACCTTGAAACGCAGCGGCTCACCGCCAATCAACGGGCGATCGAGTCGCAGATGGCGCAACAGCAAGCGAAAGTCGACGAAATGCGGACCTTGGCGCAGCTTAAACAAAAGCAACTGGACGCCTTGAAAGTGCGAGCGGGGATCGATGGCGTGCTGGTGGATCTCCCGCTGCAAGTCGGCCAGCACGTGCTGCCGGGAACCATGCTGGCGAAGGTGGTGGAACCCGATCACTTGATGGCCACACTGAAGGTTGCCGAGACGCAAGCGCGCGACGTGCAGATTGGCGAACCGGCGTCGGTCGACACGCACAACGGCCTGATTGCAGGAACCGTAATGCGCGTCGATCCGGCGGTGCAAAACGGAACCGTGACGGTAGACGTCAAACTCACTGGGGAGCTGCCGAAGGGCGCGCGGCCTGACCTTAGTGTGGACGGAACCATCAATTTGGAACGATTGGACAACGTGCTCTATGTCGGTCGTCCAGCATTCGGGCAGGAGAACAGCACCATCAGTTTGTTCAAACTGGGCCCGGACGGGCAAGGCGCTTTGCGGGTGCCGGTAAAGGTGGGACGAGCCTCTGTAAATTCGATTCAGGTGATTGAAGGGCTACATGAAGGAGACACTGTCATCTTGTCCGACATGTCCCGCTGGGACAACACCGATCGTATCCGGCTTGATTAGCCGAGTTCAGCAACGAATTCAAAGCGAGGGAGTCAGCGATGACCGAAACAGGACAGGCACTCATTCAGATTCAGGACTTGACCAAAATCTTCTACACCGACGAAATCGAGACCCACGCACTCTCCGGCATTCATCTGACGATCGATAAAGGAGAGTACGTCGCTATGTCGGGACCGTCGGGCTGCGGCAAGTCCACGCTGCTGTCGATCATCGGTCTGCTGGATACGCCGACCGCAGGACGCTATTCGCTGAACGAGAAGACTGTCGAGAACCTCAACTTCGCGGAGCGGTCGCGCATCCGCAATCAGGAGATTGGTTTCATCTTCCAGAGTTTCAACCTGATTGGGGATTTGACGGTGTATGAGAATGTCGAACTGCCGCTGACCTACCGTCAAAGAATGCCGGCCGCCGATCGCAAGGCTCGGGTGATGGAAGCTCTGGAGCGAGTCGGCATGGCGCACCGTATCCGGCATTATCCGTCGCAACTCTCGGGAGGCCAGCAGCAACGCGTCGCAGTGGCGAGAGCGCTGGGCGGGAAGCCATCCATCCTGCTCGCCGATGAGCCCACGGGAAATCTCGATTCGCGCAACGGCGAAGCGGTGATGGAACTGTTGCAGAACCTGCATCGCGAAGGAGCGACGATCTGCATGGTGACGCACGATCCACGATTCGCCAAGCACGCGCAACGCGAAGTGCACTTGTTCGACGGCAAGGTGGTGGCCGAGGAAGAATTGAAGAAGCTCCTCGAGGAGACGAGTGCATGAGTGGGTTGCTGCAGGATTTTCGTTACGCTCTGCGGCAATTGCGCAAGAGTCCCGGCTTCACCGTGGTTGCGGTGATTACGCTGACCCTGGGGATCGGCGCGACGACGGCGATTTTCAGCGTCGTCTACGGAGTGTTGCTGCGTCCGCTACCATATTCCCGCGCCGACCGAATCATGGCGATCTCTGAAGTGAGGTCCAACGGCGGGCTCTCGCCCCTTGCGGATCCGAACTTTGACGACTTCCGCGATCAAAACCAGAGCTTCCAATCCATCGCGAAATACACGGCCGAACCGCTTTCGGTTTCTGGAACATCGCGGCCGACGCGCACCGTAGTGGCAGCGGTAACGCCGCAGTTTCTCACGGTATTCGGCGCTGAGCCGATCATTGGCCGCGATTTCACGGCAAGTGATGACCAGAAAGGCGCGGGACCTGTCGCGCTCGTGAGCTCCGGTTACTGGAGAGAATACCTGGGATCGCCGCAGAATCTTTCGCAAGCACATCTGAAAATTGACAACGCCATCTATTCCGTGATCGGCGTGCTTCCTTCGGAATTTCGCTTTCCGAATGACGTGGACGTGTGGATTGCTGCCGATAGAGATGGCGAGAGTTTGAGCCGTACGTCGCACAACTATTCTGGCGTCGGGCGGTTGAAAGCCGGTGTCGGTGTCGATCAGGCGCGAGCTGATATCAGTGCAATTGCGCGAAGAATCTACCAGGCGTCGAATGAGAAGACCGATTATTTACTCAGGGATGGAACAGTCGTTCCGCTGCAGGAATCCATTACTGGCGCTGTGCGATCGCCGCTGCTGATTCTGCTTGGCACGGTGGGACTCTTGTTGCTCGTAGCCTGTGCGAACGTCGCGAACTTGCTCCTGGCGCAGGCGTCGGTGCGCGAGCGCGAGCTCTCGATTCGCAGCGCGCTCGGCGCAGCGCGAGGCCGCCTGGTGCGCCAATTTTTGACCGAAGCATTGTTGCTCTCGCTGATCGGCGGAGTTCTTGGAGTGCTCGCCGCGCTGTCGGGTGTTGCCGGATTGGTGGCCCTAGCTCCGAATAATTTGCCGCGGCTCGACAGCATTTCCGTAAGCGTGCCAGTGCTGCTGTTCGCGTTCCTGCTCACCACTGCGGTCGCCGCTGGGCTCGGCGCGTTTACGGCTGGGCGAGCGACGCGAGGCGACTTGAGGAAGGGCCTTGAGGAAGGCGGACGTGCGCAGGCCGGATCGCTTGGCGGCCAGCGCGTGGGGCGAGCGATTGTCGCGGCGCAGATTGCCATCACGTTAGTGCTGGTGATCGGCGCGGGTTTGCTGGGACGCAGCTTAATGAAAGTCCTCGAGGTGAATCCAGGATTCCGAGTGGACAAGATCATAGCAATGGACGTCTCTCTGCCCTGGACAGAAGATCCAAATCTGCCCATGTCGGAAGATCCCGGAGCAAAGTTGACCCAGGGAATTTTCTTTTCCAACCTGATTGACCGGCTCAAACAGATCCCCGGCGTGCGCAAGGTGGGAGCTGCCAGCGCGCTGCCCATGACTGGCGGATTGCCCGATGGAATGTTTTTGTCGATAACGCAGAAGGAAGCTCCCAAAACGATGGACGACCTGGTTGCGTTGTGGAATCAAAAGGGACAGATCGGCAATGCGGATTTTTGTGTCACGACCGACGGATATTTCCACGTGCTAGGAATTCCGCTGATTCGCGGAAGAATGTTCGACCAGCGGGACGGCGCGAACGCGCCGCATGTGGCGCTGATCAGCGAGTCCCTTGCGCACGACCGCTGGCCAAACCAGGACCCGATCGGACGCACCATTGAATTTGGAAACATGGATGGCGATATGCGCTTGTTGACGATCGTAGGAATCGTGGGCGACACGCATGAATATGGCCTCGACCAGCCGCCGCGACCGACCGTCTATGTAAATCTATTCCAGCGCCCGCGTGCGTTTATGACGGTCGCGATGCTGAGCGATGCCGACACGCGCTCGGTAACCTCGGCCGCGAGCGGAATTTTGCACGACCTCAATCCGGAAATTCCAACGAGCTTTCAGACCTTTCAGCAAGTGTATTCCGCCTCGCTGGGATCACGAAAATTCAACGCGATGCTGATCGGATTCTTCGGAGTCACTGCGCTGCTGCTGGCGAGCGCCGGAGTGTTTGGCGTGATGGCGTATTCGGTGAGCCGGCGAACGCGCGAATTCGGCGTGCGCATCGCGCTTGGCGCCACATCGGGGGACGTGCTGCGCATCGTTCTGGGGCAGGGAATGGGCACGATCTTGATCGGCGTGGCGATTGGAATCGTGGGTTCGTTGGCACTAACCCGGATGGTGTCGTCGTTGCTGTTCGGCGTGACGGCAACAGATCCGGTCACATTCGTGGGACTGACGCTTTTGCTGGCCTCAGTGGCGCTCGCGGCTTGTTACATTCCGGCGAGGCGCGCGACGAAAATGGATCCGATGGTGGCGTTGCGCTGTGAGTGAGGTAAGAGCGATGACTGGATTACTTCAGGACCTCCATTATGCGATACGCCAGCTTCGCAAGAGTCCGGGCTTCACTGTGGTGGCTGTGGTAACGCTGGCACTGGGCATCGGGGCAAATACGGCGATTTTCAGTGTGGCCAACGGCGTCCTTCTCCGCGATCTGCCCTTCCACGACCCGCAGCGGCTGGCGCTACTTTGGAGCGTTGGACGCGATGACAACCGCGACCAGCTGTCCTTCACCGATATCGATGATTACCGCTCCCAGAATCACGTCTTCGAGAATGTTGTCGCGTTTGGAAACTGGAGCGCCACCTTCACCGGAGCCGACACTCCAGCCCGTATTCCGGGGATGCAGGTAAGCGATGGTTATTTGTCTCTGATGCGTGTCAAGCCATTGCTGGGCCGTGATTTCCTTCCCGAGGAGCAGATCGAGGGTAAGGACCAGGTCATCCTTCTGACGTATGGCTTATGGCAGGACCGGTTTGCGGGTGATCCCCAGATCGTTGGCAAGCAACTTAGCTTGGGCGGCAAGCCCTACACCATCGTAGGCGTCACGCCGAAAGGCTTCCCCATGCTACCGGTCACACTGGTCGATGGTCCCGCCCAGTTTTACCGGCCTGTCGCAGAAAAACACGACGACAAGGAACGATTCTCGCGGCACCTGCGCGCCATTGCCCGCCTCAAGCCGGGAGTTTCTCTCGAGCAGGCACAAGCAGATTTGCAGGTCGTCCATCGCGGCCTGGCCAAGCAATTCCCCGATGAATATTCGACCACGGGAGTGCGCGCCGTAAAGCTGCGGGACGATATCACCTCTGGGCTGCGTCCCGCGTTGCTGGTGCTGTTAGGCGCCATCGGCTTTCTGCTTCTGATCGCCTGCGCCAACGTCTCCAACTTGCTTCTGGCGCGTGCCCTTGCCCGGCAGAAAGAGATTGCCATCCGCTCGGCGTTGGGCGCGAAGCGGGCGCGGCTGGTTCGGCAGGTTCTGACCGAGAGCGTTGTGCTCGCATTGTGTGGCGGCGCGGCCGGGATCCTGCTGGCGTTCTGGAGCACCAATGTCATCGTAGCCATCGGCAGGAAGGTGATCCCTCAGCTCGCGGCCGTATCTTTGGATGGTCGTGTACTCGCATTTACCGCCAGCTTGAGCCTGGTAACAGGTTTGTTGTTCGGGCTGTTTCCCGCCGTGCGGGTTTCGGCAATCACTCTCAGTGACACGCTGAAGGAAGGCGCGCGGAACATCAGCGTGTCTCATGACACGTTCCGTAAAGCGCTGGCCGCCACTGAAATTGCGCTGAGTCTCGTGTTGCTGGCGGGTGCCGGATTACTCCTGCGCAGCTTCAGCAAACTGTACGGCATCGATCCCGGGTTCCGCTCCGATCACCTGCTCACCATGGAGATCGCCCTACCCTCCGCCAAATATCCGGCGGGAACTGACAAACCGCTGGCCTTCTATCGAGACCTGCTCGGCCGCATCAACGCCCTTCCCGGTGTCGAGCGCGCAGGCGCAGTGAACGTGCTGCCGCTGGGGGCGAATTTTGATACAGCCGGCACTGAGCCGGAAGGATTCGTGCACGGCCCGGGCGAAACGCCTTACCCCGAACGTTACATCGTTACCCCCAGCTACCTCGCTGCCGTGGGGATTCGCCTGGTTCGGGGGCGGCTTTTGACGGAGGCAGATCAGGAGAACGCACCGCTTGTCGCTTTGATCTCAAACACTGCGGCCGCGCGCTGGTGGCCGAGTCAAGACCCAATCGGGCGACGCGTAAAGGTGCCCGGATTCGATTATCAGCCGCAGCCCTGGCGAACCGTAGTTGGGGTCGTACAAGACGTGAAACAGGCAGGCCTCGATGCGCCTCCCACGATGCAGATTTATCTGCCGCATGCGCAGTACAGAAACGGAGGCCTCACGTTAGTCGTGCGCACCAAGTCAGACCCACTGAACCTGGCCGCGGAGGTGCGGGGGCAAGTGACCGAGGTCGATCCAGAACAGGCGGTTTCAAACATCGCCAGCATGGACCAAGTGCTTTTCGATTCCATCTCTTCCCGACGATTCTCGGCTACTCTTCTGGGCGCTCTGGCTGGCTTGGGATTGCTTTTGGCATCCGTGGGAGTGTACGGGGTCATTTCCTACGGCGTCTCCCAACGAACCCGCGAGATTGGAATTCGCATGGCCCTGGGAGCCGCCCGAGGAGATGTATTGTCACTGGTTGTAGGCGAGGGAGTGAAGCTGCTGCTGCTCGGAGTTGGGGCAGGCGCCATCTCTTCGTTGCTGCTGACTCCAGTCTTGTCCGGCCTGCTGTTTGGGGTAAGTCCGCGCGATCCGGTCGCATTCGCCGCGAGCGCGGTATTTCTCGCCGCTGTGGCTCTTTTGGCCTGCTACGTTCCCGCTCGGCGTGCTTCGAGGATCGATCCTATGGTGGCGTTGCGTTATGAATAAGAGGGCGAAACCGATATGAGCGGGCTATTTCACGATCTTCGCTATGCTCTGCGGCGACTGCGCCTGAGCCCTGGTTTCACCGCAGTGGCCGTGCTGACTCTCGCGCTGGGGATCGGTGCAACCACGGCGATGTTCAGTCTGGTCGATCGCATCCTATTCCGCAGCTTGCCCTACCCGCATGACCGCGAACTGGTTTCCGTCGGCGTCACTGCGCCGATCATCGACGGTGAGTTTCTGTTTGCCGCGAACTATCTCGGGTGGAGAGACCATCAGACCCCGTTCGCTGATTTCACTTCGTCTACCGGTGTCAGTGATTGCGACCTTACCGACGAGGCTCCCGTGCGCGTTACCTGCGCCTCGGTAGCGTCGACATTTCTGCCAACGTTTGGGATTCAGCCGTTGTTGGGCCGGAATTTTACCCGGGAAGAGGACCAGCCAAACGCTCCGGCAGTGGCGCTTCTGACCTATGGACTCTGGCAAAGCCGATTCGGCGGAGATCGCAACGTGGTGGACCGCACGATTTCACTGAACGGCAAGACGGCGCGGATCCTGGGAGTATTGCCGCGTGATTTCGAATTCCCCACACTTGCGCGCACCAGCATTCTGGTGCCGGAAGCGCTCGACGAATCCATTGTGCAACGCAACCAGTTGGGCACGGTAGTCCGGGTATTCGGGCGGATGAAACCAGGCATCAGTGTTGACCAGGCCAAGGCGGAGTTGCAACCACTTTTCCGCGGCTTTGTCGAGTCGGCGCCTCCGCCGTTCCGAAAGGTGCTTCGTCTCGAAGTACGTTCCATCCGGGACCTCCAGGTCCATGACTCTCGCCGGGCCGCGTGGCTGCTGCTCGCATCGGCCCTTGCGGTGCTTCTGATCGCCTGTGCCAACGCGATGAATATCGCGTTGGCTCGTAGCGTCGGGAGGCGGCACGAGTTGGCCATCCGCTCGGCTCTCGGCGCAAGCCGGGTTCGTCTGTTCCGGCAGAGGTTCACGGAGAGCGTATTGCTCGCCCTGGTGGCCGGTGCGGCCGGTACAGGACTGGCTTGGTTTATCGTCCGGGTGTTCGTTGTGCTTGCGCCCGCGGGAATTCCGCGCTTGTCCGACGCGACGGTAGACGGAAGGGTGCTGCTGTTCGCGATCATCGTGTCGCTGGCTTCGGGAATCGTCTTCGGAACTGTACCTGCGCTCGAGAAGCCGACGAGACAGATGCTGGTCGTCAGGGCCACAGCGGGTGTCGAACCCGCGCGACTGCGGCAACTGCTCCTTGTGGCCCAGGTGTGGATGGCCGTCGTGCTGCTCTCGAGCGCCCTGTTACTCGTGCGCAGTCTGCGCAATCTGGAAACCGAACCTCTGGGCATGAACACGGAAAACATCGTCACGGCGCAGATCACATTGGGGCAGCAAAGATATTTCGGGGCTCGGGAGCGCCTTGCTTTCTTTGAGGAACTGGAACGGAAACTGAAAGAGCTTCCGGGGACTGGCTCCGCGGCTTTAAGCGACTCACTTCCACCGAGTGCGACAGCTCGCACCGTGCCATTTGTGGCATTGCAGGCCGAGGGACAACCGCCTCTGGGACCGGAGCAGGGCATCGGCGGAGTCGTGGGATGGAGATCGGTTACGCCGGATTATTTTTCGGTTCTGGGCATTCCATTGCTGCGCGGACGCACCTTTGAGGATGCGGACCGCAAGCCTGGTTCGGACGCGGTCATCCTCAATGAAGCTCTAGCACAGCGACTTTTCCCCGGCGAAGATCCTCTGGGCAAAATCATCCACTTTCCCCAGGGGGAAGGCAGGGCGAGTGTCGGACACACGGTAATCGGCGTGGCCGGCAACACCCAAAATCAAGGCCTCGGGGGCCGCGTCGGTCCCGAGTACTACATGGTCCGCCGGCATGGAGAGGACGACGCTATCTTTCAATATCCCGATTCTCAGCACATTAGCATGGTGGTTCGAACCGCGATTGGGGCACAAGCCGAAGCCGAGCAATTGCGCAACACCGTCCACACGCTCGACCCTACGTTGCCGGTGGACGTGGATACTCTGGGCCAGAGTGTCGCCAAACTCGCGGAGCGTCCACGCTTCAGCGCGGCCTTGATTTCTCTGTTTGCAATCGTTGGGCTGCTGTTGACTGCAGTCGGCATCTACGGCGTCGTCTCACTGTTGGTCAGTCAACGCACGCAAGAGATCGGCATTCGTATGGCTCTGGGAGCAACCCCAATGAGTGTCATCCGAATGATGGTGGGGCAAGCGTCCCTATGGATTGGCTTCGGCGCCGCCGCTGGGATTATCGGTTCGCTCGCTGCTGCCCGCTGGATCGGTTCTCTGCTGTTCGACATACGTGCGAACGACCCGGCAACGCTGGCCGAAGCCGCAGCGCTGCTTCTAGTTGTGGCGCTATTGGGGGCATGGGTGCCGGCACGCCGTGCCGCCAAGATCGATCCCATGGTGGCGCTACGTTACGAGTGAGAGGACACGAGCGATGAACGGCTTGGTCGAGGACCTTCGTTACGCTCTACGCCAGCTCGGCAAGAGTCCCGGGTTCACTGCGGTGGCCGTGCTGACTTTGGCGTTGGGCATCGGTGCAAACTCAGCCATCTTCAGCGTGGTCAACGCCGTGCTCCTCAGACCACTGACCTACGAAAAGCCGGATCGCCTGGTCATGGTGTGGGAGCAGAATCTGCATCGCGGCTGGTTTGAGAACATCGTTTCCTCCGCGAACTTCCTCGACTGGAAAAAAGAAAACCATGTGTTCGCCGACATGGCGGCGTTTGAATCTGGCTCTTTCAATCTGACTGGAGACAACAGGCCCGAGCAGATCGCTGGGCAACGAGTAACCGCCAACTTGCTTTCTGTTCTGGGGGTTCAGCCATGGCGCGGCCGTCTGTTCGTTCCTGAAGAAGAAAAACGAGGCCGTGCGGCAGCCGTTGTGAGTTATGGGCTCTGGCAGCAGCGCTACGGAGGCGACCCCACGCTTGTAGGGAAGAACATTTCTCTCAATGGCGAGAGCTATCCAGTCGTGGGCATCTTGCCGGCCAACTTCGCCGACGACTATTCAGCGTCCTTTTCTCCCCATTCCCAGCTATGGATTTCGGGACTCGATCTCGAACCCGAGGGGCGGGAGTTTCACGATTACCACGTGATCGCTCGACTCCAACCGGGAGTAACCCTGGCGCAGGCGCAGGCAGAAATGGACACAATCGCTGGCCGGATCGAACAGCAATATCCGGAGTCAAAAGGGTGGAGCATCGCCCTGGTTCAATTGCATGACCAGGTCGTTAGCTACACTCGTCCCGCTCTTCTTGTTTTGCTCGGAGCGGTGGCCCTGGTTCTGCTCATCGCATGCGCCAATGTGGCGAATCTGCTGCTGGTCCGCGCGACGGGACGGGAAAAAGAAACCGCAATCCGCATGGCGCTCGGAGCAAGCCGCGCACAGATTATTCGCCAATTCTTGATCGAAAGCACTGTGCTCGCAACCATCGGGGCGCTGGCGGGTCTCGCACTGGCCACCTGGGGGTCGGAAATCCTTGTGCGGCTGTCTCCTCCTGAGACTCCTCGCGTGGAAGACGCCGGGATCAACATCGTCGTACTCGTCTTCACCATGGTTGTCGCTCTGGGCACGGGAATCACGTTTGGCTTGGCGCCGGCACTGGGCGCTTCCAAACCCAACGTGCATGAGGCGCTGAAGGCGAGCGGCCGAACCTCTACAAACAGCGCCAAGGGCCGCAGATTGCGGGATGGACTCGTAGTTTGCGAATTCGGTTTAGCTCTGGCCCTTCTGGTTGGCGCCGGCCTCATGATCAAGACCCTCATCCATCTTCGCGCTGTAGATATTGGTTTCGATCCTAACCATTTGCTGACCCTAGAAGTACCTCTCCAGGGTCCTCACTATAAACAGCCTCTCCGCCAGGTCGAATTCTTCGAGCAACTCCTGAACCGCATCGAAACCCTACCGGGCGTCGAGGCTGCAACTATTTCTCGCGGTGTGCCGATGAGCGGCTGGGCCGGCTGGAATTTCGTGACTGCGGACCATCCCAATCCTCCGGCCGGGGAGGTGCCAGACGCCAACTACGTGGTCGTCGCCCCCGACTATTTCCGTACGATGCGGATTCCCCTGCGGGAAGGCCGGCCGTTCACCGATGCCGATTCGCCCAGCACAGAACAGACAGCCATCGTCAGTGAATCGCTCGCACGCAAGTACTGGCCGGGCGAGGACCCTATCGGAAAACGCCTGAAGCTGAGTTCTGATGCAAACGATAAGAACCAGTCATGGCTTTCGGTGATTGGGGTCGCTGGAAACGTCAGGAGCGAAGGCCAGTACGCCCCCTTCATCCCGGAAATCTACGTCCCCTATACGCAATATCCGTGGATTCTTTGGCCGCGCAATGTTCTGGTACGCACCACCGCGGATCCGCTGGCGATCGTTGCTTTAGTCCGGCGCGAAGTTGCAGCCCTCGACAAAGATGTACCGGTTTCGAACGTGAACACGATGAGTGAGATTGTTCGAGGCCCGGTGCGCCAGGGTCATACCATCATGTGGTTGCTCGGGGGCTTCGCTGCGCTCGCCTTGGTCCTGGCGGCGGTTGGCATTTACAGTGTGATTTCCTACACCGTCACCCAGAGAACCCATGAGATCGGTATCCGCATGGCGCTCGGAGCATCTCACCGGGACGTTGCCGGCTTGGTGCTCAGGCAAGGCTTGGTTCTGACATCGGCCGGCGTCGCGACCGGTTTGCTGGGCGCCTTTGCGATAACCCGTCTTCTCTCGAGCCTGCCATTTCAACTACGTTGGCTGCTGCTGTTCGACGTCCGCCCGACGGATCCGCTGGTATTCGCCGTCGTTTCCGCAATTCTGGCAGCAGTCGCAGTGCTTGCAAGTTTTTTGCCCGCACGCCGGGCTGCCAAAGTCGATCCCATGGTGGCGCTGCGCTACGACTAGGAGATAGATAACTGATGAACGGACTATCCCAAGATCTTCGTTACGCTTTGCGCCAGCTCCGCAAGAGTCCGGGGTTCACGGCGGTGGCCGTGCTCACCCTGGCGCTCGGAATCGGGGCGAACACGGCCATATTCGGGCTGCTCGATCAAGCGCTGTTGCGCAGCCTGCCGGTGCGGGAGCCCGACCGTCTTGTACTGCTGCGATATTCCGGGAGCAATACCGGGCGCCTTAGTTCCCGTGCGGATGGGAAAACTTACTTCTCGTATCCAATGTATCGCGACCTCCGGGACCGCAATTCGGTGTTCAGTGGGGTCATTGCCACGGACTGGACCGAGGCAGGTCTCGAGTGGCGCAACCAGCCAGCGCTCGTCGCGACGGAATTGGTCTCAGGCAACTATTTCGATGTGCTGGGCGTCGAGCCTGCATTAGGCCGCCTGTTCGTCGCGTCCGATGATACCGTGCCCAACGCCAATCCGGTGGCAGTGTTGAGCTTCAATTACTGGCGGCGCCACTTCGGGCAAGACCGAACCATTCTGAACCAGTCCATTTTGGTGAACGGTCACCCCTTCACCGTGATCGGTGTAGCCCAACCTGGTTTTCACAGCGTCGTGATGGGCGACACTCCCGACCTGTTCGTGCCCATGATGATGAAGGCACAAGTGATGCCGGGGGCTGACGACCTCGAGAACCGGTGGTCAAGCTGGCTCAACATTGTGGCCAGACTAAAACCCGGCGTCAGCCGCCAGCAGGCAGAGGCAGGCATCAATCCGTTGTGGACGGCGATCCGGGCCGACGAACTAAAACAGCTGGGGCACCGAACGGAAAGCTTTGGTGAGAACTTCGTGGCGAAGTCTCGCCTTTCCCTGCTCGATGGTACAAAAGGATTTTCTCCACTGCGCAGCGACGTCGAAACGCCTTTGCTCATTGTGATGGCAATGGTGGGGCTGGTTGCCTTGATGGCTTGCGCCAACGTGGGCAGCTTGTTTCTGGTTCGTGCGGCGGGCCGGTCGCGCGAAATGTCCGTGCGCTATGCGCTGGGGGCAAAGCGGAATCGGGTGGTTCAGCAGCTCCTGGTGGAAGGGCTGTTGCTGGGACTGACGGGCGGAGTCCTGGGCATCATCCTTGTGCCCCAGGTCTCAGCCGTGCTGATCGACATGATCTGGGGCGGCACGGGTATGGAGTTGCCGTTCTCCTCGCAGGTGGACTTGAGAATCTTGCTTTTCAATTTTACTTTGGCAGTATCGGCAAGTCTGCTTTTCAGCATGGCCCCAGCCGTACAATTCTGGCGGCCCAACCTCGTGCCCGCGCTGAAGCAGCAGGTGATCACCGCGGGAGGGCCACTGCGTTTCCGCCGCATTGCGGTCGGCGTGCAAGTCGGATTGAGCCTTTTGCTGCTGGTGGGTGCCGGCCTCTTCATGCGCACCCTGCACAATCTCAAGTCGCTCGATGTTGGGTTCGCGACCGATCATCTGGTGACCTTCAACGTCGATCCATCTCTTGCGGGATATCCCCGCGCCCAGGATCTCGAAGTTGACTCCCGAGTGCTGCGCACCCTCACCGCCCTTCCGGGAGTGCGTTCGGTTGCCGGCACCACCGACTCGGAACTGGCGAATGACAATTTTTCTAACAACATTACGCTCGCAGGCTATACCGCAAAAGAAAACGAGGATATGAACGTCGAGCATCCCTACGTCAGTCCCGGCTACTTCTCCGGCATGGGGATGCCGCTCGTTGCGGGCCGCGAGTTGAGCGATGCGGATCGGGCAGGGACGCAAAAAGTCGCGGTCGTCAACGAGAGTTTCGCGCGCCACTTTTTTGGCGACCCCCAGCATGCGCTGGGGCATTCCCTGGGCAGCAACGGAGGGGAAGTGAAACCGGACGTTGAAATTGTAGGCGTGGTTAAAGACGCCAGGCATACCGGAGTTCGTCAGGAAATCAAACGGACGGTATTCACGCCTTACCTGCAAGAAGCCGATCCCGGCGCCATGACTTTCTACATTCGCACCTGGCAAACGCCGGAAAGCGCGGAAGCGACCATCCGTCGCGCCATGCAAGCGCTCGATTCGAAGCTCGTGCTCGACAGCTTCCGGACCATGGAACAACAAATCGACGATAACTTAACCGCCGAACGTGTGGTAGCGCTTCTGGCAGAGAGCTTCGGAGCGCTGGCCGCGCTCATGGCTGCCATCGGTTTATACGGCGTGCTGGCCTACTCGACGGCGCAGAGAACTTCGGAGATCGGCATCCGCATGGCGCTCGGAGCGAGCCGCGCCTCGGTGGTCGGCGTGGTGCTGGTCGAGGTGCTATGGCTGACGGGAATCGCCGTCGCCATGGCTTTGCCAGCGTCACTCTTGCTGGGTATGGCGGTGCGTAGCCAGCTTTTCGGCATTTCGAGCAGCGATCCGCTTACGCTATGCCTGGCCACGCTCGTGATCCTGGTAGTGGCCACTGCCTCCGCTCTGCTGCCGGCACAGCGCGCGGCCAAAGTCGATCCCATGGTGGCGCTGCGCTACGAGTAGGAGGATACAACTGAGATGACCGGACTACTCCAAAATGTTCGCTACGCACTGCGCCTGTTCGGCAAGAGTCCCGGGTTCACCGCGGTTGCGGTGCTTACCCTAGCTCTGGGCATCGGACTGAGCACGGCGATGTTCGGCGTGCTGAATGCCGTGCTGCTGAGACCTTTGCCATTTCCCAATCCTGACCGTCTGGTCAGAATCTTATCGACCGAGGGGGACCGGATATTAACTGGCCCGTCTCCCCTCGACGTTCGTGACTTTCGAACCCAAAACCATACTTTCGAGAAATTCGCCGTGTACGACATCTGGCCGAAGAATGTTAGCACCGGCAGCGGATCGATCGAGCCCGAGCAGATGCGTGTAGGGTTAGTCCCAGCCGAATATTTCGAAGTCTTGGGCATCAAGCCTTTGATGGGGCGTCTGTTTCGGGACGAAGAAAACCAATGGGGAAATCAGTTTGAAGCGATTCTGGGCTACAACTTCTGGCAGACTCGGTTCCATGGCGATCCCTCCATACTGGGCAAAACCATTCGGATCAATGACGAGCCTTACACGATTATCGCAGTCATGCCGGGCGAGATTCCCGAATTGTTCGGTGACACGACACAAGGCAAAGTTGAGCTGTGGAGCCCATTCGTTCCCTATACGACTGCCAGCGAGACGGTATGGCAGGAAAGCCAACGGGGGTCGCGCGGTTGGGCCACAATCGGGCGATTGAAATCAGGGGTCAGCCTCCAGGAGGCGAACGCCGACCTTCAGCGACTGGCGCAGAATCTCGCCGCCCAATATCCGCTGGACCGCGGTGTAGGTGTAATGCTCCGTCCTCTCGAGGAAGAGCACGTCGCCAATCTACGTCCCATCCTGCTCCTCCTGATGGGCGCGGTGATTTTAATTCTGCTGATTGCCTGCTCGAACGTTGCGAATTTGTTGTTGGCAAGAAACTCCAGCCGCACTCGCGAGATCGCGGTGCGAGTGGCAATGGGGGCGGAACGATCTGCCCTGATTCGGCAATTCATGACCGAAAACCTGGTGCTAGGCATGTTCGGAGGAATCCTCGGCGCAGCGTTGGCCTGGGGCGGCTGTGCCCTAATAGCGCGCGCCCATCCCGCCCAACTGACTCAACTTGCCGCGGTGGGACTCGATCTCCGTGTGCTCGCCTTCGGGTTTGGAATTTCAGTTTTGAGCAGCTTGCTTTTCGGAACTCTTCCGGCGTGGATCAACCTGAGAATGAATCCATCGGAAGTGCTCAAAGAAGGCGGACGATCGAACATCGCTGCCCGCAGCAGGCGCTGGTTGAGGCATTCCTTTGTTGCCGGGGAGCTGGCACTGGCCGTCCTGCTGCTGGTTGGCACCGGGCTTCTGATTCAGAGCCTGATGCGTTTACAGAGCCAGCAGCTGGGTTTTCGCGTCGATCATTTACTAAGAACGCATTTTTTTCTGCCATCCGTTCGCTATCCCGATCGCGCGAGCATCACCCGTTTTTCGGACGAATACGTGGCGCGAGTCCGCCAACTACCCGGAGTCGAGGACGCGGTGATCAGTGCCGCCTACCCGTTCGATGATCAGTGGACAGCAAATTTCACCATCGTAGGCCGGCCCGTCTCGCAGCTTGAAGATACGCCCGCGGCGGCATTCAATTCGACGGACTCGCATTATCTTCACACGCTTCGAATCCCGCTGCTCCATGGCCGCGACTTCTCGGATTCAGACACCGCGGCCAGCATGCCTGTGGTGTTGGTGAATCAGGCGTTCGCGGACCTTTACTTTCCGGCGGAAGATCCGGTGGGAAGGCAGATTCGCATGGGTTTGGACCCCATCGCTGCCTCGAGCGCCTCCACCACTCCATTCACCATTATTGGCGTGATTGGAAATTCCATGAACCGCGGACTGGCGCTCCCCCCGTTGCCGCATATCAACACGCTCTTCCGGCAGACGCCGGTGCTGAACGCTGGCTTCAAGAATTTGATCGTGCGTACGAGTCTTGACCCGATGCAACTTGCCGCACCGATTCGCCGACAGCTTCATTCGCTCGATGCCGAGCTGCCATTCGCACAGGTTTCGACGATGGATCAGATCATGCAGGGACAGACCGCCGATCGCCGCTACACCACCGGTCTACTCGCGTTGTTCGCAGCTTTTGGAGTGATGTTGTCAGGAATCGGTGTGTACGGAGTGGTTTCCTACGTTGTCGCGCAGCGCACCAGTGAAATCGGCTTACGCATGGCCTTGGGAGCACAGCGCGGAGACGTGCTTTGGCTCATCGTAAAACAAGGGCTGTGGATGGCCGTAATTGGAGCCGCAATCGGACTCCTGTGCGCCTGGATTCTTCGGCAAACCGTCGCTCAGCTGGTTTTTGGAATCTCGCCAGCAGATCCGATGACCCTGGGCTCTGCGGCGTTGTTACTGATCGCATTTGCGGTGGGAGCAAGCTTGGTCCCGGCCCGCCGCGCCGCCCAGGTCGATCCCATGGTCGCGCTGCGCTGCGAGTAGGAGGATACAACTGAGATGAGAGGACTACTGCAAGACATTCGCTACGCACTGCGCCAGTTGCGCAAGAGTCCCGGCTTCGCCGCGGTCGCGGTCATTACCCTGGCGCTGGGCATTGGCGCCAACACCGCGATTTTCAGTGTAGTGAACGCCGTGCTGGTGCGACCGCTGGGGTTTAAGGAGGCCGACCGGTTGGTCCGAATCTGGCATGTTCCTCCGCCCAAGAGTTTTCCCGGTCTGACGACGTTTTCCGTCTCCGCGGCAAATTATTTGGACTGGGAAGGCCAGAACCACGTATTCGACCGGATGGCGATTTACAACTACCAAGGTTTCACCCTGACCGGCGGTGACAAGCCAGAACAGGTAGACGCCGTCGGGGTATCTTCCGGTTTCTTCGCTACGCTGGGTGTTCCGCCAATACTTGGACGCGTGTTTTCTCCGGAAGAGGATCAGCCGGGACGCTCCCACGTCGTAGTTCTCAGTCATCGTTTGTGGCAAGAGCGCTTCGGTGCAAATCCTGACATCGTGGGCCACAACATCAACCTGGATGGCCAAGGCTATCTCGTGGCTGGCGTCATGCCAGCAAGCTTCCGGTTCCCCGACATTGCGCAGATATGGACCCCGATGGCCTGGACCGATAAAGAACGTGCGGTGCGAGGGGAGCACCACTATCTTGTCATCGCACGGCTCAAGCCTGGAGTTGAATTGACGCAGGCGCAGGCGGAGATGAACACCGTCTCCAGCCGACTGGAGCAACTGTATCCCGAGGATGACAAGGGATGGGGCGCCGTGGTCGTCCGCTTGCGTGAAGATCTGGTCAGTGATGTGCGGCCCGCGCTCTTGGTTCTGTTGGGAGCAGTGACTTTCGTTCTTCTGATCGCTTGCGTCAATGTGGCCAACCTTACACTGGCGAAAACTTTCAGCCGGCAAAAGGAGATTGCGATTCGAACCGCACTGGGCG
>Ga0302324_100010641_pt1 | contig 19008 bp, 18 predicted proteins | sample Palsa_T0_1_FD_201949 | JGI IMG/M metagenome (GOLD analysis project Ga0302324, IMG submission 201949) | Peat permafrost microbial communities from Stordalen Mire near Abisko, Sweden - Palsa_T0_1 | ecosystem: Environmental > Terrestrial > Soil > Palsa > Peat permafrost | place: Sweden: Abisko...
CCGAGATCCATCAGAAGCAAGTCAAAATCGCTGAAGCCGACGCCGACGCAGCCAAGGTGCAGGAAGTGAAACATGCTGAGGGACAGGCCGCCGTGCGCGTGCTGCAAGCCAAGAGCGAGGCCGATGCCATGCAATACACGCTTCCGCTGAAACAGAAACAGATTGAGCAATCGAAGCTCGAAGCCGAAGCGCGCAAGGAAGCGACGGTGAAGAACGCCGAAGCCGCCGGAGAAGCGAAACTCATCGACAGCAAAGCGGAAATGGAACGCCGCAAACTTCTGGCGCAAGCCGAGGCCGAACGCATACGCTTGACCGCGGCTGCCGACGCCGAGCGCATGACCAGCGAGAGCGCGATCCTGAAGCAGAATCCGCTGCTCATCAACAAAATCGTGGCCGAGCGGCTCTCCGATAAATTGCAGATCATGATGGTTCCAGCGGACGGAAAATTTTTCTTCACCAACGACGTGCTGCGCGGTATGGGCGCGCCGAACCATGTGAGCCAGGCCGATGATGTCGATGGCAAATAATTGTCATGGGGGAAGAGTTCTCAGTTCCCAGTTCCCGTAAATACCGCGGCCTAGAGATTTTTTCTGAGAACTGAGAAGGGAACTGAGAACTTTCCTTATGAACAGTCCGCCATCAACCCCGCGCTATAATCAGCCCATTCCACACATGCGAGAGCGAGAGTTCATGCGGCAGTTCGGCCCAAAGCTCAGCCGAAAGGCCAGCGGTCTGGGAGTTGGTTGGCTGACTTCGTTCCTGCTCGCGACAGTTTTTCTGCCATCTTCGTTGTCTGCTTCAGGATTCGGGGACGCCGCCCGTCAACTGGCGCACAAGATTTCGGCGGCATCGGGGCCCGGTGCTTTCGAAGTCGCGATCACCAATCGCTCGTCGCTCGACGAAAAGTCTGTGCGCGAGGTGCGTAGCGCGCTTGAAGCCGAGTTAGAGGTTCAAGGCGTGCATACGATTAAAGCCGAGCAAGCGACCGGAACCGTGGAGGTTATTCTCTCCGAGAGCTTGCGCGACTATGTTTGGACGGCTGAGATCAACATCGGGTCCGACGAGAAGAAGGTCGCCATGGTTTCTTTGCCGCGGCCGCCCGCCGAGGCGCCATTCGCGGCCGCCTTCCCGGTCGTTCTCAAAACAACTCTTCTGCTATCGCAAGAACGACCAATGCTCGACGCTGCCCTGGTCGATATGCCTGGAGGAGCGCGGCTGATCATCCTCGAAGCCGGTGCCGTTTTGGTCTATCGTCAGGGAACGAGCCTGGGCAGTGCGAATGCAACCGGCGTTTCGAATTCAGCTGCGAATTCCGTTGGACGATGGCAACTCGAGGCTTCGTTGCCGATCGCTCACTCACGCCCGTTTCCTCGCGATCTGCGCGGACGCCTGCTGCTGCGCCGCGACCACCTGTTCGATGTTTACCTGCCCGGGACATTCTGCCGGACCAATTCCAGCGCGGCCGCGCCGCTCGTGCTCACTTGCGGTGATAGCGATGACCCCTGGCCACTCGCGCCCCTCGGATCCCTCACACCGGACGACAACGGCGTGCGCGCTTTCTTTGCGTCCAAGCGCAATTTTTTCACCGGAGCGCTTTCTCCTGCCATTGGAAAAGTTCCCAATGTTCCTTCGTTCTATTCTTCGGCCGCGCTCCCGCGATCGAACTACACGCTTTGGGTGTTCGCAGCGGCGGATGGATCGCTGCATCTCGTGGATGGGATAACAGACCAGGCCATCCGCGGCGTAAATTGGGGTAGCGACGTGGCCGCGGTTCACTCCGGTTGTGGAGCGGGCACACAGTTGCTGACCTCAGATGTCGACAAACGTGGGGAGACGGAGAACGATGATCTGCGCGCTTTCGAGATTCCCGATCGCGATCCTGTGGCGGCCAGTGCGGCGGTGGAATTCGACGGGCAAATCGTCGCGCTCTGGCCGGAGAGCGGCGGCACCGGCGCAATAGCAATCGTGAAACGAATGGACACGGGATGGTATGAGGCGTATCGCATATCTGTTTCTTGCGGCAATTAGCCTGCTGGTCGCGGCAGGCGGTGCACTCGCAGCCGAGCCTCGTCCGCATTACGGCGGAACCCTGCGCGTCATGATGCAAGCGTCGCCTGGCGGGCTCGAACTTCCCACGACCATTCCGACGACCACGGCGAACGCAGCGAACATCACGGCCGCCGATTACTGGGATCTCGCGCGCACCCTCTCCCTCGTCGGCGACACGCTCGTGATCGTCGACGCGCAAAACCGTCCGCACCCCGCGCTGGCCGTGGCGTGGCAGAGTGACGCAGGCGCCCGGCATTGGCAATTCACGCTGCGCGACGGCGTGAAGTTCCATGACGGCAGCGCCGCGTCGGCCGCAGCCATCGCGCAGATTCTGGGCGCGCTCCACACCGACTGGATCGTGCGCTCATCGACAGATTCCTTGTCGATCGAGAGCGACGTTCCCCTACCGTCACTGCTTGCCGAACTCGCGCTCCCACGCAACCTCCTGCTCAAGCGCAGTCCGAATGGAGTTCCCATCGGCACTGGTCCGTTTTTGGTGGCTGAATGGCAGCCCGGAAAACTGCTCAAGCTCGCCGCGAACGAACAGAGCTGGACGGGACGCCCGTTCGTGGATGCGGTTCAAATTGAATTTGGCAGATCGCTCGGCGACCAGGCCATCGCGCTCGAACTGAACAAGGCCGACGTGATCGAGGTGGCTCCTTCGTCGTCGATAGGACCGCCGCAGCACACCGAATCTTCATCTTCGTTTTTGTCTTCGTCTTCGTCCTCGTCTTCGTCCTTGTCTTCGTCTTTGTCTTTGCCCGTGGAGTTGCTGGCGCTGGTTTTCCCCGCGAATTCAAAAGCGCAAGATCCCCGCGTGCGTGAAGCATTGGCGCTGGCCATTGATCGCAAGCCCATCCAATCGGTGCTGTTGAAAGGCGCGGGAGAGGCGACCGCCAGCATTCTTCCCAACTGGATGACTGGCTACAGTGCCGTCTTCTCCGCGCGGGCGAATCCGGAACGCGCCCGGACTTTGCTCGCCGGTTTGCCGCAGCCCATGCTCAATCTGCGCTACAACCTGAGTTATGACCCGCGGGACCCTCAGGCTCAACTGATCGCCGAGCGCATCGCCCTCAACGCACACGAAGCCGGCATCACGGTGCAGGTGAGTTTGTCGGGCGCGGACGACATTCGCCTGACGCGCGTCGTGCTGCCGAGCCCCGATCCAGCTACATCGCTGACGGAGGCGGCACGGCAGTTGGAATTGCCGCAACCGGCATTCGCCGGGAAGGCCGCGAACAACCCGCTGGACGATGGTTTATCGGACGGTCGTTCTTTAGACAATCGGCCTTTGGACAACCGTTCCTTGGATGATCTTTATCAAGCCGAACGAAATCTGCTGCAGGGATACGCGCTCATTCCGTTATTCCAATTGCCGGTGGCGACCGCCGCGAATGCCCGCGTGCGCAACTGGTCGCCAGGTCGATTGGGAGCGTGGAGCGATCCAGATTTTTCATTGGCGAACGTTTGGATGCGAGATGGCCGTCCGTGGGCGGACTCACGATGAGCTTTCGTCAAAAACTTCTTCTGTTGTTTGCGGCCACGGTCTTGCTCTGCGTAGCCGTGATTTCGGCATCGGTCTACAGCACCATCGGGCATTCGTTCGAGCAGGCCGATCGTGAACGTGCCAATACGGTCGCAGCTCAGTTTCGATGGGAGTTCCAGCGGAGGGGACTTTTGGTTGCGAACAAGGTCGACTCCGTCGCCGCCAGCGAAACGGTGCAGCGCATCGCACTCAATATGAATCGCAGTGTCCCCGAATTGAGCGGATACGCTAGTGAGGCACGCACATTGGCGAGTCAGCAGCATCTCGATTTTCTGGAACTTGTCGACTATCGGGGCGTCATACTTTCTTCGGCGCAGTGGCAGGCAAAATTCGGATATCCGGAGGCGACAATTGCCGCCGCCGTTCCTTCCAACTCCATTGCTTCCAACATGGCTCCCGCGAGTGAACCTCCCGCGGGAGCGTTTCTGAAACGCGAAGAGCTTCCGGATGGCCCGACCCTCGGCCTGTTTGTGGCGCGGACGGCCCGCGTCGGAGAGCAGCCTTTGTACGTGATTGGCGGAGAACGCCTCGACCAGGAATTTCTCTCGACCCTAGACATTCCGGCAGGCACGCGTGTAATGCTCTATCAAAATCTGGACGCGAAATGGAATCCCAAATCGCTGCTCGATCTGAACGGGTCGGCCGCTGGCGTCGAGAAGATCGCTCCCCTGGTCGCGAAGGTGCGCGACACGCTGCAAGAATCTCAGGGCGTAATCCATTGGACGCCCGACGCCGCTGACGCCGAAGTGTTCCACGCCATCCCACTCATCGGACCGGTGCCGAATACGTCGAATCAGGGAGCCGTCGATCAAGGCGCGGCCAATCCAATCGCGGCTAGACCAGTCGCTGCCCATCAGCAACTCATGGGGGTTTTGCTCGTTGGCAGCTCACGGCGTCCGCTGATCGAACTGCAAAGGCAGATTGTATCCACGGCAATGCTGGTCGGCGGTATTGGCGTTCTGGTAGCTGTGCTGGCTAGCCTCTGGTTCGGGGCTCGCGTCACGCGGCCGGTCGTGTCCCTGGCTGGGGCTGCGCGCCGCGTCGCCGCCGGCGATCTCTCAGCGAAGGTGGAAGTTGATTCGAGCGATGAACTGGGTGAATTGGCGGCATCCTTCAACCGCATGACAGAAAATCTCGTGCAGCAAAAAGACCGAGCCGTGCAAGCCGAGCGCGTGGCGGCCTGGCGCGAACTGGCGCGGCGGTTGGCTCATGAATTAAAAAACCCTCTCTTCCCCTTGCAGGTCACGGTGGAGAATTTGGTGCGTGCAAAGCAGAAATCGCCAGAGATGTTCGAGGAAGTTTTTCAAGAAGGAACAACGACCTTGCTGGCGGAAATCAACAATCTTAAAACTATCATCGCGCGCTTCAGCGAATTTTCGAGGATGCCCCAGCCCCAGCGGCAACCGATGCAGATCAACGTTGTGGTGCGTTCGGTGCTGAGCGTATTCCACGCGCAATTGCAGGAGAGGAGTCAGATTGTCGTGCACACCGTATTGGCTGATGCTTTGCCAGAAATTTCAGCCGATCCCGACCTGCTGCATCGTGCGCTGCAGAATCTGGTGCTGAACGCCATCGACGCCATGCCGGAAGGCGGAGAGTTGACGATTCGCACGGCCACTGTCTGCGATCGGATTGAAATCGCCGTCTCCGATACTGGCTCCGGCCTGACTTCAGAAGAATGTGGCCGGCTGTTCACCCCTTATTACACAACCAAACAGCATGGCACCGGGCTCGGGCTGGCGATCGTGCAGTCGGTTGTGAGCGATCATGGAGGCAAGATTTCCGTCGAGAGCGCGAAGGAAAAGGGAACCACGTTTCGCATCGAGTTACCGCGCGAGCCGCAACTGTGGCAAACCGGCCAGACTTAGGAAGCCCGAACAGGAGAAGTCTTCACAGGAGAGCACCGTGGCGCAAAAAGCGCATTTATTGATCGTAGATGACGAGCCTAACACGCTGGCTTCGCTATCGCGCGCATTTCGTTTGGAAGGCCACGAAGCCGCTGTCTGCGACAACGCAAACAAGGCTCTGGAACTGGCCAAGGCGCAATCCTTCGACTTGATTCTCTCGGACGTGGTGATGCCCGGCAAAGACGGCCTGGCCCTGCTCGAAGAACTCAAAGCGCAAGGCGTTCCCACTCCGGTTGTCATGATGTCGGGCCAGGCCCACATCGAGATGGCGGTACGCGCAACCCGGCTCGGCGCGATCGACTTCCTGGAAAAACCGATCTCCACTGAAAAATTGCTGTTAACCGTGGAGAACGCACTGAAGCTCAGCCGCCTCGAACGCGAGAATCGCGATCTGGAGCGCCGCCTTGGCAAACACGAGATCGTCTGGCAAGGGGACACCATGCGCCGCTTGATGGCGCAAGTGGGGCGCGTGGCCGCGAGCGAAACGCGCGTCTGCATTCTCGGCGAGACCGGCACCGGAAAAGAGCTTGTGGCGCGCACGCTCCATGAGCGCAGTCCGCGCGCTGGCGCTCCGTTCGTCACGCTCAACTGCGCCGCCGTCCCCGCGGAGCTGATCGAATCCGAATTATTTGGCCACGAAAAAGGATCGTTCACCGGCGCGGCTGGCCGCCATCCAGGCAAGTTTGAGCAAGCGCAGCACGGAACCATCTTCCTCGATGAGATCGGCGACATGCCGCTCGCCATGCAAGCCAAACTGCTGCGCGTTCTCGAAGAAGGCGAGGTAGAGCGCATTGGCGGCGAGCGCGCCATCAGGGTCGATGTGCGAGTCATTGTCGCCACCCACCGCGATCTCGAAGCACAGGTGCGCGACGGCAAATTCCGGCAGGATTTATTTCATCGCGTGTTCGTTTTCCCTTTGCGGCTCCCCCCGTTGCGCGAACGACGCGAGGACATTCCCGCGCTGATCGAGCACTTTGCTGCTCAAGTGACGGCAACCAACGCATGGAAACCCGTGCGCTTCTCCGCCGATGCGATGGCCAGCCTGAAGGAGCAGGCCTGGCCGGGAAACGTTCGCCAGCTGAGAAACGCGGTCGAACGCCTGATGCTGCTCGCAACTTCCGATGAAGTGACCACTGAAACTGTGGCGCTGGCGCCGCCCGCCTCGACTGCCGCGCCCGATTCTGTACCGGGCAGCGGCCCGTTAGCCGAACGCGTGCGCGCGTTCGAGAAACAGACGATCCTGGCGGAGCTGAAGCGCAATCATCACCAGATTTCGAACACGGCGCGTGCGTTGGGACTGGAGCGGTCGCATCTCTACAAGAAGGCGGAACAGGTGGGCATTGACTTGAAAGCTACTCGGAACGAGGGCGAACGCTGAGAGGTCGTACTCTGGCCCAACCCGCCGGTTGCAATTTCTATCCCCTACAGACGACAATCAGTCCGTGCCCAGCACTAGCTTTTATCAGGATCCGCAAACCGTCAGCCCCTTTCGTCCGGGCGCGCTCGTGATTGCGACGCTCACAAACCCGCGCGAAAAGTTTTGGGGCGCGATTCTCCATCTCGCCGCAGAAGGTCTCAGCCTGCGCGGAGTTGACGTCGCGGGCTTCGACGATCTCGCCACACAAATCAAGAACGGCGAGGCGTTCACCTCTGGAGTGGTTTTCTTTCCCATGCACCGTCTGGAGCGTATGGAATTGGATCTTCCCGAGGGTGACATTCTGTCGCTCGCCCAGCGCTTCGCGCAGAAAACCGGACAAGACCCGGCGCCGATTCTGGCCAGCGAGTTCCTGAACTCCGGAGGACATTCCGGAGGAGAGAAATTGCGGTGAACCTGCGGCAGATCCTGACTGCACCTAACCAACTCACTCTGCTGCGGATGATTTTTCTGCCCTTCATCGTCATCAATCTGGTCAAGCACGATTTCAAATGGGCGCTGGCGTTGTTCGTTCTTGCTGGATTGAGCGACGGCCTCGACGGCCTGCTGGCCCGCACCCTGCATCAGCAAACGCTGCTCGGCCAGTATCTCGACCCCATCGCCGACAAGCTGCTGATGAGCACCATGTTTCTCGTGCTCTCGATCGAACAACGCCAGCTCGTGCCGTGGAAGTACACGATCGTCGTATTCAGCCGCGACATCTCTATCCTCCTGCTCAGCGGCGTGCTGTTCATGATCGCCGGCCTGCGCGATTTTCGGCCCAGCATTTTCGGCAAGGCCAATACATCCGCGCAAGTCGGCGCGATTTTTTTCGTGTTGCTGTTCCTGGTCAAGCCAATCGTGCTGATCGATAACCTCGCCACGGTGTTTCTTCGCGCGACGTTCATCTTCACGATTGTTTCCGCCGTGCATTACGCAGTCCTCGTGCAACACCGGCTGCACGGGCCTGGCTCGCCTCCTGCCATCCAGTCGTAGCTATTAAACTGGGTTCCTAAACCAGGCTTCTAGACTGGTTACTAAAGCCATGCCCAGTCATTTGACCCCTTTTCTTTCGGCACCCTAGAATAAAATCTCGTACTGCGCTCGCGAACTCATTCATGGCTCTGCGCCTCTATAACACTCTTTCCGGGAAGATCGAAGAATTCCATCCGCTCGACGGCAACCGGGTCCGCATGTATGCCTGCGGCCCAACGGTCTATGACTACGGCCATATCGGCAATTTTCGTACGTTTATCGCCGTCGATCTTCTCTATCGTTTTCTGCGCCAGAGCGGATACGACGTCCGCTACGTCATGAACATCACCGATGTTGACGACAAAATCATTCGCAACTCCGCTCGCGACGGGGTCAGCGTACAGCAGTACACGGCCAAGTTTACTCAGGCTTTTCTCGAAGATTCGGCGACGTTGAGTATTGAGCGGCCGATTCTGGTGCGCGCGACCGAACACATCGCGGAGATGGCCGACTTCATTGCCGAGTTGGTGAAGAGTGGTTTCGCTTATCGCACCGACGATGGCTCCTATTATTTTCACATTGCGAAGTTTCCCGAGTACGGCAAGCTCTCGAAAAAAGACTTCGCCGGCATGAACGACGGCGCGCGTGTCGACGTAGACGAATACGAAAAAGACAGCGCCCGCGACTTCGCTCTGTGGAAGGCTCCGAAGCCGGGCGAGGCGTCGTGGGAGACACCCATCGGGGCGGGGCGACCGGGCTGGCACATCGAGTGCTCCGTCATGGCAATGAAAGAACTGGGACCGAGTTTTGATTTGCACGCCGGCGGCGAGGACCTGATTTTTCCGCATCACGAAAACGAAATTGCGCAATCGGAGGCGCTCAGCGGAAAGCAGCTGGCTCGCTATTGGTTTCATCCGCGGTTCTTGCTGGTCGAGGGCCAGAAAATGTCCAAGAGTCTCGGGAATTTTTTCACCATCCGAGATCTGGTGCTGCGCGGCCATAAGCCGTCATCGATTCGCTGGCTGCTGACGCAGGTGCCCTATCGCAATCAGCTGAACTTTACGTTCGACGGCTTAAAATCCGCTGCGAGTTCGGTGGAGAAACTGCGCAACTTCCGCTTCCGGCTGACGAGCGTGCAGTTCCCCGCCGGTGCAACCCCGCAGATGACGCAATTGGCGGCCGAAACCATGGCGCAGATGAAGAGCGCCCTAGATGACGATTTGAACACCGCCGAGGCGCAAGCCTCCATCTTCGACATGTTGCGCAAAGCGAACACCGCGCTCGATGCCGCCCAAAGTGGCCAGAACAACTTCCGTCAGGACGATGTGAAGCCCTTGCTGTGCGCGCTCGAAACGTTTGACGAGATATTCGGCGTATTGAAAGATGACGACCAACCTAAGATGAAAGCCGTCCTCGACTGGGCCAGAGCCGAAGGCCGAGAACAAGAAATCAGCTCCGAATTGCTGGAGGTCGCCGGCTCCGCGCAGCTCTCCGACGAACTAGTCAATCAGAAGCTATCCGAAATGGAAGCTGCGCGGAAAGCGCGGAACTTCAAAACCTCCGACGCACTGCGCGCCGAACTGACAGCCGAGGGCATCATGGTGGAGAATACGAAAGACGGGGTGCGGTGGCGAAGAAAATGAAGTGCACTTGGTGATTTTGTAATCTAGTAAGAAGTTTCCAGTGTCATCCTGAGCGCAGCAAAGGATCCCTACTTCCGGCACACATTTTCGACCTGTTAGAGTCCTTATGCTTTGCTCACGATGACAGACTCTACAAATCGTGAATCCGATGAAGTCTCTCGACGAACTTCTTGTAGAAGCCGAAATCGCCCACGGCCACCTCTGCGCCGGCCAGGTACTGGGTGTTCGCCTCGCGATGCTTGGGCTCAAGAAGCTGGGCATCGACGACCCTCGCGGTAAAGATCGCAAGCGCCTAGTTACGTTTGTCGAGATCGACCGCTGCGCCACCGACGCCATAGGCGTGGTCACCGGATGCCGCCTCGGAAAGCGTGCCCTGAAATTTCGCGACTGGGGAAAAATGGCCGCGACTTTCGTTGATCTGGGAATAAAGGACGTGAGCACCGGCAAAGCCATCCGCATCGCCGCGAAGGAATCGTCCAAGGCGCTGGCGCGCTCCATGCATCCCGAAATCGAGAGCAAAAACGAGCAACAGATGCTGGCCTATCGCGAAATGTCCGAAGAGGACTTATTCACCAAGCAGTGGGTGAAGGTCGAACTCCCGGCCGAAGAATTCCCGGGATACAAAGGGGAGCGCATCGTCTGCGCTGAGTGCGGAGAAGGCATCAACTTCCGGCGCGAGGTAGTGCGCGATGGCCAGGTGCTGTGTCGTGGCTGCTCGGGCGAACGGTATTACGAAATACTCTAGACACAGCTGGCTTCGCTCGCCGGACAACCGGGGCGGTTGTCCCTACGTATGACTCGCTCTTTCATATGCATGCGCCACCCGCAGCAGCGTGGCCTCGTCAAAGTGCCGCGCGAATAGTTGCAATCCAATCGGTAGCTTTTCGTGATTCTCGCCGCATGGAAGAGAGATCCCGGGAATGCCTGCCAGGTTCGCAGTTACGGTGTAGATATCGGCGAGATACATGGCCAGCGGATCATCTACTTTCTCATCTAACTTGAAAGCAGGAGTCGGGCAAGTCGGCGCAGCAATCACATCCACCTTCTTAAAAGCCTCGTCGAAGTCGCGCGTAAGCAGCGTGCGCACTTTTTGCGCCTTCAGATAGTAGGCATCGTAATAGCCGGCGCTCAAGGCATAAGTGCCGAGCATGATTCTGCGTTTGACTTCCATGCCGAATCCCCTGTCACGAGTCAGCCTGTACATCTCGGAAAGCGTATTCGCCTTGGCTCGGAATCCGTAGCGCACACCGTCATAACGCGCCAGATTCGCGGACGCTTCTGCCGTGGCCACGATGTAATACGCGGGAATCGCATACTCGGTGTGCGGCAAACTCACAGGTACGACATCGCATCCGAGTTCGGCCAGCTTTTGAATCGCATCCTCAACCGCCGCGCGCACTTCGGGATCGAGGCCCGCGCCGAAATATTCCTTGGCGACGCCGACTCTCAGACCCTTGACCGGCTTCTCGAGCTCGGCGACATAGTCGGGCACAGGCGCCTCAGCGGAGGTCGAATCCATGGGATCGCGGCCGGCGATCGTGCGCAGCACCAGCGCGACTTCTTTAACGGTCTTAGCGAAGGGTCCGATGTGATCGAGTGATGAAGCAAAAGCGATTAGCCCGTAGCGCGACACCCGTCCATAGGTCGGCTTTAAACCGATCACGCCACAGAAGGACGCGGGCTGGCGAATCGATCCTCCGGTATCGGAGCCGAGCGTTGCCACGGCCATCTCCGCCGCAACCGCCGCCGCCGAACCGCCCGAGGATCCGCCGGGGACGCGGCTTTTGTCGCGCGGATTGTGCACGGGGTAATACGCCGAGTTCTCGGTGGATGAGCCCATGGCAAACTCATCGCAGTTGAGCTTGCCGAGAATCACTGCGCCCGCTGCTTCCAGGCGAGCGACCGCCGTGCAGTCGTAGGGCGGAACAAAATTGTCGAGAATTTTTGAACCCGCGGTCGTGCGCACGCCGTTGGTGACCATGACGTCTTTGATCGCAACCGGAACTCCCGCCAGCGGCGGCAAAGGCTTGCCCGCTGCGGCCAGCGCGTCGATGCGCGCGGCCTGCGCTAAGGCGCGATCTTCGCACAAAGTCAGAAACGCGCCGATTGCCGGATCTTCTTTTCTGATACGCGTGTAGAAATCGCGCGCCAGAGCGGTTGCGGTCGTTTGCCGTTCCGTGATCGCATGTCGAATAGCATCAATCGTCGACGCACGCATTTTTATGGTGACGGGCATCTTTCTTGTAACTGGTCGTAACTCTTCCGTAATTCGGTGTAACTATGTTGTAATCAGGACCGTAACCGTCGCCGCTATCTCTCAATCACCTTCGGCACTTCGAAAAATGTTCCGTTTGTGTCTGGCGCGTTTTTCACGGCAACATCGTGCGGCAGCGATGGCCGAAGACCGTGCTCGATATCCTCGCGGATGGCGTAGGCGAATCGATTGCTCCCTCGTCGCGATTCGTCCACGTCGTAGCGGTCCGAAACCTGAGCCATCGGTGGGACTTTGTCGGTCTCCAGTTCGGCGAGGCGCGCGACATATTCAAGAATGGAGTTCAAATCGCGCAGCATGCGGGCGCGTTCTTCCCCGGTCAATTCGAGATTGGCGAGATCGGCTACGTAGGCGACGTCTTTGTCGGAAACTTTCATCGGGTGTCAGCCCCTAAGGGGGTTTTTGATTTCGAACCTTACGGCATCGCTCAAGCGATGCCCGGATACGAAGCTGATTCTGATTCCATCGCCAGAGCTCTTTTACGAAGGCGATTCTGACGCGGTTGGTTATGCCTTTACGACGAATTCAATTCGCTTTACTACAGCAGCCGAATATTTGTTGATCGAAGCGACGTAGCGCGGCGCCAGGTTGGCGAGTTCACGACGCCAGCCAGCGTCGGCCACCTCGATTCGTAGAATGCCGTTGGAAAAATCGAGAGCCCGGGTGCGGTCGGCTACCGCGCTGCCACACGCGAGAGGCCATGCCAGCAACGCACTCTCATTTGCCGGCGCGCGATGGAGGGCTCTGGCGACGATGGTTTCCAGGCCCGTGGAAGCGTGGTTCAAAGCAGAGCTCCGGATTCGCGGATGCGATTGGGAAAGAAATAATTGTAGCATCGAAGAATGCGCGTTAGTTTGCGGCTTGCAAAGCCAGATCGTGTGGGCGGGCCCTGTCGGGCCGCGCGTTGTCAGTTCGCGCGCATCGGCAATCCAACCGCTGCGGAGAATTGCTGCAGCTCGATGACCGACATCCACTCTTGAAAACAGGCTCCCCAAATGAGCGCCGGCATTTCGCGGGCAAAAGTGCCCGCGCCGCACGAGTCGACTAGGAGGCTACAGCCGCTGCTTTGGCGCGCTTTTTTGCTATCTTGCGCAGGTGCGAGGCCGAATACAGGCTGCCACGGCAGTGCTTGGCGCCGCATAAACAGGGCGCGTCATCTTCGCCGTCATAGAGATTGTAGTCATAGGTCAGTTCTTCTCCGGCCGCAATATCGCGCAGGGCAATGATCCACATCTTGCCACGAATCTGATCGGTCTCGCAGTTTGGACTGCAGGAATGATTGACGAAGGCGGCAACACCATAGCCGTCAATGATGCGTTTGCCGCCGTCGAGCCCGAACAAGTAAGTGTTCTCAAACTCGTCGTAGAGATCGTCGGCTTGTTCGCAGGTGAGATAGTCGCCCACATATTCCACAATGAGCGTCCCTTTGCGGATCGGCCGCGTGGTGTAGCAGCCATGCGAGTGAATGCGAGACTGGCGAATAACGAGCGTCATGGGGCGTCCTTTATCTTTGTATCTTTTATCTTTAGCACAAAGCGCACTGGATCACGCAAGTACCAAAAAGGTGAGCTCTCAGTTCCCAGCTGTCGGCCCTCAGGTCGAAGGCATTAAAACGCATCAGACTCCGTGCGATCTTTCTTAGAGCTGAGAGCTGGCGGCTGAGAGTCGCCCTCCAAACCTGCTAATATTCTCAGCCGGAGACCTTCACGCTATGGCGAAGCACCCACCGCGCTTTCTGAAAATTGTCGAGGACGCGAAGCAGCGTGTCCATGAAACCGATGTTGACGAGGTCAAGGCTCGTCTCGATCGCGGCGACAAATTCGTTCTTGTTGACGTCCGAGAAGATCGCGAATTCGACGGGGACCACCTTCCCGGCGCAGTCCACATGGGCAAAGGCGTTATCGAACGCGACATTGAGGGCAAATATCCCGATTTGCAGACTCCGCTCGTACTCTATTGTGGCGGCGGTTTTCGCTCCGCGCTGGCAGCCGATAACCTGCAGAAAATGGGATACACGAATGTTATTTCTATGGATGGAGGAATCCGCGGTTGGCGCGAGAGGGGTTATCCGCTGGAGAAGTAGCGGTACTGAGATCAAATCCGAGTTTGAGTCATCGCTGACGATTGCTGCTTTTCCCGCTTTGGACGAGGCGAAGCCCCGTCACCACCCAAGCCCAAGCGCCGGGCGGATTGCACAGAACCTGCTTCTCTGAAAAAATACGGTGAAGATCGATGGGGTTTCCGCAATGTCTCAAATAGGTAGCTTTGCGCTGCTCTTGGCGCTCTGCCTGAGTGCGTATTCTTTTCTGGCTGGCCTGTTGGCACTATTCGAAAACGATGCGGCCTCGGCTCGCCTCGGCGAGACTGCCCGCCGCGCCGGAATCGCCACTTTCGCAGCCGTGCTGCTGGCTGGAATTGTTCTAGTGGTCGCCGCATTTCACGACGACTTCTCCATCGCTTACATCTTTCACCACAGCAACCGCGACTTACCCGCAGCCTATAAGTTTGCCGTGCTGTGGTCGGGGCAGGAAGGATCACTACTTTTCTGGTCGCTGCTCCTGGCTGGCTACGGATTCGTTCTGCGCTTGCGTTACAAGACTGATCAGCGGCTGTTTGCCTACGCTTCGGTGATCCTTGCCTCGGTGCAAGTTTTCTTTCTGCTCATTCTGAATTTTGCTGCGCACCCGTTCGCCGTCATGCAGGGCGGACTTCCCGCGGATGGCACGGGATTGAATCCTCTTCTTCAATATCCCGAGATGGTGATTCATCCGCCGATGCTCTACCTGGGATACGTCGGCTTTACCGTTCCCTTCGCCTTCGCACTGGGGGCGCTAATCATGAAGTATCCGGGCGAGAAATGGATTCAGATCACGCGCCGTTGGACGATGGTGACGTGGTGCTTCCTTACGATCGGCGTCTTCCTCGGCGCGCACTGGGCCTACGCCGTCCTCGGATGGGGCGGTTACTGGGGGTGGGATCCAGTGGAGAATGCTTCGCTGATGCCGTGGCTCACCGGCACCGCATTTCTGCATTCCGTCATGATGCAGGAGAAGCGTGGCATGTTGAAAGTGTGGAACATGTCGCTGATCTTCGCGACCTTTCTGCTCTCGATGCTCGGCACGTTCCTCACGCGTTCGGGCGTGATCAGTTCGGTGCACGCTTTCGCCCAATCCTCCATCGGCACCTGGTTCCTGGTTTTCATCGGATTGACGCTCGCGGTCTGCAGTTTTTTTCTGGTGGCGAACCGCTCGCATCTCAAGTCCGAGCACAAACTGGAGTCGCTGGTTTCGCGCGAATCCAGTTTCCTGTTTAATAACCTGCTTTTGCTGGTTGTCTGCTTCACCATCCTGTGGGGCACATTTTTTCCGATCCTGTCGGAGTTCGTTCAGGGACACAAAGTCACGGTTGGTCCGCCGTTCTTCAATCGCGTGGCGGTTCCGGTGGCCTTGTTGCTGCTGCTGTTGACTGCGGTGGGGCCGCTGCTCGCATGGCGCAAGACTTCGGTCGAAAGCCTCACGCGCAATTTCCTCTTTCCTGCGATCGGTTCAATCGCCGTTGGCGGCATGATGATTCTTTTCGGCGTGCGTCCGTGGGAAGATCCTTCTTATTTTTATGCGACCATGGCCGCAGTGCTTTCGGCGCTGGTGATCTTCACTGTTATTTCCGAGTTCGTCCGCGGCGGCCGCGTCATCGCCGGCAAAAGCCGGCAAAATTTATTCTCCGCGATGATTCATCTCTATCATCGGAATACACGGCGCTACGGCGGATACATCGTGCACTTCGGGGTCGCGCTGGTCGTCATTGGAATCCTCGGGACTCCTTTCAATAAGGAAGTTGAAAAGGAAATGGGTTTCGGCGACAAGATCAATATCGGGCCCTACACGCTAGTCTGCCAGTCCTACACGCAGGACGACAATCCCAATTTCGGCAACGAATGGGCGATCATCAATGTTTTCCGCGACGGCAAGCAGATTACGACCATGTATCCCGAACGCCGCTTTTACAAGGCCAGCCAACAACCGCAGACGTTGCCGCGAATTTACCCGAGCTTTCGCGAGGATTTGTTTCTGGTGACTGACGTCTATCTGGTTTATGAAGGCAAGAACGAGGCGACCGGACGGCCCATCATCAAAGCGCACCTGAACCCACTGGTGCCTTGGATCTGGATCGGGTTGATCATCATGGTCTTCGGCACCATCACCGCGCTGGTGCCGAATGCCGCCGTCGTGCAGGTCACCTCGCCCGTGGCCACTCGCACGCCCGCGCAGGTGGGAGCGGGGGATTGAGATGAAATCAGTCCTCAGTCTCCGGTATCCACTACCCGGTGGGACTGTTCGTCACTGGTTGCAGTCGACCACTCTAGCGCTGGCGGTGCTCGCTTTCATGGGCGCGGGGGACGACTCCGCGCGCTTCAAAGACTTGGGCCATCGCATGATGTGCACTTGCGGATGCGGCCAGGTCCTGCTGGAATGCAATCACGTCGGTTGCCAGTCGTCCGAAAAAATGCGCAATGAACTCCTGGCTGCGCTTGACAAGGGCAACACGAATAACGACGACCTGATCCTGCAAGGCTTCGTGCAGGAATATGGACCAACCGTTATCGCCGCGCCTACTGCAACCGGCTTCAACCGCGTGGCCTGGATCATGCCCTTCTTGGTCCTGGCGCTCGGCATCGCCTTCGCGGTTCATATCGTGCGCTCGTGGAAGAACCGGCCTGAACCAGCACTCGCCGATGGCATCGTCATCCCGCAGGGCAGCGAGCTCGACGAGTTCCGACGTAAGGCGCACAGGGAAACCGACCTATGACGACAGAGCGTGGCAACTCTAGCAAGTGCGCCGCGGGCGTTCTGGCCAGCACAAAGCTGCGGCCTCGTAATGGTGTTAAACGCGAGGACCCCAACCGATGATTATTTTCGTCTGCGCCGTTTTCACCCTCGCGTGTCTCTACTACGTTTTCTTTTTTCCCGGCGAAGTCTACTCCGGAGAAGAAAAGACGCGCCTCGGCTATCTCCGCGAGCGCAAGGAAGCGGTCTACGAGAACCTGCGCGATCTGAATTTCGAATACAGGGCCGGCAAGGTCCCAGACGCCGACTATCAGTCGATGCGCGCCGCGCTCGAAGAGGAAGCGGCCGCGATTATGCTGGAGATCGCGCGGCTGGAGCTGGCGGCGGGGCAGCTGGCGTAATCACTTTTCTTGTACGAAGTCAGGAACTAGCGCATTGGACCGCGCCTTTGAAGAAGCAGCTCGTCTTGGGCACAAATACGTTGGTACGGAACATCCGGTCGCCGGCGTTTTATTAGAACAAGACTGCTATCCGGGTCGCTTCCTCCACGAACACGGCGTTTCGTTAGAGACCGTGCGAAGCAGCATGAAGAACGAGCCCACGAAAGAGTTGGCACCAGGCAAGGCACAGTGCATTCCAGCCGGATACCACTGGAAGAAGCTGCTCTACAATCCGGCAAGCAAGGGCGTTGTTATTGAGATGACCCCGCAAACACTGGACACCTATCCATACGTCGCCCGTTCACGCGCCCCAAAGATGCGGAACTCTACGAACAAATTGGTCATCCCGCCGATGATGTGTCCTGCGGGGCTCCGGTCACCGCGAAAAACAACCGATCGTCAATTTTCAATGCTATGAAGTGGGAGGGCGGAGGCGGGAAAAGGTGGTTTCAGGCGGTGGAGTCGCTGAGTACTATTTGGCCAGCTTAGCCCTGTTAGATTAGAAACTGAAACTGCTGTCTCAGTTGAAGGATATTCGCTTCTGAACTCCGCTACGGATTCGGGGCATAAGGAGTTCTTTTGACCAAACTCGCAAAATCGGCCCTTCTACCCATTATCTTTTCGCTCGCCCTCGCCTCCGCCGCCCAGACCCTCATCGGCACCGTCACGAACGGCACCACCGGCAAGCCCGCCGCCGGAGACGAAGTGCTGCTTATCGAGTTCTCCAGCGGCATGAACGTAGCCGCCACCACCAAGGCTGACAGCGCCGGAAAATTCAGCTTCCAACTCACCGGGGCCCCCGGTCCGCACCTCATTCGCGCCATTCATCAGGGCGTGCCTTATCATCAGTTGGCTCCTCCCGGCGTCAACACCGCCGACGTGAATGTCTACGACGTTGCGACCAAAGTCACTGGCCTCGGCGTGACTGCCGACGTCATTCGTTTCCAGGCCGACAGCGGAACCATGCAAGGCGTGCGCCTGTTCGTCGTCAATAACACGTCAACTCCCTCAAAGACGCAGATGAACGATCACAATTTCGAGTTCTATCTGCCTCCCGGTGCAAAGGTTGAACAGGTGCAAGCTCGCGCCCCGAACGGGCAACCGATCAAGGCTGAAGCCGTTCCGCAAGCGGAGAAGAACCGCTACGCGATTAACTTCCCGCTCCGGCCCGGAGAAACGCAGTTCCAGGTGGAATTCACGCTGCCTTATTCCGGCGAAATCAAGATCGATCCCAAGCCGCTCTATCCGGCCGCGCATACGGTTATCGTTCTTCCGAAAACGATGCAGTTCACCTCGGCAAGTCCGTCGACCTTCCAGTCGATGCAGGATCCCAACCAGGGCGACAGCAACGTGGAAGTCGCGCAGCAGACGAAGCCCGGCCAGCCGCTCGCTTTCACTCTCAGAGGTAACGGCGTTATCAACGAGTCTCCGGGAGAAACGGCTTCGGGCGCGGCGCAACAGCAGGATCAGCAAGCTCAGGGCGGCAGCGGTTCTTCTGAAAGTCGTTCTGCTGATAATCGTTCTACTGACAATCGTTCTACTGACAATCGGCCGGGCGGCGGACTTGGCGTCCCCATCGACGCGCCCGATGCCTTGCAGAAATACCGCTGGCCGATACTTTTCGGATTCGCCGTTTTGCTCGCCGTCGGCGGCTGGGTGGTCACAAAGCGCCAACCCGCAACCAGCGTGGCTGCTACTGCAGCCGTGAAGCCTGCCGCAGCTGCAACTAGCCACGCTGCGGTTGCCCCTTCACCTGCGGCGTTGGCGCCCACAGCCGGAGCTACGGCCGCTAGATCGTCGCTGCTTCTTGAGGCGCTGAAGGAGGAACTATTCCAGCTTGAGGTGGAGAAGAAACAAGGTAAGATCACTCCGCAAGATTATGAAAAAGCGAAGGCCGCTCTCGACCTGACGCTAGACCGGGCACTGAAGCGGAACGGTTAGGTTTGTGTGGTGACGGGGCTGAGCCCCGTCACCACAC
>Ga0302324_100010642_pt1 | contig 19006 bp, 19 predicted proteins | sample Palsa_T0_1_FD_201949 | JGI IMG/M metagenome (GOLD analysis project Ga0302324, IMG submission 201949) | Peat permafrost microbial communities from Stordalen Mire near Abisko, Sweden - Palsa_T0_1 | ecosystem: Environmental > Terrestrial > Soil > Palsa > Peat permafrost | place: Sweden: Abisko...
GAAGTGCGCGGAGAATCCATGCAGGACGAAGCGATTCTTGATGGCGACTACGTGCTCGTCGAGAAAACGAAAACCGCCCACAACGGAGATATCGTCGTGGCGCTGATCGAATCGACCGACGCAACCCTGAAGCGCTTCTTCCGCGAGGGAGACAACATTCGTCTGCAACCATCGAACGCCGCTATGTTGCCGATCATTGTGCCAGCTGCATCGGTCGAGATTCAGGGACGAGTAATTGGCGTGTTGCGGAAATACTGAAGTGAGAGGATGAAGTATAGCCGTGGCTGCCAGCCGTCCGTCCGTCGGAAAATCTGGGGCAAACAAATGCTAGCTGATGCATGAACGACGGACAGCCGAAAGCTGAGAGCTATCCTACGTGCCGATCCAATGCCTTCTGAATATCATCCTTGGAGCGATACCCAACCAGTTGCTCCACCACCTGTCCATTCTTGAAAACGAGCAAGGTTGGGATGCCCGTGACTTTGTAGCGCATCGGCGTCGCGCCGTTGCGGTCGACGTCCATTTTACCGACCTTGACTTTACCCTGATATTCGCCCGCGAGTTCTTCAACAATCGGAGCAATCGCGCGACAGGGACCGCACCATGCGGCCCAGAAATCGAGCAGCACGGGCTTGTCGGACTTCAATACATCGGAATCAAAATTAGCGTCGGTAACCTCGACGGTGGTGTTGCTTGCCATTCTTCCTCCAGGCTCTAACTAACAGGATCTCTAACTAACAGCATCTCTAACTAGACTATCTCTAGCTAGACTATCTCTAGCTAAAACGATGAATTCCTGCCCTGTGGAACGTTCACAATCCACCAGCCGGAACTTCTATCCTAGCATCGATCATTGGATGCTCCACAGCCAGGGAACGTCGCACCCGCCGAACACGCCCCGACGTCACTCCCCGGAGAGCCTTAGAATGAAGGTGTTGACCGATCTCGACAATCTCCGGGTGCTGCTCGTGGCCGCGCGAAACCCTCTCAACATCGGTGCCGCCGCGCGCGCCATGAGTAACTTTGGAGTCCGTCGCCTTCGAGTCGTCAACCCCTACGAAGTGGCCTTTCAAGAGGCGCGCTCGGCAGTGGGCGCGACCGCATTGTTGGCAAAAGCTGAGCAGTTCCAGAACGTAGCCGAAGCCGTGGCGGACTGCACCTTGGTGGTGGGAACTACTGCTGCCGCCCGGCGCGAATTACAGCATCGGTTGCTTCGACTGGAGGAGGGCGGGAGGGCCATCCAGCGGCACCTCAAGACAGGATCAGTCGCATTGCTGTTTGGCTCGGAACGAGTGGGTCTATCGAACGAAGAGATGAGCCACTGCCATTGGATGATGCGCATTCCGACACGCGAAGAGCACGGCTCGATGAACCTGGGCCAGGCAGTAGCGGTCTGCCTGTACGAACTGGTGCGCGGGCGAAAGTCAGGAACGACGTTGGCCAAAGCCGCGTCCACTCAAAAGGAAAAGGCGTCGGCCAAATCCGGAGAAATAGAGCGGCTTACGAGGATATTGTTCGAAGTTCTGAGCACGAGCGAATTCATCCAGCCCCGGGCGGTGGCGGCCGAAGAAAAGTTGCGGCGGCTCATCCGCCGCATGAAGCTGAGCGCGAACGACGCGGAGGTGCTGCTAGGAATGCTCAGGCAAATACACTGGAAGCTTCGCGCAGACGAGAAGGGCGATGAGTAGCATGTCGTCGAACCTAGGGTTGTGTGGTGACCTATGTGGGGTGAATCCTTGGAGACAAAATTAGGCTGGCTTTGGCAAACCTCGCATCACGCCCGCGATCACCGTACCCAAGACCAGCAAGCTGAGCAAAGAAATGATTCCCAGGGATATGACGCAGTAAATACACCACACGCCCAGGACCACCGATTCAATGTGCGCCAAATAGAGAGCAAAGCCAAGACCGCCTAACGCGGCCACCAGCATCAACCGATAAGCCTTCATAAACCCCAGCACACCAAGCAGCAGATATCCGGCCATCCCAATCACAGCCACCGGAATCCCAAACAGCATGGCGTAAGGACTGTGATTGACAATGCCGCAGTCCCAGCGTTCATTGATGCTGCAGGGCGAAGCATCCGTGCGGTAATGTTCGCGCAAGGCGAGGGCAGAAACAACGATACCAAGGACGGCTAGTGCAATCAGTACCCATCTCATGAAAGACTCCCGGATGAAAATCAATGGATTGCGGCCACAGAATAGATATTCTCTGCGGGCAATGTACCCCGCCGAATCATCAATCGTGGTAACGCTGCTCGCCCGCCGGAATCGCCACATCCAGTCGATTCTGTGGCGGGGGCAACGGGCAGGTCGCGTACGCCGTGTAAGCGCAAGGCGGATTCATCAATCGATTAAAGTCGAGCCAGACTTCGCCGGGCTCGCTGACGCCATGGTTCGGCGGATCAACATAGAGAAACCGTCCGGCACCGTACGTGGTTGTCTTGCTGGTGGTATCGCGAACGATAAAGAAGAGCTGCGCCGAATTCGGATCGTCAATCACAGGCTCCAACCGGAAAACCTTCCCGTTCAACATGAATTCCGCAACGCCCGGCGCAGGGAGATGGGTCGTAGTCCCGAGGACAGTCGGAATGTCAAGAACCTTCGGAGGATTGTACGGAGTCCAGTGTGCGTGCACGCGATAGGCCTCATCCGGCGCATACCAGTGCAATCCGTGGAAGCCAACGCGGGTCGGGGCTTGCAGATCTTTGACGCGTATCCCAAATTGCTCGTCGCGATGGATCAGAAGGATCGTGAGCGTATTCAGCCTGAGTATCGATGGTCTGTCGCCACTATCGGAAACCAGATCTTGCTCTTTCGCCGGACTACCGTTCACCATCAGTTCCTTTGGAAAACCCTCCGCCGGAGACAGGAGATGTAAGAAACCCTTTTCCAGGTGCACGATTCCTATATGCGCGGGTCCTTTTCCGGCAATCTGAATCCGGTTGTCGTCCGCGTAACCAAAACCGTTGTCCCCTTCTTTCAACCATCCGAGAGCGATCAAGGAAAGCCAGCCTCCGGGAGCCTGCAAAGCGGTAGCCCGCTGATCGCGCCATTTCTGCAGATCGCGCACCCATTCCGGGTCACTAGCGCTCCGGGTGTCGGAACTTGGCGGATCTGAAGCCGCAGCGAGCGAGAATAGCAGCATCGCCGCCAGAATCAGAGTCATCAACCCTTTGAATTTGCTCGTCATTTTTTCGAAACTCCGTGGTCCCAATTTCACCCATTCGACCGGACGCGTTCGCTCTCCAAAACTCTCTTCGCGACTTCGAATGCAGCCTAAGTCCGATGTTTCTACCATGTTCGCCCTATAGTCGATGCTCCTGGAAACCTTTAACGTCAGAGTTGGAACATGGCTCTTAAGAATTATATTCGCCTAAGTCATTACCGCCCAACTCGGGGCGCAAAAATTTAAGGAGGATAATGATGAATAAGGATCAAGCAGCGGGCAAATTTGATCAGGCAGTCGGAAAGGTAAAACAGGGCGTCGGAAAAGCCATAGGCAATCAAGAGCTGGCGAACAAAGGTCTTGTCGACCAGGCTAAAGGCGCAGCCAAGGAAACCTGGGGCGACACCAAAGACGCCGCCCAACAAATCACTGACTCGAAGAAAGATGTCAGTGCGGAAAAGGCCAATCAGACCCGCAACAAAGTCAGCCAATCCATCGACGACATTAAGAACAAGGGTAAAGAGAAAATAGACGATTTCAAACAGCGCCATTCAGCGTAGCGCCCGACCTCAGCGAGGCGTTGCAGCCCTCCATGGAGCCCTTCGGGGCTCCGCTTCATTTCCTGCTCCGTTCCATCCGCATTCCTTCCGTCAACGCCATCACGCCCGATCCAGTCATGATCTGCGTGTCCTCGCATGCGATTTGCTAACTTTTAGAATTCGTTTTATGGTTCTCGGAGGAGAAAACTCATGTCCAGGCGACCGAGGACGCCGCGAGTGGTCCTTTCGTCTCTGATCCTGTGGCCGCTATTGACTTGTTCGGTCTTCATCGCAGCTCAAAATCCATCCGTCGATGCCGAAGGCCATCCCTGGTGGCAGCACGCCGTATTTTATGAAATCTATCCCCGCAGTTTTGCCGACAGCAACAACGACGGCATCGGCGACCTCAACGGCATCAGCTCCAAAATGAGTTATCTGCACGACCTGGGAGTCGATGCCATCTGGATCACTCCCTGCTTTCCCTCACCTCAGGTCGATTTCGGATACGACGTCTCCGATTACGAGAATATCGATCCCATGTACGGAACTCTCGCCGACTTCGATCACATGGTAGCCGAAGGCAGGAAAGATCAGGTCCGCATCATCCTCGACTTCGTGATGAACCACACCTCCGACCAGCATCCGTGGTTTCTGGATTCGAAGTCCTCTCCCACCGCGGCGCATCGCGACTGGTATATCTGGCGCGACGGCAAAGCGCCCGGCCAGCCTCCCAACAACTGGATATCGATTTTCGGCGGCCCCGCATGGAAATTCGATCCCACTACCCATCAGTACTACTATCATTTTTTCTATCCGCAACAGCCAGATTTGAACTGGCGCAATCCCGCAGTCGAACAAGCCATGCTTGGAACCACCAGTTGGTGGTATCAGCGCGGCGTCTCCGGCTTCCGCCTCGATGCCGTCGACACGCTCTTCGAAGATCCCGAGCTGCACGACAATCCCGTTCTTCCTGGCTTCAACAAGCAGGGAGATCCGAACACCGACGAGAAGAACAACCGGAACTTTCCTGAGGTTCACGAGGAGTTGCAGAAACTGCGCAAAGTGGCCGACGCCTCGAACGCCGTGCTCATCGGCGAGACCTGGACTTCCAACGTAGCCGAACTCGATCGTTATTACGGCCGGGGCGGCAATGAACTTCAGATGCCCATGGATTTCATGTTCACCATGGTCAATAAGCTTTCTCCGCCTGAATTCCGGCGTCAGATCGCAGCCGTTGACAGCGCTCACGGCTGGCCCGTCTACGTGATCAGCAATCACGACATCATTCGCTCCTATAACCGATATGGAAACGGCCAGCACAACGATGCCATCGCCAAACTGATGGGCGCCTTCTACCTGACGCTGCGTGGCACGCCCATCATGTATTACGGCGAAGAAATCGGCATGGAGAATAATGATCCCACCCGCAAGGCAGACGTCAAGGATCCGATCGGACGCACCGGATGGCCCAAAGAAAAAGGCCGCGACGGCGAACGCACGCCCATGCAGTGGAACACCTTGCGCAACGCCGGTTTCAGCGATAAGGCGCCGTGGCTTCCCGTGCCCCCGAGCTACCAGACTCACAACGTGGCCACGGAATCGAAGGACCCCAACTCCATTCTGAATCTTTATAAGAAAGTCTTAGCCTTGCGTCATACCAATGCGGCCTTGCTCGAAGGCAGCTATACCGCGCTCAACCAGGACGACCCCAACGTGATGTCCTACCTGCGCAGCTATAAGGGAAAGGCCGTGCTGGTAGCGCTGAACATGTCGGCCAGTCCGCAAAGAGCAACTTTCGATTTATCCTCGCAGGGATTCGGTGGCGCCCCGCTCAACGCTCTGATCTCCTCCGGGGCATCCGCAAAAGGGAATGAAGTTACGCTCCAGCCCTTCGGCCTGCTGATCGCAACCGTGGAGCGTTAAAGCACGCTGTCCATACAATTCGCATCCTGATCGGCCGCAGGCCGATCTTCTGAAAGCGGCCATCGACCAACGCGGACCCGTGCGGGAATGATGAGCGAGAGAAAACCCGAGTATCCTGGAATGCACTTCCCTTTACGCCTCTTTGCTTCGATCATCTGAGCAGGCACATCGCAGACTATCCGCCGCTGCGGATTAGCCACACACGACTTCGTTTCTTCGAATTCGTTTCGACCGGAAGATCTCGGAGTTGATGGGTAACAGAACTGCGTGGAGGCTGAGAGATGTTTACCGAGAGAAGGAGTTGCTTGCGCCATAAGGTGCATGGGCCAGTCTTCGCCAGTTTCGATGGTGTCACGGGCGGCATGATTCTCGATCTCAGCGAGCAGGGTCTGTCGATGCAAAGGTTCGTACCCCTCGAAGCGGGCCGCCGCTTTCAAGTCCGCCTTGATCTGCCGGATTCGGAGGCCCCCCTCGAGACGACAGGCTATATCGCGTGGGCTGATGCTCTAGGTCGCGCCGGCGTGCGCTTTTCCGAACTCCCGCTCGAGGCGCGCCTGCGCCTGGACGCGTGGCTGACCCTGAATGATGCCGCGCCCAGCAACAAAGCGCCAACGCTCACCGTCGACGGCGTGCACGACCGGAGTCTGGACGGCAACCCTGCAGGCAGCAGAGGCAGCGAGCCGCGTTCCATCAGTTTGGAAGCAGACGCTGGCTCCGCGCAGTCGCACGTTGGAACAGAGGTCTCATCCTCAATTCAATACCAGTTCAACTCGCTTGGGTCAGATCTTTATGCTGCGCTGGGTATGATCAGCGAACGCGCGCGCACGCTCATCCGCGGGACCGGCGCCGCCATCGCGCTCAGCGAAGCAGGATCCATGGTGTCCCATCCGACGGTCTGCCGTCCGATGGTCTGTCGCGCCAGCGTCGGCACCGGCGGACCACCGATCGGAACCGTCGTAGACATCAACTCGGGCTTCACCGGAGAGTGCGTACGTACAGGAAAGAACCTGCGTTGCGATGACGCCAAGACCGATCCCCGCATCGAAGCCGGCACGTTTCAGCGCCTCGGCATTCGCTCGATAGTGGCCGCACCCATCCGCTACGAGCGGGAGGTAGTAGGCTTGCTGGAGGTTTTTTCTCCGCTCTCTTTTGCTTTTGACGAGGGTGACCTGGCGGTTTTAGACCGTCTGGCTCAGACCGCGCTCCTCATAATCAGCCAGACGCAACTCTTCAAACGCAGTTAGCGGTCAATATCTGGCGGCAACAGATTTCCATTGCGGGCCGCCGAACTGGCCAGACCATTTGCCTCTGCGTTGTTCTCGCGTCGTACGTGAGAGATCGAGAAATTGAGCGAACGAGCCAGCTTCCGGCAGATCCAATTCAGCGAATAGAGTCGCGCACTGCGGCATCGATACTCACCGCTCATCTGCTTGACCATAATTTCGGAATCTGAAAACACGTGCAGCGTCTCGGCCTTGAGTCCCAGGGCACATTGCAGCGCCTCCAGCAGCGCCACGTACTCGGCGACGTTATTATCCTGGTGCCCGATCCATTTGGCGATTCTGATCGTGCCATTTGTCGGGCCGCCGATGATCACTCCAATTCCCGACGGGCCAGGGTTTCCTAGAGATCCACCATCGACATAGGCGACAAGATTCGACATTTGTGAGTTCCGCTTCTACCCACCATGCCTCACGTATCCTCCACAGTCAAGATGCTTAGCTGATTCGTATCTTGCCTTGTAGTTTTTCTCCGCGTCCCTAGAATTCGCTTGATCCGTTTCCGTTTCATCCGTTGACAGGCGCAGCAACCGGAGGTAGCATCCTGAGAACCCAACGATCAAATGACCAAACGCACGCATAAGTCCTGTCTGTCTCTAGCTTGGTTCGTTGTGCTGTTATTCGCAATTCCATCTCCGGCGCAAACAGAATCCAGCAAGTCTTCCGCTACGAGCGACAAGGCGAAAATCGAGGGCCTCTATCAGGCGTATGTGAAGGCATTCAAGGCCAAGGATGTAAACGCCATTATGGCCTTTTACGATCCCAATGAATTGTTTGTCTTTGACGTGACGCCGCCACGGGAGTATCCGGGTTGGGACGCTTATAAAAGAGATTGGGAAGGGCTCTTCGCCGCCATGCCGGGGCCGCTGGACATCAACATGTCCGAACTGGCGATCACCGTAGCCGGGCCGGTCGCTTATTCTCGTAACATTCAGACTGGGTACTTTACGGCTAAAGATGGATCGAGAATCGATCTGGCCGTTCGCGTCACCGATGTGCTGCGCAAAGTGAAAGGCAAGTGGCTGATCGTGCAGGAGCACGTCTCTGTGCCCGTGGATCTTGTTTCCGGCAAGCCCGATATGATGTCAAAACCGTGACTGTACCCGAGTCATCGGATCGCCTAACCGCCGCCGACGCACGCTCCCGTACGGGCGGATAGGAGGCGGCGGAACTGTGCACTTTACGGCGAATCACTGTTCGCGGGGTAGAAGGAATAAACCCGCAACAGCGGAACGGTTTTGTGGTAGGAGCACCGCAACTGCGGAGCTTCCCTCCGCTGGACGGCCGATGGCGGCCGTCCCTAGGCGTGCATCCGACGCATTCTTACTTGCTTGAGAGCACGAACTGGTTGCCGTCGGGGTCTTTGAAAATCGAGGTCGTTCCCCACGGTTCCTTCTTTGGCTCGACAGCAAATTCCACTCCCTTGGACTTCAACGCGGTAGCCGTGGCAAATACGTCATCGGTCCAGAATGCCAGAGGCTGAAATCCGCCAATGCGGTTTTCCTGACCCTCCGGCGTGAAAAGAACAACTTGCGATTCGGCACCCGGAATGCCGAGTTCAATCCAGCGCTGCGCTCCGAAGGGCTGGTCGGTCATCACGCGGAAGCCGAGCTTTTCGGTGTAGAACTTCAAGGCGCGATCCTGATCGCGAGTCGGAACGCAAGCGAACTTGATACCACGAATCATTTTCATTCTCCTTTTCATGCTCCTTCACGAGTAACGAAGCGGTTTGAGAATAGAAAAACGGATTCGCGGATGCAATCGCCTATTCAATGCTATACTCATCATCGGTATAGCATGATTTCGCTGGATGACTACGTCATCGACGTCCTGATGCGCGACCTGGTCGGCCATGATCGCCGCGTCGTGAGCTTCCTGGTCTATCTGTGGTTTGCCGGCGAGCAAAGAAAAGGAAATGTCATCGAGGCGAGTTATCGACACATTGCCGAGAGCATAGGAGTATCCAAAAGCTCGGCGCAGGCTGCCGTCTCCTGGCTCGTGAAAAGAAAATTGCTGACTTCGACGAAGAAAACGGCTACTGCGATTCCACGTTATAAGGTACTCACTCCCTGGCGGGAGTACGAAAGCCGCAGCCGAGGACGCGGCTAGCCAGAGCGCGGTTGACCAGAGCTAGAGCTAAGCTTTCGCGCGAAGTCATTCGCTAGCCTGAAACTAAGCAGCGCTTTTCCCGGTACGTGCTTTCTCCAGCACCCCCAGAAATGCCGCCAGCCACTCCGGATGCGCTGGCCATGCCGGCGCCGTTACCAGGTTCCCATCCACACACGCTTTGTCTATGGGGATATCCGCATAGGTTCCACCCGCGGCTGCAACATCTGGCCCGATGGCTGGATAACAACTGCAGCGGCGGCCTTTGAGCACTCCAGCCGCGGCCAGCAGTTGCGCCGCATGGCAAATAGCCGCGATCGGCTTATTCGTTTCCGCGAAGTGCCGGACGATCTCGAGCACTCGCGGATTCAGCCGCAAATATTCAGGCGCTCGGCCCCCGGGAACGACCAGCGCGTCATAGTGTTCCGGTTGCACATCGTCAAAATTCGCATTGAGAGCGAAGTTGTGGCCACGCTTCTCGCTGTAAGTCTGGTCGCCCTCAAAATCGTGGACCGCGGTAGGCACAAACTCGCCCGTTTTCTTGCCCGGACAGACCGCTTCAACCCGGTGCCCTACCATCTGCAGGGCCTGGAACGGCACCATGACTTCGTAATCTTCAACGTAATCGCCAGCCAGCATAAGAATTCGCTTCTGTGGCATAGGGGGGCCTCCCAGAAATATTGTGACAGACTTTCAATCGCGAATCACGGCCATGACGCCAGGTATACTCTTGAACACCTTAGCCCTTGGCGGTCTCGCGGTTACGGCATATGCTGAGAGATCGAAAGGGTTGGATCCAGTTTTCAAATGATCTCGCTTCGTCTCTACACGGTTGTGCTGGGCGCGATTGGTCTGGCATTCGCCAGTTATGCCCTGCTGCGGCGGAAACCCAGGAACGCGGACGATCTAGAGCGCGACCGGCGCGACTGGCTGAATATGGTAGGGCGCATCACTGATGGCACCGTGATTGACGTCCAGGAAATCACGACCGCATTGAACCGCCCGGCCACCATGCTCATTTACCAGTACGATGTGGCTGGCGTTTCTTACGAGGCATCGCAGGACGTTACTTATCTTCGACAATGGATCAATCTGCAATCCTGCCGGCTCGGGCTGCATACTTCGGTGAAGTACGACGCGCGCAACCCTGGAAATTCCATGGTGATTGCGGAAGGCTGGATGGGTTTGCGGCAGTAAGAGGTGGTTTCGACCGTTCATCCTGCAAATCCTGAGACCACCCCGGGGGAAAAGCCCGGCAGCGTCCGAGCGGTCTGAGACGGGGGCAAGCTCGGTCGCTACCGACGGGATCCATCGCAATCAGATCCTTCTCAATCAGACTTTCCCTAACGCCATCGCGACCATATAAAGGACTTGCGCCGCCGCAAGGCCGACCCAGATTCGTTGCCGGATGCGCGAGCGGCGTATGTCGCGCAGCAGGTCGGCGGCAGTAGGCTCGAAGGCCTTCGGCTCGAGTTTTTCCATCGGCAAGGTCGCGGGCTGCAAGTTGACTGGCCGCACGTCGGCGGTTTTCGGTTTGTCGGGATAGAACACCTTAGGCGTGTCCACAACCTCCGACCAGAGCGGGAGCAGGATCCACGACTTTGGAATGATGTCCAGAATCGGCTTGGCGGTGAGGTTGAGAGCCGGCTGTGTCTCTGGCGCGATACGATCGGCAAGATTCCTGAGCAGCGAACCCCACCAGAAGTGGCTGAGCTGATCGGTAATGAGCTCACCGACATCGACGGGCCGCGATTCCAATTCAAGCGGCGGAAGCGTCTCGGGAGAGAGCACGTCTCCAATGTTGGTGAACACGGTGCGAAACCATGGCAGGCGAAGACGATCCCCTAGCGGCAGGCCGACATCCAGCGGCCGTGAGGTAAGTTGCAGGGGCGGTAACTTTTCCGGCGCGAAGGTATCGCGCAGATTGCCGGCCAGCGAACGCCAAAGCGGTCGAGTGAGACTCGCCGGTGGAAGGAGATCCAAGGGAATCTGCGCCTGTCCCGGGGATGGATCGGGATATCGTACCTCGGCGGCATTTGAACGGTAAGACATACGAAGTCAGAACTCCGGGCGGCTTTCGGGGCGGACATGCTCCTACACGCCTAACATCCTAATCTAATGGTAGATGGCCTGACGAGGTCTGTCACGTGCATTTACGCAGATAGGCGGCGCACAGTGGAGAAGCAGGAACCACAGTCAACCTGGGGGAGTCTGCTGCAGGCGCCGGCAATCTTCTGTCTCCCGGCGCGTGATCTGCCGGGCGCGAACGCTCATTTCGATAGTACATGCACTTTGATGCCGTTGAGGGAAGCCCGCGCACTGGCGCACAATCGAGAGTCGATTGGCCAGGAAAAACCGGAAATGGAGAATCGAAATTGAACGATCAGCCCCTTGCAGCTGTAAGAACTCGCCGGCAACTGCGACGTTGGTCTCGTTACCGTTTTGACACACGCATTCAGCTGTCAGTGTTTCGCGAGGGTGTGACCACCAAATATTGGGGCCGAAGCGACGAACTCGGCCAGGATGGCATAGGGGCGACCCTGAGCGGTGAGTTGCAGACTGGAGAAGTCGTTTCTCTGGAATTTCCCCTCCCTCTGCCGCCGCACTCGATCAAGATTCGAGCCGTGGTTCGGTACAACAAGGGACTGCGGCACGGATTCGAGTTTCTGGTTATGAACGACGAGCAACGTCTGGTACTGCATCAGCTTTGTGTGGTCCTGGCGAACGCCTCCTGAGTTTTCCCCTGCCTTCCCCCATTACTGCCGTAACTAACAGCCAGTGGCATGGCGCGCGTAGCATCGCGCTATCGCCGGCACACAATGGAAAAGGACCGTATGGGTGAGAAAATCGCCCCGGGAACAACTCCGAACGAACCGTCGCGGGTACAATCGCTCACGGACGTTCCTGGGAATGGAACGCCTCCCGTACAGACCTCATCCGATCCCGCCTCCGGTTCCGAACCAGCCATGGTCGCGCCCACGATCGTTAATGCCGAGGCCCCCCTCACGATGGAGCAGGCTTACTACGAACAGATTCTCGAGAACGCGCCGGACGCGATCAGTATCATCGATCAGGATCTGAACATTGCCCGTATCAATGGGGAGTTTACGCGCCTGTTTGGTTTTACCGCGCCCGAAGCCGTGGGAAAACGACTCGACTCGTTGATCGTGCCCCCCGATCGCTACGCGGAAACTGCGTGGATCAACGAGAGCATGAAGACTCAAAACAGACTTTCGCTGGAGACTCGCCGCCGCCGAAAAGACGAGTCACTGGTCGAGGTGCTGCTCTCCACGTCGCCGGTGATCGTGAACGGCGAGAAAGTTGGTTTTTACGCCTGCTACCGTGACATCACCGAGCAGAAGCGCGCCGAGGAATTGAACGCCGCGCTGTACGCTATTGCGGCCCGCAGCCAGGCCGAAGATCTGCAACAGTTTTTTGCCGCCATTCACAACATCGTTGGGCAATTGATGAACGCCCGCAACTTCTATATCGCCCTCTACGATCCACAGTCTCAATTGTTGAGTTTCCCGTATTTCGTCGACGAACAGGATCCAACCCCAGACCCAAAGCGCTTGGGCCGAGGGTTGACCGAGTACGTTCTGCGCTCGGGCGAACCTTTGCTGGCTACTCCAACGGTTTTTGAGGAGTTGGTAAGGCGCGGCGAAGTGGATCTGATCGGCGCTCCGTCGCTCGACTGGTTGGGCGTTCCGCTGAAGGGTGGCGCGAATTGCATCGGAGTGCTTGTCGTCCAGAGTTACAGCGAAAACACTCGTTACGGGGAGCGCGACCGCGAAATTCTGAAATTCGTCTCGCAGCAGTTGGCTGCGGCGATCGAGCAGAAACGTTACGAAGAGGCACTTCGCCGCTCCGAAGAACGTTCCCGCTCGATCATCTTGAGCGCCGCCTTCGGCATTTCCCGTTGCACGGTTGGGGGCAGATTCCTCGACGTCAATCCGGCGTTGATCAACATGCTGGGGTGGGGATCCGTCGAAGAGCTTCTTCGGCTGGATGTAAGGCATGAAGTGTTCGTGAACCCGCAGGAGTTGGACCGGCTCACCGAGGACTGTCGCCGCAACGGAACTCTGAATGGCGTGGAGGTGCAATGGAAACGCAAGGACGGTCGCGTCATCGTCGTCCGGCTGAGTGGGTGTGCCGCCACGAACAGCGACGAACCGGAAGAGGTATTGGAGCTGATGGCCGAAGACATTACCGACCGGCGTCAACTGGAAGAGCAACTGCGCCAGGCGCAAAAGATGGATGCCGTCGGCCGCCTCGCCGGAGGCGTGGCCCACGACTTCAACAATCTGCTGATGGTGATCAACGGATACACCGAGGTTTTGCTGGAGGAGCTGGAACCGGGCGCCTCCATGCACCATAAAGTTCAGTCCATCAAGCAGGCAGCCGACCGTGCCGCAAGCCTCACCCGGCAGTTGCTGGCATTCAGCCGAAAGCAACTGCTCGAACTCAAGGTGATCGACGTAAACCATGTCATCGGCGATATGGAGCGCTTGCTCCGGCCCCTCATCGGCGAGAATATCGAATTGATCACGCGCCTTTCCGCCGACACTGGCCACACCCGCGCCGACGCCGGGCAGCTCGAGCAAGTCATCATGAACCTGGTGGTCAACGCCAAGGATGCCATGCCGGACGGGGGCAAGCTCACGTTGCAGAGCTCTGACGTAACCGTGCGCCACAACTTGAGCCAACACCGTTTCATCCAGCCTGGGCGCTATGCCGTGATCTCGGTTTCCGATACCGGCCACGGGATGGACAGAGAAACCCGGTCTCGCATGTTCGAGCCGTTCTTCACGACCAAAGAAAAAGGAAAAGGCACTGGCCTTGGCCTCTCGACCGTTTACGGCATCGTCAAGCAAAGCAACGGATACGTGTTTGCGCAGAGCGAACCAGGAGAAGGTACAACTTTCCACGTCTATCTGCCGCGCGTAGAAGACTCGGCCGAACAGCTAAGCCCGGCGAAGGCCCAGTGCAACGAAACCGATGGCTCAGAGACCGTCTTGCTGGTGGAGGATGAGGAATCTGTGCGCGAACTCGTGCGCATCACTCTCGTCTCTAGAGGCTACAAAGTCCTCGAAGCCGAAGACGGCGATGCCGGTTTGCGGGTTGCAGAGTCGTTCCAAGGCGATATTGACATCCTGATTACAGACGTCCTCATGCCGGGAATTGGGGGCCGCGAACTGGCCAAGAAGCTGCTTGCTCTGCGTCCCGGCATCAGCGTGCTTTTTCTTTCTGGTTACACCGAAGACGCCGTCATCAGTCAGGACGCGCCCAGTCCGACTGCGTTCCTGCAGAAGCCCTTTACTCTGCAGAATCTTGGCAAGAAAGTCCGCGAGATCCTGCGCGCTCGTCAGGCATCGGTATCCGATTCAACGCCTGCTCTGAAGTCCCTGGCGCAGTCGGCCTCGAACTGAGCTCGCTATCACGGCTGTAACTTATCTTTCGTTCCCGAATCTTACTACTGGTCGCAGCGGAGAGACCCACGCTCTCGAATGGCCCCTGGACGCTGATCTTTATTCTCACGACTGTTCCCATCGCTCTCTCGATCACGCCTCTTCGCCAGATCACGCGTCACTTATTGCCTCGTCGGTCTTCGTCCCATACTTGGATTTGTTTGCATTTTTTTACGGAACTTTACACTTCTTGACTACATTTGGCTCGATAAGTTTTTCAATGTTCACTAATCTGGCAGAAGGCACCAAGGCTTAGGCGCTGAGCTTGCGTTCGTAATCTCAGGAAACGCATTCGTCAATGTTTTTTTGCCGAAACTATCTTCCAGAATGCGGGTTAGCGCATCCTAAGAAATTAAGACAGGAGTGTCTCATGAATCCCCATGCTTCCTATAAGTGTGCTGCGCGCCTGCTCATGGCTCTGGCGGCGATGACGAGCATCCTTTTGATATCCGGTTGCGGCAACAGCAGCAGCAGTACCCCGCCCCCCAATCCCACGGGCTTCACCACCAGCAGCCTGAGCGGAACTTACGTTATTTCCGTCTCGGGCACGGACGTGAACACGACTGCTTCCGAGGTCGGTCCTTTTGCCATTGTGGGGACCATAGTGGCCAACGGTAGCGGCGGCATCACGGGAGGCACGGTTGACATCAACGACCCCGTCAATACTGGTGTGAATATCGGCACAGCTGTCAGTTCGAGCAGTGGATACCAAATCGGCCAGGACGGTCGTGGGACCGCCACCATTGTGACTTCGGCGGCAACTTTTGACTTTGATTTCGTTCTAACCTCGACCAGCAACGGGCTGATCAGCCGTTTCGACGATAGCGCGACCAACATTGGAGCCGGCAGTGGCACTATCGATCTGCAGAGCAGCGCTACTCAAAGCTCGTTCACGGCTCTTTCGTTCTCTCTTTCCGGTGCCGACACGAACGGATCCCTGGCCTCCGTAGGCACGGTCACCCTCAATACCTCCGGGACCATCGCCTCGGGTACTGAGGATTTCAACGAAAACGGCAGTTCGTCTGTGTCCACGCTGACCGGCCTGCCTGTCACTGGTGGGCAGGTAGTTCTAGCCTCAAGCGGGACCTCAGGCACTGCGCTCCTCGACAGTAGCTTCGGCCCTGGCGCGTTTGCCTTTGACGTTTGGGTGATCGACGCAACGCACGTGAAATGGATCGAGACCGACACTTCGACTTCGGGCGTCCTTCTCTCGGGCGACGCCTTCACGCAACAGACGTCCTTTCCGGTGGGTCAAGTGGTCTTCACGCTTTCGGGTCAAGACGCGAGCGAAAACCCATTTGTCGCCGGTGGTTACGCAACCGCGACCAGCAGCGGTGCCCTTAACCCCGGTCTTGAAGATTACAATGACAACGGCACCTCCGTCACGGGGCGCAGCTTTACCGCAACTGCCACAACTGCCACTCCAGGACGCTACCAGATAACCACCAATGGCTTCGGCAACGCCAGCGTAGGCAATCTTGCCTTTGCCGCTTATCCCTCTAGCGGCGGTGTTTTGATGCTGGAAGACGACAATAACGGGCTCGCCCTGGGCACCGCCTACGCCCAAACCGCAACCTCATTCAATGCCTCGGGCGGCTACGGCCTCAACCTCTCGGGTTCAAATAATGTCAACCCCAATATAAATGGCTATGCCGAGGTCGACGACATTGCCCAGTTCGATGCCAGCAGTGCCGTAGCCCCGGCTGCCAACATGACCGGCACGTTGGACGAGAATGACCTCGCCTATCAACTGGTCTCCGCGGCCTTTAGTGGCGTTTACACCCCGGATACGAATTCGGACGGTCGCGGCTCGATCGTAGCCACCACCACTGGGACGCTGATCGGCGGGTTAACCTTGGAGTATTACGTGGTCGACGGGTCGAATATTCTCTTTATTGAGCAAGACGCGAACCAGATTTCCACGGGGACGTTCCAGCCGCAGAGCTCTTCTTCCGCCTCCGCGGCAGTGTCGCATCGGGCGAGCTCCATGGTTCGCTCGGTGGTCAGACCCCATGTCGTCTTGCGGCGCAAGTGAGTTGTGGAGCGTATCAATGACAAGGGCGCGACTCCAGGAGTCGCGCCCTTTTTCTAGAGGAGCGAACTAAGCTACGCTACTTGATCGCTTCCGCCGCGATCCGCTCCGTAACAAATGCTTCGATCACGTCGCCTGCCTTGATGTCGCCGTAGTTCGAGATCGAGATACCACACTCCATGCCGCTGGTTACCTGCGAGGCGTCGTCTTTAAACCGGCGCAGCGAACCCACTTTGCCTTTGAACACAACGACGTTGTCGCGCAGCAGGCGGACTTCGGAGTCGCGCTTGATCAAGCCATCGCTCACGCGGCAACCGGCAATCGTCCCGACCTTGGGAATGCGGAAGGTCTCGAGCACCTCGGCGCGGCCCTGGTAGGTTTCTTTGATCGTCGGTTCGAGCAGGCCGGTCATGGCGCGCTTGATCTCGTCCTGCAATTCGTAAATGATCGAGTGCAGGCGGATGTCCACTTTTTCCTGATCGGCGAGTTCCTGCGCCTTGCGCTCCGGGCGCACGTTGAATCCAATAATGATGGCATTCGACGCCGAGGCAAGCAGCACGTCGGTCTCGGTGATGGCGCCAATGCCCGAGCGCAGCAATTTTAGCCGAACCTTGTCGTTCGAGAGGCGACCGAGCAGATCGCCGAGCACCTCGACAGAACCTTGCACGTCGGCCTTAAGGATGACATTCAGTTCCTTCATGCCCGCCGTCTTCAATTGTTCGGCCAGGCCTTCGAGCGAGACTCGTGAACTCTTGGCCAGCGTGGCTTCGCGCGCCTTCTGTTCGCGATAATCAGAAATGTCGCGCGCCTTCTCGCGGTCGGCGACCACGACGAACTGATCGCCAGCCTGCGGCAGCCCTTCGAGTCCAATAATTTCTACCGGCGTCGAGGGCGGTGCTTCTTTCAGCGCCCTGCCGCGATCATCGAACATGGCGCGAACTTTTCCATAGACGTTCCCGACGACAAAGTTGTCGCCCGCGCGGAGCGTTCCGTTCTGCACCAGAATTGTTCCGACCGGACCGCGTCCCCGATCGAGCTTCGCTTCGAGGACCAGGCCGCTCGCCGCGCGTCCGGGAGTCGCTTTCAATTCCTGCAAGTCCGCCGTCAGCAAAATCATTTCCATCAGCAGATTCAAATTCGTTTTCTGCTTGGCGGAGACATCGACGAACACCGTCTTGCCTCCCCATTCCTCCGGCACCAGACCGCGATCGGCCAGTTGCTTCTTGACCCGCTCGGGCAGCGCGCCCGGCTTATCGATCTTGTTGACAGCCACAATGATAGGAACTTCCGCCGCGTGCGCGTGGTCGATAGCTTCAATGGTCTGCGGCATGACGCCATCATCGGCGGCGGTGACCAGCACCACAATGTCGGTCGCCTTCGCTCCGCGGGAACGCATGCGGGTAAAAGCCTCGTGACCGGGCGTGTCGAGGAACACGATTTCGCGGCCGTAAGCCGGAGACGCCTTGTCGGTAATAGCAACCTTGTAGGCGCCGATGTGCTGCGTGATGCCACCGGCCTCGCCTCCGGCCACATTGGTGGAGCGGATCGAATCCAGCAATGTCGTTTTGCCATGATCGACGTGGCCCATGATGGTGACGACGGGCGGACGCGGCACGGCTTCCGCGCCTTCTTCGCTGCTCTCGGTGGCTTCGGTCGTGTCCTTGGCAGCCTGTTCTTCGAAGGTAATCACTTCGGTGTCGGCTCCGAAGAAGCGTGCCATCTCGCTCGCCAGCTCCGCGTCGAGGGTCTGATTGATGGTCGCAAATACTCCGCGCACCACTAACCGTGCGATTACATCTTTGGCGCGAATGCCCAGCTTCTCGGCAAGGTCTTTTACCGAGATCCCTTCCGTGATCGTGATATTGCGTGTGATCGGCGCCGGCTCGTTGCTGATCGTCATGCGCGGCGGCGGAGTGTAGCCCTTCATCGGGCCTTCCTTCACTCCGCGCGGAACATACCGCTGGCCGGGACGGCGGGACGGAGTGCCCGGACGGCTTCCCGGACGCGGGGGCCCCGGGGGCGGCAATGGGCCGCCCGGGCCGACACCAAGCGGACGCGCTCCCGCAGGTGCAACTCGAGTAGGATGCATCGGTCGCCGCTCGCCCGGACGAAGCGGTGGACGAGGCGCGCCCGGCGCTGCGGGACGTGCAGTACGCTGAAAAATTGGCTGCCCGGGAACGGGGCGACCGGGCGCCGGCCGCGAGACGGCGCCAGCCGCCGATGCTCCTGCCGCTGGGGCAGGCGCTTTATATACGGGGCGCGGGCCGGTCTGCGGCATGATCATACGTGGCGGCGGCGCAACGGGAGCGGCTGGCCTGACCGGCGCGGCAAGCTGCATCTCCGTAACGTTCGAGGCAGGCTGGGGCACAGGCGGAGCGCTCCCCACCGGCGCGGCAGGAGTCGCATTCGGAACTCGAGGCGGAACAGCGATCGCAGGCGGCGCTGTGCTTGCGGACACCGATCCGGCATTCGTCGCCGCGTGCGCGG
>Ga0302324_100010643_pt1 | contig 19005 bp, 21 predicted proteins | sample Palsa_T0_1_FD_201949 | JGI IMG/M metagenome (GOLD analysis project Ga0302324, IMG submission 201949) | Peat permafrost microbial communities from Stordalen Mire near Abisko, Sweden - Palsa_T0_1 | ecosystem: Environmental > Terrestrial > Soil > Palsa > Peat permafrost | place: Sweden: Abisko...
CGCGTCGGCCGATCGGGGTCCGGAGCGCTTCGACGATTACCGCTTCTCGCACAGGGCCGCCGTTTCGGCGTCACCCCCGTGGTTCCGGCAGGTTTCGAGCAAGTGGGCACTTGGAAAGAGGCGGGTAACCATGGAGACTCACGCGCTCGAGTATTCGTTCGTACGAGCCACCGAGGCCGCGGCGATTGCCTCCGGTCGGCTCGTGGGGCTGGGCGACAAGAACGCCGTCGACGGCGCGGCCGTCGAAGCGATGCGCACGGCGCTCCGCGACGCGGTCCTGGCCGGGATCGTCGTCATCGGCGAGGGTGAGAAGGACGAAGCGCCGATGCTCTACCACGGCGAGGAGGTCGGCACCGGCGAGGGCCCCACGCTCGACATCGCGGTCGACCCGATCGACGGCACGACGCTGGCCTCGCGCGGCGGCCCGGGGGCGATCTCGGTCATCGCGGCGGCGCCGCGCGGCGCGCTCTTCCGCACCCGGGTGCCGTACATGGAGAAGCTGGTGACCGGGCCGGCCGGCCACGGCGTGGTCGACATCGAGGCGCCGCTCGACGAGAACCTCCGGCGCCTCGCCGCCGCGCGCGGCCGCGAGGTCTCCGACCTGATCGTCGCCTTGCTCGAGCGGCCGCGCAACGAGCGGCTGATGAAGGCGGTCCGCGCCGCCGGCGCGCGAGTCCGCGTCTTCGGCGACGGTGACGTCGCCAACGCCGTCTACGCCGTGCTCGAAGAGCGCGCGCGCGTCGACATGCTGGCCGGGATCGGCGGCTCGCCCGAAGGCGTGATCGCGGCCTGCGCCGTGCGCGCGCTGGGCGGCGAGATGCAGGGCCGGCTGTGGGCGCGCGACGAGCGCGACGAAGAGATCGCGCGCGGCGAAGGGCTCACGATCGGCAAGAAGCTGACGCTGGACGATCTGTGCGCCTCGCAGGATGCGATCTTCGCGGCGACCGGCGTCACCGACGGTGAGTTCCTCGACGGCGTGCGCTACCGCCGCGGCTCGGCGTTCACCCAGTCGATCGTCATCTCCAGCTACACGGCATCGGTCCGCACGATCGATGCGCGCCACGATCTGCGCCCGCGCGGCTCGGCGGTCGACGCCGCGATCTCCGCCAGCGTCAAGACGCCGACCCGCTGAGCGTTCAGCGCCGGTAGAAGGCGATCGTCTCGCGGGTCCCCTCGAGCAGTGAGGTGCGCGCGAGGCCCGGCAGCGCCGCGCGCAGCGGCGCCTCGTCGACTTCGGCGGCGAACATCAGTGCATTGCCGTCGGCGCGCACCTCGGCGTCGGGGACGACGGCCTTGATCGCCGCGATCACCTCGTCCATGTCGGCCAGGATGCCCTGCAGGCTGAAGGCGTGCGCACCCTCCGGCGTCTCGGTCGCGGCGCGCGCGAAGATCGTCCCGACGTCGCGCGCGAAGTCCATCCCGGTCGCGCCGGTGAAGCGGATCGTGTATGGCTTTCCTTCGGCCGCGGCGCGCATCGCGAGCGTTGGATCGGCGGTCACGCCGATCGAGCGGCCGGGGCCGTAGACGGTCGACGGCCGCAGCCCGACGCTGCGGATCCCGGCATCCTCCCAGTAGGCGCGCGCGTTGCCCTCGTTGCACAGTTTGAATGCGCCGTACTGGGTGAGCGGCTCGGGATGGACTCCGTCGTGCGGGCCGAAGACGGCCGCGCTCGACGCGTAGGCGATTCCGCGTACGCCGTGCTGCTTCGCCGCTTCGAAGATGTGCAGGGTGCCGAGCACGTTGACGCGCGCGCCGAGCAGTGGGTTCTGGCGGGCGGTCGGGACGAGGACCGCAGCGAGATGCACGACGGCATCGCAGCCGGCGACCGCGTCGGCGACGGCCGCCGGATCGGTGATGTCGCCGGCGCGCAGCTCGACCTCGCCGGCGCGCGCGCCGACCAGCTCGTCGAACAGCGCGCGGTCGCTTCCCAGATCGAAGGCGCGGACGGCATGCCCGCCCTCGAGCAGCACGCGCGTCGTCCACGCGCCGATAAAGCCGAGACCCCCGGTGACCAGCACTCGCATCGGGGGAGAGGAGTTACCCGGCGCCCACCGGATTCCTAGGTATGCCGCTCTCGCTCGACGGTGCCGCGCTTCGGTTGAAGGACGACGACGACGTCGCCGTCGCGTTGCGCCCGCTCGAACCGGGCGTTCCGGTGCGCTTTCCCGACGCCGAGATCGTCCCGTTGGTGACGATCCCGACCGGCCACAAGATCGCGTTGCGCGCGGTCGCGGCCGGCACGCTGGTTCACAAGTACGGTCAGGCGTTCGGGCGCGCGTCGGCGGCGATCGTACCGGGCGAGCACGTCCACGTCCACAACGTCGAGGGTGTGCGCGGGCGCGGCGATCTGGTCGAGGTTCCACGATGACGACCACCTTCCAAGGCTATCGACGCGCCGACGGCCGCGTCGGCGTGCGCAATCACGTCCTCGTGCTGCCCTCGGTGATGTGCGCGAACCACGTCGTCGACCGCATCGGGCGCGCCGTCCCCGAGGTCGTCACGGTGACCCATCCGACCGGCTGCGCGCAGGTCGGCGCCGACTTCGAGCAGACGAAGCACACGATGGCCGGCTTCGCGGCCAACCCCAACGTCGCCGCCGTGCTGGTCGTCGGCCTAGGCTGTGAGACCAACGAGTCGAAGGCGCTGGCACAAGAGATCGCTGCCCGCGGGCAACGCGTCGAAGTGATCGGGATCCAGGAGACCGGCAACACGACCGAGACGATCGCGCGCGGGGTCGAGGTCGCGCGCGAACTGGTGCGCGAGGCGGCCGCGCACGTCCGCACGACCTGTTCGCTGGCGGAGCTGGTGCTAGGCACGGAGTGCGGCGGGAGCGACGGCTTCTCGGGGATCACCGCGAACCCGGCGCTCGGCCACGCCGCCGACCGGCTCGTCGACGCCGGCGGGACGGTGATCCTCGCCGAGGTGCCGGAGCTGGTCGGCGCGGAGCACCTGCTCGCCGCGCGCGCCACCGCACCAGTCGCGGCGAAGCTGTACGAGCTGATCGAACGCGTCGAGGCGCGGGCACGCGCGATGCGGGTCGACATCCGCACCGGGAATCCCGCGCCGGGGAACATCGCCGGCGGGATCACCACCCTCGAGGAGAAGTCGCTCGGCGCCGCCTACAAGGGCGGCTCGACGCCGCTGCGCGAGGTCATCGAGTACGCCGAACGCCCGACGCAGCGCGGTCTGATCGTGATGGATACGCCGGGCCAGGACATCGAGCAGTTGACCGGGATGGTCGCCGGCGGCGCCCAGATCGTCGTCTTCACCACCGGCCGCGGAACGCCGACCGGCTCGCCGATCGCGCCGGTCGTCAAGGTCGCGACGAACAGCGACCTGTTCGCGCGGATGCGCGAGAACATGGACGTCGACGCCGGCACGATCGTCGGCGGGACCCGCACCCTCGAAGAGGTCGGGGACGAGATCTTCGACTGGATCGTCGCGGCCGCGAACGGCCGCGAGACCGCCGCCGAGGTCCTCGGCTTCCACGACTTCGCGATCAATCGTATCGGCCCGTCCTTCTAAAGACCGGGAGACCGGCCAAGCGGTAGAAACCGCCACAAACGGGGAAAAGGGGCGACGGGGCGCCCGTATCGCCTCGCATTCGTTTCGCCGTTTGATAGGAAAGGAACCCGGATGTTCGCACTTCACAAGACGCGGATCGTCGCCGCGTCGTTCGCCTTTGCCCTCGCCGCGGCGTTCATACCGGCCGCCACCCCGGCCGACACGGTCGGCGACGCCATCGCGCCGCTCGGCGGCACGACGATCGCCGCGCATCGGCACTGCTATTGGACCTGGCGCCACCATCACCGGGTGAAGGTCTGTCGCTGGTACTGAGCTCCAACTGATCCGTTGATCCGCGTTCGATGGCCACCGACATCTCGGTGGCCATCGTCGTTCTTAGCTCAGCTTGTCGAGCAGGTAGCCTGCCAGCGCGTCCTGGGCGACGCGGTCCTGGAGCATCGAGTCGCGGGCGCGCACGGTGACCGTCGCGTCGTCGAGCGACTGGTAGTCGACCATGACGCACAGCGGCGTCCCGATCTCGTCCTGGCGGCGATAGAGCTGCCCGACGTTCCCCTCGTCGTACTGCGTGCGAAAGAACGGCCGCAGCGCACGTTCGATCGTCCGCGCGCGCTCGACCAGGTCGGCCTTGTTGCGCGCTAACGGGAAGACGCCGACCTGCACCGGCGCGATCTGCGGATGGAAGCGCAGCACGGTGCGCTGCGTCTCCTTCTCGCCCTCGACGATCGTCTCGCGCTCGTAGGCGTCGATCAGCATCGTCAGGGTCGTGCGGTCCATCCCGGCCGAGCTCTCGATCAGGATCGGGACGTACTTTTGCTTGGTGGCCTCGTCGAAGAACGTCAGGTCCTTCCCCGAGTACTCGATGTGGCGGTCGAGATCGTACGTGCCGCGGTGCGCGATCGACTCGAGCTCCCCCCAGCCCCACGGGAAGAGATACTCGACGTCGATCCCGGCCTTGGCGTAGAACGGGCGCTCCTCGGGCGTCAGCTCGTAGAAGCGCAGCCGGTCGGCCCGCACCCCGTAATCGCTGTACCACCGCTTGCGCGCCGCCACCCATTGCTGGAACCACTCGAGATCGTGACCGTCCTGGGGGACGAAGAACTCGAGCTCCGCCTGCTCGAACTCGCGGATCCGAAAGGTGAAGTTACCCGGCGTGATCTCGTTGCGGAACGACTTGCCGATCTGCGCGATCCCGAACGGCGGCTTCATCCGCGCGCTCTGGTAGATGTTCTTGAAGTTGACGAAGATGCCCTGAGCGGTCTCCGGGCGCAGGTAGGTCACCGCCGAGGTGTCCTCCATCGGGCCGATCGCGGTCTTCATCATCAGGTTGAAGTTGCGCGGCTCGGTCAGCGTTCCGCTCATCCCGCAGTCCGGGCACTTCTCGAGCGAGGGCAGATGATCGGCGCGGAAGCGGTGCTTGCAATTGCGGCAGTCGACCAGTTTATCGTGGAAGGCCGCGACGTGGCCTGAGGCCTCCCAGGTGCGCGGGTGCATGATGATCGAGGAGTCGAAGGCGACGACGTCGTCACGCAGCTGCACGTTCTCGCGCCACCACGCCTCCTTGACGTTGCGCTTGAGGACCGCGCCCAACGGACCATAGTCGAAGAAGCCGCCGATCCCACCGTAGATCTCGGAGGACTGGAAGATGAACCCGCGCCGCTTGGCGAGCGCGGTGATCTCCTCCATCGTGACGCGCGGTTCTTCGTTTGGTTTGGCTTGTGACATGGAACGCCGACGCGTTCGGTGCCGGGCACCCGGCACCCTGGACTCCGCCGGCACGAGGCACCGCTCACCTCGGCGGAAAAGTCTGCGCTGGATGGACGAGCGTTGGCCCTGGATCCCGACGCCGGGCGTACCGCTGGCGATCGTGCCCGCGCGCTACGGCCTCATGGCGTACAATCCGAACGACATGTACATCGGCCGCTCGATCGAACGCTACGGCGAGTTCGGCGAACAAGAGCTGGACGTGATGCGCACCGCGCTGCCCGAGGGCGGGATCGCCTTCGACGTCGGCGCCAACATCGGCACCCACGCCGTCGCGCTGGCGCGCCAGACCGGTCCGGGCGGGAGCGTCTTCGCCTTCGAACCGCAGCGGGTCGTCCACGGCATGCTCGCGACGAACGCGACCCTCAACGGGCTGGGTTGGATCCACCCCATCCACGCTGCGGTCGGCGCCGCGCCGGGTGAGCTGTTGATACCCGACTACGTGTACACGAACGAGGCGAACTACGGTGCGGTCGAGCTTGCCGAGGTCGAGCGCGGCTGGCCGGTCCGCGTCGTGACGCTCGACGCGTGGTGCTGGCTGCCGCGGGTCGACCTGGTGAAGATCGACGTCGAGGGGATGGAAGCACAGGTCCTCGACGGTGCGCGCGAGCTGCTCGCGCGCTACCGGCCGGTGCTCTTCGTCGAGAACGACCGCAGCAGCACCTCGGTCGGTGTCCTCGAGCGGCTGCTGGCCGCCGGCTACCGCGTCTACTGGCACGTCGTGGGGCTGTTCAACGCGAACAACTGGCGCGGCGAGCGCGAGAACATCTTCGGGAACACCGGCACGATCAACGTGCTCTGCATCCCGCGCGAGCGGTCCCAGTCGGTCGGCCTGCCCGAGTGCGTCGACCCGCACGCGGAGCCGCCGGTCCGACTCGCTGCGCTTTAAGTGCTTAGCGCTCCGGGGAGCGGCCGGCATAGCGGCGGCCGCGCCAGACGACGCCGCGCCCGCCGAGCACGCGCGCGGTCGAGTTCAGCGTGATCGCCGCGCACGCGGCGTAGCCGAGCGGCGCGAACCAAGCCAGTCGGCGCGGTAGGCGGACCTGTCGCACACCGTAGTCTTGGATCGCGATCCCGGCGATGAGCGTCAGCGCGGCTTCGAGCGCGCGTAGCGGGCGGCGCGCGACGAGCGCGTCGAGCGCGAGCGCGGCGGGGACGACCGAGAGCAGCGCCAGCGCCGCCGTCCCCGCGGCCAGCGCCGCCAGGTCGCCGCCGGCGCCGAGGTAGATGTTCTTGGTGAACCCAGACCAGATCTCGCGCAGCGAGGTGTACATGCGCACGCGCACCAGCTCTTCGCCACCGGCCAGGACGAGCCGGAAGCGCCCGTCGCTTTTCAGCCGGCGCGCGAAGGCGAGGTCTTCGACGATCTCGCCGCGCAGCGCGGCGTGCCCGCCGAGCGCGTCGTAGGCGGCGCGCGCGACCAACAGGTACTGTCCGTTCGCCAGCGCGTGGCGGCGGTCGGCCGGATCGTTGAGCGCGGCCATCGAACCCGACGCGACCAGCACCAGACCCAGCATGGTCGGGAGGATCGCTCGCTCGGCGAACGTCCCCAGTTCCTGGTAGGTCCCCAGCGAGAGCGCATCGACGCCACGCGCCCGGGCGAAAGCGTACGCCGAGGCGGTGGCGTGCGGCGCGTGCCAGGTGTCGGCATCGGTGAACAGGAGCCACGCGCCGCGCGCGGCGAGCACGCCCTGCGCGAGCGCCCACGGCTTGCCGACCCAACCCTCCGGCAGCGGGGCGCCAGGAACGACTCGTAAGCGCGCATCCTCGGCCGCCAGCGCGGCCAGGATCGCGGCGGTACCGTCGGTCGACCGATCGTCGACCACGATCACCTCGAAGGCCGGGAGCCGCTGGGCCAGCAGCGAGCGCACGCAGCGCTCGATCGCGCGCTCCTCGTCGCGGGCCGGCACGACGATCGAGAGCAACGGCGCATCGTCGAGCCGATCGACCGGCGGGACGCGCAGCCAGCCGCGGGTGACCGCCGCGGCGCGGCCGGCGAACACGACCGCGGCCAGCGCGCAGAGGTGCGTCAGCCCGTCGCGCAGGCGCTCGCTCAGCGGATCGTCCGCCACGGCTCGGGTTCTCGCGCGACGAACGCCGCATGCACGTCCGGCAACAGCCGCCGCTGCGCGGCGAACGTCAACAGCTGTTGGGCCTGCGCAAAGTCGACCCAGCGATGTGCGTCGTGCGCCGCGTCGACCTGGACCTCGCCCGGTCCGACCTGGGCGACGAAGAAGGGGACGACGACGACGCGGTCGCGCACCGGATCGTAGAACGTGTCGAGCGCACCGGCCGTGAACAGCGCGGTGAGGGCCAAGCCGGTCTCCTCGCGCACTTCGCGCCGCGCGGTCTCCGACGCCCGCTCGCCCGGCTCGATGCCACCCATCACGATCGTCCACGCGCCGGCGAACGCGCCCCGCGCGCGCCGCAGCACCAGCACCCGCGCGGCGTCCCCCTCGCCGCGCAACACGACGACGCCGACCGCGTCGGGACGCAGGTCGCTCAAAACAACGGCAAGGCCCGAGCTAGGTCATTGCCCGGCTCGACGCCCTGTCCTCGCCGCGCAATGAACGCAATCCCGTTCCCTTGCAAGATGGTGGGAATCCAGCTAACGTCGCGTTCTGGCGGCGTTCCAAATGCGAGCACCGGCTCCGCACCCGCGATCTCGGCGGCATAGCGTACGCGATAGTCCATCAACTGCCCGATCCCAAATCGCATCCGGCTAACTGCGGCAGACTGGCGGGTTAGACTCTTCACTTCGATGAGAAGGCGTCTCTCGCCAAGCTTCGCAAGCAGGTCAATATTGTTGTTGTAAACGCATGTCCCGCCAAGCGACAGGACACGCTGCATGAGCAGATCTAGCGTCTCCTGATGATCGGCACGAGCGCGCTCGTGCAGCGACGCCGCTTCGTGCCGGTCTATTGGCTCAAGGTCCCTCGGAATGTATCCCGTACCTGGCGGTACCGCGAGCATCTCACGAAAATTATCCTTTGGCGCGAGCGTGGGAGCAAAATCGCCAATATCTTGCAGTAGCACGGGTTCCTGGAACGCCGAATACGCGTGCCCGGCCGCAAGAATCATAAAGAATCTCATCGGCTCCACGTATCGAATTGAACGACCGCGCAGCATGATTTGATCGCGATTGCCGGTTTCATAGTAGATACCGCTAGTATCGCGCAACGGTACCGGCGTCAGGCGCTCGAAGTCCAGGACGTCAAGCCAGTAGTGGCCCGGGGTCGAAACGTCGGGATAGGGATCGCTGACGTTCCCGTGCCCGAAGTACGTCGCTCCCTCGCCGACCGGAGCTCCTTGGATGGGTCTCTGATAGAGAAACCGGCGATCACCCGCCTCGACAACCGCCCGACTGACGACGGGTAAGTATTGCGACGGGAAGTGGTAGATGACGCCCTCCCGATCCAAGTACCGGTGGAGGTCACGGGAGGCGTGCTGCGTCAAGATGAGCGGCATCGACAGCTCTCCTGCTTCACTCTACGGGACGCCGCGCCTGCTCGCTCATTTCGCCGGCCGACTCTTGGCGAGGAGCGCCGTGACCAGCCGCTTCGGCGCCCGCGCAAGCCAGGCTTCGACGATCACATCGCGCAGCTCGGCGACGGAGATCGCGCCGAGGCGCACCAATACTGCCGGATAGCCGTCGAAATGCGGCGTCGTGAAGTAGACGTCCGGATCGCTGGCGAGCAAGGCCTCCTTCATCTCGAGGTCCGGCGTGCGCACACCCAGGATCGGTCCGGTCGGCGCGCTCGCACCGAGCGCCGCGAGGTCCTGCTTCCGCAGCGGCCGCTCCCAGACGAAACCCTTCTCGTTGACTTCCCACGCCGCATTCCCGTGGGAGACGCGTTCGCTCGTGCCCGGAAGCGCCAGCGCGATCCGCCGCACGTCACGCCAAGATGCCATGAATACACCGTTCGACAAGGTCCTATCTTGTCCTCAGCGCGAAGACGTGCTAGCCTCAGCAGGTATCGGGCTGGCAGTTCGCATCGAAACGCACGAGACGTCGCAGTAATGCGGCGTCTCGTTTTCTTAGCGTCACGATGACACCGGTACGGCGACGTTGGCTTTCGGTTGGGCCCTTCTTTCGGTTATACTTTACGGCCCTGGTTGCGGTTGCGGTTGCGGCATTAGTTGCTGCATGAAGACCTGCTGCCCAAGCACATAGAACCCGCGACCAAGATTATTCTCGATGAGCTTAATGCACGGAGAGAAATTGAACGTTAACATCGTCGCGTGAAAGACGCTCAGTACGGCGTCCTGTAGGTTTTGGTCGGTCTCTAGGTCGTCAATGACCAGACCCTTGCTCTTCGCCACGTCACGAAAGATGCCGACGCCGTGCGATTTATGCTGTTTGAAGTCACCAAAGAACTTTGCTACTCGCTCGGCCTTGCGCGCAGGATTAGGCTGCCCCGCAAACATGTACGCCTTGAGCCAATCCCGCACAAGACCTTTCGACAGCGCATTCGCCGTTTCGCACATTTGCAGCAGACCAGGACCGTATTGCGGAATCATCGGCGCCCATGCGCCTAAGCTGGCCGGGTCGGCGGCAATCTCTTTCTTCGCTTGTTCAAACTGGTCAATGATGGTGCGCGCGGGAACGGGCATGACTTGATTACCCTGCGCGTACATCACTTGCGGGTCTATCGGCCCAAGTTGCGAGTGCTTTCCCATGACGATGCGATTCGCAGCCATCGCCCACATCGTAGCCGCAGACATAGCAGCGAGCGGTACGAACACGCGAACGTCGTTGTACTTCTGACGGAGATACGTTACGATGCTAGACGCAGCCTCAGCCGTTCCACCTGGACTATGAAGAACGATATCGAGGCTTGGACCAGGAAGCCCGCGACATACTTCCATCATCCCTTGCATGTCCATCAAGTTGATGGACATATCTCCGACGCCTTGTTTGGTCATCCATGCGGTCGCGTACAGAATGGTACTGCGACCCGTGAGTGCGGCAAGCTGCCCTAGATAGCGCTTCCGTATGCCGTCGTTATCGGGCTGACCGTTGTTCTGCGCTGCAGACCGGCTAAACTCTTCGAGTACTTCGCCCCAGCTTGCCACGGGTTAGCCGTTGAAGTTCGTGCCGGTCCCAAACGTCGTGGTCGTCGTGGGGTATGAGACCGCCGCAGGAATTTGTGAGTAGAGGCGGTCGAGGGCTTCAATGACGGAAGCCGTACTCGGCTCCTCTTGGATGCGCACGAGCAAAGCTTGTTGCTCATCCTGAATCAGGCTACCCGCCGCCGGTTCGTTCGTCATGTCTTCACCTTCGTCTCAACCAAGACAAGTCCTTAGCAGCGGGCGTGGTTGCCGCAGCGGCGCAGAGTGCTTCGTCGACATGCGAACGCTTGTTCGAGTCCTAGGCCGGAGCCGGTACCCGAGAGGCCTTCGGCTGGGTCTCGGCGCGGAGTTGGCCGCAGGCGGCGGCGATGTCGCGGCCCATCGGGGTGCGGACGGTCACCGCGACGCTGGCGTCTTCGAGCAGTTTGGCGAAGGCCCAGATGCGCGCCTCGTCGCTGCCACGCAGCGCCGCGTCGGGCGTGCTGTTGTACGGGATCAGGTTGACGTGATAGAGCGGGCCGCGCATGCGGCGGGCGAGTGCGCGGGCGTCCTCGTCGGCGTCGTTGACGCCGGCCAGCATGACGTACTCGAAGAAGACCTTGCGCCGGGTCGCGCCGACGTAGCGTTCGACCGCGGCCATCAGGTCGTCGACCGAGAACTTGCGGTTGACCGGCATGATGCGCGAGCGGGTCGCGTCGGTCGGCGCGTGCAGCGAGATCGCCAAGTTGACCTGGGTGTGCTCTTGCGCGAAGCGATCGATCTTGTCGACCAGGCCGACGGTCGAGATCGTGATGTGCCGGTGCCCCAGGCCGAACCCGTGCGGGTCGTGCAGTAACGCGACCGCGTCCATCACCGCTTCGTAGTTGGCGAACGGCTCGCCCATCCCCATGAACACGACGTTGGTGATCTTCTTCTCACGCGCCGCCAGCTCGCGCGCGAAGAACCGGGCCTGGTCGAAGATCTCGGTCGCGCTCAAGTTGCGGGTGAAGCCGGCCTGGCCGGTCGAGCAGAACGTGCAGGCGTAGGCGCAGCCGGCCTGCGAGGAGATGCAGACCGTCGTGCGACCGCCGTGGTGCTCCATCAGCACCGCTTCGACCTCGTTGCCGTCGTGGAGCCGGAAGAGCGCCTTGGTCGTCTGCCCGTCGCTCGAGCGCTGCACGACGCTCGGCACGACGCTCTCCAACGCGAAGCTCTCGGCGCTCAGCGCCGCGCGCAATTCCTTGGGCAGCGTCGTGATCGCCTCGAGGTCGGCGGCGAGCTCCTTGGTGGCGGCGCGGTAGAGCTGATCGAGCCGGTAGCCGCGCAGATCGTGCGCGGCGGCGAACGCGGCCGCGTCGGCGTGGCCGGCCGGCCGCGCCTTCTCGGCGATCCACAGGTCCCGGGGGGTAGGCATGACGGCACATTCTACCACGAGGCGCGTCCCGCTCGCCGACGCTTCGGTCGCACGCGCTTTACCCGAAGAGCGACTCCTGGGCCGGCGGCGGCTCGGGCGGCGTCTCGGGGACGACCGACAGCCGGTCACGGACCTGCTTGAGGTCGTTCCAGACCAGCCGCTTGACCTCGGTCATCGCGCCACCGGTCTGGCGCAGCACGTAGGCCGGATGGAACGTTGCGATGAGCGGGATCCCGAGCGGTCCGTCGTGCCAGTGGCCGCGCTGTTTGGTGATCGAGAAGCGCTCGCCGAGGAACGATTTCGCCGCCGGCGCGCCGAGCGCGAGGATGACGCGCGGCAACAGCAGCGCGATCTGCTCGTCCAAGTAGGGACGACAGTTGCGCATCTCGTCCGGTGTCGGCGCGCGGTTCGCCAAGCGATGGCCGACGTCGACCGTCGGCCGGCACTTGACGGTGTTGCAGATGTAGACGTCCTCGCGCGGCAACCCGATCGCGAGCAGCATCTTGTCGAGCAGCTCGCCGGCGCGCCCGACGAACGGCCGGCCGAGCTTGTCCTCCGTCTCACCCGGACCTTCACCGACGACCATCAGCGCCGCGCACGGATCGCCTTCGCCGAAGACGCTGTTGCGACGGGTCGCGCCGATCTCGCACTTGCGGCAGGCCGCGACGACGGCCGCCATCCGGTCCAGCTCGTGCAGCCGGCGCGTCCGTTCGGCGAGGCTCACCGCGGCGCGCTCCCCGGCGTCGGCTCGAGCAAGACGGCCTGACCGAAGGCGAGCACGCGTGTCCCGCCGTCGGGACCCTCGGTGGCTTGGAACTGCAGCCCGATCACCCCGTTCGCGCCCAGGTCTGCGGCCTTGTGCAGCAGCGCGTCGAGCGAGTCGGCGCGCGCGCGCTCCGCATCGGTCAGAAACTCGAGCGGCGCCAGCCCGATCAGCGCACCGATGCTGCGGAACGTCTGCCGCAGGACGTTGCGCGGGCGGCTGCCCTGCCCGTACGCGTAGCCGAAGGACCGCACGATGCGGTACCCTTCGACCCGCTCGAACGTCGTCACCGCCTCCGGCGTGATCGCCATCAGCGCAGCAACCTGCGGCCGAGCACGACGGCTCCCGCGACGACGCCGGCGTACAGCGCGTAGCGTCCGACCAACGCGCCGACCAGGCTGTAGTACCACGCGTGCCCGTGATGTTTGATCCAGTACGCGCGGCGCGAACGCTGCTTGCGGCGCTCGACGTTGTACTGGCCGCGCGCGCTGCCCATCCCCTCGTGGATCGCTTCGCTAGCGGGGACGAACCACGTCTCCCAGCCCGCCGCGGCAGCGCGCTTGGCGAAGTCGACCTCTTCGTGATAGAGGAAGAAGCGCTCGTCGAATGGACCGATCTCGGTCAGCAGCGCGCGCCGGATCGCTAGCGCCGCGCCGATCGCGAGATCGACCCGGCGCGGCGCGGTGTAGGCGAAGTCGCGCAGCCCCGCGCCGTTGGCGAAACGCCGCAAGGGCGGCAGCTCGCCCCACGCGCTCGAGCGCAGAAACGCCCCGGTCCAGGTGTCGAACTCGCCGACCGACGACTGGATCGTCCCGTCGTAGTTGTAGATGCGCGAGCCGGCGATCCCGCAGCGCGGATGCGCGTCGAGGAAGGCGACGATCTCGGCCAGCGCGCCGTCCTTCAGCTCGGCGTCAGGGTTGAGCAGGAACACGTACGGCGAGCCGGTCACGGCGAACGCGCGGTTGCAGGCCGCGGCGAAGCCGAGGTTGGCGCCGTTCTCGACGATCCGCAGCCGCGCGCCGTAGCGGGCGCGCAGGAAGTCGCGCGAGCCGTCGCTCGAGCCGTTGTCGGAGACGACGACTTGCGCGAAAGCCGGATCGGCCTGCACCTCGGCCAGCGCGAAGACCGAGTCGAGCGCCGTCGCGATCTTGTCCCGATCGTTCCAGCAGACAACGATGACGTCGATCCGGGCCACTAGGCGGCGTCGCCTCCGACCGGGGCGAAGCGGTTGCGGTTCTGCAGGTAGGGCCAGATGAAGCCGTCGAGGTCACCCTCGAGGACCTGCTGCGCGCTCCCGGTCTCGACGTTGGTGCGCAGGTCCTTGACCAACTGGTACGGGTGCAGCACGTAGGACCGGATCTGCGAGCCCCATTCGTTGGCGCGCCGCTCGCCGCGGATCTCGATCAGCTTCTGCTCCTGCTCCTCACGCGCGCGCTGCACCAGCTTCGCACGAAGGATCCCCAGCGCCAAGTCGCGGTTCTGCATCTGCGAGCGTTCCTGCTGCGAGGCGACGACGATCCCGGTCGGCAGGTGCGAGATGCGGATCGCCGATTCGGTCTTGTTGACGTACTGGCCGCCGGCGCCGCTGGCTTTGAACGTCTCGACTTTGAGGTCCTCGGGCTTGATCTCGACGTCGGCCGCGTCGCCCTCCTCCATCTCGGGGACGACGTCGACCTCGGCGAACGAGGTCTGACGGCGGCCCTGGTTGTCGAACGGCGACATGCGCACCAGCCGGTGCACGCCGCGCTCGGACTCGAGCATCCCGTACGCATTCTTCCCGCGCACGATGAAGGTGATCGAGCGCAGCCCGGCTTCCTCGCCCGGCGACTCTTCGACGACGTGCGCGTCGTAGCCGTGGTTCTCCGCCCAGCGCAGATACATGCGGCCCAGCATCTGCGTCCAGTCGGCGGCGTCGGTCCCGCCGGCCCCGGCGCGGATGGTCACGATCGCGCCGTGCGAGTCGTACGGGCGGTCGAAGTTGGCCGCCATCTCCAGCTCATCGAGCGCGCTCGTCGCGCGAGCGATCATCGCGTCGGCCTCGCCCTCTGCGCCCTCCTCGTCGCCGAGGACCTCCAAGGTCTCAGCGGCGTCGTCGAGCGCGGCCGCGACCGCGTCGATCGCGTCGAGATCGGTCCGCAGGTCGGCGATGCGCTTCATGACCCCGCGCGCTTGCTCGGGGTCGGTCCAGAAGTCGTCGGCGCGGGAGCGCGCCTCGAGCTCGGCTACGCTGCGGCGCTTGGCCGCATCGTCAAAGACGCTCCTTCAGGGCGCGCAGGCGCTCGCGGGCACGATCGATGGCGACGAGTTGAGCATCGGACACGGCAACCCGGCTTCCGCCGAGCGGGCGAGGGGACCTGTGGCTGCGAAGCCGACGCGCGATGCCAGCGCTGCTTTGCCCCGATGCGGTGTTCGACGGTGAGGCCCGCCGGGTGGGCTGGTCGGTCTTGGTCGACGGCGAGCGGATCGTCGCCGCCGGTCCCGGGCTGGCTGCGCCCGACGGCGCGCGGCGGGTCGACCTAACCGGCACGACGCTGCTGCCCGGGCTGATCGACCTGCACACGCATCTGCTCTTGCGTCCGTACGACCAGCGCTCGTGGGACGATCAGGTCTTGCGCGACCACGAGTCGCTGCGCGTCGCCCGCGCGGTCCCGGCGCTCGCTCGCACGCTGGCCGCCGGGTTCACCACCGTGCGCGACCTGGGGACCGAGGGCGCCGGCGAGGCCGACGTCGGCCTGCGGCGCGCGCTCGAGGAAGGCGCGATCGTCGGCCCGCGGATGGTCGTCGTCACGCGCGCGATCGTCGCGTCGGGCTCCTACGCGCCGAGCGGGTTCGTGCCTGAGTGCTGCGTCCTGCAGGGCGCCGAGGAGGTCGACGGGCCGGAGTCGATCGCCCGGGTCGTCCGCCGCCAGATCGCGCGGGGCGCCGATTGGATCAAGGTCTACGCCGACACGCGGTACGGGCCCGGCGGCGCCGGCATCTCGCGGCCGGCCTTCGCGCAGGACGAGCTGGCACTGATCGTGCGCATCGCGACCGACGCCGGTTGCCCGGTCGCCGCGCACGCGAACACCGCCGAAGGGATGCGGCGCGCCGCGCAGGCCGGCGTCGCGACCATCGAGCACGGCAACGGCGGAACGCCGGAGATCTTCGCGCTGATGGCCGAGCGCGGCGTCGCCTACGTCCCGACCCTCGCCGCCTACGCCGCGATCTGGCGCTACCGGGGTCTCGCCCCCGACGATCCGGCCTTCGCGGCCAAGCGTGCGGCATTCGCCGCCGCGCGGGCCAGCGGGGTCACGATCGCGAACGGCAGCGACATCGGCGTCTTCCCGCACGGCGAGAACGCCTGGGAGTTGGAATTGCTGGTCGAGCACGGGTGTACGTCCCTCGAAGCGCTGCGCGCGGCGACCGCGACCGCCGCCCGCGTGCTGCGCCGCGACGATCTCGGCGCGGTGCGCGCCGGCGCGCTGGCCGACCTGGTCGCCGTCGAGGGCGACCCGACCGCCGAGATCGGTGCGCTGCGCCGCGTTCGCGCCGTCTGGAAGGCAGGCGTCGCCGCCGATGGATGAGCACGGCAAGGGCGACAGCCTGTACGACAACGTCGACTATCGCGACCGGGGCATTCTTTGGCTGCGGTGGGACGAGGCGACCCAGGACTTTCTCGCCGACAAGGGCCGCCCGGTCTTGGTGTTCGTGGCAAATCAAGATCCGCTCATCCGGCCCGTCCTCAGTGCGGTGCTCCACGCGATGCCCCGCAACGACAAGCTCCGCCTCCTGCTGCACGAGCAGTTCCCCGCCTTGTTCCTCGAAGCCGACGCCATCCCCGAGTATCTCGAATCGCTCGGCGCCGGCAGCTCGTATCACCTCGCCGTGCTCTCACCCGCCGGCTTGACCCCACTCGCCGTCATCGACCCCTTCAACCGAGATCCCGACGAGCTCGTCGAGAACATCGTCAAAGTCCTCGAAGCGCTGGTCGGGATCTGGCCGTAAGAGAAAAGTCTACGCTACCACCTACGCCGCGGCAATTGTCGCCTACCTAACCCGACTCGATCCAAGGAGGAGAGATCATGACTTCACCTTTGGCGAGCCGTTATTCTCGCCGTCGCTTCGTCCAAACCGTGGGCGCAAGTCTTGTTGGAGGAGAGCTACTTGGCATGTCAGCAATCAACGCACAAACGGACACCACGTCAACGACGTTGACGCCGGTGACGCACGGGGCGAATACGTCGTTTCCCGCGATCAAGCAAATCAACACTGGGCTGCTCAACATCGGCTATGCCGACGTCGGCCCGGCGGATGGACCGGCCGTCATCCTGTTGCACGGCTGGCCGTACGACATTCACAGTTACGTCGACGTCGCGCCGATCTTGGCCAAGGCCGGCTATCGCGTCATCGTACCCTACATACGCGGCTACGGCTCGACGACGTTTCTGTCGAGCAGCACCGTGCGGAATGCGCAAGAAGCCGCGGTGGCGACCGACGTCATCGATCTGATGGACGCGCTCAAGATCAAGACGGCGATCCTCGGCGGCTACGATTGGGGCGCGCGCACGGCCGACATCGTGGCGGCGCTGTGGCCCGAGCGTACCAGGGCGCTGGTCTCCGTGAGCGGTTATCTGGTCACCGATATCCCCGCCAACAAGAAGCCGCTGCCGCCGACCGGTGAGTACGCCTGGTGGTACCAGTACTACTTTTCGACCGAGCGTGGCGTGCTCGGCTACACGCAGTACCGGCACGACTTCGGAAAGCTCATCTGGAAGATCGTCTCACCGAAGTGGGACTTCGACGATGCGACCTATGACCGGACGGCCAAGTCGTTTGAAAATCCCGACCACGTCGCCATCGTCATCCACGACTACCGCTGGCGCTTGAGCCTGGCCCCGGGCGAGGCGCGCTACGACGACCTCCAAAAGAAGCTCGCGGCCAAGCCGGTCATCACCGTGCCGACGATTACGATCGCGAGCGACTTCGATGGAGCGCTCGCCAGCGGCGTCGCCTACCGCAACAAATTCACCGGAAAATACGCCCATCGCATCTTCCACGGCATCGGCCACAACGTGCCGCAAGAAGCGCCGCAAGCGTTCGCTCAAGCCGTCGTGGACGTTACGACCCTCACCTGACCCTCAGGCCGCGGCGCCGTGGCAGCGCTTGTACTTCTTCCCGCTGCCGCAGGGGCAGAGTTCGTTGCGCCCGACTTTCTCGGCGCCGGTCACGGTCGCAGGCTTCGGCTTCGCACCGTCACCGTCGCCGAGATTCGTGCGCACGTGGGTCGGTTCGTACTTCGGCGCGGGGCCGAGCAGCCGTTCCGCCGTCGACGCGTCCAGCCGCGGCTGAGCGAGCGGCTCGGCGGCGCCGGCCAACGGGAGCGGCGCGATCTCGCCGCTGGGGACCGGTGCGAACTGCGGCATCGCGTAGCCGTCGCCGCCCGGCGGTCCGTCGGCGGCGCCATCGGGCGGCGGACCGACCTCGACGCGCATCGCGAAGACGGCCTTGATCGCTTCGTCCGCGATGTTGTTCTTCAGGTCCTCGAAGATCTCGTAGGCCTCTTTTTCGTACTCGACGCGCGGGTCTTTCTGACCGTAACCGCGCAGCCCGATCCCGCTCTTGAGCGCGTCCATGATGTAGAGGTGGTCGACCCACAGCCGGTCGATGATCGGCAGCATGATGTACTGCGACTCCACCATCCGCATCAGCTCGGCGCCGACCTCGGCTTCCTTCGTCTCGTAAGCCTCCAGCGCGAGCGCGAACATCCGCTCCTTCATCCCCTCGCGGTCGAGCTTCTCCAGCTCGTCGACGGCGATCTTGTCCTTGACCGGGAAGATAAGGTCGAGCTCGTCGATGATCGCCTGGAGATTCCACTCCGAGGGGTGCTCCTCTTCAGGAGCACCGGTGTCGACGGCGTAGCCGGCCTTACGGCGCAGCGTCTCGACGAAGAAGTCGCGCAGCGGCTGGCCCGCCAGCACCCGGCGCCGCTCGGCGTAGATGATCTCGCGCTGCTTGTTCATGACGTCGTCGTACTCGAGGACCGACTTGCGGATCTCGTAGTTGTGGTTCTCGACCTTCGACTGCGCGTTCTCGATCGAGCGACCCAGCAGGCCGGATTCGAGCGGCGTCTCGTCGGTGAACTTGACGAAGTCCATCATCTTCTGCAGCCGCTCTTGGCCGAACAGCCGCATCAGCTCGTCCTCGAGCGCGATGTAGAAGCGGGTCGACCCCGGATCGCCTTGGCGGCCGGCGCGGCCTCGCAGCTGGTTGTCGATCCGGCGCGACTCGTGGCGCTCGGTGCCGATGATGTGCAGGCCGCCGGCCTCCGGCACGCCCGGGCCGAGCTTGATGTCGACGCCGCGGCCGGCCATGTTGGTCGCGATCGTCACCGCCGCCGGGACGCCGGCGTCCTTGATGATCTGCGCTTCCTGCTCGTGGTACTTCGCGTTGAGGACGTTGCACTCGACGCCGCGCCGGCGCAGCATCAGCGCGAGCCGCTCCGACTTCTCGA
>Ga0302324_100010644_pt1 | contig 19003 bp, 25 predicted proteins | sample Palsa_T0_1_FD_201949 | JGI IMG/M metagenome (GOLD analysis project Ga0302324, IMG submission 201949) | Peat permafrost microbial communities from Stordalen Mire near Abisko, Sweden - Palsa_T0_1 | ecosystem: Environmental > Terrestrial > Soil > Palsa > Peat permafrost | place: Sweden: Abisko...
GATCTACATAGTCAACTATTTAGTGACTACAATATGTAGGTATGTAACCAATTCATCCCAACGCCAAACACAGAAAAAATAGGGATCTGCTGACTACTCAGCCATTAAAATTGCGGGGTAACTTCAGGCTAGCGGCTGACGCTGCCCAATTTTATGGACGGCTCAGGATTGCAGCCGAGCTGAAACCCAAAGCCCACTCGTTCTCAAATACCGAAGACAGTCGCTACCGCTTTGCGGACGCGACGCTCTCTACTGAACGCCAGTCGAGCCTGATGGTGCGATAGGCAAGAAGCCAGCGATCACCGCTCTGAACCAGACGGTCAGAATAGACACCGGCATGATCGATCCCGCTCTCGGTAGATGCCACGAAATAGGTTTTTGCGGTCGCCGTACCCTTGCCCGTCAGGTCGATATAGCTAGTGGTGAGATCGTGGCGGACTATGCTCTGGCGGCTCGCGTCCGGATCATCGACAAGTGGCTTGCTCCAGAGGGCCCTCATACGACGGATCGTATCGAGCCCCACATGCTTGAAGCTGGCCAGCGATTCGAATCCCGCAAATTCAAGGGTCGCATCTTCCGTAAACTGAGCACAAAACAGCTCATCATCACGGCAGTCGCCCGAGACAGTATAGGTGTTGATAGTTTGTCGGATGCACTCGCGTGCTGCAACTTCATCCAGTGTCATGACTCAAGGCCCCTCATGTAAAATGCCGACTGCGACTCTAAAAACAACCCGGGGGTGTATCTGTAAAGCATCAAAATCAGGCAAAAAAACAAGCCGTGAAGCGCGACGACAGGGAGAACATGCTCGCGTGTCTGGCACGTGATTTCTTGGTTTACCGGTCCAGTCGTCATGTCTCGCACCCATATCTAACGTCATGAATTGTTAGCATCGCGCGGGATCATCCTCCGATCAAACATCATCCTCGATAGCAATTGCGGCGTACCCGGCTGCTGTTCAGAGACAAATATAGCGGAGCAGTGCACATCCCGTTATGAACAGGTTTTTTCAATATATTGAACTTCCCTTCAAGCGATATCCTTCCTTGGATTGGACGGAGGTGGCACCCATCGCGTTGTCTCAAGAAGCGGACGCTCTACTTATACGGCTTCACTACTTGCGTGCCGAGCGGGACGGCAGAACGCTGCATGAGCTCCTCGCCGCCAGCGGCGAGATCGAAGTGGCCCACCATCGGCGCAGGAAAACGATGCCCGGCCACCATCATTCCGAAAACTCGAAGATGACGCCTAAGTTTGATTCCGCAGGCACAGCGCACGTATTTGGTTCGGTACCCGGGACGAGATTGACACCGCGCGCCGTGAAGTATTGCCTCGCTTGTTCAACGTCGCGGACTCCGAAGACGGTCGAGCGGATACCTTCGCCGAACCGGTGAAGGTGCTGCAGGAGCCTTCCGTCCTCAACAGGTGTGATAAGTTCAACCACTGCATCTGCGACTTGAAGGCCGATCGCGCGTGCTCCAATCGCGGCTCGGGGCGCTTCGTACACTGTCTTCGCATTCAGAAAGCTTTGGAAGAAAGCACTCGCCGCTTCGATGTCGAAGACTCCGACCGTGTAGCTTTTCAGACCTGTTAAACCGAGTGGATGCTCGTCGCGCCAGTATGCGGCCGATTTGATCTGGCCGCCCAGAAGCGGCCAGTCGCTGTCATGGAAGTATCCGTTCCAGAACTCGAACGCGATGCCGAAACAGTCTGCAGGATGCGTATGCAACGCAATACCGATGTCCCTGACAATCCGAATGCCGCTCGCGCGGACGGCCTCCCGAACCTCGTCCATGTTTGCTTCGTACTCAACCCCGACGTAGTGAGGCCCGTAGCGGGCGTTGAGGAGAAACTCGTGGGGCACGAAAACCTCGAAGATCACGCGTCCGATCTCGATGAGACAAGCGTGCCACTCACGCTGTGGGCCATCGACCATTAACTCGCCGCCATACAAGTTCCGAAGGTGGTCAACGCTTACGTCGAAGTCCTGAAACACTACGTTCATGTGGTTCAAGCGCGAGCAATTGATAGACTTAGGTATGTTGGCTTCCCCTTTTTAAGTATACAGATTGGGTTAACATTCGCCGCACCGTCAAGCGTTTGACGCCTAAGCGTCGCAGGGCATATAAGCGGTCTCTCTCCCAATCAAGTAGACCTAACGTCAGGTTCTTCAAGAACCCATCGACTGCCGTATTGCGCAGCGGGGCCGAGCCCGGGAACGATAAATTGATAAATGACCCCCCGAACGAAGCGGAACTCTCAAACGACTTTCTCAAGCGGCATGACCTTGATCATTAGCATGACCATGGCCGCACATAGGAACATGACAACACCGAGATATACGGCGACGTTATAGTTCCCAATTTTATCGAAGATACTAGCGAATAAGAAGCCACCGATCGCCGTCGCGCCACCACTCGCTAGTCCCCCGGTTCCGTAGATCACCGAGAACTGTCGCAACCCGAAAAGCCGCATCGTGAAAAAAGCGATAAAATCAAGTTCTGCGCCTGCGCCAATTCCGAGAAGGAATGCTGCGGCCACGGCAAGAAACCATGATGTCTCACTGTGCGCGGTTATAGCCAGTAACACTGCCCCCAGAGCAGGAAGGGCTAGGCAGACAGCGGCCACGATTGGTGGATTTAGGTAATCAAGCAGTTTTCCTGCGACTATTCGACTCAACCCGATTGCAAGCGCAAACACGGTTCCTACTGATGCAGCTCCCGTCGGTGTAAATCCCCGGCTGGCGAGCAACGGTTGAAGCTGGTTCAAGAATCCACCAATTGGTACGGCAGCAGCGCTGAGTGCGATGACCAGTAGCCAGAAGCGCCCATCTTGCAATGCGTCTCTTAGCGAGACACCTGAATGACCGGAGACATCCGGGTGGAATTGTGTTGCTTCTAAACTCTCATGTTCCAGCGTGCTGCCTTTCATCATTACTTGGGGCCGCTCGCGAAACCAACCAATGACCATGGGCAAGCCGAGGGTAATGACAAGGCCGAGGAGTGTCAGATAGCCCATGCGCCACCCGAAATCCGAAACAATGTGCGCAAGGAACGGCAACGCCAGTGCGCTTACAAGTGAATCGCCGCTCGACGTAAGTCCGAACGCGAGTCCCGAATTCTTTCGAAACCATGTGGCTACACCCTTGAGCATAGCAACACTCGAAATTGGACTAGCGAGTCCCAATGATGCGGCCACACTGTAAAGAAACCATGAATTGGCGGGAGCAGCCGCTAGCAGCGGATATGCAGCGCAAATCATGAGGAGGCCCCCGATGGCGGCTCGCCTTGCGCCGAAACGATCGATAATCGCGCCGGCAAATGGTAGCACGAGGCAATTAACAAAAAGAGCGACGGGGCCAATGGAGAGTGCCCGGCGCGTCCATCCGAATTCTTCTTGCATGGGAATGATAAAGATGCCTGACGTCATCAGGAAGAGATTGAGGGTCATAGCCTTTCCTATGGATGCAGCCACTAGGACTCGCCACCCTAACCGCCACTCGCTGATGGGCCGTTCCGAAGATACAGCACCACGCAGGACCCAACTGGACGACCTAAGACTCAACTGCGCCCTCAATCATGAATCTGCGACGCGGGCCAACGGCGGAGTTGCAACGCTGCCGAAATCGAGCCCGTGGGCGTTGTACGACTGGTCGGTCACATTCTTTCCGACCACTGCGAGCCTGGGCTTGGACGTATTTGCCGAGCGGGATATGCGAGAGCGCAATCCGCCCTAACCAGGCCGTGCAGTGTGGTTGCACTTACCGGGCACCGCGCAAATACAACCTCGGTACCGGATGGTTTCGGGAGCGTCTCTAATGCTGCGGCGAGATCGCTCGCAGGTATGTGAAGCTCCTTTGTTTCCATGCCCCCGCGCCGGCACGACAATCGCAGTCAAACCGGACAAGGCAATCAGCCAAGCCCACGGGGTGCGCGTTGTCACGATTTCCTTCATGCCGCAAACGGAATATAGCGCTGGACAGCGTTAATTCCGACATCAAACTCGTGTTCAACATATTGAAATCTGTGAATTGCGGTGGGGGCGCACACAAAGTAGTCTGGCACCGAGTTTTAATAAGGCTGCATGCCTGTCCCAGCGTTTTGAAAGCAGAATCAGCTGGTTGCAGCCTCGAGCGGATTTCAGCACCACCGGAATTCCGCGAAAGCGCTATGTCTAGCGGGTTTTTTCGAACAAGTGGAGGCCCAAAATCTGTAGCGCTTCGTATAGGCTGCCGAGCAAGGCTGAGACGCTTTTTTTTTGGCGACGAGCACATAGACGGACATACCGATCCAGCTTGGCGACTTCACCGCGCTTTCTGAGGCTTTGAAGAATGACTTCACCTGCAGATGCATTCTGATTCGGCGAAAAAAGAGCTCGACCTGCCACCTGGTCCTGTACAAGGAACAGATGCTCACGGCAGGCAAGGTGGTGCTGTTGTTGATGAACAGCAGTCGCTTGCCGGTTTCTGGATCCTTGTAACGGATGCCAAGCAGCGCTTGTGGGTAATCCTTCGCGGTCTTGTAGCCCTTCAGCACGATCGTCTGATCGCACATGACGCCGGCAGTAGAACGGTACGTCGGACGAGAACAGCGACGCCTCGCCACTATGTTGCTCTTCGCGCGCGTCACAAAGAAGCTGCCCGCCTGATGAAGCCGATACAGGCGGTCGAAATCGATGTTGCCGCGGTCCATGACGCAGAAGGTGCTGCCTTCCGGGGTCAAGTGATCGACAACGTTGACTTCATGCAGCTTGCCATCGCTGATAGGGATAAAGCTCGAGATATTGCCTTGCAAATCGAACAGCGTGTGCATCTTCACCGCCGCTTTGGTGGTTCGAAACCGCGCCCACGGAAACGGCGGGAGCGACAAATCGATAGTGGGGTACGCGCGTGACGTCAATCAAAGTCTATGCGTTGGCGGACGATCTTCCTTACGGGGCAAGGATCATTGGTGTCAATTGGGAGTCCTTGAAGGACGAAGGTGTCCGCGAACAGATAAAGCACATCTTTGAAGATCGCGGTTTAATTGTTTTCAAGGGTGTGGAAAGTTCGCGCCAGATACATTTGGCGCTCAGCGAGATTGTCGGGCCGCTCCAGGACCATCCGCTTAAGGAGCGGGCTCCTATGGAGCAACCCGCAAAGCCTGACGTGACCAACTTCAATTACAAAGGTGATGTCGTCGACGCCGATGGCAGGCGATTGACCGGCTGGATACCCTGGCATTACGACGCCTGCTACACGGCCAAGCTCAACCGTGGAGGAGTGCTTCGTGCGATCGAACTTCCTCCGGAAGGCGGAATGACCGGATTTGCCGACGGCATTCAACTCTATGAGGCGGTCTCGCCCAAGTTGCGCGCCAGATTTGAAGACCTAAGTATCATCTACCGTGTGAATTTGGCGTATATGAATCAGCGCTTCGGCATGCTCAAAAACTATCGTTGGATCAGCCTTTCAGAAAATGCGTCAAAACTGATTGGCAGGCGTGATGACATTCGGCGGTCAGTCCATCCGTCCATATGGAGGCGGAGGTCGGGCGAAAACGTCCTCCACGTGTCCCCATGGCAGGCCGCGGGGATTCAAGGGTGCGAGAACCCTGAGGGCGATGCGTTGCTTGAATCTCTATGCCAGGAAATCTATGCAAGGATGAAGCCCTATTGGCACAAATGGGAACTAACGGACATGGTGCTTTGGGACAATTGGCGCTTCGTTCACGCGGCGAGCGGCAATGACCCCAAATATACCAGACACCTGCAACGAACCACTATTGAAGGTGATTATGGCTTGGGATCTTTCGAGCTTGGCGCTACGGGAAATGAGCCGCCCAAAATGACTGTTTAATCGCCGTGATGGAAGAGGCTGCCCTCATGCGCCATTTTCTACTTTTTGGATAAGGATATCCTTGGCGATATGTCTGCATAGGGAGCCGCTAGCCGGAGCGCATCGAAATGCTTCGCGTCGGCATCCGAGTGGCTGGATGAGCCCGCCGTTCCAGCCGTCCCGGCGGACGATCATCATGGATGCCCAGCGAGGTTGGGAGCATACATGGAAAATTTCACCCTGGAGGCAGCGGTCATTGCGCTGCAACTACAGCAGATGTTGATGGAATTGGGCTACGAGTTGGATCTCAATAGCGGTCGAAAAATTGGCGACTTCTACACCGAGGATGGCGCTTTTCTTTGCAGTTCCTGTGCCTATAGGGGGCGCGATAGCATCGTTGAGTTCCACCGGGATCACTTGATGCGTGTTCGCGGAACACATAAGGACGGAGTTCGCACTACCCGTCACACATTCACAAATCTACGGTTCGATATCCAGGACAACAATCATTGGAGTGTTTATTTTATCAGTGCCTATTACGCCGGAGAGGGAACTCCACCGGTGCCCAAACTCGCCGGCCCGACGACGGTCTCCGACTGCCGCATGTTTTGCCGGCGCGAAGCAGACGGAAAATGGCGCATCGCCGAGTTCGGCGTTACGCCGATATTCCTTGGAAGCGATTCGTCTCGAACAGCTCGGTGACCAAGAGGCGAGCGCGAGCCGGCTCCACTGTGAACGCTTCCAAACAAAGACAGAGCGAAACGCCGAGCCGGCCGATTAATCTCGTGGAGGACAAATGACCAATCTCATCGTGGAGACTGCTCTCACTGCAATGCAGTTGCAGCAGCTGTTGATGGAGTTTGCCCACGAGCTGGACTTCAACAGCGGGCTTAAGGTGGGTGAGCTCTACACCGAGGATGGTACTTTTATTCTTCGCGACAGCGTCTACAGGGGCCGCCGTGCCATCATCAAGTTCTACAAGGATTACGCGGCACGCGTCATTGCAGAAGAGAAAGACGGAGTTCGAACTCAACGCCACTCATTCGTTAATATCCGGGCTTCGGTTGAGGACAGCAATCACGCGACTTTGCATTTTATCAGCCTCAACTACTCCGCGGGGGGGAAGGTGCCAGTACCTAACCTGACAGGTCCAAGAACTCTGATTGATTGCTACATGAAATGCCGACGCGGGACGGACGGCCGCTGGCGTATCGCCGAATTCAGCAACAAGCGGATATTTTTCAACGACGTGGAGATTCCGGGCCAGTGTGGCGCACGAGCAAGCTAGAGGCGTGATGGGCCGCAGAGATGAGAGGGGTCTGCCTAGATGCATCATTGGTCAATGCGGTCGATACGATACCTAGCTTCGTTCATTCGTAGTGGTGCCGCCGCCGAGAACGGCACGCAAAGGTCGATGACATCACGGGACGACGAAGCACGAGGCCTATTCACGTAGTGCGGTCGTGCGCACGGGCGGCCGCAGCGAATCAGCCTCCAAATAACAACGTGGTCGACAAGTTCTAAATTGCCGAGCAATCATATTCAAGCAGTAGGAGATATCAATGGACCTCACTCCTCAAGCAGCCGCAACTCTGCAAGAGATCATGGATTATCACGAGATCAGGAAGATGTTGAGTGTTTACTGCCATGGTTGTGACCGCGGTGACGGCGCTCGTATGAGAAGCGTCTATGGTGAAGGCAGTTGGGACGATCATGGTGGTGTTTATAGGGGCCCGGGACTGGACTTCGCCGAATGGTCGAACAAAACTTTGGCCAAAACAGGCATGAGAGTTAGCCATATCCTCGGTCAGTCCCAAATCAATGTCACCGGCAATCAGGCCGGCGTTGAGACTTACTTCCAAGCGACCATGTGCGGAAAGGAGGAGAACGGCGGGGACATATTGACTCTCATGGGGGGGCGCTACGTGGACAATCTCATCCGAGACAAAGGCAAATGGAAGATTAACAAGCGCATTTGTGTGCGCGACTGGTCGATCACCCTCGATGTCAAAATGGATTCACTTCGCTACGGGGACTTTGTCCAGGGTCAGCTCTCTGGCGAGGATCCGTCGTATCAAGCCTTGGGATTAGTCCACCCCGGATTCCCACCCAAAGGAGCGGCGTAGCTGCCAAAAAAAATGACCACGCGGACGTGCACAGCGCACCTTGGCGACGCGATAGTTGCGATCTCGCCGCAACGAGATCGTATGACTTTTGACATTTGTGCAATAAAAAAAAGCGAGATCCGGTGCCGCGCCGACGCCACGGCGCAGGTAGATTCGCTCCATCAGTTCGGTTTGCCATCGGCGCAAGTGACGCCCGCGCCCCTCCTGCGCGAGCGTCACGGCAAGGCAGGGCCACGATGCCTGGCTATCTCTATCATGCCATCATCCTGCGGTTTAGAGCCTGCAGGGTTGGGCGCGACGAGCAGCACCAGGGCGACGAAGCCGCCGGCGGCCGACCGACGCTAAGGTATAACCGGATGGCCAAAATGCCCCGATTTCCTTGGCTAACATTCACGTCTCGCGGTTATTGCGGCTCTCCGGAAGAAGCCCATCCCCGTTGGATCGGAACCCAGTGAATGAAAATTGCGTCCCTGACTACGAATTTCCAGCGACCGTTCTCACGACGGAGCTTATCTTGGTAGTAGCCCGAGGCGATAATACTTTGGCCGTTTTCGGTGATGCGAAGCTCATTCGAGCACATGCCGGTTGCTCCGTCACCGGATATGGCGAGCAAGTAGTTGTGGATCATGGGTAACGGATGAACGGAGCCCGTGGGGGCAAGGTGTTTGACGAGTTGGTCGCGCCCACGCGTTTCTTGAGCAGGGCGCCCCGGAATGCGCAGGATAAAGGCGCCATCGTCCGTAAACATATCAGCTACGGATACGCCATGTGCAACGCAATGCGCATACCGAGATATTAACTCCCTGATCTCTTCGCGATCGGCAAGTTCTTGGATTTTTTGCTCCAAAGTCTTGTTTTGAAACGCCGAAAACTGCCTCTTATAGAGGGGAATATCATCAGCGGCCGCGCTCGCACCTCCAACCTCAGGGCTTGCCGCGCTGGCGGTGACCGCAGTGGGAGCGACCAACAGGCCCACTAGAAAGGAGCGCCGGCGCGCGAGGAACGAAAAGTTCGAGACATTGAGTCTGGCCATGTTCTCATGCCTCTCCTGATAATCCATGATTTCTTGCAGAGTTGCGGTTGCCTGCGGAGTGAGGTCCATTGATATCTCCCACTGATAGATGCGGTATATGACCGCTAGGAAATGTCGCCTCGGGATACTGTTCGCCCGTCAAGTCGAGAGCCAAGAAAGGCCGAGCTTTCGACGTTCTCCGAGGTAAACTGAGCGAGCGGACTGAAATGCTGCTCGTCAAACGCGCGGCCACCGGGAGCCCAATTCCGGCCCGCTTTGTCGATTGGCAGCGGCTCTGCGGCACGAACGTCGGTCAACAAATCCGCTGCAGCCAAAACCAGAATGAGATGCAACGTAGCCATTTCTCGGAGAAGTCACCGACCGCTGCAAAGCCTAATGGCACGGTGGGAAAGCCGTCGCGCCACGATGTTGCAGTGACGAGAGTCCCCAAGGATGGTTCGTCAAGCACACCTCGCGAGCAGCGTCTGGGCGGGCCCATAAATCATGTTCCAAGAACCAAGCCTTGCAGATCGCCCTTGTCGCGCCATTCTTTCATGAGCTGATCGAATGCGTAGAATCCGGCCCAATAGGGCTCGCCGAAAACCGGATAGCTGCTCAGGGCTTCACCCTCATGGTTGTAAAAGCTCGGCGTACACAATTGCCAGAATTGCCGATCAATGAACAACTTCTCGCGGCTCATCCTGACCCACTCGTCTTGGGCTCGCTGGCTAGGCTCCACAAGAGTGGCGCTGCGCGCGAAAGCTTCTTTGACGATATAGGCAATATGCTTCGCCTGCATCTCCAACCCAGTGGTAACACTCCCGGTCGCCGCACCTTGGGAATACCCGATAAAGAAAAAATTCGGGAACCCATGGGCGGTCATGCCATGCAAGGTCTTATACCCCTCTGCCCAGTAATCGTAGAGGGACACACTATCGCGACCTTCGATAACCTCAATGGCGAAGCGGCGCTTCCGATCGTCGGTGACCTCAAATCCGCTGGCGTAAATGATGCAGTCGACTTCGTATTCAGTACCCCCAGCGATAATTCCCGTTTCACTGATCCCCTCGACTCCCTTCGAGCCGGATACATCGACCAAGGTGACATTCGGGCGGTTGAAGGTGGGCAGATAGTCGTCGTTGAAGCACGGCCGCTTACATAGCCATCGATAATACGGCTTCAAGGCCTCAGCTGTTTTCTTGTCCTTGACGATGCTCTCCATGCGGCGGCGGAGCCGTTCCATCACGCGATAGTCTTCCACCTCCCGGATTTCCATCCACTTGTCCATCGGGAGGTCGGGATTGCCCATTGCAGCCAGCTTGGCTTGCACATTGCGATTGATCTCGGTCCAGCCGTCGCAGACGAGATCGCGGTCGCAGGGCGCGTATCTTTCCATCGAACCGAGAAGGAAACTCCGCTGCCGTTCCGCCTGCCATCCTGGCTTCAACGATTTCATCCACTCCGTATCAGTGGGACCGTTACCGCGCTCATCGACGTAGCAGGGAGTCCGCTGAAAGACGTATAGGTGTTTGGCGTCACGACCCACGTGGGGAACGATCTGGACCGCGGTCGCTCCTGTGCCGATAATCGCCACGCGCTTGTCCGCCAATTTCGCCAGTCCGCCGGCGGAGTCCCCACCGGTATAGTTGTAATCCCAACGCGAGGTGTGGAAGCTGTGTCCCTTGAAGCGCTCTATCCCGGGGACCCCCGGCAGCTTCGGCTTGTTCAGTGGACCGGGCCCCATGACGAAGAAACGGGCCCTGATCTCGTCGCCGCGGTTCGTTGTGATCCTCCAGCGCTTGATCAACCTATCCCAGCGCAGTGCACGGATGATCGTGCCGAAGAGCGCGCGCTCGAAAAGGCCGAAATGCTTAGCGATTCGCACACAATATCGGTGGATCTCCGGACCGTGAGAATATTTCTCCTTCGGAATATAGTTGAGCTCTTCGAGCAGCGGCAGGTAAGTGTACGATTCCACGTCGCACTGTGCGCCGGGGTAACGGTTCCAGTACCAAGTACCGCCGACATCCCCACCCATTTCAATGATTCGTACGTCGGTGATCCCCGCTTGCTTTAATCGTGCGCCAACGAGCAGGCCCGAAAAGCCCGCGCCGAGAATGACGACATCAGTATCTTCCGCGACGGGATCCCTCACGGTGGGCGGTGAGTGGGGGTCGCTCTCATAAAAGTCTATGAATTCGCCGGACGTGGCCCGGTATTGCGCGTTCCCGTCGGGCCGGCGGCGCCTATCGGCCTCGAGTCGATATTTTTCCCGCAGCGTAGGCACATCGATGTCGTCAGGCGGCTGTGTCGGTAAGCACTTCATTCGATGCATGGCACTCTCTTAACCCCGCGATTGTCGTTTGCTATTCGTGATTCAACGTTGTAATCCCCGACGTTGTTTTCGACGCCTTCTTGTCCCGCGCGTCTATCGCCGGTACTTCTCTCGTTCTGTCGTAATGCCGTGCGCGCCATCGATAATCGCGAACATCCAGATCGATTCACCAGCAGGGACAATGCGCAGACAGGCAATCTTCGTTTCTCCCTCGGCGGGGGGTACAAAAGTAATGTAAGTAGTTCCAATGATAGCGACATGGCAAAAATCCGATATCCGGATGTTGTTCAACATATTGAAATCCGAGGCGAGCTCCAATGAGTCCTCCATCACCCGCGTCGACTGCTCTCGCTAGTTAGCTGCCTTTAAGCTTCAGCAATAATGGCCTGTTTACGGAGACGTGCTTAAGTAGCGGCTTCGTGTACGTCTGTCACGCATTTGCAGCGGCCAACAAGCGATCGAGGGCATGGGCGATTGGGAATCGTTTGCGACGTCGGAAGCTGACGCGCAAAAAAAGCGATCGGGGCTGGATGAGCAAAGATCACGTCCGCGGAAATAGGACAACCCGCCTTGGGACGTCCCGCGAGAGCCACGTCGAGTTTCCATGTGTTGAACGTGATGACTGCGCTGGTCAAGAGTCTCGGTGCGCGGGAGCTGAGGAGGAGTTTTTCTCGGCGCCGTCCGCGGTCGGCGCGACGTGGTCCTTAGCGGATCGCCAGCGCTCGTTGATGGACCGATTCTCCACTGACGAGGAGCAGATTTACGCTGGAGCGAAACGGCGGGTGAGCCGCGGTGCTCTCCGCGCACGCAGCGGATCATGGTGGCGATGGCACGGGATTGCAGATCGGCGCCAGCTGCCGGCAAAGCGGCGTATACGGCAAGAGGCTCGTTGCATTCTTGGTTCGCCGCCCACCAGCAGCCAGCTGAAATGAACTTGCGGATCGAGTCCGAGCCGCACGATCGGGAATTGGATGCTACCGACCTTGCGATACAGGTGCGCCTGGGCAAGATTGAGATTTCCCAGCGCTCTTTCAGCCTCGTCTCAACGAAAGCAGACATTTCTGCGGCCAATCTACACAGAGTTATCGGCAACGGCCTCCTCGAGCTCCGCGAGCGTTGCGGGGCGGTACCGCTTCGTGAGGCAACACGAGAACCGCTGCAAGTGGCGCAGCCCGCCTAAGCGCTTTAGCTACATACCAGCTACATGCCCGTGCACCGCTGGGCGTACGGACCGCATCCTCTGTGCGAGAGCGCCACAGCGTCGTCGCAATAGTACTCGCGAAGATTTCAATATGTTGAACAACATTTCGATACCGCACACGCTAAGGCTATGTTCTTTATAATAACGACAAGCGCTGGGTATTATCGAGACAGGACTTCTCTTTTCCAATTTATATCCGCGGGGCGAGCAGCGATCCGAAGCAATGGTGGGAAGCGAATTCCGACATCGGCGAGAAACTGATGGTGCGCTTGCGACACGAAACATAGAGGCGTCGTTTTGCCAGCCGATATCTCGGAAGGAGGTGCCATCGTCCACGGAAAACCAGAAGCGGTGCTTGCCCCAGAACTTCTCCATCGTTTACCGGTGGGAAAGGGCTGAATGACTGCTCCACGTGCCGGTCCCCCCACGGCGGTAGCCGGAGAAAACGCGGTCGCTTCCGGGGAAGAAAAGCCGCGCTACATCAAACGTCCAAATCCGCAAATGAGAAAAAAGGAGACAGGATCATGTACAAACTGGTTGTTTTGGTTAAACGTAAACCGGGGTTGACGAGGCAGCAGTTCAAGGACTATTTCGAAACGAAGCATGTTAAGTTCGGCGAAAGATACCTGCCCCCTTACTGTACTAAATACATTCGTCGCTACCTGATACCGCAATCCAATCCGATGACGCCGAACCAGCCTCCCCATCCCGATTTTGATGCCCTGGTCGAGCTCTGGTTTGCTGACGAGGAGCAGTTTAAGGCCTTTCAAGCTTCCGTCGCAGGGGAGGCAGACGTGCATCTCGTCGTCGAAGATGAGGAGCGATTTCAGGACCGGAACAACGTCTACAGGTATTTGGTCGAGGAACACCAATCTTGGGGTCCGGAATAGCATCGGATCAGCCAGCCCGGAATTGCGCGCCGTGAGACATGGGGGTGATTCTCGGCTGAGGGCTTGTGGGAGCGGGCCGTGGAAGGCGCGGTTTTCTAAACACAGCGTCGTAAGTTATGGAGCACTTTGCTTGTTCGACGCCAGCCGTCGAAGCGGGCGTTGACGGCTTGGAGCACTTCGAGAAGCGTTGCGAGGTACTGATGGCCTCGCGAGGAGCGGGGTCAGCTTCCCAACGTGTCGTGCAGCATTGACCGCATTCGTCTCATGGCGCCCGTCGGCGTGATGATCGCGATTGGGTTCAGGCATCTTGGTTAATCAGCGAGGAGGGATGATATGAATATTGACGCAGAAATTGAGCAGCGCAGTACGGTTCGGTACTTAAAGGACCGACAGGATATCCTCGACTGTCTCGTGAAAGAATCACGCGGACGGGATCGCCACGACGTCGAAGTGATAACAAATTGCTACTGGGAGGACGGCGCCGACGAGCATTCATCCGTCGTTTCAGCTCCAGAATATGCGGAATACGCAAATGCCGGCCATCTCGACTACACCGCCAACAGCCACAATCTAACAAATCATATCTGCGAGATTGAGGGCGACGTCGCAAATTGTGAAACCTACGTCATCGCTGGTCTGCTCTCGCTCGATCAGGAAACTTGTAAGATGGCGTTGGGCCGATATATTGATCGGCTAGAACGGCGGAATGGCGAGTGGCGAATCAAATTGAGGCGCACGGTGATTGATATGGTCTTCGAAAGCAATACGTTATGGCTTCACGCGCTAACAGGGTTTCTGAAAGGGCTGCGATCAAAAAGCGATCCTTCCTACCAACGTCCGGTTAGTGTGAACCCCGAAGACAAACGGTGGTCGTAGGGTTTCTAATCGCGTTGCAGCCGGATCGCGACTATCACGTCACCGCGTTATGCCCTTCGCCGTGGTGATCACATACCGATGCGGACACAGAACGTGCAGATGAGCGCATGCACCAACCGCGCGACGCGCTTGCGTCCGGTGCGAATATCGTGATCATCGGACGTCTCTGCGTGAAATCATCGGCGATCCGTATGGCCCGTTCGAGCGCCGATGAATCGCATGAATCATGCCCGTCCAATTCGAATCATGAAGCATCCCGCGCCGCCTACGTCACCCAGCTCCGAATTGACGAAATCGACTCCCAAATTCCCTCGATAGCTGCGCTATCTCTCTTGCGAAGCGGTAGCTGCGCAAACGCCATGCACAGAAACTGATCCTGATAGGGGACGCTCAGAATCTCGTGGTAGCCCCCGCGCGCCACGCATCTCGCTAAGATCCAGCGCAAAGGTATCATCGCGCCGGAGAAATCTTAATGCACCCGCACCACACCACCTTCTTTCAATATATTGAAATTAAGCGGCGTTGATGGGTTGCAGTTCCTGGCCTATAGTTTCTCACGAGATTTCCTGCACCAGAACGCATAATGAGTTGTCTTAGGGGGACCAAAAAAAATGACCAAGGGATACCCACGCTGTTCATGGTTGCTATTCACGATCGGCGCGTTTGCGCTTCCTGCGCTGGTACATTCGGCGGACTCGGGCGCGCAGGACAACGAGCAAACGCTGAACGAGATCATCGTAACGGCGGAGAAGTTCAAGCAACCGCTGCAGAACGTCCCTATCACAGTTACCGAGTTAACCGCAGTGGATCTGGCTAGAGCTAACCTAACTACGACAAGCGATCTACCTACGCTAGTCTCCGGTCTGGTCTGGTCCAATCAAGGAGGCTGGGTTTTGCCGAGTTTGCGCGGGGTGTCTAGCACTGTTTCGTCGGTAACAGCCCCTTCGCCCATTGCGATCTATCTCGATGGGGTGTATCAGCCATTCATAGAAAATACTCTCGCGGACGTGCCTGACGTTAGCCGAATCGAGGTGCTAAAGGGACCGCAAGGCACGCTGTACGGCATGAATGCAGTCGGCGGCGCAATCTCCATCTACACTTTGGATCCGTCATTCACTCCCACCGGAAAGTTCGACGTGACTTCCGGCCTGATCGGCGGCGGCTCCAGTCGCGACTCGGGCCATTACAGCGCCTCCGGCTTTGTCAGCGGGCCTCTCGTTGGCGATAAGCTCGCTGGAAGCATCTCGGGGTATTACAATTACATCGACGGTTATCTCACGAACGACCTGAACGGTAGCCGCGGCGGTAGGATCGACGCGGAGAACGTCCGCGGGAAGCTCCTTTGGAACCCTACTGACGGCATCAGCATTCTCGCTACTGCTTATTATCTCCGTCGCGAGGACGGGACTGCGGAAGCCTCGTTTCCCTTCGGTGGCCTTACCGTGGCGTCGTTCTATCCCGGATCGATCATACCTACGCAGCCTTGGCACTACGCCTATGACAGCCCCGCCCCGAATGTCGTGACGAACGTTCGTGGAGCCAGTCTGAAGGGCACTTTCGATCTTTCCCTCGGTACCCTGACGAGTATCACGGCCTACACAAGCAATTCTTACGAGGCTATCATCGATAGCGGTTCTGCGTACACGCCAGGTTGCGTTGAGATTTTCGTGTGTGTGGTTTCGACTGTCAACGAACCGCAGGAGGCTTGGACTCAGTCATTCGACTTTGCCTCGCGGCAGATCGGTCGCTTCCGATTTCTCGCTGGTCTGTTCGGGCTCTACGAGCATGCGCTATTCATCGATACGTTTGACGCCACGGATTTTACTACTACCTTCAGGATCAACACTGCGCAAAATGCATTCTCCTACGCAGGGTATGGTGAACTCACCTACGACGTGACCGACAAGCTATCTGCCATTGCCGGGGTGCGAGTTACCCATGATGCGCTGGACGCAAATGGCTCGTTTTTTGACGCACCGCTTGTGTCTTACGCCAATAGCAGTTGGAATGCGGCAACGCCACGATTCTCGCTTCTCTACAAGATTGATTCGTCCCTCAACAGCTATTTTACGTTTAGCAAAGGCTTTAAGGGCGGCGTCGTTCCCGCCGCGTACACCCCCAATATCCAACCCGCCAGTCCTGAGAATTTGTATTCATACGAGCTCGGCCTGAAACTCGCCCGACCGCGATATAGGGCTGACCTCGCTGCGTACTACTATGATTATCGCGATTTGCAGGTTCAGAGCCTCACCGGAACGGGGGGCACTGTAACTTTGCCACAGAACGCAGCAACCGCGAAAATCATCGGCGTCGACTTCGATGGAGAGATCAAGTGGAGCGACTCGTTTGAGACGAAGTTGAACACTACGTATCTTGCCCGGGCCGAATATACATCCTTTCCCAATGCGATAGCCTATGCGCCTCCGTTCGGCCCGACCGGCTTTGTGACCGATTATCACTACGATGCCAGTGGCTCGCGTCTGTTGAATGCGCCCCTCTGGACAGGCACTATCTCTGGCACCTATACCAAGACGTTCGCGTCAGGCGTACTCGAGGCGACTGCCTCACTGTACTACTCGAGCGCGTACCAATGGGCATATAACAATGCGGTCGCGACTGGCGGCTACACCCAGCTGAGCAGCCGCGTCAGCTTTTCGCCGAAGACAAGCAATTTCAAGTACACCTTGTACGGCAAGAACCTCACCAACAAGGCGTATGTTAGCGGTATTACGGCGACGCCGGACGGTTCCTTGGCGTTCTACGGTCAACCGCGAGAGGTGGGCATAACAATCGGCTACTCCTTCTGAGTGCACAGCAGCGGAAATTCGCGGCGCCCACTTTGGAGTGGCGACGTTCGGGGTCTACGCTGACTTCACAGACTGAATCGATACGCTTCGCGCGAGGGGTGAAAACATGCTGAACCAGCAAGCGATGCGTTCAAATGAAACACTCGTTCGGGCCGTTACAGCAGACGAAATCACACAATTCCAGAAGGATGGCTGGGTCAAGCTGGAGGGATTCCTCAGTTGCGAACTCGTAAAGCGGCTTCACTACACCGCGCAGAGGCGCATGGGTGACGACGGGGACAGCAATGCCTTATCCGTCAGTACAGTGGAGTTCTGCAATGCGGTCGCCGGTGCTGCACTGACTGATCCGCTTCTGCGGCCCTTAGTTAGTCAGGTCGGAAAGGCAGCCAAGTCGCTCATGTCGCGTGGGGCTGGCATTGAGGTGAGATATACTAGCGACTCCTTCGTGGCGAAGTTGCCGGCAACCAAAAAGTATAAACATGCAGGCAATGGAAGAACGGGTTTCCATCAGGACTTTGCTGCCTGGTGCATCGACCGTTCCGGTGGAATGACATTTTGGGTCGCCCTGACGGACCTCACGCCAGCTTGGGGCACCATGTCTTTCGTAAATGGCTCCCACCGGCTGGGTGTGTTGGGACATTATGGGGCTTACGGGAAAGGTGATCTTCTGGACATTTACCCGGAGATTCTCGATCACTGTGTAATGAGCGCTCCGGTGACCTATGCGGCCGGCGATGTCACGGTCCATTCCAATCTGTGTGTCCATGGCGCGGGCCTCAACTTGGCAGACGGGCCCCGCTTGGCTTATCTCATCTTGGTCAATCCGGCTGACGCGCGTTGGACCGGGGGGGCTGCGGAAGCGTTCGACGTGGCTGGACTGCGTCCTCACCAAGAACTGGACGACGTGCGATTTCCAATCATCAGTCGAGACTGACGCCGAACTAACCAAACAACTGAGGCCTGCGTCTTAGGGGGAGTTCGAAGAACCTCGCTACAGGCCAATCACCCGCTTCCGTGGCATCAATCACATTGATCGGCGCTCGACGGCGACTCCGCTATGGCACGGCGAAAGCGGCGATGGCTGCTGTAATCAAGAAGCGATGGCGATTGATTTCTCCGGCGACGGTACAAAGTTCTGACCGTGGAAAAATCTCCGTAGCGGACGCGTGATGGTGGCAGCCGATGACTAGCGTCCTCACAGCGCCGCCCAATGGCCGTTCGGGGCCATCCTCGAGAAGTTGCATCGACGCCCATCTTTGCTGTCGGAGATGTCCAGGCATAAGACTGGACCGTGCCTGACTTTGGACGTCGGGATGAATCCCAAGTGGGCAGTTGTGAATGAACCGGAACTGTTCCTGTCGTGTGACTGACCGAGCTTTCTTCAAGCCATCTCTGGATGACTCGGGGCGAACGAAAACGTGGTGATATGAGACCGATAAAGGAGAGTGAGGTGACCATGAACGACCGCGAGCAAATCCAAGAGGTGATGGCAAGCTATGCCAAGTACATAGATGCCAAGGATTACGACGGCATAATTGCCTGTTTCATGACCGATGCCACCTTCACATATGAGGGTCATTCGGTGATAGGACGTCCAGCCATCGTGGAGCTCATCAGAACTGCGGTGGAACCATTGAATGGAACTCAGCACCTGTTTGCAAATATCATTGTACGTATCGAGGGTGACACAGCTCGACTTACCTGCGACTGCCTTGGACAGCATTGGCGGAAGGGAGTCGCGGGGGGTGACAAATTTATGGTCGGTGCAAAATATAGCGTTCAATTGGAGCGCGATGACGACGGGAAATGGAAGATCTCCGGTGGGCCCCCGTATTGCCTCACGTAATTTTGTTACCGAATGCCTCATGAACGATGTTACTGGCGGCAGTCAATCTTGGTGTGCTTGACAGTATTTTATCGATCTTGGACCAAGCGCAGTCT